>Ga0187853_10000462_pt1 | contig 43096 bp, 37 predicted proteins | sample June2016WEW_6_10_2_FD_132417 | JGI IMG/M metagenome (GOLD analysis project Ga0187853, IMG submission 132417) | Peatland microbial communities from SPRUCE experiment site at the Marcell Experimental Forest, Minnesota, USA - June2016WEW_6_100 | ecosystem: Environmental > Terrestrial > Soil >... | reverse complement strand
GTTTCTGCAGTCTCTGGATGATCGTATGTTCCCGCACCAGTTCGGCCTCCAGTTCCGCAATCCGCTGGTCTTTTGTACTGGGTTGGGTAGGCTTGTCCCGTCTGTGGCTCATCCTGACAAGTCGACATCTTTTATTGTTCTCCCTACTAGAGTCTTTCAGCTTAATTATTCCTGCCTTTTGACTCTATTTACAATCCGTCTCGTTTACGCTAAACAAGTACCAAAGAAAAACGGTAATATTAATTCAAGTATTTATATGATTGATATTGATGGAACCAATAAGACATTAATTTTTGACTGTAGCCCAAATATATGTCAATATTTATCTTGGGCTCCATAAAATAGCTTAAGAAAATCGATATTTCTGAAGCTATATCAGAATTGAAAATAGGGTTTTTCGTTTCAGAGGCTCGTTATGAGGAATATTCTTGGCCAAGCAGAGATCTTTAGCTCATAGCATGTGCTTTTGCGCCCTGACAAGATTCCAATCAAATTGAAAAAAATAAACAAGTATGCTTATCCAAATTAAAGCCGGTCTATACAGGCCGGCTCTATATAAAATCGGAAGCTTGGAATGTTCCTTGCCAGATCACATAATCTGAGTGAACACTTCAGGCTTTTGTTCTGCAATCCGCAGCAAAGCTTCCGCGGGGCCACTTGGTTTACGACGCCCTTGTTCCCAATCCTGAACAGTACGCAGGCTAACCCCCATCAAACCAGCAAATGCTGCCTGCGATAGATTAAGTTTGGAACGGATCACCTGAGGTGCTGCGGGTTCTTTCAAGCTGTGGGTACGCAAAACTTTCACGCCAACCTTATGAGCTTTGATGTCTTGAATTCCTTCAAGAATTTCCATACCAATATCGCGTTTAGTCATTTTCAATTTCCTTTCTAATCTGGCGCAAGATATGAGCGGGTATATTTTCCGTTTCATTCTTGCTATAAATAGTGAGCAGCCAAATCTCGTCATCCTGCTTTTTGAAGTAATAGATTACACGCACTCCACCGCTCTTGCCTTTTCCAGAGGCGCCCCAGCGAAGTTTTCTGACTCCGCCAGAACCGGGAACGATCTTTCCTAATTCCGGATATTTGAGCAAGAAACCTTGTAATCCTAAAAACTCATCATCTGTCAGATAATCATAAACATACTTGGTAAAAGCGGTGGCTTCAATGAATTCCATAAATCTATTATACGGCAATGCCGTATAAAGGGCAATCCTTAATTCCATAGATTTTTCTAGATCGCCTCTAGTAAAACTCCTACTCCTTATCACATATCGCCTCGACCGCACGCTTCTTCTCCCAAGTCTTCGATGGACCGGACTTTATGGGAGCATCGATACGAATGGCGGACAGCTCCTCCCGCACTTCCGCGCTCACCCTGGTTTGGGCAGAATCATCCATAATAGTTAGCGCACCCTCCGTAAGAAACACTCTGGGCTAAAAACGATCAAACACATCATTGTAAATATTTCATGAATCATGCCCCTCCGATACCGTCCTACAACAGGTAATTGCAAAAACATTCACCGATCATTATGGTTTTATGGTTCATGTGGAAATCGATTTAAACCCGGAACATGTCGATCAAATAATCGCAGATTTTGGCCGTGTGGTAGACTGTATAGAGGATGGCGAATTCGAGCCGGCCTCCATAGAAAAGTTAAATTCTCGTTACGGGGGCAAGAATTCCTTATTCGCTACTAATGTTTGCCGAAACTGTAATGCACGTTTTACGTGTGACTCGTATCGCACGTATTCAGCCGGTTCCCGCCGCAACTCGGAGAATTTCTTCCGCTATTACCTGAATGATTACGGCACCGATCTGGATCAGCAGGAGCGCTTATCAAGTGGATTGGAATCCGCTGCAAATGTAGAAGATTTGGAATGATTGTGAAGAATTATTTTATCATCAAAAAACTCTGCTACTCTTTCATGCGTGAACTCGCCGCCGTTGTACCCGAAGCCTTCGCCGACGGCAAGATTAACTGGGATGCCTTATGTGATGCTATTGGCGAGAACCTTGAAGACGAGACCCAGGAGACTTCGGCATCTTCTGGCCCGGTTAGCGCGAAGCCCGCATTATCCGTTGCGCCAAGAAATACTTCTGAGCCGTGGACATTGATTATCGTGTTATTTCAGATCGGACTGTAAATTGGTGAATCTCAAGTGATAAATTGCCAAAGCAGATTGGACTGAAGCTAAAATATAAGAGGCCTGATAATGAAAGAAAATAAATTGAATGATATGTCAAACAAGGACTGGCTAAAATTTCAAAAAAGCTGGTTTATTCACAACCCGCCTCCACGCAAGAAAAATGTCCTTCTGCATCCCGCGAAATACCCTGAGACTCTGGTCAAAGAATTTATTGAGTTTTTTACAAAATCTGGCATGAATGTTTTAGACCCAATGGTTGGAACCGGGTCTACTCTTATCGCTTGTATCCGGAGTGGTCGTAATGGTTACGGGATTGAGCTAAACCCCAAGTACGCGAAAATTGCACAAAAAGAGGTTGATGCAGAAACGGCTCAATTAAACCTCTTCACCCAACCCCCACATATTGAAGTTATCCAAGGTGATGCAAATAACATCGCCACCTTCAATCTTCCGCCAATTGATTATTGCATTACCAGCCCGCCTTATTGGGATATGCTCAGGATGAGAGGAGCCCAAACACAGAAAACCCGCAGAGAGACCGACGAGTTGGATGTTTACTATTCGGATGATCCGAATGACCTTGGGAATATCGATGATTATGAAAAATTTCTGGAGCTATTAGTAGGTGTATATCACAAAGTATTTATCGTGATGAGGAACAAAGCCTATATCACAATAATTGTAAAAAATATTAAAAAGCAAGGAAAGATATATCCTTTGGCTTGGGATCTAGGCAAAGAAGTTGGAAAATTCTTTACATTGAAAGACGAAAAAATCTGGTGCCAGGATAATCAAAGTTTGGCACCATTTGGGATGGGTAATGCGTGGGTAAGTAATACCTTTCATCAATATTGCCTAAATTTCAGAAAAGAAGAGGGCGAACAAGAACACGAAGAAGATCTGCCAGTTTCTGAAGAGTTTGATAATTCCGATACGCAATAAGGAATCCCCATGATTACCAAGAAAGATATTTTCCACGTAGTTGTCTCTGAGCCAATGATTTTTGACGCTATTCATTATGCCGAAAAATCGCTCCACTATACCTTCAATCGAATGGGCTCAAGCAATTTATGGGATCGTGTCCACAATATCGTCAAGAGATTGATTATGGAGTCGGCATTCAAGCGCGTGTTAGATTATCACGAAGTGCAGCATGACCTTCTCGGGAATACGCACTGTTAAAATTCACCCCGTTGGGAGTATATTAGAGCAGCTTCCAACAGATGAATTTACACCATTGACTGAGACGGCAACCTACCCAAGGTGGAACTCTTAATCAATGGGTACAGGTTTCAAGTAACCGATACCAATAAAATAGCTTACACAAATAATAATTTGTCAAGACAAAAACTATCGAAAGCTATTTTGGAATGGGTGGGATTGGAATAATCCTTGTGGAGACCAGATACTGGCAAGACTCATCCACCGCTTCGCAAGCGTGCGAAACGTTTGCTGATCCGCGTTGTATAATTGAATCGAGCGGTGAGCCCGAAAAACCTTTCGAGGTCTCTCTTCGGAGAGTTAACAGGAGATCCTGTTTGGGACGCCGCTCACTTTTTTTCTGGTAGCAATAATCTTGAGGGTGGTAGGTTTAATTTCTTCTTGCCTGCCGGTACGGCGGCAAGATCCTGGCCAATGCCCAACCGATCCAACTGCTCACGGGCAAATGCCCTGCCGCTCACGCCTGTGGGGGAGATTGCGCTTCTTGATCTGGTAGGCCAGCTGGAGCATGGAAGCAGCGACACTGGTCAGATCGGCATGGCGATCAACTGTTTCACTTTCCAAGATGTGCCAGACTGCGACGAGCAAATGTCGAGCGATTGCCACGATCGCCTTGGAACGTCCCAATCGGAATTCGAGCCGGACGAACTCTTTTTTCCAAAAAGGATGATGGCACACGGCGACATTGGCAGCCTCCACCATGGTATAGCGTAGGTCGCGCCGCCCGGCCTTGGTGATATGACCGGTGGCGTGCATCTGTCCGCTGTCATGAACGCTGGCTCCCAACCCGGCATAGCCGACCAGGTGTTTGGCATCTTCGAAGCGCTCGATCGGTCCGATGGCAGCCAGGATGGTGAGCGCATTGAGCATGGCAATTCCTGGAAGCTGTGTCAGCAGGGGAACCCGTTCATCCCTGGCTGCCTCCTGGCGCAGAACCTCTTCGATGGCCTTGACCTGCTTTTCGGCAAACTCGAGGGTATCCAGATTCGATCGAAGGACGCTTTTTTCGATGGGAGCGAGCGGCAGGGATTCCCACCAGGATCTCTGCTCGGGCTTGAAGGGTTGGGCAGGTCTTTCCCGGTGAATGCGGATCAGAAGCGAACTGAGCCGATTCTTGGCCTGGGTCGCCATCCGGACCATCTTGGCTCTCTGGGCGATGACTGCCCGGAGCTCGCGAACTTCCACGGGCGGGATCCAGACTCCTGTAAGCAACCCGGCTGCATGCAGCTGCGCGAGAGCCAGGGCTGCCTTATTGTCCGTCTTGACCTTCACGCCTGTGACCAAACGGACGTTGGGCGGATGGACGGCGATAACCGAGCCAACTTGAGGCACAAGAGTGTCGTAGAATAGGTATGTATTTGTGGTCATCTCCATCACGATGGCATCGCTGGGTTGGAGATGTCTGGCGCTCCAGGTTTCAAGCTGGTCATTGGGGATTTTGTGGGGACCGAAGACAGTTTGTTTTTTGGCATCGACACCCACGGCCACAAAATAGGCTTTGTGGATGTCCAGCCCGATCCAACGTTGAATGTTGGGCGGTTCTGCCATATTGAACTCCTTTGTGAGCGAAACCTTTGAGTGCGTTCTTTTCTGAGGCGGCGCTTCACACACACAATCGAGTTCTCCCTTGCAGGACATCTCAAGTTAGCAGATCCGACCGGGGCAACTAAACATGTAACCGGGCTGAAGAAAAAATCCCATAAGCTATTCCAGTTGCGCCCCAACGCCGTACGCCCAGGGCAGCGTTCCCGTTCGACTGACTGATTGGGAGTCTACACCAGAATGCACTCAAAGGTTATTTCATGCTGACTTGAAAATAAAAAACTTCGATTTACGTGATCGAATTTATGGGTTGCTGCTGAAGCATAACTTGATATCCCAACTTCTCAAGTCGTTGGATCAGGCGTTTTGCAGTTGCCTCCGGGCGACGTTTGTCGAAATAGTCTCCACCTAGATCTTGATAAGGCTCTTTCCTTTGAATAATGTGGTAAGCAATGATCAATATCGAATGTTCAACCGCGACAATGGCTTTCTTCTTTCCAATCCGTCCTGCCAGACGATGGTATTGGGCGGACAGGTAGGTGTTCTTGGCATGTACCGCTGCATGAGCGACCTGGTTCAGGATAATGCCCAAAGGTTTGTTGCCTTTCCGTGTTTTGCCGGAGTACCGTTTCCCGGCGCTTTCATTGTTGCCAGGCGCGACACCTGCCCATGCCGCCAAATGATCAGCTGTCTCAAAACGACTCATGTCTGTTCCAATTTCAGAAATGATGACCTCTGCAGCCTGGCGGCTTACTCCTGGTATAGTATCCAAATGTTGTACCGCCTCTTCGAAAGGGCGACAGTAAACTTCAATTTGTTCATCGAAACGAGCAATAGTTTCATCCAAACTGTCGATCTGGCACAACAGCTCAGACAGAACGAATTGATGGTATGGCTTGACCCGGCCTTCCAGCGCTTTAGCCAATTGTTCACGCTTTTGGCGCAGCCGTCCTTTAGCCAACTCGGCCGCTGCCTCTGGATTGATATTGCCCTGGACAATGGCTTCCAACATGGCCCGGCCAGAAATGCCCATCACATCCGAAGCAACACTTGCCAGCTTGATATTGGCACTCTCCAAAACCTTCTGCACTCGATTGACCAGGTTTACCCGCTCTCGGATAAAGGTACTTCGATACCGGGTCAACTCACGCAGTTCACGCTGGGTCACTGGAGGAATGAAACTAGCCTTCAGCAAACCGAACTGCATCAATTCGGAAATCCACTCCGCATCCGATTGATCCGTCTTCCGCCCAGGCACCTTGCTGATATGTTGGGCATTGACCACCAACACTTCAAAGTTGTTCTCCAAGATGTTGAAGACCGGTTTCCAGTATTCTCCGGTGCTTTCCATGGCAACATGGGTTATCCCATGCGACATTAACCAGTCGGACAATCCCAGAAGGTCGGCTGTCATCGTCTCAAAATTACGCTTCTCTTGTGTGATCCGCCCATCCGGTTCAAGCACCGACGTCGCTGCAACTACCAACTTCTTATGAACATCCAAACCAGCCACTTTCTTGTAAACGATCCTCATAATCACCTCGCAAGAAAAAAATTGCGGCTGACGTGGATACCTGAAAAGTCAGAAGCTGACTTACGTGCTTCCCATCAATGGGAGCGACAATTAAGGGTGCCTGCAGATATCCCGGTCTGTCTAACATACAGGCTCATGGCACCAAGTATAAAAACGACCTCTATGCCAGCCACTATCGCCCGTTATAGCATATTTTCATCCTTTAGGGCGCCCTGCGGGGCATGAGGTCTAACATGAAAATCGATATTTCTATGTCCTTTCTAAGAAAAATCCGGGCACGGATACCCATTCCATATAGGTTGACCATCTGTGCCCGGTGATTGAGAAACCGATATTCGATTTTCAGGATTAGGGATTGGCTATTGTGGAGCCTGGACTGGAAACAACCTAATCGTGGTCTGGGTCATATCCATCTTTGAAATCGAAGAGGGGGAGTTTCTTGAAAGCAGAAGGATCAATTTCCAACCATTTCCACTTGGCTGCATAGGCAACTTGAAGCGCTGCCAATTCATTCTGCCAGTAACATTTCTTCCCCCCACTTTGGCACTCCCATCCAATCCCACGGTTCTTGGATGACAACTTGGGCTGATAATAGGCACGCGAACCGCAAATGGGACAGGCATGCGGGACAGTCAGGAAATAACCTGGGCGTGGCATCCTGGCAGGTTCCCCTCCATCTCTCAGGTACATCCTGACTGCGATCACCGCTGCACAATCTGCTTCCAGGGCACAGGTGCAATAGAAATCATGCGAGACGATGTGGTATTGCGGCCTGACTCCGGGACCGAAATCCACCCGATAGTAATAATCGTGGAAGGGCTTTACAATGGCCTGCCGGATGACACTTGCCAACACCTTCTTCACTTCATCATTGACCCGTGCCTCGGAATTAGAAAGCCGATGATCGAGGCAGACATCTATGCCATTCGAGCCCCATTCGTGCATGATGAGTTGATCCTGAATGTCACCCTTATAGAAAGGTTTCATATTCATGGTTCTCCTCCATCATTGCAATCACATAGTCCCGAAAGCCAGCATTATTCGTCCCGGCGTATTGATCAAGGAATCGCCTGGCTCGGGCTTCCAGAAAATCCGCTTCATGTTCCAGAAAAGCGACTTGTTTGAAGAGGCGGGCAGCAACAGCTGGACGAGTTTCCGTCTCAGCAGCTTCTTTGAAACGAGCAGCCTTCTCACGTACATAGCGGGCATTGTTTACATCTAGTGAGATCGAACGTATAATTGTGCTCATGGTGACACTTCCTTTCATAGAAACGAAACAGGCCAACCCATGAGGAAGGTTGACCTGTCTTGATAGATTCGCCCATTATTGGGCTTGTTCTTCGGCTGCGATGGCATAGAGCATTTGGGTGAATTGGTGCACATCCACCCATGTGAGTAGCGTGCCCTTGCCCTCACATGCCTCGCATTTCTTGAGCAGCGGATGGATCCGACCTGCCAGTACGAAAGTCTGGCCAGTTGCCAGGACACCTTCACCTTGACAGGCATTGCAAGTGGACTTGATCGGAATTTGGTTCATGGAATTACCTCCTTAAAACAAAAAATCCCACCTCAAAAAACGAAGTGGGTTGATATGATATGTGCCTTCTTCACACATACAATTCTATACATGCAGTTAAAGGCACACTGCCTTCTGGATGATGACCAAGGGGATACCCCGGCAGAGCACTCCAGAACGGCTATTCAGTTTTGACACCCCCCATGTTCACTTTTGACCCTCTCATTCCCCATTTAATACCTCATGACACCCCCGCAGGGATTTTTAGGGAATTATTTCAAGGAAGAAGCAGCCAGATTGTGATCATCATACCAAGAACATAAATCCATGTCATGCATTGAGTAAGCTTTCAGTAAGCCTAGGGAAATAAAAATCGGATTGAAAATCAATCCGATTCGTTTGAGCTGAGATATAAGCTTGGAGAGCCTGATAAAGTTCGTGGATCACTTTAATTGAAGAACACCATTGTTTTAGTCCCCCATTCTTCAGAGTAGGGAGGAACTACTGGAATATATTTGGTAAGTTTCCGGGCTTGCTGTGGTCAGGATAGCGGCAGAACAGAAATTACTATACCCCAATCTCCCGTACAGCAGAACTCCGCTTCACATGTCTATTATATATATACGCTCTGTGCGGGAAAGAGAGACCAGGCGATGCTACGGGTAGCAAATCATAAACAAGATGCACGTCAGGGTATGAATGCTTAATTTTGCCTAATGCCACCGAATTACTCTGCACAATGCCAACTACAATCCACTACCAGTTCAAAAGATGCTGCGTATGACTCACATTTACCAAAGGGTTTATCACTCTTTCCAATCGGGCGTAGAATTCTCCGCCAATGCTTTTAGGCGAGGCGCCTTTGGCATTGAGCGCACAAGTTATGCCTATCTCGTAAGCATCATCAACTTTCTATAGTCTTCCAGTGAATCATTCTCGCTGTTTTGTTACAGAAATTACAGAAAACATAGAGATTTATCCTTGGTTTTTTGGCCAAATAAATTTTACGCGCTCCAAGGCAATGTTATTAACCCACGATTTCCACCACTTCCTTACATATTTGAGTAACATCTCATAAGTTTTTCTGCGTACAATACTTCTTTCTTTAGGTTGCAGCAAAATGAGAAATAAAAAAAATTATGCCTATACAGTATAGAAAAGATGCGCTGATTATATTTTTCCTGCTTTCATTTACCTTTGGTTATTTTTATCAGATAGGTGGTTGGAATGGAAATTCCCGGTTTGATCTGATATTTGCCATTGTTCGAGAGGGGCGTTTAACCATTGATACCTTTCAACACCAGCAGGGTACGAATACTGGTGACAAAGCTTTTTTCAACGGTCATTATTATTCAGATAAAGCTCCTGGTCCAGCGTTGGTAGGCGCTATCATTTACTTTCCTTTGTATTGGACAAGGCTAATTTTCCACCATTTGGGTCAGACCAGTGCGGAACAGATATTGACTTTCTTGGTTCTTGGAGTTCCTTCGGCCCTCGCAGGAAGTCTCATTTACATTCTGTGCTTATATTTATCAGGAAGTCGTTTCCAGGCCTATTTGGTTACCTTGATAACCACTTTAGGGACTATGTATTTCCCTTACACTGTTACGTTCTTCAGTCATCAATTTTCTTCATCCCTGCTCTTCGGCGCTTTCTTTTTAATTTTCTTTCTAAAAGAGAGGCCGGAGATGTGGAAAAACTGGTACTCATTGCTTATAGGTTTGCTCCTGGGTTGGGCATTTATCAGCGAGTTCCCAACTGCAATAATTATTTTCGCTTTAGTATGCTATTACATTTATGCAATTTGGAGAAATCCTAATTTCCGCCATTTCCGATCAATAATCCTGCCAATTTTAGGTGGGGCTATTCCGATAATAATCCTACTGGTATATAACAAGCTGTGTTTTGGCAATTTCCTATCTCTTGGATATGCACACGAAAGTGACCCAAGTTTTAATTCGTCCATGGCACAAGGATTAATGGGTATCAGTTGGCCCAGCTTGCTTGTGCTTTATTATTGGACATTCCACCCAGCCATGGGATTATTTTGGCAGTCGCCGGCATTGCTTTTTTTCATTATTGGAGCAGTTTTTATGTTCTTGAAACGTCGATATCGAGTTGAAGCATTCTTGGCATTATGGATTATCGGTTCGTATATGATCATCATGTCGGGTTATTATTTGTGGTGGGGTGGATCCGCTTTAGGCGCACGCTATATCATCCCGATGCTACCTTATTTTTGTATTCTTTTAATTTTTGTTCCCAAACACCTCACCTGGCCATTATTGGTCCTTGGCCTGGTCTCATTTGGGCAGATGCTTGTCGCCGCGGCTAGCATTGTCCAAGTTCCGAACGGTACATGGGCAGTAAATATCAACAAGCTGGGCTTTTTCGAATACACGAATATTTATAGCTATTGTTTGAAGCAGCTCCTGAAAGGCAATTTTGCTCAGAACCTGGGTAATCAACTTCTAGGCTTGAGGTCTTGGAACAGCCTTATCCCCTTGATGGTTGTTATTGCAGGGGTCACCTTCTTTTATTTGAATGGAATGAAGATATTTCATCCTCAAAACCGTCCTTCCTTAAGATAATATCCTATTTTTCAGGCAAAGTCGCAGTTTAAGGGATTGTTCATATTGCACAGTCTTGAAAGGTTGTAATTCATCGAAGGCAGCACGAAATCTGTCCTTTATGGCTTGCGTACATAATTACTCGGCCATTCACCGACTTACTTGGGAAAGCAAAGGAAGCAGGTGGCCTGCACCATGCGCGTGGCAGTGGAAGGTTTGGAGATTGCTGAACTTGCCCATTGGCTTCGGGCTAAAACCATAAAAAGCAAGTAGTAGCTAATGGAACATGGACTCTAGGAAGTTTTGTTATGGATTTCTGACCTCACTTTTGATCCCTGAGAAGCGTTCCCTCTCTACCCCAGTAGCTGGATTACTTGTAAATCTTGATTCACCGTCAGGGAAGCCATTGTTGTGCTGAATTACCGTGTAATGGCAATAGATGGTCTTATCGTGTTTCTGAAATCCAATCTTCCAGCAAAAGGCCCGAAACCCGACCGAACTCCTTGGTGTTGTTTGTGACTAGGATTGTGTTGAGACTCAGCGCATGAGCGGCAATCAGCATATCCATTGACCCGATGACTTTTCCCTCGCCCTCCAGCCCAGCCCGAATCTGCCCATAGGCAGTGGCAGCAGACTCGTCAAAGTTAACCAGCTCAAGCGGCAATAGGAATTGTTCTAGGGCGGCCAGATTCTGGTCTGTTTGGGAGCTTTTGGCAGCGCCGTAAATCAGCTCCGCCAGGGTAATGGAGGAAAGACCCACCTCGCCGGGTTCGAGTGTAGTCAGGCGCTGTAAGAGGCCAGCGGGCCTCTGCCGGATGAGTGCAATGCAGATGTTGGTATCCAGGAGGTATTTCATGCAAAGGCCTTCCCGCGTTTCTGGGTGGGCGGCTGCTTGCGGTTGCTTAGAAAATCGTCAGAGAACAGCGACAGGCTGTCCACCAGCGACTGCCATGGAGTGTTGTATGGCAGTAGGACGACCGCGTTGCCCACACGCTTCACATAGACCCGTTCTCCATTCAAGCGGAACTCCTTGGGCAGGCGCACCGCCTGACTTTTTCCGTTCTGGAACAATTTAGCTGTTTCCATAGGACTCCTTATTGGTATATATTAATAGTATATACTCCATGTCCCATTTGGTCAAGAGGCGCCTGGGGCAGGAGAGACGCTGAGGCCAGCAACTTCCTGGCGTCGGATAATAGGTAGCGGAGGTATCGAATTCAATCATTCACTACCGCAAACCCGTAAGTTAACTTATAAAAATCCCCAATTCATAAATCTTTTTCTGGACGTCTATAGTGCGTGCCCGCTGTTTCCGTCTGTATCACCGAAAGATAGCGGTATAATTCGCGTGGAGCAAAAATGCCTGCAAGTTTTGAATGGGGTCCCCTAAAGGCAAAAAACAACCTGTTCAAGCACCAGGTTGCATTTGAAGAAGCCAGTTCCATTTTTGATGATCCGCAGTTCATCACCTTTCTCGATGATGAACATTCAACAAATGAAGAAAGATATATATCGATTGGAATATCAAATGAGAATCGTGTCTTAATGGTTGGCGCATACTGAGCGCAAGGATAAAGTTCAGATTATAAGTGCCAGCAAGGCAACAGATAATGAAGAAAAATTCTATCAAGAAGCCGGATGATTACGAATTGAAGGAAGAATACGATCTCTCAAAGATGACCATTCTTCCAAAAGGTCGTTTTGACCCTTCGCACAGGATTGGTAACAATGTCATCGTTTTAGAGCCTGATGTGGCAAAAGCCTTCCCAAATGATGAAGCGGTAAATGAGGCCTTGCGTCTAATCCTGAAAGCCAGCCAACGCTCTCACTATTCGCAGGCATCCAGATTGTAGGTTTCGCACAGGTTGGCTGCTCGCGCACGAGCTGAAAGCTTAGCTCAGCTCAACATTTAGCACTGCTGCTCATGGAACATTCCCTTTTTGTTAAAGAGAGTGAGAAACTCCGACTTAAACCAAGTGAGGCTAAACAAGACGTTTATACATTGTTGGTATAAACAAACTCATGACGACCCCTGTCTGTGCACAGGGTTTTTTTGTCCTCTTATTCTCTCATAAAATGAACCCATAAGTTAGCTTAAAATCTTGATTTTCATGTGGGCACTTGCTCGTAGCACTACAATATTAGCATCTCACTTGCCCCAAAAAACACCCCCAACGTTAAAATGCTCGGGTTGGCCTATATTCCCAAAGCACAACAGCCTTGGTGGAATCAGAACTCAAAGACATCTTTTTCAAGTTGACCTAGCACATTGTAAGGGGCCGTATTATTTGGCAGAGTAAGGCTAAAATAAATTGTAGCACGAGGAAGGAAAAATGGGCTCCTCTCGCGGAGCCCGTTTTTGCTGGTTAGAAAAGGCTGTTAGCTCTGGTAGAATTATCTCGGGTTGGGAAAGTGTCTCTTAACAAAAGCCAGCTTTTGCATCAAATGTTCTGATGGCAGAAAATCATAAATGCGACCTCTTACAAATAGGCTTTTAGATATTCCGTAAAGTTGGAGTGAAACGACTCGACCCAAGCCTGCACAAAAACTGCCGATTCGAATAAAGGCACCAAGTCAGCCGCCAAATCCCTCCCCTTGATACTTGCTACTTTGCTATTAAGTGCTAGCAAGGCAGTCTTGATTGTGTAACGCTGCTTCCCGTCTTTGGACAGCTTCTCTTCCAGCGGGCGGACTTGCCGCTGCATGAACCAAAGCAGATCATAAAAATCACGCCCCTTGATGAATGCTTCTCCTCTCCCGCGCTGGAAGTTGCGTTCCAGGCAAGCGAGCATCTTACCGGCCATCATCGTTTCCAACGAGAAATGCGATGGCACAAAACTGCGGCCATAGTAAAACACCGGCGTTTGTTTAATGATGGCGACTTGCTTATGATTGCTGGCATCCACCTTCAGGTGCAGTGCCTCGTTGGTTGATGAAGACAGGCCAAGCGCGTTTAGGATTGGAAATTTCAACGTGATGCGCAAGATCCCCGTCGCGCCTTGCTGGATACCGATCCCCGTTTCTGAATATCCCACTGTTTTTTGAAAATATCCTAACAGGTCTTCTCTCAGACGGGAAAGGTCTAATCCGGCGCTGTTATCCAGATCAAGATCTTCGGAGAGACGGTTTAGATTATAAACGACATGCAGGCAGGTCCCGCCGTAGAAATTCAGGCGCCGGTAAGTGGGGTGATTATAAAGATACTCGAGAACATAGGCTTGCAGGGCTTCCTTGAGAAGGATACGTTTGACGTCATTGGGTAATGCTGGGTCCCTGGTTTCAAGAACGTGCTGCAGGACTTGGGTCAGGGTTGCCATAGGGTGCTCCGGAAGTTTTCATAAATCTGCCACATCTTGCGATTTCCGCTTTCCTCGACATACAAACCGAATTCCTCTCTTTCTTTATACGAGAGTTCATCGATGTTAAGCCTGAGATCTTCTGCTAGGTTGATGTTCAGGGATCGGAATGCGGCCGGAATGGAACGCAAGTAGAGGTGGTCAAAGAGCGCCTTGGATACGGATGCCTCGGCATAACGTACCCCAAAGTACTCGGAGATTTTGAAGCCGTGATACAGATCAGGCCGGATGTTGCGATACTGAAATATCCCCAGCCGGTTGACAATCCGGCGCGTGTTTTTGGTCGTGATCGCCGTGATGGGGTATGTGACTTCGGTCAAGATGTTGTGCCGCTGCAGTATATATTCCAGTGAGAGGTAAGACTGTGGTAGGAGAATGGCGCTGACCATCGCCGGGAATGAGGCATCGCTGCTATGAAGGTCAAAGAACCGGCGGGTCATGTACATGCCTTTTTTGATCGGGACAATATGCCCGGCTTTTGCCCAGCGATACAGAAGCATGCGAACCTGGTCCGGGTTCTCCATGCTGGCGGCTTGGCGGAAGCCCTCGATCGTGATGTAGGGCATGCTTTCAAAAGGATGCAATAGGTCGAGTTTCATATTTATATCGGATAATATACAATATGTGTATATTATCCGATATAAATTGATTAGAGTCAAGGATCCATACTTGAGAGCATGAATATATTATAAAGCAACAAAGGATCTCCATCACAAGCTTCCTATAGTCAAGAGGAAACCGTAATATTGGGAATTGGTGTGCCTTCGTTGGCTTATATAAATCCCGCTTTTCAGAAGCTATTTTGAGATTCCGCCCTTTTTGGGTCAATGGAATGGCTATTTTTCGTAGAAAAGAATGTCCCCCACCCCACAATTGAAATATTTACAAAACGCTTCCAGGACTGCAGCATCGTAGCGCACAACATCCTGATGTGCATAAGCAGTGAGTGAATTGGTTGATACCTTGATCTCTTGTGAGATGGTGCGCAGAGTCAGTTTGCGATTTTCCCGCATTTCTTTTTCAGCAATCAGTATTTTGAAGCGGTTCTTGATAGCCATAATTAATTACTCCTCGGGATGAAGTATATCACAATAATACCTTTATATTATATTAATCAATATTTCTATTGACATTTTACCATTGAGGGACTATAATATTGACAATTAAATAGCGATCCGCATGCGTGCGCAAACACACATGCGGATCTGACCCCCGCCGTGGGTTGACACGTCGAGAGCTAGTGCAGATTATATAGCACGGCGGGATTTTCTAACAGGAGATACCGCCGTGAATGATTTTAATTTGGACCAACTGAGCCTAATTGTCAGCCAAAATGCACCTGTCCCTCATCCCAATTGCCAGTTGACCTTGATTGACGCCCTCCCGCTCGACCAAAATCCGGCCGCGGTGTACCTGGCTAAGCTGAAGAAGAGTAGCCGCCGGCCACAAAAGTGTGCATTGGATACCATTGCCAGGATTTTATCAAATGGTATGGCAAGTTGCTTCGAACTCGACTGGTCCAGAGTGCGCTACCAGCATACTGCTTTAGTTCGTAGCCAGCTCATGGATGGATATGCACCAGCCACCGCCAATCGGTTTCTGTGCGCGTTGCGGGGAACCCTGGAAGAGGCTTGGTTGCTGGGACAGATGACCGCTGAAGATTACCATCGTGCAGCCCACCTGTAACCAATTATTGGTGAAACTCTACCTGCAGGACGCGAATTATCTGCCTCTGAGATCCGCAGTCTGCTCCAAAATTGCATGGACGATCCTCGCCCTATCGGGACGCGCGATGCGGCCGTCATTGCCGTCATGTATTCCGGCGGGTTACGCCGTGAAGAAGTGACGAAATTAGATCTGGAAGATTACGATGAAACCAATCGAAAACTGCTCATCCACGGTAAACGATCCAAGGAACGAGCCGCTTATCTGGCCGAAGGTGCGGTGATAGCCTTGAACGATTGGATGAAAATCAGAGGCAACGAACCCGGTCCGGTGTTCCTAGAAGTGAACAAAGGTGGAAACCTGGTAGAGGGAAAACGGATAACCACTCAGGCGATATATTATCTGTTGAAAAGCCGGGCGAAACGGGCTGGCGTAGATAATTTCTCGCCGCATGACATAAGGAGGACGTTCGTATCAGATCTACTAGATGCAGGGGTGGATATCGCTACAGTAGCCAGAATGGCAGGGCATTCGAGTGTTAATACAACCGCGCGGTATGACCGTAGGCCAGAACAGGCCAAGCAACGAGCAGCAATGCTGCTAAATATCCCGTATGGTTAAAAACTAATTCCTTTTTATTTCATTCAGCTGAACAAATATTTCTTATAACAAGATTCGAGGAGAAGAAAAGCCAGCAGGTAGGAAAAAACCTATTGTAGTTAATGATTGGTCCACACTCTTTTGATGAACTTATTTATTGCACAATAACAAAACAATCATTCTAATGCTAAGCCGCCAACTATCATAGCACTCCTTGACGATACGGAAACAATTCGGTTATTAAAATTGATATCCGGCTTAAAAAACAGTGAAATCATGCAACCTAAGGCTTGAGAGGCATTATTTCCAAAAAGAAATTGATTTGATTCTTATTGTTCGATTTCTCTTACTTTGGCTTGATACTCGCCTGTTCGATCATACTTTTGGATACGTTCAAAATACTTATTGGCTCTGGGTTTATCCCCGGAAATGAAATAATATTTGCCTAACTCATATAGACTAAACAGGTCAGTGGGATCAATCACTAGTGCTTCGTTATAATAGCTGAGTGCCTGCCGGTAATTGCCATTCAGAGCGTAGGCCCAAGCAAGTTTGTCGTATACCACGACAGAGTCAGGGTAGCTTTCTTTAATCTCTTCAAGAAGCCGTATGGCGGGTTTGTAATCACCATCCAAACCATATGCAATGGCAAGCTTGAACTTGGCCAAGGGCTTGTTATCAGTTTCATCCACTAAGCGACGCCAGATATGGATCGCGGCAGTATAGTTATGGGTACGGATATTTAGATCGCCAAGTTTGCGCAGTACATACAAGCGCTGATCTTTCTCCACTGGGTAACCATGATCATATTTTTCCTGTAGCGTTTGAAAAGCTGCCTTGGCCTTTTCGAGATACTGACTGCGGAGACAAACTGCTGCCAACATCCGTAAATAATTGGGGTGATTGTCAGATGCAGCGACAGCAGCTTCGGCATTTTTAAGCGCTTCGGTGTAGTTCTCATCCGCCAGGGCTTTTTTAGCTTTATCGAGATAATATAGTGGCGAGGCTGGCTCGGGATGAAATTCATACCGGTGAGTTTCTGGAAGAGGTGCTATGGTCTCGCGCTTTTGGTTAAGCACTAACAGTAATTGATCTAGATCGCGGGTGAAATCTTCCCAAGTGGCATAGCGTAAGTTCGGATCGCGTTCCAAGCATTTGATGATGATCTTCTCCAAGTCACCTGGAATCGTCTCGTTCAACTCTCTTGGTTTTATAAGAGCTTTGCCTTGCAAACGTTCAAGGCTACTATGGAAGGGAATATCCCCGGTAGCGATTTCATATAGGATCACTCCCAACGAGTAGAGATCGGATTTCATCGAAACGCGCTTGTTGTCCAGGGCAACCTCAGGAGCCATGTACTGCTCGGTCCCCTGACCGCGGGTGAAGACCCAGACATCTTCCATCCGTCGGCTGGTGCCAAAATCGACCAGTTTAACCATGCCATCTTCGCGGATGAGAATATTTTGAGGTTTGATGTCACCATGGGCATATTCACCCATGGCTTTTAAAGCACTAACAACTTGTTTAATCCAATTCAGAATCGTGATCAGCGCGTCTGGATTTTTGAAGCTTTGATTGTCCAAGATTTCAGCTAGACTACTTCCCTTGACCAGTTCCATCTCGATCACAAAGAGACCTGAAATTGTGAGGTAGCCGTATACTTTGACAATGTTTTCGTGGTTGAATAAACGGATAATCTCGGGCTCTTGTTTCAGATTCTCTTCACCAACATCTTGATCGAACGGTATTTTCAAGGCAACTTCAGCCCCGCGCTTCGAATATGAGCTATCCTGTAGCCGGATGGCGCGACCGACAACCCCATATGTGCCTTTGCCTAACTTTTCTTTGAGCAAGAAGGCATCTCCTAAGGTCTCGCCCTCCGTCCACTTGAATAAATATCCCTCGGTGCTCATATTCTTTGCCTATTTTTGAATCTTGGTTGCGCTGCAGACGTTTATTAAGGTTGGCTTCTCACTATTCGTGACGTAAGCTGCCGGAACCTCAGTGATATTCCGATTATTATTTATAGCTCCAACTTTGGTCTGACAAAACACAAACTTGTAAAGGAATAGAGGGCACTTAGGCGCTGGTATAGGAAAATTGTCTAGCTTAAATCCGCGCCTGAAGATATCTACTAATGGATCAATCGAGCGGGGAGCAATGCCAGACCGTAACCAGTAGACCAAAACACAGAGTTCAAGTGTCTGGGAAGATTGGTAATAACTGATCGCCAGGTTGCGGGTTTTTTCCTGAATTTTGAGCTCATCCCCATTTTCAAAACGTTCAAATTCAAATGAAATCCAGGGTTGAAGGGTTTGAGGATGAAACCAGACCGAATCAGGCATGACTTTAGGAGATCTTTTCCAAAGTTCATTGGCATGCACGAGCATGGGATACTCTGCAATGGCAGGCAATCCGAATTCGATCCCTAACGCCAACAAGTAACTTACACCAGCCGAATGTACCGCAGAATCTTGTAGCCCGGTTTGAAAAAGCATCGGAAAACGGCTTTTTCCAAATGAAAAATCGCTGAACTCTTGATCCAATCGTTGGGTCAGCTCAACCAAATCCATAATCTATTGTCCCCATTGATTGCATACATTTGGTGATTCACCGCCATGAATGAGCGCCTTGTAACCGATCTTTACTACGATCGGAGCTAAAATAGCACGCCCACAGATCAGCGCTTCTCCAGTGGATAGAGAAGGCAATTCTGCTAGATCTGCTGCCGAGAAGTAGTCGGATGTTCTCTGGATGAACCGTTGGTCATCAGGATTTTTGATGCGCATGGCAATAATAGTGTTGCATTGGCTGGTAACATCAGAATCCAGTCTGGAAGGCCGCTGGCTGATGATGGCAAAGCCAACGCCAAATTTACGCCCTTCAGAGGCAATGCGCTTAATGACATTCTTGGAGATACTAACCTCTCCTGCTGGTGCAAAATTATGCCCCTCTTCAAAGATAATGAACACTGGGCGGATCGGGTTTTGGCGATCATTGGCAGCCTTCAGAATTTCACTGCTGATCAAGGCCACAATAAGTTGGCGGGCGGTATCCGTCAATCCTTGCAGATCAATAATCGCAATCCTTCCGACCTGTCCCGGAGTACCTACGATTTCACGCACGTCAGTTGGTGCCCCTACAGCCGCAGAATAGAAACTCTGGGCTTCATTGATCATTCGCCGCAATCGGATGGCTGCAATGTTCGCTGATCCTTCTTTGAGGGCATTGGATTCGCCTGGGCTTAGTTTGTCCCAGGATTTGAGCGTGTCTAGATTATTTAGCAAATTAAGTAAATCTTGAATATCGTGTGGAGAGTTATATTTTTCTTTCCAGTAGCGGAAAGCGACATCCATTACACGTTGTTGCGCTTCCGTCAGACCGGGCAGAATTCCAACCAGTTCATCCATATCCAGGTTGGCAAGCTGAAGAGCTAACCATTTGTTTTTTCCGGCATACTTCGCATTAAAAGAAGTATTTTGTGGGGTGTATACCACGATGCCACCGCCTTTTCCAGCTAATTCGGTAATGCGAGTTTTGATCTGTTCAAGGCTTTCTCGATCACGCGGATCTTGAACTTGATCTAATTGATCATTGAAATTGATGTGCCCATCTTTCAACGCTTTGCCGTATTCCCCATGGGGGTCAAATACCAAAACGGATGCATTTTTCTGGGCTACCATACGCTCAATTATGCGACCGACTGTATAAGATTTCCCGGCACCGGTCATTGCTAACACTGCCAGGTGTTCTGTGGCAAGCATATTCACATCCAGATATACCGGAACAATGTTTCCGCCCCGTTCATAGCCGACCAAATTACCAACATGAATACTCGTATCTTCAGAGAATTCATAGAAGCGGGTTAGAAACTCGAAATTAACCCCATAGACTTTTACGCCCGGATCAAGTGGTCGGCGAGGAATTCGAATTTCACCGGTCAATGGATCTTTGTATCCAACTAGTTCAATCGTGCCATAAACAGTCTCCCCAGAAATCTTAGCCGAAGGTAGGATTTCGATTTCGCTAATCCCTTCGCCTAAGGATTGATTGAACATAATATTCGAGCGAGAAATAGAAAGGATACGGCCCAAAACATCTGTTGAGATATCGCCTTGGCGTTCTTGGTGAGCGATACGGACAAATTCACCGCGCCGGGCGCTAAAACTATCCCGGAAAGCAATTGTCAAGCTATTCGGATCGCCTGTATTACCGACCAACTTACCAAGATAATTATCATTATCGGGGGATATCATAGGGCTTCTCCTTGTGATGTGTCATCTGATTCTAGAATATCGGTGCCTTCCAACCAGGCTGCATCTACTGTTTGCTCGCGCAGCAGCCGAAGTGTTTCTTTGTAATAATTTACTAATACCACCTTAGGCATGCGCACTAGTTTTTGAGCATACCAGAGGGGAAGGGGGGTGACTTTGGGATTGTCATACAATGTCAGATATGCGATCAGGCTGCACATACGATCAACATCCTCACTAGTCCATTGCCCATTTTCACGGTTCCCTAGGGTTTCAAGCTGCCAAATTGGAGTCTTAATACCTACTTGGAGGTGAAGACCGATTAATCCATATGTAGCAACGCTTTTCGGTTCAGCGCGCATGACTTCTTCCCCCAAGGAATCGTAATAATACATGCCAGTACGTTTACCAGCTCGCAGCAATCCGCGCAGTATCCGGAGAATGCCCACTTCTTGCAACTTACGCCACTCCTGCACGATCAGTTCGATAATTTCAGGTTCCAGCTTTTCACTCGAAGCATTCCCCCCTTTTTCTTTGATCGCATTTAACAAAGCACCGAAGTAACGGGTTGAAACCGAAACTAGGATTGGGCCTTTACGATCGGCAGGAAAGATGCGGGCAGAATTGCGTTCCCAAAAGTGATTCATAGCCTGCATCAATTCATTCCATTCAAGGCGGATCTCTTCGTTTTCAAGCATACCACTCTGAGCGCCGCGGGGAACAAGCAATGGCATATCCACAAAAATGATGTCGGGCGTTTCGGTTTCGTTAAAGATCTCTGATAACAAATCATAAGCAAGAATATATTCTCGCCAGGCAAGTCTTTGCTTGGTTTCTAAGTAATTTGTATCATTGACTTCTACTCGGCTATCCTGGAAATTGCTGACGACTTGATTGCCAGACACTATTACATCTTGACGCAAGGCAGCGACGCCATATAAAACGCCTCCAAAAGCCGGCAACCAGTTGCTAACAGTGGAAATACCAATGGCTTTGACACGTTCAAATTGACCTACCGGAATAGGGCGGATTACACCGCCTTGGGTAAACTTAGAAGCTTTAGCTTCTATGTAACGCATTTTTTGGGCAATTTTTCCCACTGTTCCGGGCATGCGCAGACTCATCGCAGCGGCGATTTCTTTGGCGAGCTCAATACTCTTCATTATCCCTTCCTCTCAAAATCCTTGCGCAAAGAGCGTACATAAGCCCATAAACCAAGCTGTTGAGTGTACTCTTCCAGAGAGGGCAGATTCACATACAGTCTGTCGCCATTTATTTTGGCCAGGCCAAATTCGCTCAATCGATCCAACGCAAGCTGAAGACTGGACTCGCTGATTTCCGTACCGAAGAGCGAGTTGATCAAAGAGACAATTTCCTTCGGAACATTCGTTTTCGTCCCGGCTAAAACAATGCAAACTGCGTGCCAGGTGGCCTCGTCGAGTTGTAGCGGTTGGTTTGTCTCTTTCTTGCCGAGATCAGGAATCGGATGCCAACCACACGCCCAAGTTATGATACTTTCGAGTAATGTCAGTCTATCTTCATCATCAGAAAGACCGGAGGCACTTAGTAAACGAGCACCACACAACAGCAAAGGAGTGGATGTATTTCTAGGCTGAATGAGTATCAAAGCTGCATGCGATCGATCACCGACATCGAGCCATGGCTTTCCAGCTTGACCGATAAAAGCAAAGTCGGTTTGAATTTGCAAGGTCTGCTTCTCTGGCAATTTGAGCGGTTCCGCGTCGGGCATGATCGATATTCGGTTGGTATTGATTGCAATCCCCTTCAACTGGGTTCGCAAACCAAGTATGGTGTTCAATGGGCCATTATCAAAAGGAGGAAGGACAATACAAGGATGAGGAAGGATATATACCAGACTTGCCAACCAACGCAGCCCAGCTCCGATTCCTTGCGGATGCCATTGCCCATAAAGGATCAATGGACCATCTAATCCTAGATGGATATTCTGGGGATCGATGAAAACCGGCTCGCAGACGCGGCTAAGAAAGTGGGTTTCAAACAATCCTTCCTGAGAGAGTAAGCAGTTTACATGCATATTTATCATTTCAAGGTTATTTTGCGCTCAATCAAACCCATTTGTAAGAGTTCATCTATGTTCACTTCTTGTTGAGGCTTAGGTTTGAATCTACCGGCATCCAAATCCTCATAGAATTGCACCCAGAGTTCCCAATTGGTTTTCTTGCCTTTATCCTCAAATATACCTTTCCCTTGTGACTCGATTTGAATATTAAAGCTCTCGTATGCATCCACATTTTGCTGATAGGTTGGTCGCTCTTGCGGCGCAACTAAATCAGATTTTCCGACAGCGCGTAAAGCATGGTTAACAGCTTCCAGTCGCTTTGTGCTAATCTTAGTTCGCAAGGACTGGCGAATTTCATCTATCCAGACGGCGATTCTCCCTGATAGGCCCTGATATTTGCTTGCTGCGCTTACCTCAGTTTCCAAAGCCTCCAATAACAATAAATCTGGTTTGGTAGCAATTTGCTGTTGAATATCATGTTCCAGCCCACCTTTAACCAAGAGGTCAAAGTTATGGAATTCTTTATCAAGATCCTTTGATTTGTTCTTGACAGCCTGAGGTGCATCTTTTAGGAAATTGTTAAGCTGACCCCAGGCTTCTTTAGCCTGCAGATAATAATTAATAATGGTCTGCCATGCTTGAGCTTGACAAACATACCGTTGCCAGAGAGAGTTTGGATTGGTTTTCGTAATAAGCTCTTCAAGTTTTCTAAGCCGACCCCAAGCTTCTACATATTGATCAGCCAAGAAATATTGATTAATCTTCTGAGGGTATTCATCAATTGTTAGCCAACCTCTTGAAGTTTGGGTGCCTCCTGCAATTGGTGCCTGAATTTCATTTTTAATTACACTAAGCACTTGGGTGATAGGGGCAGTTGGGAATGGCTCTCCTTGAATTGTGCTATAGCCAGAAACATCAGCTATTTGACTCGTAATACTCGTCAAAATCTGAGTTTGCTTCTCGATGTATTGACCACGCAACCATTTCAAGAAATGAACTTTCTCCCACAAAGATATTTTTAAATAATTATCCTGATACCATTTTAATTGCTCCATAGAGCATTGAAATTGCTGAGCAGGATCAAAAGGGCTCACCTTTTGAATCGTCTTCTCAAATTCATCCACCTTTTGAACTAATGCAATGAATGCTTTTGGATCTAACTCACCCTGATCAATAAAACTGAACTCCATTTCAGAAATTACCGATTCGGCATGAGTAAGATCAGTGAAAGCCATTTGCAGAAAACCTTTTTCTAATTGTTTTGCTCGTTCTGGAAAAACATCTTGGAAATCATGAATTAAAGATTTTGCTTCATTTTGCAGCCAGGTTTTAATCGTCACCCGCTGATTCTCTAAACGCTGTTTAGTAATAGACATATACTGAGAAGGGGCAGGACGATAGATTAATCCTAGGACTTCAAGGAGTTCAAGAATTTGCGTAGTTTGTTTCCCAGCGACTTCACTGGCGTGGTTGGCGAAGAAGAAGTGCTTGGCTAAATTATCTTCAGATGCCTGCGTATGAAGTTTACGTAAAACTTGTAACAAGGCTTTGCAAATGATAGGTCGATATGACTCATCTTCTAGGATTGGAAGTAAAACGACAGTTGATGCCTGGCCGGGGGAAACATTTTTCTTCGCTGCTGTTTTGAAATTGTCCAATTTCAGTGTGGACCAACCCGGTATTTTACAAATAGATATATCTAGGTCATTTATATCTCCGCCGTTTACTAGCAGATAACGGTAACCAGTGTAAAAATCTTCCTTGGTAATATTTTTTGCGGCCCAAATGGGACTTATGATCAAACCTGCGCGATTAAGCTCTTGTTTCCAAGACGAAAATTGTGATTGCAAGTCTTGACGCATGTTTCCCAGAATAGCCAAGGTATTTGAACTTAGTGGTGCTTGGTTTGGATCAAATTCCTTGTCTCTTCCCGAATATTTCAGAAGAAATTCTTCCTCAAAAGTAGATATTTTGCGTAAGATTACACATACTTTTAATAGTTGCATGTTTTCAATTTCATGTTGAAACCCTTCCATATCACCACTCGGACCGAATAAAACAAGAATCGGTAGCGCTTCGCTCGCTTTTCCCAACAACTCTGATAACTCTTTGGCAATATTTGACTCGTTGCAATAAGAGACCGATATTTGGCCTCTTAAAGTAACATCTAAACCTGTCATTGGGGATCTGAAATCTGATTCAAATGAAACATATGCTCCATTTTCGTTTGACCAATTATGTAACCAGGCTCGGTCACCATCATCGATGACTTTTGCCATGCCTTTGCAAATAAATTCCATGCGAGATTTTGTTGACGAGGCCTGGCTTTTAACATAATTTTCAATTTTGGCATCCAAAGTACGATCCCGGAAGAATGTTACCGCCCGGCTTTCAACGCTCATCTTTACGTTGATTTTCTTGAGAACCTTAAAGGAAACGCCGATGTAGTCCTTGTTCTTGTCAGCATAGTGAATAAAAATATCATGCAATGGATCTGCAGCCCGCTCAATACTTTTCCCGTCTTGCCCATGATCGTGTGGATAGAGAGTGGCTAACTGCTCAGCAAATTGATCTATATCTTCATATATAACAAAATCATTTTCGTCATCTACTGAGAGAGAAAAAGCGCGTAATGCTGACAAAACTCCGGAAAGAGAGAACTCCGTAAAAATATTATAAAAATGATCGCCAGCTTTATCTGATCGCTTAAAGCCATATTCCGGCTTAAGCAATTCAGTACTCAAAGTGGGAGCATCAATATGGATTTGTTGCAAGCGGGTAAAAACATTGCCAACCCCTTGGATCTCTGCTTTTAGTAAATTTATGATACTACCTGTCGAAATTGTTGAGTGATCAATTAGAACAGGAAGCTGGCCATAAATCATCTGCTGAGACAAGGCGTTTTCAGAGCTATTCTTTGGAAACACAATACTCATTTGCTTCAAGATGGCTAAATTGAATATTTCAGCTTTGCTTGCGGCACCTTGAGCATATTTGGCAATTAATTCCCATGCAGTGGAGGGTTGATTCTTGTTGCTCTTATCAGTTTCCCAAATGGCATGGATATTACTCATCACCTTATTAAACCAACCAAAATTTCGATTAGTTGCAATAAAAATGCCTTCTAGGGTACCAACTGGATAATCTACATCTATTCCTGCTTTTTTTAGATAATTCTGAAATGTTTTCACATCGTAAATACGATTGGGTTCCAAAATCATCAGATCTGTACGGCGGCGATTAGGGCCAATTTGTATAGCGTCACTCATCCCTAGAGAACATAGAAGCAAGTAGTTAATATAGGGGCAATCGTCGCGATAACGGGCCTCTTTGATTACCTGACTAATCATCGCCAGGTCCTCTTCATCAACATCTTTCCCCGTAACATAATCAGGGTTACGCTTTAAATCGCCGGGGGTCTCGATTTCATCAACAATAATCCATAAATATCGGATATCTTGCTGACGGAGCACTTGCATAACGCTTTCGATTTTATTCTTCCAATTCCCTGGGCTCTGTAACGCTTGTTGCAAGGCAAGCATATCTACGCCTTTTGCATTGAGGGCAAATTTAAGATCATCTAATAATTTAGCTGGGACGCGCAACTCTGCTGGTCGATCGAAAAGAAGACTCAAGGCATTACAAGCTACCTTTATCGCCCATGTGTCTGCTGCCAAGTCTTCTGTAACTGAACGATAATCAATAAATAGAGGAAGAATATGGTCGGTAAACTGGGGTTCGAGCACCCGCCGACTATTCTTTGTAATAATAAAATCGCGGTTGGGATCTAAAAGCCATTCATCAATTTGACCAACGGATTCAGCGATCAACTCAAATCCAATCCGGGTCTTACCTAATCCCCAATCGCCCAACAGCACAAAGAATCCGCTTAGATCGCCTTGTTCTGAAAATTGTTGCCGAAATCCAGTTAGGGCATTGAATATTTCTACCTGACCTACTACTGGGTAATTGGGTGGGTAAAGGGCAACACCGTTTTTTGACCAAGGATTATTCATGGCTTCATCTCCTTATGATTCTTCCGATATTTCAATTATGATCTTGCGCACATTGTCATCACCAAATAAACCACGGCCTAAACGCGGTTGACCCGGATGACTTTTTAAAATATGGATACGTCCGTTATATATCTGTTGGCGCATCCAATCATCGAACTCACTCTCAGCCTGCGAGAGCGAAACAGATTTGTATTCAGCCCATTGGTGAACTAAATCAGCCACGACAACAAACCCTAATTCATCATGCACGACTTCAAGCCAATTCTTCAGGTGCTGGAACGGCGAATACTCGATCTCTGTTCGTACAAAATCTTGAGCAATTTCTTCTCCTAAAATAGACGTGGTTTGGACCGGATTTAAACCCCATTCCCCCGCTTGGCTCTCCAGAATTCCCAAATGTTTCATCAGGAAAAGACTAATCTTAAGCCTACCGCTTAGTTTATTAGTCGGCGGTTTCGGTTCGCGTAAACCTTCAAAGACAAAGTCTTGGGCAACTTCAAGACCGAGTCTATGGATTTCGTTATTCCACCGAGGTCCTAAGGCATTCCAGCGGTGAACTTGTAATAACTCGTTAAATCCGCGCGAATCTTCCAAAAATGGGTAAATTTCCTTGCCTTGGCCAGTTAGTTTTGCTCGACTGGAATGGGAACCAAAGAATTTATCATCAGGAAAGGACAGAGTATAGCCACCAAAACCCAACAAATACAACATCAGCCGAGTCCGGACTTCATAACAGGCTAACATTTGCGCCAAGCCATTCAACCAAGAATTTTGGTTCTTATTTCGAAATGCTTCGCCAATTTGAAGAGTATATGGTGTTGGGGAACAAATGCCAGGTCGGACTTCTTTTAGCGCATTTACTCCTCTAATCGATATTTTAGTCGGTGTATTGCGCTCCAACCCGTAGAAGTTATTCAAGAAATCCCCGCGGACCAATTTACCCGATTTGTCATTTGTTTGAATCAACCAGAGGGTGTCGCGTGCCAAGGATGTTTTTGTATACTCCACATCGATTTGTAGTTTGCTAAATGCCTCTGGGTAACTTTCTAACCGTTCGGCTTCCATCCAAAGGAATAATTTAGCAAGACCTATTCGAGTAATCAAGTTAGGTTGTTCGAACATAGTTATCCACCCATCTCCTTGATAGTATCCCGCAATTTATCTCGTGCTTCTTTGGAACTACGATAATAAAATTGTGCCTTTGCCTGACTTTGAAAGAGTTCCCTTCGATAAGAATCTGTAAATTGAAGACGACCTTCATTGCCTAATTTGGCTATGTCAATTTTTAATAGAAGGCGGAGCAATCCTAAAACCGATTGTTTATCTTGATAATCACCCTGTGAACGATTGACCCATACCCACTTAAAGGGGGATAACAAAGTTTCAAGGTTAACGGCTAAATCGCCAATATAATCATCTTGAAGAAATAACCTAGCGATGCTTCCATCTCGCCAACCATCTGATAATGTTAGCGAAATGCGAGGATCATAGACAGAGCCAGTTTCTGGGTCAGAGAGAATCAGTAGTTGAAGCATCAGCCAATAAAAAGATGTCTTCCAGGCAGCATCTTGCACTTCAGGAATGCCACCATAGATATTTTGGATAGGAAGAGAACTATGCACGTGATACTTGGATTCTGTGAAGATAAGGTTGTTCTCCTTCATCAAGCTAGATATTTCCCAATCATCCCAATCAATATCTGACAAATAATTGACAAGCCAAGCCGGACGCCATATATTTTCATCGGCAATAGAATTAGTCTTAGGAGTATAGATATAATCAAAGCCTAGGTTTGCATAGCGTTGATCAACGTGTAATCCGTAAGCCCAAAGATCGAAGTCGCTCCAACCGCGATAATCCCAATTAGTTAAGTGCAATAGTTCGTTCAACTTATCCATGTTTTCAATGGGTAGCAAATTTAACAGACGTGGGGTAGCTACGATTGCATACGGTGTAGAAATCACCCAACTTGACTTGTGTAGTTGAAGTAGATGGCTATCTGTAATGCCATAAGTAGATAACGCTTTGGAACTTATCTCGCCAACCCTTTCTAAGTCAAATATTAAATTAGTCAATCTTTGGATCGCGCTGCTAATGAATTTATTCTTAGCTCCTATCCTCTTCTCTGGTAATTTTGGTCTAATATATGCGCCTGGGGATATGCCTTCTGGGGGAATGCTAATCAGCAGAGGTTGTTTCGTCTCCGCAATCCGAAGAGGCGGATAAGTTGGGACACTAATCTCTGTGGATTTCTTTTCCTTATCCATTTCTTCACCCGGCAATTTATGCTTATTGACTCCATCTCCGGAAGATTCTTCTTGAGGGAGCCCATCTACCGTAATTTGGGAAGATTGATTAATCTGATAAGATTTAATCCCTAACTTTTGAAGTTTTTCCCTGGCCATGGGGGCATCAAATTCGCTGTAATCTGCGCCGGTTATCAAGTGAATTACCCATTTCGGAGATAGACGCTCCCCACACATGTAGACAAACCAGTCCCGAAAACGGGTCGCTTCGAATGGAAGACCGGCAACGATCTGTTTTCGAATTCTATTTTGAATTTCTTCTCGATCCGCGGGATATTGAACTCCGCGCCATTCAAATGAACCTTGATCAGTTGGTTGGGAAGTGGGTTGTGGTTCTTCACTGAGCAATTTCAAAGCTATCGATTTTAGCAACTCTGGGGAAGGGGCCCATTCAAGTATTTGCCATTGAATATGTACCGGTTTTTCGAATTTAGAATCATGAGAGAAATAAGCTAGTTTTCCAAAATAGGTATAAAGATCAGACTTCTGCGTTCGTAGAAAAAGATAGATGTCGTTTTTAGTCGGATCATGGTGGATAAATTGCTGAATTTTGTGGTCGTCAAGTCCTTGACGAGGTTGTGATTGCCAGTTGATAACACCTCTCTCATTAATCCATTCATCGAAATGATAGCCGGCCTGTTCTTTCCCAAAAGTAACGAAGAATACAAAATTTCCCGGTTTTTGAATAATAGGAATAATTCCCCACAATCCCCAAGTCCCAGCTTGGGGAGTGAAACGCGTGCTTGGCTCCAAGAGATCATGCACTTCTTGCCGCGAATATCTATTATATAAAATCGGTATACGTGCCTGAACCGCCTTCTCTTTCGGAGCAATGTTCTTCACTCCAGGAGACGTTCTCGAATTATCAGAATGTAAAATCATGTGCAATGATCGCAAGAGATTGGGAGGCGGATTCCAGTCCAGGATTTGCCATTGGATAATAACAGGACGTTCTTGCTCAGGAGTGTGTTTAAGATAAGCCAATCGGCCTATATATGTATACAAAGATGTTTTATCCGTTCGTAAAAACAAATAGATATCGTTTACGTTGGCGTCATGATGGATGAATTGTTTGATTTGCCAATCTGCTAGGCTTTTCTGAGGTTGTGACTGCCAATTAAACATGCCTTCCTTTGTAACCCATTCAGCAATAGGATGGCCAACCTGCTCTTGATCTAATGTAACGAAGAACACAAAATTATTTGAGTTATTAGTCACTTGTAAAACCGGCCATAAACTCCAAGCTCCGACTATGGGCCTGGAACGGGCTGATCCCTCAAAAATATCATAGACATCTTGCCGCGAATATGTCTCGTATAAAGTAAGTTTTCGCACCGCCTTCATATTCTCACTCACCTTTGAGAATCTCGACCAGGCGTTTCCGCCAGAGTTTAGGATTTTTGACTAACAATTGAAAATACTTTGATGCGAATACTGTACGTCCAAAGGTTTCGCTTAAGAATACCTCCCCACGACTGACCTCCAACAGCTCTGCCTGCAAGAGCGCCTCCAGCCAGGATCCCAGAGCTGCAAGAGAAAGTTGACCGTAAGGTAAGATTAATTCCAAACCCAGCCCACGCACCAAGCTTGGAACCGCCTCGCTCAAGTGTCGGATAGAATTGTCTGGCAATTCAATATGCAAGTCGCAAAGCGCCCCATCGGGGTTGCGTTCCAGCGCCAGATGTAAAATTTTATTTGAGCCGGTTGTCGCCTGGATTTGGATATGCAGACCAAGTTGTATAATGATCCAGGAAAGCGGGTGCTGGCAAAAGGCTGTTTGCACTTGCTCTTGTGTTAGGTTCATCCCATTGTCTCCATTATCGAGCAATGGAACGCTGCTGAAGACATAGCTGCGCTTGTGCCAGGCGGGATCAATGGCAAGATCGGGATGCTGCATAGGGTTGGGATGATCCAAGTTAGGACACAATACCCAGCGCCCGCAAGGTTTGGCAAGTTCGGTATTTAAGTCCTGGATTGGCGAAGGCTCAAAAACCTCATTCACTGGATCTATGGATTGATCGGTCAATGCGCCACGCGCCAGGGCGGCTTGGAAGACCGCCTCGGTAGGTGCGCTCACGCTCAGGAGTGCTTGGTTCCAAGCAGCAAAGTCCAACCCGGATGCTTTTTCTTGCAATTGTATAAAGCGTTGGACTGCCTGAACCAGCGCGCCGGGTGAGCTCTCGATCAACGGCTTGTGCAAGTCGTTTTGTTCGATCTGATCCAAGAAAGCGTTGAACGCTGGTACCTGATGGGGAAATGATGTGACTACCCATTGATCGACTAGATCACCAGCACCTTCCAACCCACGGCGAGCGATCTCGCCGGCAGCTAAATTGATTAAGTAGGCCTGGTATGTTGGCAGAGAAAAACAGACTTTCTGCCAGATATCTTCAAGATTGGAGGCTGGAAACAGTCGTTCTAAGTTCGAGCCAATCAGCCAGGCACCCGCAACGGCATGAACAAGACTGCCACTTGCCAGCAATGCCAATCCAGCGTCTGCTTTCAACCAACGCGCCTCAACCCTGGAGAGTTCTCCCCAATGTATAAGGTGTGCCAAGATTGGCTCAAGGATGGCAGGGGTGGAATTAGGCATGATTTTGATTTTCTATTTCAAGTAGAATGGATTCCCAACTCGGTGGTCGTAATTCGCCCGACATGATGTCCGAGATATTCAGTGTACCTTCAATTAAGTTTTCCGCATCTTGATTGGCAGCTCGAGTTAACTCTCTAGCAATCTTATTAAATAATTCATACTTAACCACACGTTTACCAATCTCTACTTGAATGTTGTTAGGCAATACAGGTATCAAAAAAGCAGCTATATCATCTGGGTATACGCGACGTTGTCGAATGCCACGAGAGTATCGATCATTTTGCATTTGGCCAAAGATGGAATTCAAGTATAAAGTTAAGTAACCAGGTTGTAGTTTTTGGTTTGTTCGGATAAGTGAAACATCTCCACCGATCGCCATGGGTAGTTGAGCTTGTAAAACAATAGCCGCTTCACCTACAGGTGGGCCGACGGAGGTATAAACTACATCATTGGGTTGTAATGCTCCACGCCAATTGCGATGTTCTTCAGGTGAAATCCATAGACTCGGCATTTCCCACTCGATGAAATAAGGTTCTATATCAGATGTCAGAATACATGGATAGCCTTTAATGTTTTCAGACGATGGACTGGAAATACGAATGATAGGTTCACGTACCAAATCGCCTATAGGCTTTATTGGCCAATCTAAGGAAGCGAGATGAATTTCCAGATCATAGTACCTAGGCAGATAGAATTCAGGGGTAAGCCTATCGGTAAACTGTTTTGATTGGATGATGTTAGAGTTTGTAAGTTTCGGAATAAATTCAGTTTGCCTTGCAGCATTTCTAAAAATAGTTTGGGCTTCTGTAAATAGTATCGTAGCTTCAGAGCGACACTTTTCTGCCAGGTGAACCTTGTCACCAACATAGGATTGAATTTTGGTGTCGGGAACCACAACGGATATTTCTTTGGCATCATAAACCTTCAAATGAAGTTGAACTGCCCCATGAGCAAACCTACGTGTAATCATCCGACCATATTTTGAATTTAAGTAGGCTGAAACATAATAAGGGTTGGTTCCTGGTTTAAGACGAATGCGAATTAAGTCTCGAAAATTGGCTCTGGCTACACTTTCCGGCAGGATTTGCGCTTCACCAATACTGCCAGCCGCGGTAATCAACACATCTCCCGGTAAAACCTCATACCGTAATAGCTCATTATGTTTTGCAGGAGAGATGTAGATCATACCTAATGGATCTAAATTATTGCGGAAATCAACAATTCTGATCAATGGTACGCCTTCTTTAACATACTCTGAAGACTGTAACGACCACCCTCCAGGACCATCATTTATGATCTTAGAAAGATCAGTCATTCTTTCTTGTCGATAACCTGTTTTCTTTAGTTGTTCATCCAGCTTCAAGTATTCCGGGCGATAATAATCCACGTCCAGTCTGTTGGTAACAAATTGAGGAGAGATAAATTCGATGATCGGATGAGAGTTAATTTCAATAAAGCCAAGTTTTGTTAAATCATCCATAATGCACTACCTACAGTAAGATTCTGCAATTGGTTTGAGATCATTCCCGGCAGGATCGGTGAATTCATCATTGCCTTTTTTGATGTAACCCACATGTTCTGCTACCGCCATAAATATTGAGCCCTGGTGATCTACCGTAATTTTCTTACCATCTCCAGTGAAAGTGCCTTTCTTTTGTACATACAGAAAGCTGGTCTTGGCGCCGGTGCCACTTATGGCAAAGGTCTGGGTGGGAAGGGAAACAACGGCTTTGACCACCGCTTTACCACCAAAGAACTCGCCTGTTTGTTTGTCTTTCAAGCCCATCAGATATTCCCGGATGAATTTGTCACCCGAATTGGATAAAATACCATCTGGCAAAACGATCAGTAGCCGGCCACCGGGCTTGAGCAGTTGCAGGTTGCGATCCAAGAAAAGGCTGGCTGGGTCGGCATTACTCAAGGGTTTCTTTTTTCGACGATCGCTGGTCCAGCTATAGCCCAATTCACATTGGTAGCGTGGATCATCCAGCAAATGCTGCACTTCGGGGTGGTAGAACAGCTTGTTGCCGCGCATCTTCTCTAGACCATCCAGATAATTCTTGCCCTTGCTGCTATCGTACTTGCCTTTCCCAAATGGGGGATTGGTCATGATCAACCCGAACTTGCCCATCAAACGATCGATATGCTGGTCAAGCAGGGAATCATCCACATGCAGGAGCTGCGAATGGCCATCTCCGTAGAGCAACATATTCAGGCGAGCCTTGATCAGCGAGCCGGAAGCCTGGTCGGCGCCGAAGAAACTGTGGTGCTTGATCTGACTCAGCCACCAACGTTTTTCTTCGTCGCTCTTGCCCAAGGTATCGAGGACACGATCCTTGACTTGCTTGACGGCGGCGATCAGGAAGCGCCCGGTACCGCAGGTGATATCACCCATCAGGAAGGTCGGGCATGAAACGGGATTGCCCATGCCCTTATACCCGGCCCATAGTTCTTCGTCGCTGATATCGTGAAAGGCCATCTGGGCCATGCATTCGGTTACCTGGCTGGGGGTCAGATAGGTAGCTAACCCACCGGAGCCATCGTATTTGCCGCGCAAGAAGACATCATAAGCCCAACCAAGCAGATCTTCATGAACCTGACGCTTGTCATTGGGATCGGGGATCAGGCGGACATCTTGGAATATTTCCACCGCAAAAGCAAGATTTTCTGGATTGCTCAAGCGCAAGTAATCATCCGCAGGAAAAATTGTATTTTGTGCACCGGTCAAATCGATGGCGATATATTCCGGAAGGGCAGCCAATTCCTTGAAGGCGTCTTTTACTTCTTGGACTGCTTTGGTCCCGCCGCGGCGGATGTTGTCGGAATTTAGCACATCCGAAAGCCGTTTGTCCTTAAGACTGTGAACGGTGTAAGAAGGATTCCGCTCCAGATGGGTCTTCATGAAGAGGAGACGACAGATCTCGTCAATCGCTTCATTGGCCGATGAAAAACCACCAGCAGGATACAGCCTCTCGTGTAGATCATTGAACTTGCGTTGGATATAGCGCCAATTGCCGCGCGCAAACTCTTCAGACATCTCAATCAGGTGCTTCTTGCGATCCTCACTGATACCGCGCACCACACTGCGCCAATCGGCTTGCTCAGGTAAGTTAGCGATGGAGGTATTCTTAATGTTATCGAAGTAATAGTCGAATTCCCCATCGCTGATCCAGACGAAAAAGGCGATCCGATCTCCCTGCACCAGGCGTGACCAGAAGACACCCTCATCTTGGATAGCAACTTGCTGGGCGAGACCGGGCTCGACTGGGTGGCAGTAAACAACCACTTCCTCACCATCGAGCGCAGCTAGGGCACAGGAGGCGGGATTATCCGTATCAATCTCAACGAGGGGCAGGTCTGCAACGATTTGGGTGTAGCCCAATTCAATCAGCTGTTGGCGCATGCGGTTGAGGGTGGCTTGCTTATCAATATTCGGTTTCTTGCTGGCCATTATGTATGCTCCTTGAGTTGGTTGAGGATCATGCCACCCGCCTTGCGATAGGTTTGCAGGATTACTTGCTCGATTGCTTGAGGAGATTGCCCGGTTTGGACTGCCACCGCGGGGATTAAATGCATCAGTAATTCACCCTTCGGATGGGATTGGAAATAGTTTCTGACTGCCTGGAGGATTTCCTGGCGGGGGTCGCTGATCCCTTCCCGCAGTAGCCAGCGACCTTCATTTTCCCGAAATCGGTGATCTAACCGCAGGAGGAGGCGGAGCACAGCAACGCCGTTTGGCTGACCGGCCAAGCTGGAAATATGGGCGGTTAATTCTGAATCGGTCAATGCCTGGCCATTTAAAAGGAGTGTGATAACCTGGTCCGTGATTATGGCGTCTCTCCCGCCAGAGCCTTCTGGATGAAAGCATCAGCCATATCCAACGCCTGGCGACGCTGGGTCAGCGCTAATGTGCGCCGCTCCCAGGCCAATTGAGCACGATCGTTGAAATCTTGCCGCCACACTGCCCTAAGTATTGGGATGCGCAGGTGAATGATATCCTTCTTTCGCAAGGTGCTAACTATCACCCCGACTGCCATGCGCCGGATTTGTTCTAATACTACAGGATGCTTGAGCGCTATGGCGAAATAGATTGGTGTTTCGTCAAAATCGAGGGCCAGAAAGGCATTCGATGCAAAACCTCCATTTAGTTTGGCATCTACCACAGCCACTGGGTGAGTAGGAGTGCCCAGGTTGCTACCCGAAGCCAATACCAGCACTTGGTAAGCCTGCAAGGGAAGACGGATGCGACTGGGTAAATCCTTGGCCAGAGCGCTACGCACGCGGCGAAATAAAAAGCTCCGTGGGTCTATATCCGAGGCCTGCACATAAGATACTGGTTGATCAGGTTTGAGGGTCTTGCGACTCGAGACCGCGATGCGAGCTACTTCGCTCAAAGGACGAAAGACCTTATCCGCTGTTGAGGTGGTCAGGAAGTTCTCTGGTACAGGAACATTTGTATCGCCGGTCAATTCGCTACGCTCATCAATTTCGGAGTACATGCTGGAAATAATCGCAGCCCAAATTTCATGCGCTGTTTGAGAGTTCGCTTGGGCTTGATGCTCCAGGTCTTCGATCTCCTTAACCAATTGTTCCGGTGGGAGCATAAGAGGCAATGAGCGCAGGTCGGCCACATGCAAGCGGCGCACGGTTGCTCCGGAGCTTCGTTCGATCAGTAACTGCTGTCCATGGGTTGTATTTAGGTAATATGCCAACCAAGTAGCGGAAAGGCGCTCAGGGATTGTACGTAGGCAATAAATGTCAGGTGCAATCAAGGCACCCTGAACTTCACCAGTTGTTACCACAGCCCGAGGCTCGTCCCCGGTTTTGCTAACAAGCACATCTTCTGGACGCAGGTAATAACGTGATTCTAAATTCAATGGAGCAGATGTTTGGCACGGATCGCAATATATTTCCCCCGCTTCAAGATCGCCTAAGCGAATATATAGGACACCATGCTCTATAAATTGGATTCGACGTGGTCCATCGAAGATGTTGTCCAAAAAATCGGCTAATTTATTAATGGTCACACCCTATCGAGAAACCAAGCAGAAAGTTACTAATATTCACACAAGATTATTTTATTTCATTTCTTGCTCAATGTCAAGAGTTACTAACATTCACTCATAATTCTTCTGAGCGAGTTGATTTAGTTTTATTGGGTTTACATATATCCATTCTCCACGCATGTTTTTCTCCATCAATTCTTGCCAATATACATATGTCCCTCATTACTATCTGCTACGGCACACGGTTCGCTGCGGTTACATTCAATGGAATTGACCTTATCTCATTGGATTGCCCAAAAAGATGCTAAGTTACTTTCTTTCCCTCCCTGATGTAGACAAAAATTGCTATCTCCTAATTCGGCGCCAAGAGCCAGCTTCCCGTCTCATCCTTTTATGAGTACCTGGAAGGTTGTAGAAAAAAAACTTGAGGAAAATCCACTTTAGAAAACGAATCTGTTATCCGTTTTCCTTAACAACAATACCTTCGCCAAAATTGAATTGTTCAGTAGACCAATCCAGATTTCATTATAGTGGATTTGAAGTTTCACCACCATGGCTTTGCCTATGCTGTCGAAATAATAAAAATGCTTCCAGACAAACCTGATGCCTTTTTATTGGCAGACTTTTTCAACAAATCGCCCGTTTGGGCATGATTCGTCCGGCTATAGAACCTTCCGTTTCCAAATTAATTGGTGAAAGTATTGGCTAGGATACTGTATAAAGTTCCTTCACCGGAACTACCTGGTAAGAAGTTATCACTTGTAAAATCACCATCCTTTAGATTGATTTTTTGTAGTAGCGTTAAAAAGTCTTTTTTCTGTGGAAGATTTCCTGTACCATTAAGTCTGTTGTATAAAGCCGGTAGAAGACGCATTAGAGCTCGAAATCCATTTGTTCTAGGTAAAATATTACCTATGATTTCCGTTTTCTTCCATGAGTTGGGCCATCGTTCTTCTACAGCAGAAAAATAATTCCATATAACTTTTGCTATCTCTGCATCCATTTTGTCTAAGAACATATTTCTAAAAATTAATTCATGTGACTCTGCTGAGTTTGCTCTAGGTGGCCTCTTATCTTGCTTCAGTAAATTTCTATCATCAAGTGCCTTTCTATTATTTCCAGATATATATTTTATTAGCGCCTCTACAAATGTAGCTTGCGTTAGAATTTGAACCTGCTTAAATTCAGGAGCAGCAGTGCCCAAAATTTTAATCCGATTATAGAAGGGACTATCACTTTTTGAATTTAACAATCTGGCGATATTATGAGATGTTTTTTGTGGGCTTCTAGATTTAGTATACTCATAGAGATCATAAACCAATGATTTGGTAACTTTTGTTTGTGCAAGATTAATCGTAGCAAATACCATAGCTTGATCTTCAATATCCATATCAATAAAAATAGTTACATTAATCTGGAATTTTTTTCCCGGCTTAAGACCTTCTAACCCTTTGATTCTATGCTGACCGTCGATAATTTTCGCAACATCATGATCAGCCCGAATTTTTAGTATCTTGGTTTTAGGATCATATATTGCGTTTTTTTCATCTGGATTCAATTCATTTTCAGATTTAATTGCTAAAATAACCGCAGTTGGAAATGTAGCATCGACTGTATTTACATATTGTTGTAACTCTTCAACTCTTTTGCCAGAAAGTGTACGCTGAATACCGAGATAATCATCTAATTCTCTATCTAAATGCCTGATATCAGCAAAAGAGATATTAATCAGATCCTCGTAATCTATTACACCAATATAAAATGTACCTATTGGTTGAGTTACTTGGATACATTCCATTTCAATATAGCCTTCGGTAGTCATGAATCACTCCTTATTTAGAGCATCAAATTTCCTGGTAACATCTGATAAATCCTCTGCTCTTGATTCTCTCACTTCTGTTTCTACTCGAAAATTCACCAAATAATTGTCAATAACAGTAGTTAAGTAACTCAAAATAAGCGCAACAACAAAACCTATCACACTAAATACTTTTAATACCTCAATATTTAGTGATAAGGTTGAATTTGGAAAATGCGCTAACGTTACAAATCCAAATACTATGGTGGCGAATACCAACATAAAAACAGTTATCAATACAAACAATGGTTTTGCAGGGAAATCTTTTCGAGAAGGTGCATTTTTTCCTTCGTTATCATTCTTGCCTCGAAGAAAATATGAACCATATTCTTTGACCAAGATGTAAAGGGATGCAGAAACAAATGCCGCCGCATATAAAGCAAATTCACCATTTTGAGAGAAATCTTCGAATCTAATGGGTTTATTATCTAAAGGCAATATTAAAAACAATCCCCAAAGAGGCAATAAACCTCCGATTGATGAAATTAGCAGCCAATATAGAGCATCTGACCAATCGCGACTACGGCAACTTCTTAAGATTTTCCATGTTTCAATCATTTTTAATCCTCCTTTAATGCGTAGTTAGTGATGATCAATTCATTCACTTTTAAACGTGTTCCATTGGCTGCTAGCCAACGAACTACAGGAAGAGAGTAATGGTTCCAACCTTTGTATAAATCCCTAATTTCTTTTATATCTGAATTAGTCACCATTACAAAACATCCTTTCAAAGAGAGGCTACTTGCCACCTGAGCTACTTTTTCTTGATCTTCCCATGAAAACCGTTCAGCTGTGTAATGAGTAAAATTAGAAGTTATAGTAAGAGGAGGATAGGGTGGATCGAGATAAACAAAATCTCTTGCGCCAATTAAATTATTGGTTGAGAGTTGTTCGAAGGTATGGTTTTCCAGTTGTGCGTTTCTTAGGAGAATGCTAATTGATCTTAACTGGGTTAAGCTAGGAAAAGCAGGATGTTCCTTGTGACCAAAAGGAACATTGTATTCGCCCTTCATATTAACACGAAATATGCCGTTAAAACTAGTCTTATTTAGAAAAATAAATCGTGCTGCTTGAGCAACGGAAGCTTTTGAACTGTTGTAAGTTGTTCTAACAGATAAATAGTGTTCCTCAGAAATGTTTCTCGCCAGTTGCTCAAGTTCATCATAGGATTCTTCTGGATAATCCCTTATATACCTATAGCAATCAATTAAAGCTCTATTACTGTCCGATAAATAGGCAGAATTGTGGCAAAGATGGAAGAAAAGCGCGCCTGATCCTAAAAAGGGTTCCCAATATTTACCGTAATTACTCGGAACATTTTGCGCTAGTAACTTGACAATTCGGCTTTTACCTCCTGCCCATCTTAGGAAAGGTTTCAGAGGTTTCTGGAATTCCATCTCAGAAAGAGGCATTTGAAGGGTCAATCTCCACTCCAACGAATCAGTTTTATTCTTATATTATATAGCTCTCTTGTCAAATCGATTGATGTTAATACTCAGGATATTTTAAATCGCCCGTTGATCCGCCCAACTTTAGAACCTTCTGATTCTTTATAATTGACGAAGGTATTGATTAGTATTAGTATTAGTCAAAGTCATTGATCACTCCCTGATTCCCCAGCACAAAAATTTGATATATTTCCATTGGTTGATGTTGACAGGTCTTTAAATCCTCTTATTCTCACATAGAATGATCCCATAAATAGCTTATGGAAATCGATGTTCTCGACAGATTATGCGAAGCAGAATTAACAGCATACATGCTTCGTTTTGACTGATCATCGGCCCGATAATACCAAACTACTACCAACCCCCCTGTGGGGTGAATATATCGGCAAAATTTATTCGACGTGGATTCTCTGTTGAAATTATTATGTCTCTTGCATTTCCCCCTCAGCTGGCTATAATAGATTATAGACAAGAATCCTCACCGCATCAATAAAATGGAATTTTGGGTCTTCTTTTCGTGATTATCAGGAGAGGCAAAAATGGAAACGTCTGGATTTGATGTTCTTGTTGAAATCAACGAAACGCTCATCGATCGTGCCTTGGCAGTGGCATATTACACCTCAGCAGTTCCAACCTTTGTCGATGGGACATATGCACCGACCGAAAAGTTACCTGATGAGCTAAAAAAATACGCCCAAATTGACTTCACCATTCACCTTAGAGAGCCACCCACCGTGGATGCTATCCACAAACCACCCAGTGAAGCTACCAACCAGGAAGCCGCGATCCGCTTACTCTTAAACATCGATTTTTATATCAAGTTGTTTGGCGGGCTGAAAATTCGTTTTGATACTGGCGTTTCTGTTGACACTGTGATCGATATTCTGGCCGATCAAAACAAAATTATGCTCGATCTGACGCACGGACAAATTGATAATATCCAGATCCATAATGAGGATGATTTTCCACCCGAAGTCGTCAGGGTTGCCAATGAAGTTATTGCTGATGTGCTCAAAACCAACCTGCTGGATAAAATCGAGTCGATCGACATGGCGCCCTTCCTCAAGCCATTAAGCATCCCTGATCCTGTGGAAGGGATCGATGCCGCGATCGTGTGGAACAACGGCAAAGCTTATTTCTTTAAAGGCGCCTACTATATCAGTTATGATATCGCGGCGGACAAAGCCGATGATGGGTACCCACGCCTCATTGCTTCCGACTGGCCCGGTCTGTGGGCTGAAGGCATTGATTCTGCGCTCATCTGGCCCAATGGTAAAGCCTATTTCTTTAGAGAAGGCAAATATCTACGTTATGACATCGCTACACGCCAACCCGATCTTGGATATCCGCGCAATATAAAAGATGGTTGGGCTGGATTATGGCCGGATGGCATTGATGCAGGCGTGGCTTGGCCAGATGGTAAAACCAATTTCTTCAAGAAAGATGAATACATCCTTTACGACAACACTGCGGATTGTGCTATGGATGGCTATCCAGGTGAAATATCAAGCGCCTGGCCAGGGGTATGGACAGATGGCATAGACGCAATGGTTTTCTGGCCCAACAATAAGCTCTATTTCTTCAAAGGTGAAAACTACCTACGATTTGATCCGGTCACAAGGACCACCGATGCTGGTTATCCGCGTAAAATTAAAGATGGCTGGCCCAGCGTCTGGTTGGGCAGCCTCAGTTTACCGGCAAAGCCAGGAGGACTCCAAACGATCAATGAGCAGGTTTTCGCGGCTGGCCTGAACCTGTTTAATAACTCCACCGGCGTTATCAGCCTTGTTCAAGATTACACTGGCGGAAACGATCTATGGTTAGGCATCCCGGTCAGCGCCATGCACCAAGTCTTTGATTTTACCTGGCTTAACACTGCGCATCACCTGAAAAGATGGCGCTGGGTAGACACATATAATGTGATGGATGATAAAAAGGCGCGCGATTTTATCAATGCCATGTCAGAAGTTTTTGCCCATATCTTACCCGAGATTCTGACTGGCGGTTTCCTGAACGAAGATGTCACTGTCAATTACCTGCGTTTTGATGCCTCTGCCACAGTATCGGTTGAAAAGCCAGACTTTGACCTCCAGTCAGGCAATATCATTGATGTAAAGAATTTATGCGCTGATATCGGTTTGTATCTGAAATGCACGACATCGATCACTTCTACCACAAAAATTAATATCATTCCGGGAATAGATGCTACGGGTGTGAAAGTTGAGGAAAAAACCGCTAAGATCACGCTCTTTGAGTTTGACGATACCCTGACAGAGGCTGTAACCGATGTAGCAGCTAAATTGACAGTTGATCTACAGCAAGGCATTTTTGCAAAAATAACCAACCTGAATCTATCCATCGACGTAGGTATAAAACTAATTGATGATGTGCTCAACTGGTTGACAAAATCTCTGATTTCAGCGGTTATTAATGCCATACCGCCACTGCGTTTGCTCCCTCCACTAATCAAACAGACGATTGATCCCAAAGATCTTCAATTCAAGATGCAATCCGGCGACCTGACGATTGATGTCGAGGATAAAGTTACCCATACTCCATTGACATTGCAGGTGCAACCAGGTTCACTGATGCTTGACGCCGATGAATTTACTGCCGCGGTCAATCTCTCTGTCAAGGAATTGGCTCGGACGATTTTACCGGTGCCTAAATTCATAGCCAATGCCAACCCTAAACGGATGGAAGTGCACCGTATCTATTGCGCGTGGGTTGACATGATCGATGAAAGCTACAAGCGTGGTTATTATTCACTCATCGATGCTCTACACGATGGATATGATGTGTGTAAATACTGCCTGCCAGAATATAGTATTCTGCCTGTTTCGGGTCAGAAATAATTCGGTGGAACTGCAAATTTAAGGTGCGGAATGTAGGATGTTACATATACCATCGCATGGTTTCCAATCTCTTGCTACCCGATAGCAGATGAGTTATTCTGGGATATCGCACCGGAACCTTCGAGTGAACTTCTAATATTTTCTTGCGCTTCACAAGAGGGACCAAGGTCTGGACCAAATCATCCTCTTTTTGAGTCTCTTCCATGGATTCGATCTGGTTTCGGATATTCCTGAGTTGTTACCATTTTTACTATCATATATAGGGGATATTCAGTTTCTTGGGCAACTCTTATAAATGGGTTCGAGCATCAATCATTTGGTTTGCAAGATAGCTTAAGAAAATCGATTTTTAAAAGATTATGCGAAGTAGAATAAATATCATGTTTGCTTCACTATCTTATGATTATTTCCCCGTTTACACAAATCTACTTCGCCCAATGTATTAAGGATTGATGTGGCGCGGCATTCAGCAAAGCGCCTATGTCGTAGAGTAAACAGCCGCCACATAATCCAGAGTTGAACTAAGCCGAGCGCAGGGCTGGCAAAGCTATTTGGAATT
>Ga0187853_10000438_pt1 | contig 44433 bp, 42 predicted proteins | sample June2016WEW_6_10_2_FD_132417 | JGI IMG/M metagenome (GOLD analysis project Ga0187853, IMG submission 132417) | Peatland microbial communities from SPRUCE experiment site at the Marcell Experimental Forest, Minnesota, USA - June2016WEW_6_100 | ecosystem: Environmental > Terrestrial > Soil >... | reverse complement strand
ATGGTAAATTCCTGGTCATCCGGATGGGCCTGGATGCTCATGGCAATACTGGGGATGTATTCTTTTTCTTTCATAACAGACGGTAATTAGCGCGGGATGCCGGTGTAGGTGGTGGGATTTTTCTTCTCATTCTTTAATTTCCGTTTTTCCTTCGGATTAAGCTTGGCCTTTTTGCGTTCTTCTTTTTTGCCTTTATCTTTACTGCCTCTGTCGCCCATAGCGTTTCTCCTTGGTTAAGTGGATCGGATGAATTGATAAGAGAGAGTATATCATTATTAATTAAGAACCGAATTAAGACCCCGAATTCATTTTGCCAAACTGCTTGACCTAGCCTCTTATAATGGCTATACTTTAAAAAGTGAAGTTTGACTCTCCAAGAAATTGTTTCATTCGATCAAGGGTGTTTGTAAGATGAGATCTCTCTTCCTTTTCAGTTTCTGTATCGTTTTGTTAGCTTCGTGCGGTATTGCATCGACCGGGGCGGCGACACCAACCCCGACCGAACTCCCCACTTCCACCCAGGTGCAACTACCAACTTCCACTTATACAGAAAGTCCCTCGCCTACAATAGCAGGGCTGAATTACTGTGTGGTTCCGGCATTACTTAACCTCCGCAGCGGGCCGGGAACGCAATATTCCGTTGTGGCCATTGAGGCACAAGGTATTTGTGGCCTGGTTACGGCGCGAAATGGAGATGCCAGCTGGGCATATATAACTACTGGTAAGTACACTGGTTGGGCTTTTGTTAAATATCTATCAGGAACAGGTGATATCAGCAGCCTGCCATTATTTACAGAATTAACGCCGACCCCCTAGGGCAGGAATAATCTTTCTGAAGATTTAACACGAAGGACACAGTGCCCATGACCTGGCTGCCAGCGTCATGGTTCCCTGCTCATTTGGCAATGGATTGCAGATATAACTCTTCAACATTCTTGCGCGCCCAGGGTGTTGTGCGTAAGAACTTCAGGCTGGATTTAATACTCGGTTCATTATAAAAACAACGGATGGGGATACGCCTGGCCAATTCAGCCCAGCCATATTGTTGAACAAGTTGTTCCAGGATCATTTCCAGCGTAATACCGTGAAGGGGGTCTTTTGATTTGGATTGTGTTACCACAATTGGTCCTTTAATATATTATATAGAGCGGTCGGTGGCACCCGCAGATCCTATTCCGGCCAGGTAACTAGCATGCGGAGCCACAATTTTTTGGCAGTCGTATCTGCATACCATTCATATATTTACCGGATGCCCGGGTGTCAACATTATTGTAATCCGATAAACCTCTGGTCGAAAATAAAATCCGTCCCCGGCCTGATAAGGAAAGGGCGAGGACGGGTATTGGGACCATGCGGTTGTTATACCGCAATTCATCACGGTGTTGTTTGGATATCCAGAACCGTATGGGGATTGACGGGTGAACCTTTGTAGCTTAATTCGAAGTGCAAGTGCGGGCCGGTGGAAGTGCCGCCGGTCATGCCGACCAATCCTATTACATCCCCCTGGCCGACACTTTCTCCACAGGTGACCTTCATGCTACCATCTTCCATGTGTGCGTAAAGCGACTGCCAGCCATTGCCATGGTCGATGATAACCAGGTTACCATACCCCCAGGTATTCCAGCCGGCATAGACAACCACACCCGCATCGGCTGCATAGATCGCATTGCCTTCCGCACCGGCAAAGTCGACCCCGTAATGGCCAATGTCCGGACGGTAATCGGTGCCGGAAAGCCAGTGTTCGACTGTGGGGAAGATGAATGTGCCATAGCCTACCAGCCCACCCGAGACCGATCCACATTCACCGGGGCCAATAACGCGCGTCGTGACCGGACCGGTGGTGCGCGAGACGACCGGGGCATTCCAGGCGAACAGGTAGGAACCGCCCGGTACCACCAGCCAGGTGCCGCTGGGAATATTCGGATGAGCCAGGTCACCGATGGTATCCGGGTCGAGGTGGTTGGCGGGGCTTTCGATGATAGCCTGAGGGTCGGCATTATAGAACTTAGCTACGCCAGTCAACGTTTCGTTGCCCTGCCACTGGTAGTACGTTCCGTCGACAGGCAGAATGTTCAATACCTCCCCGGGTTTCAACAGGTCCACGTTGTTAGCCAGAACAGCAAAATTACCAAACAGGATGGTACTTGGTTTTAGCCCGAATTTATCTGCGATAGTGAAAACCGAATCGCCTGGTTGGACGGTGTACTGGGTCACGTCTTCGCGCGGCCGGGACGGGATGGTTGTATGCAAGACGGCCTGGCGTGAAACCCCATCCAGGGCCAAGGCAGCTTCGGTGGGCAACTGGGCGAGATCCAACCCGGGAGTGGGCGTAGGAGCGGTCTCGCCGGCGGCCAGCACATTTGGGACGAAGACAGACTGCTTGTAGAGAGTCTGCATCAGCCAGACAACCAGGATGACCATCAGGATGGTTGCAGCATTCATCCCGATCCGCATGGCAGATTCACCCAACCCAAGGTGGGCAAGGGATTCCATCCATTTTGTGATCAGATTTGGTTGTTTTTTTGGCTGTTCCCCGGGCGCCCCCTCGATTTCGGGGGGGAATTCCTGAAGAGGATTGTTATCCATGCGAGTTATCATAACATGCCGGAAAATGCCCGTCAAGCGGAGTATTAAGGGAAGATTAATGGAGAAATCAAGCCATTTTTTGGCGGAGTACCGGCCATCGGGCATGGGCAATAACCACCACCACCAGGCAGACCAGGCCACCCACCAATGCGGCGCGCGGCACTCCGGCAGCCTGGGCCAGCCAGCCAATGAACAGGCTCCCAAAGGGGGCAACACCCTGCTGCGCCCACAGATAGACGCTATATACACGACCGCGCAGCACATCCGGGACATCGATCTGAATGAGCGTGTTCATCATCATCAGTTGAGAAACGGTAGCCCAGCCATTAATAGCAATGAGAGCCACTGCAACCGGCAGGTTGTGGGCGAAGGTTAGCAATACCAGCGCAATGGCGAAAATGAATTGACCGATGGTCATCAGCAATCCTTTTCGCCGAAGTGTGCTGAAAGTTGAGACGAACGCAGCAGCGATCAATGCCCCGACACCCTGTGCCATGTAAAGGGCACCGGTGCGCCCAGCGACTGACCCTTCCGTATCGGCAACCTGCTTGAGAACATCCCTGGCCAGGGCTGGAATCAGGTTGGTGAAAGGAAAACCGAAGAACCCGATTAGTGTAACCAGGATGATGATGAGCAGCACAATCGTATTGCCACGAATGTACTCCCAACCTTGATTAAATTCAGCAAGGATGTCAAGCTTTTCCGGGAAATGTTCAGGTTTCACGACCCGGTAAGGCGTTCGGACGAAAAACAGCCCCAAGATGACAAACAGGAAGCTAACTCCATTAGCAAAAAAAGCCCAACCTTCACCGTGATTCTGGATCAGTACAAGAACAATGGCAGTTAAAGATGGCCCAATCACGCGCGCCAGGTTGTAAATGGTGGATTGCAGGGCGATCGCGTTGGGCAGAGTAGGTTTCCCAACCAACTCAATCAACATGGCCTGGCGGGCAGTGATCTCAATGGCGCTGGCCGCTCCGAGCAAGAAGGATAAACTGATAAGGTGCCAGACCTGGATTCGCCCGGTAAGCGCTAGAAATGCCAGAAAAAAAGCCTGTACCATCTCGATCACCTGCATGGCAATGACAATTTTCCGTTTATCCATCCGCTCGATGAGCACGCCGGCGGGCAGGGCCAGAAGCAATGTCGGCAGGGTTGCTGAAAAGGCGATCAGACCCAAGTCGAAAGAACTACCTGTGATCCGGTAGGCCAGGTAGGGCTGGACGGTGTTTTGCATCCAGGTGCCAATCAGTGACATGAACTGGCCTGCTAAGAATATGGAAAAGTCACGCGAAGTGAGAGCGGGAAAACGGTCTTTGAATGCCATGAGAGAAAATCGCTCAGGCCGGCACAAGCACTTCCGGGAGATCGTTGGCAGGACTATTGACCAGCGTTGAGACCGGATAGGCGATCATTTCACCGGCTGGGTAGGGGATGAGCAGGCTGTTCAAGTCAACCGGGGAAAGCGGTGTGGGGTCAAGCCACCGTGAGTACGCCTCGTGCTGTAAAATGACCGGCATGCGGTTATGGATGGGGGTCATTAATTCATTTGGGGAGGTCGTTATGATAGTGGCCGATTTGATTTCCGATCCATCCGGCGATTGCCAGTGCTCCCATAAGCCGGCAAAGGCGAAGGGTTTGCCGGACTTTAAGCGGATATGATGCGGAATCTTGCCCGAAGTGCCCGAGAAAGCCTGCCATTCGAAGAAACCATCCGCAAAGATAAGGCAGCGGTGGTACTTGTAGGCCGAGCGGAAAGACGGCTTTTCGGCCAGCGTCTCGGTGCGCGCATTAATAAGTCGGCTGCCAATGGCCGGATCCTTGGCCCAGGACGGGATCAATCCCCAGACAAAGAAATCGGCCCTGTTCGTCCCGTCATTGGGCAGGACGAGCACCGGTTGGGTGGGAGCAATGTTATAGCGCGCTCCAACCTGCGCAGGGAAGATGAATTCAGGGAAAGCCTCCTGCAGGTCGGCAGGGTCAACTGATAATGTGAATCGTCCGCACATGGAGTTCCTTTTTGGTTATAAAGGCTTTTGGGCAATATATAAGACCGCATTATATTGCCTTTCGATCGATCCGCCGTGCGTATCGATAACAGTGGCAATTGCTTCGAAGAGGTGTTGACGGGACCGTGCTGGCAGCCGGATGTGGTCCGAATGAGTATTGAGCAAGCCAATGTATTCACTGGTTTGATAGGTACATGACCACGGGAAGCGCCGGATTGTAACCGGGCCAAAGCAACCACTTTGGATAATCTCCTCCGTACGTTCTTGGATGGTTACTTCGATTGAATCTTCCGGGCCGGCCAATTCCGGAGCAATTTTCCGGTAGATTGTATCCAAATCCGCCGCAACCTGCCCGTGGAAACCTGGGTGCATATTCCAGAACAAGGCCAGGGAACCACCAGGTTTCAAAGACTGGGCAGCTTTTGGGTAGCCTACCTCTCCAGGAATCCAATGAAACGCCTGGGCAGACATCACCAAGTCAAAAGCAGCCGGCTGTTCCTGCCAGTCTTCGAAGCGGGTAATCTGGAAGGAGACACGCGGATAGTCTTGCAGGCTGCGGGCAGCCACGGCTGCCAGTTTCCTGCCCGGCTCGATGCAATGGACCGCATAGCCTTGGCGTGCGAATAGGCGGGTGGCCTTGCCGGTGCCGCTGCCGATCTCCAGAATGCGTCCACCTTCGGGTAGGCGGCTCAACGCAATCACGCTGTCGACCAGTTCCTTTGGATAATCGGGACGGTATTCATCGTAAAGTCCGGCAACTTTGTCGAAACTCTGGCTGTCCTTTATTCTATCGATAACAGGTTTTTCAACCATTCTATTTCTTCTGCCGCCGAAAATCCCCATCCCGGATTGTCACCCCGATGGCGTCCAGATGTTCCAGCAGAGCCTGAGCATAACGGCGGCTGGTTTGGAAAAGGTCGCGTACTTCAGCCAGGGTGATCTGACCTTTCTGGCGTAAAGTCAGGAGGATTTTATCTTCCATTGTCTGATAATCCAGCCTGCGGAAAACCACCTCGTCCGAGACGGCCACCAGATCACCGAAATCCAGCAAGGCGGAATATATATCCTCGCCTGTCAGCGCCTGACATTCTTTAACCGTGGGCGGGGCATACGGTGATTGGCTGAATTGCGCCATCAACTGGTCGACCTTGACCTGTTGGAAAGGTGAAAACTTGACCACGTGCGCTGGCAGACCGACCCACCTGGCCGCTTCGGTCAGAATATTTTCCAATGCCATTCTGTGCAAAACCAAATTGAATAAGCGGGGCGCCAGCTTCAGCCGGGATTTAAGTTCCTCGCGCGGCATACCGTGCCGCAGAGGGTAGGTCTGATGGTAAATGTCCAAAGTTTTTATTATAGTTCCTTTAAGGCTGGCCCACTGCGAAGCCGCAATCAGCACATCCTCGAGGCCAATCAACTGGCCACTATCCAATAATTCTTTTAAGGCCAAGTTGGCAGCAGGTTCATCCAGACGGGAACGGGCGATCACATCCCTTGCCAGAGCCGGACCGAGTGCGAACGCAGCCTGCAAGAACACTTCCGCAGGAGAACCCTGGGCCATGTTTTCCAATGCCTTCAGGACGGAATCGTCGAAGCGTTTATGCCGCCGTTTTGGCTGAGGGTCAACAACGATCCCACCACCCAGCGTTCCGCCGGGTGACGGGCGACGAAGAATGTAATGGTCACCACGTACAGCCAGGATGGGTTTGCGCAGTTCTAGTTGCAACCAGCCGGTCTCGCCGGGGTTGAGGGAATCGGTTGCAAGGAGACGAAGGTTGGCAATGGTCTCGGTTGTGCCGGTATATAGTTTTACTTCGGTATGGTGGTGCAGTGGAGCAGAGACATCAGCAAGCAGGCGGAATTGCACGTCCAGCCGCTGGGTGGGGGTGTATTGGCCGGGATGTGCAAGCACTTCGCCGCGCTGGATCTGCTCCACATCCACTCCGGAGAGGTTGACAGCGACCCGGCTGCCTGGGAAAGCGATCTCTTCCTTTTTTTTGTGGGTTTGGAGACCGCGGATACGGGCGTGCAGGCCAGCCGGCAGGATTTCCAGCTCATCACCTACTTCCAAGCGGCCATCCGAGAGCGTGCCGGTAACCACCGTCCCAAATCCAAGGATGGAAAAAACCCGGTCAATTGGCAGGCGCGGCCGGCCGAGATCAGGGCGGGGGGGCAACTTCTCCAGGAGGTTACCCAGGGTCTGCAGGAGTTCCGGAAAACCCGCTCGGGTGAGCGAGGAAACGCGCAAGATGGGTGCATCCTGTAAAACGGTACCCTTCAGGGTGGTGCGTACATCTGTTTCAACCAGATCAAGCCAGGCAGAGTCTTCCACAAGGTCGATCTTGGTAAGGACGGTGATGCCTTGTTTAATTTGGAGGAGGTCGAGAATGGCAAGGTGTTCGCGGGTTTGAGGCATCACACCCTCATCTGCCGCGATGACCAACAGCGCTGCATCGACCCCACCGATGCCTGCCAACATGTTCTCGATAAAATCCCGGTGACCGGGTACATCCACGATGCCAATTTCTTCGCCATCGGGCAAGGTAAGCCAGGCGAAGCCCAAGTCAATGGTCATCTGCCGTTCTTGCTCTTCTTTAAGGCGGTCTGGGTTGATGCCAGTCAGGGCTGAGATGAGAGTGGATTTGCCGTGGTCGACGTGACCGGCAGTGCCGATTACGCGCATGAGGCCTCGTATGACTGCAGGGGTGCGACACAATTATGAGGCCGTATCCCCGCGAATTTATCAGGTGCTCATAATCCGCTCATAAGCGGAAAGGAGTTCGTGGATTTGGGCCAGCATGCCCTGGAACAACTGTTCGTTGGCTTCCTTGGTCTGTTGGAGCACGTCTTGCTGGGTTTGGACAAGATCTTCAAGTGCAGTCAGGCGTTCTTCTAATTTACCTACACTGGCGCGATCATCTTTATGGGTTTCATCCTGCGAAAGGGTAAAGCTGGTCCAGCGTTTTTGGTCATCGGCTTTGAAGGTGACCCATTCCTGACGAAAACGATCTTCGGCCAGCCTCTGCATTTCAGTAATTTCGTTGATGCGGCGTTCGAATTTCTGGACGATCTCTTCATAGGATTCCTGGGCTCGTTTAGCAGCACGCTGGATGACATCCCATTCCTGTAATTGAACTTCCATTGTCCCAGTCTGTTTGCGGATATTGCTTAGATATTCTTCCATTTCTTTCAGGGCACGGTCGCGGTCGATCTGGTGACTGGCCTGCGTTTCGATGAAAGCAGCCTGGGATTGGCGGCGTTCCGCTTCACTGGAAAGAATTTCGTTCAAGCGAGTTTCGAGGCGACGTATATTATCGTTAAAAAGATCATTCTTTTCGCGCACTTCGTCCATGCGTTTGCGTGCGGCGCTGATGGCGCCTTGCAGATCAGCCAGGCGTTTGGCATCCTGGCGGCGAGGTCCCTCAGCCGCTTTTTGGATGAGTTGAACCTCTTCAATAGTTCCGATAACATCCTGAAGGCGTTTTTCCCAGGCGGAAATCAATTGGCTGTTGCGGGCTTCTTCATCGGCATTGATTTTTAACTCGCGCTTGATCTGGGCAATTGGTTCTTTAAATTTGCGCACTTCGATGATGGATTTGTTGAGGCTATCTATCTGGAGTTGGAACCGTTTTTCAGCCTCCGGTAACTTATCAACGTCCTTATTATCCCCTTCTTCAACATATTTAAGAATATCCACCCGCTGCTGGGCAAGGGAATCGTTAAACTGGTCAATGCGTGCAATAACGGTGGAATACTGGGATAATTCCGTGCTGAATTCCTTGATCTTTTTATTGGCAAACTTCAGTTCCCCTTTTGTTTCAGCCAATTGGTCGGTGAGGGCGTCCAAAGCAGCTTTATCTTTACGGTGTTCCTCGTCGAGCCAGTCGAGTCGCTTGATAATTTGATCGAATTCCATTTATTCCATCTCCGATAGTACGAGGTGTTATTGTTTTTTGGGGAGGTACTTATATTATTATACTGCTTCTTACTCAGATCAAAAAAAAGCGAATTATTGGAATTACCATGAAAAAATGGAAGATAAGGGGGTGATGAGCCGTTTTATCCTTTCACCAACCTCATAATCATAGCATCAGCAGGTTTATTAACAGAAGATCATAAGTGGTTAGCCGATTTCATTGCCCCAAATGCTGAAAGATTGCAGGCATTCTATTCCAAAGAGGCAAGGCCCATTCCGGAAATAATCCGAGGATGAATAAACCCACGACACCGATCGCCAGGAGCAGTCGTTGTGTGCGGTTCTCACGAGCACCCCAGGGCGTACCTTCCGGTGCAGCGGTCAGAGCAGCCAGCACACGCACCGCGCTGGCAAAAAGGCCCAGGCTGCCAATCAGTACCCAGAAGGCCACAGTTAATGAGCTACGTGCCAATCCTTCCCAAACAGCCTGATGGGCTGGAAAGCCTGCCAAAAGGGGCATGCCGGCCAAAGCCAGGTTGGCCAGAACCAGAGCCGATGTCGTGAAGGGCCAGATGTGTGCCAGCCCCTTGACATCTTTGAGGCTTAATCCAGGCGCCTGTTCTCTTAGGATGGATAAAGTCAAAGCCCAGATGGCCAGGCTAATCGCTCGCGGAACCAGGAGTAGTAAAAAGATATTCAGCCCGGAGGTGTTTCCGAGGCTGAGGGCCAACAGACTGAAACCGGTCTCGACGATGATCGCATACCCCATGATCTTTCCCAGATGGTGTTGGAAAGCTGCGAGAAGTCCACCGGTCACGACCATCAATGTACCGACAAGGGTCAGAAAGGTATTCAGAAAGGTGGCATCACGCAGCCAGGTGTAGCTATCCAGAAATCCGAGACCGTAAAACAGCGTTACCGTGGGGAGCATCCACAAAAGGAAACCGACGACGTAGGGATGGGCTTCTTCAGCCAGTAAGGGGATCCAAGTGTAAAAAGGAAAAATAGCAAGCAGGAAGGCAAAACCCAGGCCAAGAAAGGTGGCTGCCTGTTGTACAAGCCCCAAATCACCGGGATTGGCTCCAATACCAGCGAGCAGCCATCCTGAAAAAAGGATAAATGGTACGCCGAGCGACTGGAAAATAAGAAACCTGATTACCCCTTTACCGGGATTTTGCCCGGATGGAGTAAGTAGAGGAATGGAAATAAGAACTGCCACTTCAATTATCAAGGCTGCATAAAGGAATGGTTGCACCGCCAGAGCCGCGACCAGCAGGGAGGTTATGGCCAGCCCTAATGGAATCATACGCCTGGCGATCTGCAGGGAAGCCACCGGGATAAACCAGAACAAGGCGGAGCCATAAATCAAGACAAGGAATGACCGGTTGGCCGAGGTAAGGGTAAGATTCCGGCCCAGGATTTCAACAGAAGGCGCCAATTTGAATGTCCAGCTGCCAATGGTGAGGACGGTGTCTATGGGGAGCAGCCAGGCAGCCATCGCAAGGAATAGCGACAAGAGGCAGGCGACCAGAAAGATAGCCTTCTGATTGCTTATTATCAATAACAGACTGGCAAAGACCAACGGGAGGAGAATCCACAAAACAGGTGCGCTCATGAGGGTTTCTCCTGATCGACATTCATGAAATAAGCGCCCGCCAGGGCCAGGCCGAGATTGATGACAGCCAACAATGCTGTTACCAGAGCGGAACTTTCCACAGCGGCATACAGGATTTCGAATCCGGCCATTACTGTCAAAAGACCTATTATTACTTGAAATGAATCGGAAGTGATTCCCAGGTGAAGCAGGCCTACTCCAATCAGCAGCAGACCGCCCCAGGCGAGTGGCAAGCTCACCCCCAACCAGGTATCAACGCGTAAAGACAATGCAAAGGTAGCTGCCAAAACCATCCCTGCCGCGAATATGTGAAACAATCTTCCTTGCAGCCAGGTACTTTCTGATGCTTCTTTTGCATTGAGTTGTGCAATGCCAAGAATAGCGCAGGCCATCCAGCCCGTAACGAGTTTTGTTGCAGCCAGGGTGATTGGCCAATGAGCCTGGACCATCCAGAAAACGCTCAAATATTGAACTGCCAGCAAGCCGAGACTCCAACGCCAGTCCCGGCTGAAAAGCAGTCCGGTACTGGCGAAGATAGCGAGCAGGAGCATCAACCAGTTCAGGGTGACTGTCAAGGTTACCGGCCTCGCGTGGAAAGAATAGAAAGGATCAGAACCAGTAACAGGAAGGACCAGAGCAAACCACCGTCCCCTTCAAGGGAGCCGGTGATAACGTCAGCAATCCGGCGAAAAAGGTTATACAGGCCATTCAGAAAGGAATAGAACCTCTCGAGACGGAAAATTTGAGACCAATGACCGGCTGGATTGCCTATTGGTATCCGAACCAGGATTCTGACCGCCAGGATGGTGAATCCGACAGCCAAAAGGATGACCACGATAGACAGCCACCACAATCCGATCATGCGTGCGCCAGGCCAGCCCCAGATCCCCAGGAGCAGTGAAACCGCCAAAAGGATTAGAAGGCCGGTTGGGTAAATGACCTTCACCCATTTTTCCTGCGACTCGAGGCTTGTTTCGCCGGGATGGAGGGCATGGCGAAGAAACCCGGCCATCAAGAGTGCCTGTGCTGGGAGAAACGGGATGATAAAAAGCCAGGAGAGCGTACTGCCAGTATGCCAGGCAGATCCAGTGAGAGAAAATGGCAGGGTTGAAAGCGCCCAGAGTCCCAGGAAAGGCAACCACAGGATACTTCTGCGCCGGGCCGAGAAAAGGAACAACACGCCTCCGCATAAGATCAGAGCAACTCCCCAGCCTGTGCTGCCGGCTTGATTACCGCGCAAGCTTTCGGCAACAGCCAGGGAAGCAAACCCCAGAATCCAGAAAGGGCGGCCCAGGATTTCGTCTGAAGAGCGCAGCCACATCCATCCGGCATACAGGGCGGCAATGGCAGCCAGGATGAGTAGAAAGGGTGTAAGAGCAGATTTCATCGCGGTTGCGGGAATGCGGGCCAGTAATGCCAGGCTGGATACGGCTGAGACCAGCCGGAGCGCCGTTCCAAAACCACGCCGAACGACATTATCTTTGCGATAAGGCAGGTGCAAGGGTAAAACACCCAGACGCAGCCCTGCCGCGATCAGTAGAAAAATTCCTGTGCCGGGAGGAATGGAGCGGAAATCCAACGGAGTCCCGCCGGAAATACTAACCAGATTTGCCCATAGGACCAAACCGGTCCCGGCGAGACGCACGGCGAAGGCGATGATGGCAGCCTGGCTTTGACTTTCGCCATCCGTGGAACGCAGCATTGTAATCAACTCAAACAAGTCAATTGCCGACCAAGCCAGGAGCAAGGTAAGTGGATTTTCAGCGGCAACCGCCAGAATACCGAAGGCCGCGAGCGCAAGGGTTCCAGCCCAAGACAAAGAATCATTTTCGGCTCGTACGACCGAGGTCCAGATCACCGCTTCGGCAAGTGTTGCCAAAGCCAGGGCATAAGGCCAGGATATGCCGTCTGCCAGCCAGGCGGGAACATATACGAACGCTGTTACCAACTGCCAGGATGGCAGGGAGATACTTTGCGGGAAATGAATTTGCCACAGGAATACGCTGGCAAGTGCCAACGTTGCACCCCCCGAGGCAAGGATCCATGGATATTTGAATGTAGGCCGGGCAAAGCGCAAAACCAGCAGCGCAAGAGCGGTCACGAACATCAAAATGACAGGCAGGAGGATAAACATAATCGGGGGTTATTGTAACAGAAACACAACACCTTTCATGGTGTTCTCAAGTAAAATATGACTAACCTAAATGAAGGAGATTTTCCGATGGCTCGTTATTTGTTGATTGTTAACCCGACTTCAGGCCGGGGTTTTGCTGGCCGGTCGCTTTCTGTAATTGAGAACGAAATGAAGAAATATAACCTGGATTACAAGCTGGTTCTGACTGAACGTCCCTGGCAGGCGGCTGACCTGGCCGAGCAGGGTGCCAGAGAAGGTTATGATGTGGTTGTCATTGCCAGCGGCGATGGAACTGCCAACGAGACTCTGAATGGGCTGATGCGCGCCAAAAAGGCGGGTTTTGATAAAACTGCCATGGGGCAGATTGCAGTAGGCACCGGCAATGATTTTGCCTATGGTATGAATATTCCTGGCGGGGTCGAAATTGGCTGCAAGATCCTGGCTGAGAATTATCGCCGGCGCATGGATGTGGGGATTGTACGGGGTGGCGATTACCCGGACGGAAGGTATTTTGGCAATGGGGTCGGGATTGGCTTCGATGCTGCCACCGGCTTTGTGGCGGCGAAAATCCGCTGGACGCGGGGCTTGTTGCTCTACCTGATTGCTGCCATCGAAACCATCTTTGTGTACTATAAAGCTCCTACTGTGCGTTTACAATTTGAGGGGAAAGAATTAACCCAAGCGTCCCTGATGATTTCCATCATGAACGGACGACGAATGGGTGGCGGTTTCTTCTTTGCGCCTACCGGCGATCCCGGCGATGGCTGGTTCGATATGTGCATTTGTCGTGCACCTGGCCGGTTACGCATCTTTGGCCTGATCCCCTACTTTATGAAGGGTACGCAAGCCACCCAGAAGGAAGTCCAGATGGACAAGGGTCGTAAGGTGGTTGCAACGGCAGTTTCCGGCACCCTGCCGGTACATTGCGATGGCGAGACAGTCTGTTTCGAGGGCAAGGAATTGACGATTGAGCTGCTGCCGGCGCAGATTGATTTCGTTACTCAAAAGCCCGAATGAGGCGATTTCTTCGCTGGCTTGTTCTTACCATGCTGGAGGGGATAACCGCAATCCTGTTCAGGATTGAAAAAGACGAGCTTGATAAGATTCCAGCAAGTGGTCCAATGATCCTGGCCATGAATCACATCGGTTCGCTCGAAGTACCTTTGCTGCGCGCACGGGTCAGACCGCGCCGGGTAGTCAGCCTTGCAAAGATCGAGACCTGGGACAACAAGTTGGTGGGTTGGCTTTTCGATCTATGGGAGTCCATTCCCATCCACCGCGGTGAAGTCGATCTGTGGGCGCTGCGGCGCTGTTTAACCTGTCTCTCTGCCGGAGATTTACTGGGAGTTGCGCCGGAAGGGACCCGTTCTTATGATGGAAATTTATTAAGCGGTCGGCCTGGGATCGTGTTGATTGGGTTGCACTCCGGAGCGCCAATCCTGCCGGTTGTACATTGGGGGGTGGAAGATTTCCCCAAGAACATCAAACACCTGAAAAGGACGAAATTTCACATCAGAGTGGGGAAACCTTTCACGTTGGATTCAAAGGGAGAAAAGGTGAATGGCAGGATCCGGCAGAAGATGGCCGATGAGATTATGTTCCAGATTGCTAACCTGATGCCGGAAAAGTACCGTGGAAAATATGCACTCAATCCACCACCTCCAATGAAATATCTGCGCTTTACATAAAATTGGTGGCAGGGTACACTTTTATGTACCAAAATTTCATCATTTTGGGACGTATGTGTGGGTTCGGGTCGAACACACTTACATTTGCTAGGGCACCGCTTGAAAAACAGAAGGAGCGAAATAAATGGCAACTAAAAAATCTGACCTGGATGGATTGACCATACTGGGCCATCAAGCAAAACCAGGTAAAAACCTTGAGGCTTTTCCCAATCACAACCCGGGGAGATTCTACCGGGTCAGACTGGAGACCGACGAATTCACGTGCGTCTGTCCGATGACCGGGCAGCCTGATTTTGCTTCCATTCGTGTGGATTATGTGCCGGATAAGATGGTAGTCGAATCAAAATCGTTCAAGCTTTATCTGTGGTCATACCGTAATGAAGGTGTCTTTCATGAACACGTTATAAATACAATTCTAGACGACTTGGTAAAGGCCCTCGACCCGCACTGGTGTAAAGTAACTGGGGTGTTCAACAAGCGCGGCGGAATCGGCATTACGGTGGAATCCGAGCATATTAAAACCATGGAAGCAAAAGAGGCTGTCCATTGAATGAGCAAGGTCGGTCCTACCGCTGGTTTTCGTTTCTGACCGCCTTGTTTGTAGTCACGCTGGTCACATCGAATATCATCGCTGTCAAAGTAGTTCGTATTTTTGGATTATTCCTTCCGGCGGCAGTAATTCTTTTCCCAATCACGTACATCTTCGGCGACGTACTGACTGAGGTATATGGATTTAAGCGCGCCCGCCAGGTGATCTGGACCGGTTTTTTCTGCAACCTGGTCGCGGTTGCGGCGATCTGGATTGGCGGATTGCTGCCCGCGGCCCCTTTTTGGACAGCCGGTGTTTTCTCTACACCGCAGACTGCCCAACAGGCTTACCAGGCGATCCTGGGATTTACCCCCAGGCTATTATTGGCTTCTTTTGCGGCTTATCTGGTCGGTGAGTTCCTGAATTCCTTTGTATTAGCCCGGCTCAAAGTAAGGACGAAGGGACGTTTTTTGTGGGTACGGACCATTGGATCCACCATCGTGGGGGAAGGGGCCGATTCCGCCATTTTCATCACAATTGCTTTTTGGGGAATATTATCCCCAGGCAATGTTCTTCTCACTATTTTCTCTCAATGGACATTTAAAGTAGTTTACGAGACCATTGCCACTCCATTGACATATCTGGTTGTCAACACTTTGAAGAAAGCGGAACAGGAAGATTACTTCGACCGGGAAACTAATTTCAACCCATTCCTCGGAAAATAAAAAAAGAGTGACCGACCGAAAGGTCAATCACTGATTTAATAAAAAATACCCCGCATATGTCGTGTACTGCAAAGTTCTGAACCTGCTAAAGCAGGTCGGGTACCTACCCGGCATGTCAGCCTTGGCCGAAGCCTATCGCTTCGATGTCGCGAGATCGGCACCCTTTTTATGGGTGTTGGCTCAGAACGGAAGTGCAGCATCGCGTACACAGCAGGGCAAAGTGCTTATACCACAAAGTCAAGGGCATGAGTAGGTAAAAATTAATGGCGTGCGGGTCTTGCCTGTTACCATATTAGTTGTCATTGGGTAGCAATTTGCTCGAAGGTAAAGGATTCTTGAATTAAACATTTTCATGGTCTCGATCAAATGACCGGTAATCAACTGATAAGTTTCGTCTGTGAGGTAATTCAAAACGATTGCATGTTTACGGATAGACGCGTTTAATCGTGCGCGGAAAGGCAATAGCCTCCCGGATATGTTCGATACCACAGATCCAGGTGACGGTGCGTTCCACGCCCATGCCAAATCCGCTATGAGGAACGCTCCCGAACTTACGCAAATCAAGATACCAGCGGTACGCTTCTTCGGGTAGGCCGTGTTCGTGGATGCGTGAAAGCAGCAGGTCATAGCTTGACATGCGTTCCGAGCCGCCAATGATTTCGCCATAGCCTTCCGGAGCCAGTAAATCCACGGATTTACAAATCTCGGGTCGGTCTGGCCAGGGTTCCATATAGAACGCTTTCACTTTGGTCGGATACCCATAGACAAAGACAGGCTTTTCGTACAGATTAGTTAAAACCGTCTCGTGCGGCGCGCCAAAGTCCATACCCCATTCGAATTTAAGCAATTCCTTCTTCTCTGGGTCGGTCTCCTTTTCATAGATTGCCTGGATGACCTTGGACGCTTCATCGTATGAAATGCGTGGGAAGGGCGGTTCGATCTTTTCCAGCTTCGACAGGTCACGGCCGAGGGATTTCAATTCCGGTCCACGTTCACGTAGGACGCGCTTGAGGATATGGGTTACGAACTGCTCCTCGACTACCATTAATTGGTCAAGGTCACAGAATGCCATTTCCGGTTCGACCATCCAGAACTCGGTCAGGTGGCGGCGGGTCTTGGACTTCTCGGCCCGGAAAGTTGGCCCGAAGCAATAGACCTTGCCGAAGGCCATGATGTCCGCTTCGTTGTAAAGTTGGCCGGATTGGGAAAGGTAGGCCTTGCCCTCGTCGAAATATTCCGTCTCGAAGAGGGTGGTTGTCCCTTCAACGGATGCGGGGGTCAGGATGGGGGTATCCATGTTGATGAAGCCATTCTGTTCGAACCACTCACGAATGGCCGCGATAACTGTGGCGCGTATTCGCAGGATGGCCCATTGGCTTGGCATTCGGATCCATAAATGGCGATTGTCGAGGGCAAAATCCACGCCCTGTTCTTTGAGGGCCATCGGGTAGTTTTCACCGGCCAATTGGACGATTTTGATATCTTTAACCCCAATCTCATATCCACCCGGGATGCCAGGGGCACGCTTGTCTGCGCGCACCGGACCGGAGATGACAACCGAGGATTCCTGTGGCAGCCGGGTGAGTTGATCAAAAAGCTCTTCTGAAAGATCGCCTTTGAAAGCTACGCATTGCACGAAACCGGAACCATCCCGTACCAGCAGGAAAACCAGCTTGCCTTTATCAGTGCGGTTATAGACCCAGCCCTGGACCATGACATCCTGACCAGTATATTTGCCAATGTCTTCTACGCGGATAATTGGGGGCATATTGCACTCCTATTAATTAATAAGGATATTATAGCGCAGCGAGAAGATTAAACACAAAGGAACACAAAAAAATGTGTTCCTTTGGAAATTTCATAGAAGAAATTATTTGTTCTTTGCTCTTTCGAGAGCCAGCAACAGAAGTTGACGCGCCACCTGTGGATCAGCTTTACCCCGGGTGAGGCGGGCCACCTGACCCATCATCCACTGGAAGACAGCCTCTTTCCCTGCCAGATAAGAGGCGACTTCCTTGGGATTTTCGCTTAAGATCCGTGCTATCACGCTTTCGAGATAGCCCTCGTCAGAGACTTGGGCAAGGTTTTTAGCCTCTACAATCGCTTTGGGTGCCTGCCCGGTCTCAAACATATCCTTCAGAACCAGCTTGGCGCTGTTATCGTTGATGATCCTCCCTGTGGCCAGGTCCACGAGTTCAGCCAGATTCCCGGCGGGAATGGGCAGGTGGTCAAGATCGATCCCCAGGTCGTTGACAAAGCGCATAAATTCGCCGCTGATCCAATTATAGATGACTTTGGCCGGACTCTTGGAAAGGGAAACGGTTCTTTCGAAATAATCCGCCAGGGATTTTTCAGAAATGAGCAGGCTGGCTTCTTTGATGGTCAATCCAAATTCTGACACAAAACGCTGGCTGCGGGCTTCAGGCAGTTCCGGAAGCCCGGTTTTGATCTGCTCCGCCCACTCGCGGCTGATCTCAAGCGGAGGCAGGTCCGGTTCAGGGAAGTAGCGGTAATCATGGGCTTCTTCCTTGCTGCGTTGGGAGACCGTCACTCCTTTGACATCATCCCAGCCGAGGGTTTCCTGAACAATCGTGCTCCCTGACTCATAGAGTTGGGTCTGGCGTTGGATTTCATAGGCGCAGGCACGTGTCAGAGCTCGGAAACTATTCAAGTTCTTGATCTCCGTGCGAGTGCGGAGTTCTTGACTGCCGGCGGGGCGGACGGAAACATTTGCTTCGAATCGCAGAACGCCCTTTTCCATATCCCCGGAATTTACTCCCAAATACCGCAGGATGGCACGGATCCTGGTGGCATAGGCCAGGGTTGCCTCGACCGTGTGCATATCCGGCTCGGAGACGATCTCCAGCAATGGGACACCAGCCCGGTTGTAATCCACCAGGGCATATTTACCTTGGTGGGATAGCTTGGCTGTATCCTCTTCCAGGTGGGCACGTCGAATTTGCACGCGCTGAATCTCGCTCATGGGTTCCTCGAATATATCCAGCCAACCATCCGAGGCCACGGGCAGGGTGTATTGCGATATCTGGTAACCTTTGGGAAGGTCAGGGTAAAAATAATTCTTGCGGGCGAACTGGTTCATGGGGTTTATGGTGCAGTTTAAAGCCAACCCTACCAGGATGGCCTGCTCGACCGCCTTCTGGTTGACAACCGGCATCGCGCCGGGCAAGGCGGTGCAAACCGGGCAGATCAACGTGTTCGGTTCCGAGGTGGAAGAATAGACGGCCGAACAGCCGCAGAACATCTTGGATTTTGTCTGCAGTTCGGCATGAATTTCCAATCCGATTACAGGTTCGCAGATCATTTTGTCACCAGGAATTTTAGACAATTGCAGGTCGTTTGAGATGCCAATCGGTTGCGGATTGGTAGGCATGCCCGATCTGGAGCAGCAGGTCTTCGCTCAGGTGTTTGCCGATCAATTGCATACCCACCGGCATGCCATTCGAAAAGCCACACGGCAGGGACAACGATGGCACTCCGGCTGGATTGGTGGCGACCACATAAATATCCGAAAGGTACATTGTGAGAGGATCATCCGTCTTTTCGCCCAATTTGAAAGCGGTGGTAGGGCAGGTGGGGGCCACCAGTGCATCACATTGCTCAAAAGCAGCGTCAAAATCCTGCCGGAGCAGGGTACGGACTTTTTGGGCCTTTAGATAATAAGCATCGTAATACCCAGCCGAAAGGACATATGCTCCCAGCATGATGCGGCGCTTGACCTCGGGGCCGAAGCCAGCCCGGCGGGTTTGCAAGTACAGGTCGATGACGTTCTTTGCCCCCTGTGTGACCGAAAGGCCGAAGCGGGTGCCATCAAAGCGGGCCAGGTTGGCGCTGGCTTCGGCAAACAAGACCAGGTAATAAACCGGCAACCCAAATTTGGTATGAGGCAAGGAGACTTCACGGATCTCCATGCCGAGTTCTTCAAACGTACGGATGGCTGCCCGGATGGAACCTTCCACACCCGGTTCCATGCCGGCCTGGAAGTATTCCTTTGGAATACCCAGGCGTAAACCCTTGACCGGCTTTTCCAGGTTCTGCAGGTAATCCGGTACAGGGGCAGGCAGCGAAGTGGCGTCGTGCGGATCCTGCCCGGCGATAGCCTGCAGCACGGTGGCGCAATCGTAGGCATCGCGTGCCATCGGGCCGATTGAGTCGAAAGAGGAGACCAGTGCGATCAGCCCGTAACGGGAAACGCGGCCGTAGGTAGTTTTCAATCCGGTGACATTACAGAAACTGGCTGGCATTCGGATCGAACCGCCGGTATCCTCCCCCAGCGCGAAGGCACCCATGCTGGCAGCCACGGCCGCGGCGGAGCCTCCGCTTGAGCCGCCGGGAACGCGATCCAAATCCCAGGGATTATGCGTGATGAAAAAGGCCGAATTTTCGCAGGAAGAACCCATCCCAAATTCGTCCATGTTGTGCTTGCCCACCAATACCGCTCCGGCATCCGCCAACCGGTCAATCACACTAGCGTTATATTGGGGAATATAGTTTTCCAATATTTTCGAGGAACAAGTGGTGCGGACGGCTTTGGTCGAAATGCAATCCTTAACCGCGAACGGAATGCCGGTCAATGGTGTGACTTTGGCACCTATCTGCAAACGATGATCGGCTTGGCGGGCCTGTTCCAATGCCAGTTCATCTGCCACGGTGACAAAGGCATTGATGTGTGGATCGGTATTGTGGATATGTTCAAGGGTCGCTGTGGTCAATTCCAGGCTGCTGACCTGCTTTTTGGAAATGAGGTCGTGGGCTGCGCGGATGGACAGGTTGTACAGTTCCATGATGCTACTCTTCACCAAACACCAGCGGCACCTGGACAAATGCGCCATCCTGGTGGGGCACATTTTTCATGAAGTCCTGGCGCGACATGGAAGGCCGCAGTTCGTCGGGGCGCATGACATTCTGGGTGCTGGAGGTTTCACAGGCCGGTTTCACATTCTGCGTATCCACTTCATTGAGGAGGTGGAAATAGTCAATGATGGCAGTAAACTGGTGGCTAAAGGCCTGGGCTTCCTCTTCCAGGATGCCCAGACGCACGAGGAATGCCACGTGTTTGACCATATCGGCATCGATGGTAAAGTCGGTTTTGGCTGGTTCTTGAGGTGTCATCTTTATTTCTCTTTAATCTGAATGTGCAACTCTTTTAACTGCTTCGGTTCGGCGGGCGAGGGCGCATCTGCCATCACATCACGGGCAGCCTGATTCTTGGGAAAAGCGATCACCTCACGGATGTTAGGCTCATCAGCCAGTAGCATTACGAGCCGGTCGATACCGGGAGCTATCCCGCCGTGCGGCGGTGCGCCAAACTCGAAAGCTTCCAGCATGTGCCCGAATTTCTGTTGGGCTTCCGCCTCACCAATGCCAAGCAGGGAGAAAACCTTGCTCTGAATGTCACGCCGGTGGATACGGATGGATCCGGAAGCCATCTCGTAACCGTTGCAAACCATGTCATAGGCATCCGAAAGGATGGAGGACGGGTCTGTCTCGAAGCGATCCAAATGCTCAAGACGTGGCATGGTAAACATGTGATGGGCGGCATCCCATTTCTTTTCTTCCTCGTTCCATTCGAACATGGGGAAATCCAGCACCCAGGCGAAGGCCATCACGTCTGGTGACGCCAGTTTGAGGGCGTCACGGAACCAAAGCCGCAGCGCGCCAAGTACTTTGTGGACTAGTTTAGCACTGTCGGCTACAAACAGGATCAGGTCGCCAGTTTTAGCGCCGGTCAATTTAACCAGCTCCGCAATTTCTTTTTCGCCAACAAATTTGGCGGCGGAGCCCTTGGGGCCTTCTGCTGTCAATGCCAGGGAGACGAGGCCTTTGGCTCCGAGATCCTTGGCGGCGGCAGTCAGATCGTCGAGTTGCTTGCGGGTATAGCCGGAGCAACCCGGGGCCACGATGCATTTGACCAACCCGCCGGATTCCAGGGTGGATTTGAAAACCACAAACTCGCTCTTCGCGAAGATTCTGCCCACATCGTACAGCTCCACCCCGAAGCGCAAATCCGGCTTATCGGATCCAAAGCGGGCAATCACCTCGTTGTAGGTGAAACGCGGCCAGGGGGAAGCTAAAAATTTCTTGTGTGGCGTGACAGCCGGGAGCATGGCGGTGAATAGCCCTTCAACCATCTCTAGTACATCGTCCCGGTGAACGAAGGACATTTCCAGATCGAGCTGGGTAAACTCAGGCTGACGGTCGCCGCGCTGGTCTTCGTCCCGGAAACAACGGGCAATCTGGAAATAACGTTCCATGCCAGCCACCATCAACAATTGCTTCAATTGTTGCGGTGACTGCGGCAACGCATAGAATTGGCCCGGATAGATACGGGATGGCACCAGATAATCGCGTGCTCCTTCGGGGGTGGTCTTGAAGAGGGAGGGAGTTTCGATTTCAAGAAAACCGCGTTCTGACAGGTATTTGCGCATAAACAAGACAACTTCGTGGCGGAGCTCCAGGTTGTGGAGCATCCTTTCACGCCGCAGGTCGAGATAGCGGTATTTGAGACGGATGTTTTCTTCCACTTCTTCGTCACTACTTATCATGAATGGCAGAGCCTTGGCTGGATTGAGCACAACTACTTCGGTTGCAATGACTTCGACCTCGCCAGTGGGCATTTTCAAGTTTTCCATACCGGCCGGGCGTTTTTGCACTTTGCCGACTATTTGCAGTACCCATTCGGAACGGACATTGGATATCAAATCCAGGGTTTCCCTGGGCAGGGTAGGGTTAATCACCACCTGGGTCAAGCCAAAGCGGTCGCGTAGGTCAATGAAAATCACACCGCCATGGTCACGCCGCCGGTGCACCCAGCCCGCCAATGTGACGGTCTGCCTGGCATGCGTGCCGCGCAGTTCACCGCAAGTATGTGTTTTGTACATAAGCCGCCTCCAGAAGAATTACCTCAATAAATGCAAGATGTTAAACACTATGGGCACAAAGTATACAAATGAAAAACTTCCTTCGTGAACTTTGGTGACCTTTATGTTTACAGTTCTTTGCTTATAAAATAAATCGCCCTCCGCAGATGCGTTGGGCGATTGGTTAGCTTGGTGTGTTCGTTAACCTTGCAGGCTTCGCCCAACGGCCGGAGGCCGATTATCGTTAGCATTATTATTATTAGCGAAGGAGATGCTGGTCATACTTGCCTCAGATTGGCGCTATTATAGCATAAACTTAAACGATTACTCGAGATCTTCGATCAAAAAAACGTGTACTTCTTTTGGCCCGTGCACTCCGATGGAGAGGGTCATTTCGATATCCCCGGTTCGGCTGGGACCCGTGATGATAACCGCAGACGAGGCTGCCCGGATTTCCGGGCGGGCCAGCGCCTCCGCCAGAGTTGGCACCAGGTCGGTTTCCCGCAGGATGGCAATGTGAATATCGGGGAGCAGGGAGGCGGATAGTGGATGTGCTTCCCCGCCAATCAGCACAAACGAACCGGATTCGGCAATTCCCATCAGGGCGCCGGTAACGCCGGCCAAGATGGTTGAATCTGGCACCCCTACAGATTTGAAACTTGTGACATATTTTTCCCCAATGTCATCCACGGCAACTCGCTCGATGCCGCGTTCGCGCAACAATTTGGCCAGACTGGCCTTAACCTTTTTCTCAGGAAGGCGATAGACTTTGACACCGAGGGCAGAAAGTTCGTCGGTAAACCGGGTAACCAGGGAGGGGGGCAGCGTGGATGCGGATTCGCCAGGGTTTTCCGTCGGGTGGATCGATAGATTCTCCGGATTGACTTCCTGCTTTATTCTATTCCAGCGTGCCCGGAAGGGGGATATTTCCAGGCGCGGGAAATCTTTGCTGTAACCCCAGCCTGTCCAGGCCGGCAGGGGGAAGTATTTTTTAAAGGGGGAATAAATACGGCTTAGGAGGCCGCCCAAGCGCTGTCCGGTCGAGAAGAAAAAGGGTGTACTGGCAGCCAGGCGGAAAGCTTTCAGGCCAAGATTGAGGAAAGCTGGTACAGCGACACCCTCCGCCTGTTTTTTGTTGTTTTTATTTTCGCCGGCCCGCACCCGCAATAAAAGATCCGGCAGGTTGATATTCACCGGACAGGCTTCCTGGCAGGCTCCGCAAAGGCTTGAAGCCTGTGCCAATTGGCCGAAATTTTCGCAACCAAAAAGTGCAGGTGAAACCACCGCACCAATCGGGCCGGGGTAGGGAGCAATGGAACCGTCCTGGCCGATGTAGGCATGTCCACCAATCGAGCGGAAGACCGGGCACGCGTTCAAGCAAGCGCCACAGCGGATACAGTAGAGCGATTCAGCCAGCGGGGAATTACGCATGACGGAACGCCCATTGTCCACCATGATCAGATGGCGTTCCTGCGGACCATCCACATCCTCAAAGCGTTTCGGTGAATGGATCAAGCTGGTGTAGGCACTCAACTTTTGTCCGGTGGCTGAACGCGGCAGGAGCGAAAGGAACAATGCCAGATCATCCAGCGTTGGAATAATGCGCTCGATACCCATCAACGCCACATGTACCGGCGGAAGGGTGGTTACCATGCGCCCATTGCCTTCATTGGTAACCAGGCAAAGCGTTCCTGTATCCGCCACACCGAAATTGACTCCGGAAACGCCGATATCAGCAGTCAGGAATACCTGGCGAAGTACACGGCGGGCAGTTGCAACCATTTCCAGTATATCTTCGGTATAGGGTGTGCCAAGTTTCTCGTGAAAGAGCTGCCCCACCTGGGCCCTGGTCAGGTGGACAGCCGGGGTAATGATATGGCTGGGGCGTTCACCGCGCAACTGGACGATATACTCGCCCAGGTCTGTTTCAACGACTTGCAGTCCGGCTGGCTCGAGGGCATGGTCGAAATTAATTTCCTCCGAAACCATGGATTTCGACTTGGCTACCAACCTGGCATCGTGCTCCCGGGCAATCTCAAGGAAGATGTGGATGGCTTCTTTTTCATCGGCGGCGCGATGAACCCGGATGCCATTGCGAGTGACCTGGGTAATGAAGCGTCTAAGATATTCTTCCAGGTGGGCGACCACGTCCGCTTTGATGGCGTGGGCGCGCATGCGGCGCTCCTGCAAATCGGGGACCGTAGAGAAAGCCTCCAGACGGCCAATCCTCCGGCGCGTGGCATTCCCATCCAAGGAGAGTTGCAGGTTCTGGTCCGCCAGGGACTTGCGAATGCGAGCACGAAAAGTCTTTGTACTCATTGGCTGTCCAAGACCTGCGCGATATGAACCACCTGTTGATCCTTTCGCTGGCGCTTTAAACCGCCCTGGATATGCATCAGGCAGCCGGCATCGCAGACAACCAAGGTAGGGGAGGCGGTCTTATCCAGGTTCGCGATCTTGCGTTTCAGGAACTCTGCCGAGAGTTCGGGGTGTTCCAACGAGAAGACACCGCCGAAGCCACAGCAATCAGCCCGTTCCGGCAGTTCAATAACTTCAGCCTCTTTAACGCAGGACAATAACAGGCTAGGCTGGCGGTCCACTCCGAGACTGCGCAAGAGATGACAGGAAGGGTGATAGGTCAGTTTTCCCGGCCAGCGGCTGCCCAGGTCAAGGACGCCTCGCACATCCACCAAGTATTCGGTGAACTCTTGCACCCGGCCAGCTAGCGTTTGGGCACGTTGCAACCAATGCGGATCATTTTTGAAGAGTTCCAGATAGCCGCTGCGGAACATGGCTGCACACGATCCGGAGGGAATGATGATATCGCCAGCCGTCTTTTCAAAGACTTGGATGGTATGTTCAGCCAGGGGGCGGGCCTGAGAGCGCAGCCCGGCATTGAAAGCCGGCTGCCCACAGCAGGTCTGTGCAGCCGGGAATTCAACTCTAACGCCGGCGCGGTTCAGTACATGCACAATCGCCTCGCCGACCTCCGGAAAGAATGTGTCGATCAAACAAGTAACGAAAAGTTGGACCGTAACAGACTTGGGCATTTTATGAAAATCCTGTCGATGGATCTTTACCTGCCACTTTCAGGTAGATTATTCCAGCAAGAGCTGAAATGTGTGCAAAACTCGAAAAACTGCTGGACGAACGCTTAAGTGATAAAACGACGAGGAACGAATCCATATTTGGGGGTAGCTGGGCGGGGATAAAACGCTTTTTCACTTGTTTTTCCAATAGACAAGGTTCTCCTAAATTTTCTTAGATTGTACTCGAATGGAAGCCCAAGATAGCTGGAGTACGGGTACACAGTAGCAGAGGTTCAATATAATGAATCCAACTGGTCAAGATATTTCAATCCGGAGCCGGTATTGAATAGGACAATGCGTTCCCCGGGGTGGATCCAATTTTGATGCAGCAGCTTTTCAAGCGCCACCAGTGTAGCGGCTCCCTCGGGTGCCGGGAAAATGCCCTCCATCCGGCAGAGTTTGAGCTGGGCGACCTGGATGTCAGAGTCGCTGACCGCCACGGCTGTCCCATTGCTGGCACGTAAATCCTTAAGGATAAGTTTATCAGCAAAGCTCTTTGGCACGCGTAGCCCGGATGCCAGCGTATGGGCGTTGGCCCAAAAATCGCAATAGAGAACACCGGTTTCAAAAGCCTTGATCACTGGTGCACAGCCTTCGGCCTGCACCGCTACCATGCGGGGTCTTTTAGAATTGCGTAGCCAGCCCAAATCATTCAGTTCATCGAAAGCTTTCCACATGCCGACCAGGCCGGTACCGCCGCCGGTTGGATAAATTATTACGTCCGGTAATTCCCAATCAAAGGCTTCGGCAAGCTCAATCCCCATGATCTTCTTGCCTTCGAGACGGTAAGGCTCTTTAAAAGTGGACAAATCGAACCAACCTTCCTCTTTCGATTTTATCCCGACCATGCCGGCTGCATCGCTGATATTGCCATCCACCAGGACAACTTCTGCGCCAGCCATACGACTTTCCAGGATATTAGCGTGAGGCGTGTCTTTAGGCATATAAATAAGAGCCTGGATACCGGCCCGGGCAGCATAGGCTGCCATGGCCCCGCCAGCATTCCCGGCGGTTGGTATGATGATTTTCTTTATCCCCAATTCTTTGGCTTTTGAGACTGCTGCAGCCAGACCGCGTGCTTTAAAAGACGCGGTCGGATTGGAACTCTCATCCTTTACATACAGGTTGGAAATACCAAGCTGTCTAGCAATGTTTGGAACAGGGAGGAGGGATGTATCGCCCTCTCCCAGGGAAATAAAGTTTTCACGAGCCGAGATCGGGAGCAACTCATGCCAACGCCACATGCCTTTTGGACGACGCCGGATGGCATCCCGGTCCACCTGATTCCGAATGGCTGCCAGGTCATAGCGGACCAGCAAGGGGGACTGACAAAAGGGACAAAACGTGTTGATCTCAATGGAGGAAAATATTTCGCCACAGCCGGAACATTCCAGGTTTGAAATCATCGAAGTGATTTCGGCGGATTGGTTTTCATTTGCTTCGAAATTGGAAAGCATTTTTTCCTTGTTCTTCATTTTTATTATACCCATTTTCCATTTTGGTTATTGGGAATTATGGTCATAATGAATTCCCATTTTGGAAGAATTGAAATGAGTATATATGATTGAAGGTAAAATTGAAAACAGCAGGGTATGAACAATTCTGGTGTAGAATAAACCTGGCTCTTAAATTTTTATTTTTTCAGCCTCTACCATTTTTAATTCTATGATCCAATGTCTCGTAGTCTGACTGTCCTAACCGCCATCTTTTTGATTTGCCTTGCTGTGGCCGCCTTGGGCGGATTGGTGTGGGCCAACACGCAATATGTACGCGCCCAACCGACCGAGAAGGATTTCCTGGTGCCCTGGCTGGGCATGCGAACTTTTCTCCAATATGGCGATAGTCCTTACAGCGACCCGGCTACCCAACGTGCCCAGATCCTCTACTACGGACGGCTGGCTGCACCGGGTCAGGACCCGCTGGCGTTGTGGCTGCCCTTCCCGGTAGAACTCTTCTATTTTCCAATAGCGCTTGTAAATGATTATGTGCTTGCGCGTGCAATTTGGACTACATGTCTCGAAATCGCCCTGGTGGCTATGGCATTCCTGTCGCTGCGCATAACCGGCTGGAAGCCGGGTCACATATTCCTGCCTGTAATCCTACTCTTCCCATTGTTGTGGGTCTTCGGGGCGTTTTCGCTGGACAGCGGGAGCGCGGCCGGGTTTATTGCACTGGCACTGGTGGGATTCCTGCTGGCGCTGCGTAATGAACGTGATGAGTTGGCAGGGGTATTATTGATACTGCTGGTCAGCTCTGCCAGTTTCTTTGGGGTACTGACCTTTTTTATTTTTTGGTGGATTATTTACCAGCGCCGGTGGCGGGTGCTGTGGGGTTTTATAATGGGGCTTGCAGTTCTTCTGGGTCTTGCCTTTCTATTTCTGCCTGGATGGTTCCTGCCGTATATAAATGGAATGCTTTCACATTCCGTGTATAACATTGGCTTTACGACAACTGGTATTTTTGGCTCCTTGTCCCCGGTAGCAGGCCCACGGCTTGGCTGGGTGCTAGCGGCTATCCTGCTGCTCATCTTATTTTTCGAGTGGGGGAATTCACTTGCAAAAGATTTCAGGGCATTCCTCTGGATAGTCTGCCTGACAATTTCCGTGACACCCTTGCTGGGTATCCCAATGGTTCCAAAGGATTACCTTATACTCATTGTGCCACTGATGCTATTGCTGGCGCAGCTGGGTGAACGCCGACCCTGGCTCAAGCGCTGGGGGGTGCCAGGGATAGTGATACTTCTTCTCGTTGGCCTGTGGTACCTGACCATTGCCCTGGTCTCAGCGAATGCCTATGCGACGCTGATCAACATTCTGATTCTGTTCCTGCCTGTGATACTCGTGTTGGGTCTCTATTGGATGCGCTGGTGGTACATTCGTACCGTTCCGACCGGGATGGAAACACCTCCATGACCTGGAAAATGTCCCTCCTGCTTGCCGGGCTTGGTTTGGTCGCTGCAATGTTTGTGGCAGCGTTTCAGCCCACGCCGGGATATATGGATGCGGACTATTACTATGCCGGGGGGCGTACACTGGCTACAGGGCATGGCTTTACCGATATGGTGCTCTGGAACTACCTGGATAATCCAACCGGATTGCCACACCCATCCAATGCATATTGGATGCCCTTGGCTTCGTTATTGGCCGCGGCCGGTGCAGTTCTTTTTGGACCCAGCTCGTGGATTGCAGCCCGGGTGGGGTTCCTGGCTGTGGCAGCTGCTCTTCCACCGCTGACGGCTGCACTGGCCTGGAGCATCAGCGCGCGGCGTGACCTGGCCATCACCTCCGGCCTTTTGGCGGTTTTCCCTGCCTTTTACCTCCCTTTTCTTCCGGTAACAGACACTTTCGGCCTGTATATGCTCCTGGGTGGACTTTTCTTTCTGCTGCTTTCCCGGTCTTTGGTCAACACGACTCATAGAGCCTGGCTGATTTCCGCCTTTCTTCTGGGCATTATCTCCGGCCTTATGCACCTTTCCCGCGCCGATGGGATCCTTTGGTTTATTTTAGCAATAATTGCCGTTCTTTATTTCCGCAAGCCCGACCAATCCCGAATATCCATTCTTTATTCCTTGGGATGTGTTCTTTTAGGTTACCTATTAGTCATGGGGCCCTGGTTTGCCCGTAATATTTCCGCTTTTGGAACGCTGCTGGCTCCTGGTGGAACCAAAATGCTATGGCTAAGCTCTTATGACCAGTTGTTTGCTTTTCCAGCCAGCCAACTCACATTTGCCTCCTGGTGGCATTCTGGGTTGGCTGCCATCCTGGAAGCACGCGTTATGTCGTTGGGATTGAATCTTGCCACTACCCTATCGGTGCAAGCAGAAGTCTTCCTGCTCCCCTTGATCGCATTGGGATTCTGGTACATGCGGAAAGACAAGCGCATTCAATTGGCCACCCTGGCATGGCTGCTGACGCTTGGCGCGATGACGGTAATCTTCCCATTCGCCGGCGCACGTGGAGGATTCTTTCATTCCGGTGCGGCCTTACAAACAGTCTGGTGGGTATTAGCGCCGGTGGGACTGGAGAGGGTGATGCAGTGGGGCAGTCGGAAACGCGGCTGGAACGCCCCTCAGGCCAGAACTGTTTTTCAGATAGGGTTGATTGGCCTGGCAGTGTTATTGACCGCAGTAATAATTTGGACCCGGGTCATTGGTGGGAATAGCAGTTTTGCGATTAATCAAAGCTCAGGGCAGGGCTGGGGCCTGGAAAATGATGCATATAGCCACATAAATAAATATCTTGTCACCCAAGGGGCCGCAACCACAGATACTATAATGGTTGCCGATCCACCTGGATTTTTTCTGGCATCCGGGAACCCGTCGATTGCTGTTCCGGATGGAAACGTCAATACAGTATTAGCAGCAGCCCGGAAATATCATGCGGTTTACCTGGTATTGGAAGAAGGGAGTGTTCCGACAGGGTTATTACCAGTTTATGAAAATCCAGGGGACCAGATGTCTTTGACCTATCTGGGCGAGATCGAGCATGCACGCATTTTCCGCATCCGAGACCAGTAATCCTCCACCCATCCAGCACCCGGCGGACCGGCTGACGACTGGGACCCTGCCTTTGTTTGGCATGGCTGTTTTTTCAAACGATTAGAATGGGGTTTTTGTGCATATTTCATCCAGTGCTTTTTCCCCCTTAAGCCGGCGAGATTATATAATTCTTTTTGTTCTGGCATTGATGGTTGCGCTTGTAGTTGTGGCGTTACAGCCCGTGCCGGGTTATATGGATGCGGACTATTACTATGCGGGTGGCACACAATTAGCCAGCGGGCATGGGTTCAACGATCCCTTCCTGTGGAATTATCTGGATCATCCGCAGGGATTGCCTCAACCTTCGAATTCCTATTGGAATCCTCTGGCGTCCATTGTGGCTGCCGGGGGAATGTTACTTACTGGAAAGATTAATTTTCTTTCCGCGCGGATAGGTTTTGTCTTAATGGCGGCGACAGCTCCATTAATCGTCGCAGCACTGGCCTACCGAATCTCCCGGAAGCGCACTCTGGCTCTGTTAGCTGGTTTATTGACCATTTTTTCCGGGTACTATCTTCCGTTCATCGTAACAACGGACAACTACAGCCTCTATTTGTTGGCAGGTGCTCTTTATTTCCTATTGCTGGACAGATTAACTATCACAAAATCAATTATGCTGGGTGTGCTGGCAGGGGCATTCAACCTGGCACGCGGGGATGGGTTACTCTGGCTTCCGCTTACCTTGTTGGCTGTGATTGTACTTACTTACCAGGAGGCGACCGCTGGTTCTTTGCGAAGCCCCAAGATGCGTTCTGCTTCGAATGGTTTTATGGCTTCTCTAGGTTACCTACTGGTGATGGGAGCTTGGTTTGGGCGGAACCTGGTTGTATTTGGCTCTATGATGCCGCCAGGCAGTGGATATGTGCTCTGGATGACGAGTTATAACCAGATATTTTCTTTCACCCCTGAATTGTATACATTTCAATCCTGGCTTGCAAGTGGGATGCAGGAAGCGTTAAAAGTGCGGGTATCGGCGGTATGGCAAAACCTGGGCACTGCTTTCTTTGCTGAAGGGATGATATTTTTATCCCCGCTGATCATCGTAGGTGTTTGGAAAGAAAGACATTCATTTCGGGTTCAGATTGGCGTACTGGGCTGGTTATGTATACTTTTAGCAGAGAGCCTGCTTTTTCCCTTCGCCAGTGTAAGCGGTGGTTTTTTCCATGCCGGAACAGCATTCCAGGCGCTCTGGTTTGCACTTGCCGCGCTCGGTTTGGATGTATGCTTGAGGAGGATAGCAAGTAATGACAAAAAGCTGACCCAGCTGACCCGTCTCTTCCCTGCGATACTGCTGGTAATTATGATCCTGTTCAGCGCCATGCTGGTTAAAATCCGTGTTGTCGATTCGGGCTGGAACGAAGGTGAATATCTATATGTGAAAGCCGATCATTTTCTTGCAGCTCAAAGCGCCCGACCGGACGCGATCGTTATGGTACGCAACCCCCCGGCTTATTTTATAATGACCGGCCGCCAAGCTATTGTAGTTCCCTACGGAAATGTACAAGCACTCCTGGCTGCATCCCGAAAATTTAACGCATCCTATGTAATACTCGAGCAAATCGGGAGTTCCAGCCCACTTTATGACTTATATGAACATCCGGAAGCCTATCCTGAATTCACTTTCATGGGAGTTATAGGTGACAACCATATCCTCTTCATCAAACCTTCCTTATAACCGTGCGAGCAAGTGGCCGGTCTGGTTGGTCCTTGCTATCATCACTGTAATGAGCGTGGGTGTTTATCTGTTGGTCAGTGCAATTAAGTATCGAATCGGTTTCCCCTTGGATGATGCTTGGATCCATCAAACCTATGCCCGTAACCTGGCATTACACGGGGAATGGGCATTCAATCCCGGAAAGCCTTCCGGCGGCTCGACAGCGCCACTCTGGTCGGCGCTACTTGCGATTGGGTTCTTGCTCAAGCTGGCCCCATATGTATGGACATATTTACTTGGCGCGGCTGCGCTGTGGATGTTATCCTTGCTTGGTGAAAATGCAGTGCGCGGACTGGTACCGGCTTACCATCCGCGTTTCCCATGGGTGGGAGCAGCATTAGCACTGGAGTGGCATCTTGTTTGGGCGGCAGCTTCTGGGATGGAAACGCTCCTATATGCTTTGCTTGCAACTGCTGCGCTCGTTTTCGTAATTTCGGGTTCCCAAAAATATTTCAGCCTGGGCTTGTTGATCGGCCTGTCCGTCTGGGTGCGTCCGGATGGGATTACTTTGCTTGGGCCGGCGGTACTGATAATCTTATTATGCCAACCATCCTGGTCAAAACGCCTGCGGGCGCTGGTTAATTTATGCGTTGGTTTTGGAAGTCCCTTTGCACTTTACTTACTTTTCAATCTGATCATTTCCCACCAACCCTGGCCAAACACATTCTATGCGAAACAGGCAGAATATGCAGTATTGCTAAAATTGCCATTTTGGGAACGGTGGGGTAGCGAAGCTCTACCGCTTTTGACCGGAGTGGGTGTGTTCTTATTGCCGGGCGTAGTTCTGACGGTTATCTCTGCCGTGCGCCGGCGGGCCTGGGGAGTGCTGGCCGCGGCTACGTGGCTGGTCGGCTTCCTGGCATTGTATGCCCTTCTATTGCCGGTCACCTACCAGCATGGTAGGTATGTCATGCCGGCTATGCCGATCTTCTTTTTGCTGGGGTTGGCCGGCCTAGTGGAATACGTCACCCGCACACGGGCTTGGCTTTGGCCGAATTTTTGGAGATTGGGCATGGGGGTTGTTCTGGTTGTTTTCTGGGGACTGGGCGCCTTTACCTACGCCCAGGATGTTGCCGTGATCGAAAGCGAAATGGTGACAACTGCGAAGTGGGTTTCTGTGAATGTACCGCCGGGCGCGCTCATAGCTGCACATGATATTGGGGCGCTTGGATATTTTGGCAAGCATGACTTGGTCGATTTAGCCGGCCTAATTTCTCCAGAAGTTATCCCTTTCCTGCGAGACGAAAACCGGCTCGCGGTCTATATGACCGGGCGCGGGGTAAGCTACCTGGTCGCGTTTCCAGACTGGTATCCGACTTTGACTTCCCACCTGCTGCCTGTTTTCACGACGGATGCACCGTATGCTCCGGCACAGGGGGGAACAAATATGACAGTGTACCGGTGGCCGGCTCCATGAAGGTCAATGGTTTAATTGCCGCGTTGGTTGACCTGTGCTATACTTTAGCTGGAGAATCCCCTTATGTCCGCTACTATGAAGCCCCAGAGTTATCAGCAAAAAATTAATGGCAATTCATCGGTTAGCGCAGAAGTTGGAAACCTAGTTCTGGCAGGCAGGAAATGGTAGAAGTTTCGATTGTCGTTGTGGACGATCACCCATTATTTCGTCAGGGAGTGATTAATACTCTTTCGCTTGAACCGGGTTTTTCGGTTGTAGGTCAAGCAGAGAATGGTCACGATGCGTTGGCGATAATTCGCAAATTACATCCATGTGTCGCCGTCGTAGATATCAACCTGCCGGGTGTAAATGGCCAGCAAGTCACTCATCAAGTAGTCCAGGAAAAATTACCGACCCGGATTGTCCTTTTAACCGCCTATAACGATCAGGAGCAAATAATCCATGTCGCCTGGGCGGGGGCAGCGGCCTATTGTTCGAAAGATGTTGATCCATACCACCTGGTCCAGGCCATTAAAGAAGTTGTTGAAGGTAAGTTTGTTATTGAAGGGCGTGTTTTTAGCAAGGAGGAATTCAGTAATTGGCTTGAAGAAGAGATGGAAAAAGCACGCCATCTTTATAGCGAACCAGGCAGCCCTTTTCATCCTCTTTCTGAACGTGAGATGGAAGTGTTAACCTGCGTGGTTAAAGGAATGAGCAATAAAGAGATCGCTGCTTCGCTTGGAATCAGTCACCAAACGGTAAAAAATCATGTCACTTCAATCCTACGTAAGTTTGGTGTAGAAGACCGTACACAAGCAGTCGTTTATGCACTTAAACGTGGCTGGGTAAAACTACTTGATAAACACACGCAATCTCAGGAGTGATCTATGGCGCTACCAGCTGATGAAAAAGTACAGACATCCTCCATTGAGGATCCAAAACAACTCATCCAAACAGAGCTAGATGAAACGGCGCGCGCGTTAAAAGAAATTACACTCATGTTGGAACAAAGTCGTGTAGAACTTGGTAAATTGACCCAACGCAACACGGCTGTGAATACACACCTGCAGCAGATCCATGATCAAGTTGATAAAGTGCCCAAAGAAGAGCTCCGAACCGTTTATGATTCTGCTTTGGATGCTCAGCAACGCCTTTTCCAAATGCGCGGGCAACTGGAAAAGCTGCAGAGTGACCAGACTCATCTGGAGCATTATAAAGGGTTGTTGGAACACCTGCAGGGTGCAACTAACACGGGCGGGATGGGGGGAAACGGCAAGGGTGAAAAGAACGGAATGGCGAGTGTGGAAATGCTGGTAAACGCTCAAGAGTCAGAACGCCAAAGGCTTTCCCGCCAGATGCACGACGGTCCAGCCCAGGCATTATCAAATTTTATCCTCCAGACAGAAATTGCCATGCGTTTGCTAGATGTGGACCCTGCCCAAGCGCGCAACGAACTGAGTAATCTAAAAGTCGCGGCGATGAGTACTTTCCAGAAAGTTCGCAATTTTATTTTTGAACTTCGTCCAATGATGCTGGATGACTTGGGACTTGCACCTACCATCCGCCGGTATGCCGATTCATTCAAAGAGCAGGCTGGCGTTGAAGTAAGTGTTATCATTTCCGGGAGTGAACGCCGTTTGGAATCATACGTGGAGGTAATGGTTTTCCGGTCTATGCAGGAATTGCTTAGCAATGCCGTGCACCAGAACCAGGCCTCCCTGGTTAAAATCCAACTGGATATAGGGGACAGCGCCATTCGATTGTCACTCGATGATAACGGCAATGGCTTTGATATTGACTCCCTTGAAAAAGAGTCAAACCTCAGCCTGAAATTAATAAAGGATCGCGCTGAAATGCTGGGTGGTAAGTTCGATATCGATACTGCTCCAGGAAAAGGTGCTCGGGTCACACTAACCATCCCTATAAATCCCTAATTAACATTATTGTAAAGAATTTGCAATGGAAAGATTTTGTTTTTCCTGAAGAAATACTATACAATATGATTGTCTAAGATATAAAGGTTACTATCTCTGGACGGCTTCCAGAGAAATCTAAAAAAGGAAGGAGGTGAAACCCCATGTTATTCGCCCCTAAGGAAAAAGGCCAGGGCCTGGTCGAGTATGCGTTAATCCTTGTTTTGGTTGCTGTCGTCGTCATTGCTGTTTTGTTAATCCTCGGCCCGATCATCGGCAATGTCTTCACGAAGATCAATTCAAGTTTGGTCCATTAGTCTGATAAATTGAAGGGGTGGGTGGGACTCTGCAAAACAGAGCCCCACTTTTTTGTTAATTATCATGCTTTATGATTGTATAGTATTTGTAATGATATTTCTGCGCCCATGGAAATAAAAAGATATATAATATAAACATATTCCATCTCTGGATGGCCTCCAGAGAAATCCAAAAAAGGAAGGAGGTAAAACCCCATGTTATTCGCCCCTAAGGAAAAAGGCCAGGGCCTGGTCGAGTATGCGTTAATCCTTGTTTTGGTCGCTGTCGTTGTAATTGCTGTTTTGTTGATCCTTGGCCCGATCATCGGCAATGTCTTTACGAAGATCAATTCAAGTTTGGTCCATTAGTCTGATAAATTGAAGGGGTGGGTGGGACTCTGCAAAACAGAGTCCCACTTTTTTGCCAGTTCTGATCGACTGGTTATCGCTTTAGCTCTGAAACATTGGCCAATTCAAAATAAATCATAATCGGGGTAATAGTAAAGTCGTCATTTTTACTGTATAATGATATAACAAATCCAAGTTATAAGGAGTAACCTATGCGCCGCGGACGAATATTCATTTACTTGGCTCTAATAATAATCCTAGCGGTGGGTGCCGGGGCATATTTTCTATATCGTCGCCCAAGTGCTTCGCCTACTCCTCCTGCAACTCAAACAACACCACAAATACAATATGTAGGGATCATTACTGCCGGTCAAAATATTTCGGCTGGCACGTTAATCACAGACGGAATGTTGAGTTCCATTCAAATCCCTCAAAATAAGCTTGTACAAGGGTTATTCACGAATAAAGGCGATGTTGTGAATATGTATGCCAAGATTTCCATTACACAGGGAGTACCAATTACAGATTCTATGGTGTCTATATCGCCCGGTAATGTAAACCTGCCTGGGTCATCCTGGGCGCCATACATTCCTGAGGGGATGACAGCTGTTTCGATTCCCATTACCCGGCTTTCTTCAGCGGCGTATGCCATCCATGATGGAGATTATGTTGACGTGATTGTTTCGTTGCTCCTGGTGGATGTCGATCCGGCATCTCAGTCAATTCTGCCCAATACAATAGCAGGATTGGATAATAGCACCACAACAAATGGGGTACTAAAGATAACGCAAACGGGTGTAACCCAGGGCCGATTTGAGGTGGATCAGGTTGCGACGGATCCGCCTTCGAATATGCTGGTTTATGTACAACCATCAGAGAATCAGCGCGCACGGCTGGTTACGCAGATGATCATGCAGGATATACAAGTACTGCACACAGGAACATTCCCTCTGCCGGGCGAGTCTGAAGCTGGCCAATCAAACTCGGTCGCAGCTGCAGGACCGACCCCCACCCCGCTGCCTGGAAACCAAACGCAAGTCGCTCCGGTTATTGTCCCTCCGGATATCATCACGGTAATGGTCTCTCCGCAGGATGCGGTCACATTGACGTATTTAATTTATAGCGGCGCAGAAATCACCCTGTCTCTACGCAATCCGAATGATAAAACGGCGATTACGCAGCCTGATGCTGCCATGTTGGAATATCTTTTGACGCAATATAACATTCCTGTTCCAGCAAAATTACCTTACGCGATGCAACCGCGTTTAGATATTCTCAAGCAGCCCAAGTTACCGAATGATCCAACTCCTCAGCCTTAGGCACCAGATTATTCAAGTAATTGTAGTAGTAGAACCGCGGATGGAGAACCTGTATGGCTGACGGTGAAAAGTTTCGCGTTTTGATCGTCGACGATAACGCGGAGACGCGCGAAAACATACGAAAACTTTTGCAGTTCGAAGCGGATATTGAGGTTGTGGCAGTTGCTCGAACTGGAAGGGAGGCAATTCAACTTACCCAGGAGGTCAACCCGGATGTCGTCTTAATGGACATAAATATGCCTGATATGGATGGCATCGCGGCAACAGAAATAATCCGGCAAAAGATGTCTTCGGTTCAGGTAGTGATTCTTTCAGTCCAGGCGGACCAAAACTACATGCGCAAGGCGATGTTAGTTGGAGCGCGGGATTTCCTGATAAAGCCTCCCATGCCGGATGAATTGGTGGCTGCAATACGGCGGGCTGGGAAGATGGCCCGTGAAGAGCGTTCGAAGAATGCCCAAGCACGTGTAGTTGCGACAAGTGGTGGGAATTTCAATGCCACGTCAGGGGGGGGTACATTGGGAAAGATCATCATGTTTTATAGCCCCAAGGGTGGGACGGGGTGCACCACTCTGGCTGTCAACGTAGCGGTGGCGCTTTGTAATGAAGAGACGCGGGTTGTTATTGTGGACGCGAGTCTCCAGTTTGGTGATGTAGCGCTCTTTTTGAATGAGCAGGGGAAGAATACAATTCTAGACCTGGCTCCGCGCGCAGATGAACTGGATCCTAGCATTGTAGAAGAGGTAATGATCCAACATGCTGCGTCTGGTATACACATTCTGGCATCGCCGTCCCGCCCAGAACATGGGGAGAAAGTAGACCCGGACCAATTTACGAAACTACTCCGTTATTTACGCCAGATATATGCTTACATAGTCGTGGATAGCAGTTCTTATTTGAATGATGTAACTTTATCGGTATTGGATGTTGCCGACGCCGTTATTCTGGTAACCGCCCAAGACATTCCTTCTATAAAAAACGATCGACTATTTCTTGACCTCTTATTGACATTGAGCATCCCGGTTGAAAAAGTGGCGCTCGTCATGAACAAGTATGATAAACGTATCGCCATCCAGCCAGATACGATTGGCGAGAATCTAAAGCTACCGGTAATGGCTGTCATTCCGCTGGATGAAAAGACGGTCATACCGTCCGTCAATCGGGGTATACCGTTCATGATTGATAATAAGACTACGCCAGCTGCTCGAGGGATTTATACACTTGTGGAAGCATTGCGAGCCAGGCTGGTCAAACAGGAATTGGTCGAGCCGGAAAAAATAATTAAACGGTAAATAGGTAGCGAGGAGGTTGTGAATGTCTTTATTAAAACGTATTGAGCAAGGGCAGGGAAACTCACCTGAACTATCACCCGGCACTCCTTCATCCACCACTGGTGGAGATGCATCCCGTCTATCGACCCTGCAAGCCCGGCGGGTAAGTGCACCGAGTGCGGCTCCCCAGGCAGGAACATATTTCGATCTAAAAACACGTGTCCAGAATCGGCTGCTAGCTGAGCTCGATCCTTCATTGGATATCACTAAAACAGAGGATGTACGCAAAACAATCCAATCCTTGTTTGAACAAATCTTGGGCGAGGAAAATATAGTTCTTTCCAGGCCTGAGCGCGCCCGTCTATTTGAGCAGATTTCGGCAGAAATCCTGGGGTTGGGGCCTTTGCAGCCTCTCCTGGAAGACGAGTCGGTTACTGAAATCATGGTGAACGGGGCAAAGAATATCTATGTAGAGCGCAAAGGTAAAATTCATCGAGTACCAGTAACATTCGAAAGCAATGACCACGTGATGCGCATTATTGATCGTATCGTGGCGCCATTAGGACGGCGCATTGACGAGTCCAGCCCATATGTGGACGCACGCCTGGCAGATGGCTCCCGTGTGAATGCTGTCATCCCTCCGATTTCTCTGGTTGGCCCAACACTTACGATCCGTAAATTTGCTAAAATACCCATTACCCTTGAACAATTGGTCCAATTCGGAACACTTACCCCGGAAGCCCTGCAGTTTCTAAAAGCTTGTGTTGAAGCGCGATTAAATATTGTAATTTCAGGGGGTACCGGCTCAGGTAAAACCACATTGTTGAATATTCTTTCTACCTTCATCCCAAGTGATGAGAGGATCCTTACCATCGAAAATGCTGCAGAATTACAACTTCGACAGGAGCATGTGGTGACGCTTGAATCACGTCCGCCGAATATTGAAGGTCGCGGTGAAATAACCATTCGAATGTTGGTCGTTAATGCTTTGCGCATGCGACCTGACCGAATTATCGTTGGTGAAATCCGTGATGACGCTGCATTGGATATGTTGCAAGCCATGAACACGGGCCATGATGGTTCGATGACAACTTTGCACTCCAACTCCCCGCGTGATACCTTATCCCGTCTGGAAACAATGACACTGATGGCCGGGATGGAGTTGCCTGTACGAGCCATCCGGGAACAAGTAGCTTCTGCGATCAATCTTGTGGTCCACCAGGAGCGTATGCGCGACGGTTCCCGTCGGGTGACGAATATTACCGAGGTGAATGGCATGGAAGGTGATGTTATCACCACGATGGATATTTTCATTTTTGAGCAAACTGGTTTCGAGAATGGAAAAGTACTTGGCCGATTACGGCCATCGGGTCTACGGCCGAAATTCATGGATAAGCTTGAAGGCGCCGGTATTCACCTGCCACCATCCATCTTTGGTGTTGGCAGCCGGCAAAGATATTAATAATAGCAAGGGTATCCTTTATTACAAAGGTGATAAATGGAAATTGTTTTGATGGTTGGCGGTGGTCTAGCCATTGTGTTATTGATCGTGGGGATTGTCGTTTCATCCTCCGGCGAGAGAACACTGGTTGATGACCGCATAAATAAATATCTTGAAGAAGATCAGAAGAATGATTTCGATAAGGATTCGAAAGGTGCATTAACCGACTGGGTTAATAAACGTGTTGAGAAATCAACCCTCGGCGAACGGATAGCGCGCGACCTGGCACGAGCAGATCTGAAATTCAAACCCGGCGAATACATGGCGCTGTACGTCATCGCCATCATAGGCGGGGCAATGATTGCATATCTTGTTGGAGGCAGGCTGGTCCTTTCAGCTCTTATTGGCGCGATCGTAGGCGCTTTCCTGCCCGGTCTTTATGTTAATTCACAGAAGGGGAAGCGCCTGGTTCGTTTTAATGATCAATTGCCTGATATGCTCAATTTGGTGGTGAATGGCCTGCGGGCGGGTTATTCCACCATGCAAGCGATGGAAGCTGTCAGCAAAGAATTGCCAACTCCGATCTGCGATGAATTCAAGCGAGTAGTGCAGGAAATGCAGTTGGGTATTCCCATGGAAAAGGCGCTGGACAACCTTTTACGCCGGATCCCAAGTGAGGACTTGGATTTTGTAGTGACTGCGATCAATGTCCAGCGCGAAGTAGGCGGTAACCTGGCAGAGATCATGGATGTGATTTCCTACACCATCCGTGAGCGCATACGAATTAAAGGCGAAATTCGTGCTCTGACAGCACAGGCCATTTATTCCGGTCGTGCACTTGCGTTAATGCCAATTGGTCTTCTATGTATTCTATATTTCTTAAACCGGACTTATGTAATGGAATTCGTTAAGAACGGCTTTTGCGGTTACGTTCCCCTGGTAATCGCAGGATTCTTGATAATAATTGGGTATTTCGTGATGACCCGGATTGCGAATGTAGAGGTGTAATATGCTTAATGTGATAATTATCGTTGTTGTGCTGGTGATCCTCATTGTCGCAGCTTTGGTAGTGGTTGCCGGTGTACAAAAATCGAAAAACCTTGCGGAAGATCCACTGGCAGAACGTCTTGCCGAATACAGCCAGCGCGGTGAGTCGGTATCGCTTGAACAAATAGAACTTGCGCAACCTTTTTCAGAACGGGTAGTGATGCCGTTCATGCGTCGCCTGGGTGAAATTTCAACACGCTTCACCCCTCAGAATGTTTTGGAGCAGACTCGCACGAGACTGGAATTGGCGGGAAATCCGGGACGGATGGATGCTTCCACCTTCATGATATTGCATTTTGTGGCAGCCGTGGTATTAGGGGGCTTGATATTTGTAATCTCACTCTTCTCAAAAACATTTTCCGTGCCAATTAAGATATTGCTGGTAGTGGTTTTTACGGTGTTGGGATATTTCCTTCCGGATTTATTGCTTAAGAGCAGAATTGACAGCCGGCAAAAATCAGTGCGTAAAGCCATGCCGGATGCGCTTGACTTGTTGACTATCTGCGTGGAGGCCGGCCTGGGTTTCGATGCAGCCATGTCGAAAGTTCACGAGAAGTGGGATAACGAACTTGCCCTTGCATTTGGCCGTGTGATCAGAGAAATACAACTGGGTAAGCTAAGGCGGGATGCTTTACGGGATATGGCTGAAAGACTTGGCATTGCTGAGATGACCAGCTTTGTAGCAGCAGTTGTACAATCTGAGATGCTGGGTGTCAGCATGGCGAAAGTGTTACGTATTCAATCTGACCAGATGCGCGTTAGACGTCGCCAATATGCGGAAGAACAAGCTCATAAGGCCCCGATCAAAATGATTTTCCCGATGGGCCTGCTAATCTTTCCTTCTCTAATGATTGTTCTTTTGACCCCTGCTGCTTTGCGGTTGATGGGATCCTTAAAGTATTTCTCGTAAGACGACTGACAGGGTGTGTCCCGGACATATCGTCTTAATCAATTGTTGTGGGGTAGTCTGGACTGGCTCTTCCCACCGGTCTGTGGAGGTTGTAACCGGAAAGGATTCCGCTGGTGCCCAGATTGCCAGCAACAGGTTATCCATGTTCCGGAACCTGTCTGCCAATACTGCGGTCTGCCGATCCCCCGCCCCGGTTTGTGCTCAACCTGCCATGATTCCCAGCCCCCTTTCAAAGCGATCCGCTCCTGGGTGGTCTTTGAAGGACCCATTCGCCATGCCATTCATAGTTTGAAATATGGCAGGAATGCAGCTCTTGGTGATGCGTTAGCTCCACACTTGGCAGGTTACGCGCGTAAATTGGGTGGCGGGTGAACCTGGTGGTTCCAGTCCCGTTGGGCAAGCAACGTATGAAGGAACGCGGCTACAATCAGGTCGGTCTTTTAGCGATGCCGCTGGCAGCTATTCAAGGGTGGCGCTACTCACCGCAGGTTTTAGTCCGGATGCGCGAGACAAGGTCACAGGTTGGGCTTTCCCCCATGGAGCGCAAGGAAAATATATCCGGCGCATTCCGCGCCGTACCGGTTCTGGCGGCTGGGAAGGTAATCCTGCTAGTGGACGATGTTGTGACCACCGGTGCCACTCTAGGAGCTTGTTCCGAGGCGCTTATCAAAGCTGGCGCAAAGCATATCTATGCGTTGACCCTGGCGAGGGCACTACCGCACCACGGACTTCAAATTGTTTGATAGAATCCATCCTCAGAAGGAGTGAAATATGACGGTAAGAGTAGAAATCTTTGCAAAGAATTTGGAAGTGGATGAACCAATCAAGCATTATGTTACAAAGAAAGCCTCTAACCTGGACCGGTATCTAAGCGATATAGAACAAGTAAAGGTGGATCTGGAATATTTCAAATCAGCCCGCAGCGCCACCGATCGTTATGTAGCCCAGATAACTGTGAGAGGTCGCAAGGCATTGCTGCGCACCGAAGAGCGTTCTGATGAGCTAAATAATGCTTTTGACGCAACGATCGATAAAATGCAACGCCAGTTGGAACGTTATAAAGGCAAACATCATCATGGGCGTGGCGACGGCCGTGGAGTGACGGAGGTTTCTACAGCACCTGCCGAAGGAACGGACGAACAGGTTAGCGTTATCTCCCGGCGCAAGACATTTGAGCTGGTACCGATGAGCGAGGCGGATGCACTTGAACAGATGAAATTGCTCGGACACGATAATTTCTTTATCTTCTTTAATATTGAAACTGATACAATCAGCGTGCTTTACCATCGACGCGACGATACCTATGGATTGATCGAGCCAAAGATCGGCTAGGCATCCGCGAATATGCCACTGGCCAGGAAATTTGCCGGGCCAGTGTTTTATGAGAGAGCTATGGAACATATTGAATTTGACGATAACCTGTTTGATGAAGGGTTGGCTGGCAGCAAAGTTAATACTGAGGAAATTCAAGAAGCAGTTTCCAGCATCCTGAAAGCCATTGGTGAGAATCCTGAACGTGAAGGCCTTAAACGTACTCCGGAGCGCGTTGCCCGCATGTACGCCGAATTACTTTCTGGGTATAAAGCTGACCCGATTGCTGTGGTCAACGAAGCCATTTTTGATGTCAAATACGATGAAATGGTGATCATACGGGACGTGGAGTTCTACAGCCTGTGTGAACACCACATTTTGCCATTTATGGGACGTGTCCATGTGGCTTATATCCCGGATGGAAAAGTACTTGGTCTTTCCAAAATCCCCCGGATCGTGGATATTTTCGCCCGCAGACTGCAAGTTCAAGAACGCATGACCCGCCAGATCGCAGACCTTATCCGTGACCTGCTTCATCCGCAAGGAGTAGGCGTGGTGGTCGAAGGTGTGCATCTTTGTATGATGATGCGTGGAGTTCAGAAACACAATGCTCGCATGACAACTTCAGCCATGCATGGTGCGTTCCGGGCAAACCTGGCAACGCGCCAGGAGTTTCTAGAAAATATAGGCCGCGGAACTTCACCATTCGTGATTTAGAATTGATCACACCACGCCTGTCCAGCGTATTGGGATGAAACGAAAATTAAGTAAATCAGTTGCGTAAAATTCATTTTGGTTCTAAACTATTGTTAATCAATAATGAATTGTAGTCAGTAATTTCTTCATCTGGAATTAATGCTAACAAAACCTCTCACTTACGTTGGAGTTGACCCGACCGCGGGACGGTTTCCGTTCACTCTTGCAGCGTTAAATCAAGACCGCAAGTTGACCCTGCTGGCTGCCGGTGATGTAAATGATGTTCTGGCATTTCTTGCTGAGCAGAAGACCTGCGTTGTAGCGGTGAATGCTCCGCCACATCCCAACCAGGGGCTTGTCCGTAAGAATCTGGAGAAGCAGAACCTGGCTTTCGGTCATTTGCGCGGATCTGATATGCGCCAGGCGGAAAACGAATTGCGCGCACGCGGTATCTCGGTATCTCCCACCCCTGCGCGTGTGGAGACATGTCCAGCCTGGATGCAGATTGGTTTTGACTTATTCCGCAGGTTGAATGAAGCTGAATTCAAGCAATACCCCACGGAGAAAGCCCCGCGACAATGGTTGGAAACACATCCGCATGCCGCCTTCTGCGCTTTACTTGGCCAAATTCCTCTTTCCAAACCCACCCTGGAAGGAAGGCTTCAGCGTCAGATTGCTTTGTACGAACAAGGCATCGACATGAAAGATCCCATGGAGTTTTTTGAGGAGATTACACGCCATAAATTGCTTCATGGAGCGTTCCCGATGGAGCTGGTTTATACCGCTGAAGAATTGGATACTGTAATGGCAGCTTATATGGCCTTTTGCGTGGTTAATTCCCCGCAGGAGACCTTATTTATCGGCAACCAGCAGGAGGGACAGATTGCTTTGCCGGTGGCAAATTTGAAAGATAGGTACAGCTAGGATTGCCTGAGTTCTGTAAAAAAATGGCGGGGTTGTGAACTGACCCCCTAAAACAAGACACGAAAAGAAAGTGCCCCCTGTGAGAAAATAAAGCACAGGAGGTACTTTTTTATGGCAGGGAAAAAGGGAATGAAACACTAT
>Ga0187853_10000432_pt1 | contig 44978 bp, 55 predicted proteins | sample June2016WEW_6_10_2_FD_132417 | JGI IMG/M metagenome (GOLD analysis project Ga0187853, IMG submission 132417) | Peatland microbial communities from SPRUCE experiment site at the Marcell Experimental Forest, Minnesota, USA - June2016WEW_6_100 | ecosystem: Environmental > Terrestrial > Soil >... | reverse complement strand
CAGCTTTCGCAATTCATGGATCAGACCAATCCTCTGGCCGAGTTGCGCCATAAGCGTACTCTTTCCGCCCTTGGCCCGGGTGGGTTGCGGCGGGAACGCGCCGGTTTTGATGTCCGCGATGTCCACCACTCCCACTATGGGCGCATTTGCCCGATTGAAACCCCTGAAGGTCCAAACATCGGTTTGATCGGCCGTCTGGCATCTTTTGCACGCGTAAACGAATATGGCTTTATCGAAACACCCTATCGGCGTGTCATCCGGCAGATGGCTTGCGATAATGCTGGACTGGAAGGTCATGCTTTGCGCGAAGATCTAACCGACCCCAAGAGCGGCGAAGTAGTGATCAAAGCCGGGGAACGCATCACGAATAAAATGCTCAAGACGATTGCCAGGACCAAGAAGGATGTGGCAATTCTCCCCTACGTTTCGGATGAATACGAATATCTTTCCGCAGACGCCGAAGATAAGTACGTGATTGCCCAGGCGAACGCAGTCTTGAATGAATTCCGTGAGTACGAGAGCTCGCGTGTGTCCTGCCGTTACCATTCCGGCTTCATCTTCACTGCACCGGAGAACCTGGATTATATGGATGTTGCCCCTCACCAGGTGGTTGGCATCAGCGCGGCATTGATCCCCTTCCTGGAACATGACGATGCCAACCGTGCCTTGATGGGCTCGAACATGATGGCCCAGGCTGTGCCGTTGGTACGTCCCGAGATCCCGACTGTCTCGACCGGGATGGAACGGTACGCGGCTCTGGATTCGGGCCAAGTGATCGTAGCTGAGGCGGATGGCGATGTGGTCTCGGTGACCGGTTCTTCCATTGTCATCAAAGAGAAGGGCGGTGGCTTGCACACGTATAAGCTGCGCAAGTATCAGCGCTCGAACCAGTCCACCTGCATCGACCAGCGTCCAGCAGTGATCAAGGGCCAGGTTGCCCACAAGGGCGATATCATTGCTGATTCTTCCTCGACCGAAAGTGGCGAATTGGGCCTGGGCCAAAACGTTACCGTGGCTTTCATGTCCTGGGAAGGTGCCAATTTCGAAGATGCGATAGTGATTTCTGAACGTCTGGTTCAGGAGGATCGCTTTACTTCAGTCCACATTGAAAAATACGAGGTTGAAGCACGCGACACCAAGCTCGGTCCGGAAGAGATAACCCGGGATATTCCGAATGTTGGTGAGGATGCCATAAAAGACCTCGATGAGGGCGGCATAATTCGTATTGGCGCGGAAGTAGGCCCGAACGATATCCTGGTTGGCAAGATTACGCCCAAAGGTGAAAAGGAACTGACTCCTGAAGAGCGCCTATTGCGGGCTATCTTTGGCGAGAAGTCACGGGATGTGAAGGATACCTCGCTGCGTATGCCACATGGCGAACGCGGCAAGGTTGTGGATGTGAAAGTCTTTACCCGTGAGGATAACGCCGACCTTTCCGCCGGAGTAGATATGATGGTGCGTGTCTCTGTGGCGCAGCGCCGCAAGATCACTGCGGGCGACAAGATGGCCGGTCGCCACGGCAACAAGGGCGTTGTTTCCCGCGTTGTCCGTGAAGAAGATATGCCATTCCTGGATGATGGCACCCCGGTCGATATTGTCCTGAATCCGACAGGCGTTCCAGGCCGTATGAATCTCGGACAGGTGCTGGAAGTCCATCTGGGCTGGGCGGCGCAGAAACTCGGTTTTCGTGCCATCACACCGGTTTTTGATGGAGCCCGGGAAAATGAGATCGAAGCTGAACTGGCGCGGGCCTGGATGGTGGATTATGCCTGGAAAGAGACTGCCAGCGCGGCATGGGATTGGCTCAAAACCCAGGAGTACACTCCTGAATCGATTGAAGATGACAACGAAGTCCGCCGCCTCTATCTGGAACAATGGCTCGGTGAACGCGGCTACGATGTTTACCGGTTGAAAGAAGAGAACTTCGCCCGCCATGCTACGGTCACCGAGTGGTTGCGCGATCATGATGTTGATCCGGTGACCGTCTTTACCGATGAAATCCCGGCGCCTTCCAAACGGAATATGTTCAACGAGAACGCCATTCATATATGCACAAAACTTTGGCTGCATACATTGGGCCACGATAATGTTCCTGACAAAGATGTCGAAGCCACCTCGAAAGCTGCGATGTTGGAATGGGGCATTCCATCTCCGACGCTGGGCAAGCAAGTTCTTCGGGATGGCAAGACGGGTGCCGCCTATGACCAGCCTGTCACCGTCGGCGTGATGAACATGCTTAAATTGCACCATCTGGTCGAAGATAAAGTTCACGCCCGCTCCACCGGACCTTATAGCTTGGTCACGCAGCAACCTTTGGGTGGGAAAGCCCAGTTCGGAGGCCAGCGCTTCGGTGAGATGGAAGTCTGGGCGTTGGAGGCATACGGCGCGGAATATACTTTACAGGAAATGCTGACAGTAAAGTCTGATGATGTGCAGGGACGCGTGAATGCTTACGAAGCCATTGTGAAGGGGGATCCCATTGAAGAGCCAAGTATCCCGGCCTCCTTCCGCGTTTTGGTCAAGGAATTGCAATCGCTAGGTTTGGCCGTGGAAGCTGTCAGCGATACTGGAGAAGTCATCAAGTTCGGCAAGGATGAAGAAAAAGTTCATCCGCCAAAGTACACAACCGGTCTGATGGATCTAGGTGAAGACCTGATTAAAGCTAAGGAAATCAAGGAAACTAGTTGATTCGTCTTGACGGGGTTCCCCCCATCATGATAGAATTGCCTTTCGTTGCCTAAAAGGGCTGCTGCGTAGCACTGCCCACTGCGTTGTTTCGTAGGAGTGAGGCCATCCAGGCAAGTTTGCGATGGCCTCACTTATTGACAAGAATTCGTTATTAGCAAGGAAATTTGTTCCGGAGGCGAATGTGCCAACAATTAATCAACTGATCCGCAAAGGACGCCAGTCCAAGAAAATTAAGAGCAAGGCCCCGGCGTTGCTGTATACGCTGAATACCAAGAAGCAGCGCCGTGTGCGCCAGCCTAAAGGTGCGCCCCAGAAGCGCGGCGTATGCACCGTTGTCCGCACTACGACTCCAAAGAAGCCTAACTCAGCGTTGCGCAAGATTGCCCGCGTGCGTCTGACCAATGGTATCGAAGTCACAGCCTACATTCCAGGTGAAGGTCACCAGTTGCAGGAACACTCTGTCGTGTTGGTGCGGGGCGGTCGTGTGAAGGACCTGCCAGGCGTGCGTTATCACATCGTGCGGGGTTCGCTTGATACTACTGGCGTTAATAACCGGAAGCAGAGCCGTTCAAAGTACGGTGCCAAGCGCCCGAAAGAAACAGCTGCCTAGTTGATTTGATGGAGTAATAATATGCGTCGATCGAAGCCAGAAAAGCGTGAGATCCTTCCCGATATCCGTTATAACAGTGTAACCATCCAGACCATGATTCACCATATGCTGCAACGTGGCAAGAAAAGCACGGCGGTGAATGTGATGTACGATACGCTGGATATTGTCCGTGAGCGCAGTGGTGGTAAAGACCCGGTTGAGGTCTTTGATACCGCCATGCGAAATGTCGCGCCTGCCATGGAAGTGAAACCCCGCCGCGTAGGTGGCGCCACTTACCAGGTTCCGATGGAAGTCCCCCCGGTCCGCCGCACCACTCTGGCGATCCGTTGGGTGCTTGATTCGGCCAGGGCCCGCGCTGGTAAATCGTTCGCCGAAAAATTGGCGGACGAATTATTGGATGCCTATAAGAACGAAGGCGCCTCCATTCGCAAACGTGAAGAAACCCACAAAATGGCCGAGGCGAATCGCGCCTTCTCTCATTACCGCATGTAATTAGCGGTTATTGAACCTTAACAAGCAGACATTTATGACACGTGCGTTCCCGCTCGAACGGTATAGAAACATCGGCATCATTGCTCATATTGATGCCGGTAAAACGACTACCACCGAACGGATCCTGTTCTACACGGGCATGACCCATCGCATTGGTTCCGTGGATGAAGGTACCACTGTTACCGATTGGATGGAGCAGGAGCGCGAACGCGGCATAACAATAGTTTCTGCGGCAGTGACAGCCGAGTGGAAAGGGTATCAGGTCAATATTATTGATACGCCCGGTCACATTGACTTTACCGCGGAAGTGCAAAGGTCATTGCGTGTGTTGGATGGCGGCGTGGTTGTTTTCGACTCTGTTCAAGGGGTGGAACCGCAGAGCGAGACGGTCTGGCGTCAGGCCGACCGCTATGGCGTGCCCAGAATTTGTTTTGCGAACAAGATGGACCGGGTGGGGGCATCCTATGAGCGTACTATCGAGACCATCAAACAGCGCCTGGGAGCCAACCCCATTGCAATGCAAATGCCAATAGGATTGGAAGCCTCCTTCCAGGGCGTTGTTGACCTGATGACAATGAAAGCCGTTTACTGGGATGATGAGCTCGGCAAGGATCCGCGTGAGGCTGAAATTCCCTCTGACCTTAAGGCTGAAGCGGAAGAACGTCGCCACACCATGGTGGAGCGCATTGCTGAACTGGATGATAATCTGACCGTCAAGTATCTTGAAGGCGGCAAAATCAGCAATGTTGAGTTGAAGGACGCCCTCCGGCGGGCCGTGATTGAAAGTAGAGCGGCTCCGGTGTTTTGCGGAAGTTCCTTGCGCAATAAGGGTGTTCAACTGGTTTTGGATGCAGTAATTGATTACCTGCCTTCACCGTTGGATGTCCCTGCGATTACCGGCACAGACCCTCGAACTGGTGAGGTCATCCAACTGCCGCCCCAGGATGACGCGCTGTTGAGCGCATTGGTCTTTAAAATAGTTACCGATCCTTACGTGGGACGCCTAGCGTACTTCCGTGTCTATTCCGGAACGGTAAGCCAGGGCCAGATGGTTACCAATTCCACCAAAGGTAAGCGTGAACGTATCGGACGTTTGTTGCGCATGTACGCGGATCACCGGGATGATGTAACCGAGGTGCGCGCCGGAGATATCGCGGCTGTTTTGGGCTTCAAGGAAACTTTTACTGGTGACACTCTGTGCGAAAATAAACTGGTAGTGCTCGAAAATATCACCTTCCCAGAGCCGGTCATTAGCGTCGCCATTGAACCCAAGACGAATGTTGATCAGGCCCGTATGGGTGAGGCTTTGCGAAAACTCTCCGAGGAGGACCCGACTTTTCGTGTTCACTCTGATGAAAATTCCGGTCAGACGATCATTGAAGGAATGGGCGAGTTACACCTGGAAGTGATCGTTGATCGGATGATGCGCGAGTTCCACGTACAGGCCAATGTGGGTCGTCCGCGCGTGGCTTACCGGGAATCAATCACGCGGCCGGTCAAAGAAGTCAATTATAAGTACGTAAAACAGACGGGTGGCCACGGCCAGTATGGTCATGTGGTTATCTCGCTGGAACCCGGCGAACGGGGTAGCGGGATCGTTTTTGAGAATAAAATTGTCGGTGGCGCAATCCCGCGTGAGTATATCCCGGCAGTGGAAAAGGGTATCAAAGAAGCCTCAGAAAGTGGTGTGCTGGCGGGATACCCGGTGGTCGATCTGAAAGTGAAATTGTTCGATGGATCGTTCCACGAAGTTGACTCGAACGAAATGGCTTTCAAGATGGCAGCAACCTTTGCCTTTAAGGAAGGCGTCCAGAAGGGCGGGCCGGTCCTGCTTGAGCCGATCATGAAAGTGGAAGCGGTCGGCCCGGAGGAATTTCTGGGAGAGATCATCGGCGGGTTGAATGGCCGGCGGGCAACCATCCGGGGTATGGAAATGCGACCAGGCAATGCTCAGGCTGTCAATGCAACTGTGCCGCTTGGTGAAATGTTCGGATATGCAACCGAACTGCGCTCGGCCACGCAAGGTCGGGGCGTTTTCTCGATGGAATTCGATCACTATGCGCCAGTACCCGCATCGGTGGCGCAGGAAATCTTAAACGCATAGTTCTTTGGTTCTGGAAGGAGAAATTATTCATGGCGAAGCAGAAATATAACCGCAACAAACCGCACATGAACGTGGGCACGATGGGTCACATTGACCATGGCAAGACCACGTTGACGGCGGCGATCACGAAGTACAGTCAATTTCTCGGGAAGGCGCAGTTCCGTGCGTACGACTCGATTGACAATGCACCGGAAGAGAAGGCGCGCGGCATCACCATCAACATTGCCCACGTGGAATACGAGACCGACAAGCGTCACTATGCCCACGTTGACATGCCCGGTCACCGTGACTACATCAAGAACATGATCACGGGTGCCGCCCAGGTGGATGGCGCCATCCTGGTGGTGGCCGCCCCGGATGGGCCCATGCCGCAGACGCACGAGCATGTGCTGCTGGCGCGCCAGGTGGAAGTACCGAGCATCGTGGTGTACCTGAACAAGATTGACCAGATGGATGACCCGGAGCTGCTGGAACTGGTCGAGATGGAACTGCGCGAATTGCTGACCAAGCAGGGCTTCCCGGGCGACACCACCCCGATCGTGCGTGGCAGCGCACTGAAGGCCCTGGAGAGCACCTCCACCGACCCGAATGCGCCGGAATATGCCAGCATCAAGGAACTGTTGCGCGTGATCGACGAATACATTCCCGAGCCGAAGCGCGAGATGGACAAGCCGTTCATGATGCCGATCGAAGATGTCTTCTCGATCAAGGGTCGTGGCACGGTGGTGACCGGGCGGGTGGATCGTGGCGTGATCAAGATTGGCGAGCCGGTCGAGATCATCGGCCTGCGCGAGACCCAAAACTCGGTCGTGACGGGCGTGGAAATGTTCCACAAGATGATGGACGAAGGCATGGCCGGAGATAACCTGGGCCTGTTGCTGCGCGGCATTGAGCGCACCGACGTGGAGCGCGGCCAGGTGGTGGCCAAGCCGGGTTCGATCACCCCGCACACCAAGTTTGAAGCGAAGGTATATGTGCTGAAGAAGGAAGAAGGCGGTCGGCACAGTGCCTTCTTCAACGGATACCGGCCGCAGTTCTACATCCGCACGATGGATGTGACCGGCAACGTAGAGTTGCCTGCCGGCGTGGAAATGGTTCTGCCAGGCGACAACGTCGACCTGACCGTGACCCTGATCGTCCCGGTGGCGCTCGAGCAGGGTTCCAAGTTCGCCATCCGTGAAGGCGGTCTCACCGTCGGCGCGGGTGTCATCACCAAGATCATCGAATAGGTATATAAAGAATATGACGAAGCAGAAGATCCGCATCCGCCTCAAGGCTTATGACCATCGTATCCTCGACCAGTCTGCCAAGCGGATTGTCGAAACAGCCGAACGTTCAGGTGCGCATGTCGTAGGCCCTGTACCCTTGCCAACGAAGAAAGAACGGTTTACAATACGCCGCTCGACTTTCATCGACAAAGACTCGCACGAACATTTTGAAATCCGCACGCATAATCGTCTCATCGATGTTCTTGATCCTGATTCCAAGACGATTGATATGTTGATGCGGCTCAATCTGCCAGCGGGTGTGGATATCGAGATCAAGATTTAATAATATTGTCTATTCTTCCAGCTGGTCTGACCCATGAATCTGTCAGACCAATTGAACTGGATAGGCAGCACAAGAACGGTTCTGTTCGTGGGCCCTACTACCCTGTGTGCCGCGGCAGACCGGTTGACTGTGCTGTGACCAAGATGATGCAGCCTTGCCCAGGCTGACAGTCTTGAGAAACGTTTACGAAGGAGAAAACCGAGCATGTTGAAAGGGCTGATTGGCAGGAAGATCGGCATGACCCAGATCTTCGATGAGACCGGTGCGGCTGTACCGGTAACTCTGATCGAAGCTGGGCCTTGCTATGTAACGCAGGTACGCCTTCCGGAAAAGGAAGGTTACGCAGCGGTGCAACTCGGATTCAGCGAGGCCAAGACCAAACGCCTGACTTCAGGCGAATTGGGTCACCTCAAGAAGAGCGAATTGCCCCCGCTGCGTTTTTTGCGTGAATTTCGCGCAAAAGATGCCGGGCTTAAGGCCGGAGATAAATTGACCGTTGAGGTTTTTGGTGTCGGTGAACACGTGGATGTGATTGGCACCAGTAAAGGCAAGGGTTTCGCCGGTGTGGTGAAGCGCTACCATTTTGCAGGTGGCCCCAAGACGCATGGCGGCTCCGATCGCTTACGCGCGCCCGGTTCGAATGGTTCTACGACCACACCAGGTCGCGTTTATAAAGGCAGCCGTCGTCCAGGACATATGGGCAACGGGCGTGTTACATCTCAGGGTTTGAAAGTTGTTCTGGTGGATGTTGAGCGCAACCTTCTGGGTGTGCGTGGCGCTGTCCCCGGGCCAAGAGGCGGATTGGTCATGATTAAGGACGCGCGCAAGCAGTAAGCGCCGATGATGGGAGTATGGGTATTATGAAAGTAGATGTTTTCAACATGAAAGGCGATAAGGTCAAGACCGTGGAACTTCCGGCCGAGATCTTTGAGACCCCGGTGAATGTAGATTTGATGCACCAGGCCTACATCCAGCAGATGGCCAATGCACGCCTCGGTACGCATAAGACCAAGACGCGCAGTGAAGTTTCCGGTGGTGGACGCAAGCCGTGGAAACAAAAAGGCACCGGCCGTGCCCGCCAGGGATCCACGCGTGCTCCCCAGTGGGTGCACGGTGGCAAAATCCACACGCCGCGTCCGCGCAAATATACCCAACACATGCCGCTCAAAATGCGCCGTGCAGCCTTGCGTTGCGCATTATCTGCCAAGGCGGCTGAGGCTGGTGTGGTTGTTTTGGACGAACTTGTGCTCGACGAACCCAAGACTCGTCTGATGGCGCAAGCGCTAAACTCACTGGTCGGGGATGCTTCCGTTCTTGTCCTGGCGGCAGAGAAAGACGCCGCCTATGACATGGTGATCCGCTCAACCAACAACCTCCCGGATGCCAAATTGATTATGGCAAGCTACCTGAATATCCGGGATTTGCTTGGCTACGACAAACTCGTCATGCCTCTCAAGGCATTGGACGTTTTGAAGTCTTTTCTGGTGTAGGAAGGCAGCATGACAACGATATATGATGTAATCCGCCGCCCATTGGTCACCGAGAAGTCGAACTATCAGTCCAACAAGCTTCACCAGTATTCTTTTGAAGTGACTTCTGAAGCCACCCGTACCCTGGTGAAAGATGCCATGGAGACTCTATTCGACGTCAAGGTTGTGCGAGTGAATATCATTAATACGGCTGCCAAGCGCGGCCGCCGTCGCAACCGACGTCTGTCAGTCCGGTCTCCCGGCATAAAGAAAGCAATCGTTACCCTGGCCGAGGGAAGCACCCTCGAGATTTTTGAAGGGGTGAAGTAATGGCTGTCAAGAAATATAAACCCACGACGCCCGGCCAGCGGGGGATGACCGGATATACGTTCGAAGAAATTACCAAGTCCACTCCAGAGCGCAGCCTGATCGTTCATCCACACGGATATGGTGGGCGCGATACGACCGGCCGCATCACGGTACGCCATCGTGGCGGTGGTAACCGCAAATATATCCGTATCATCGATTTCAAGCGCGAGAAGCATGATATTCCCGCCAAGGTTGCAGCAATTGAGTATGACCCGAACCGCACAGGTCGCTTGGCTTTGCTCTTCTACGCGGATGGCGTAAAGCGCTATATCATCGCTCCACTCGGAATCAAGGTTGGTGATACGCTCATCTCCGGACCGCATGCTGAAATCCGGCCTGGCAATTGTCTGCCGCTCTCAGATATTCCGGTTGGCACACTCGTACACGCGCTCGAATTGCAGGAAGGCAAGGGTGCACAGCTGGTTCGTTCCGCGGGCGGTTCAGCGCAGTTGCTGGCCAAAGAGGGCGAATACGCCCAGATCCGCCTGCCTTCTGGTGAAGTGCGTTTGATCCGTCAAACCTGCTATGCCACCATCGGTCAGGTCGGCAATCTGGATCATAACAATGTCAAATTAGGCAAGGCCGGTCGCAAACGCCATATGGGTATCCGCCCCACGGTGCGTGGTACCGCCATGTCCCCGCGTGACCATCCGCATGGTGGTGGTGAAGGCCGCCAGCCGACCGGCATGCCGGGCCCGAAAACCCCTTGGGGTAAACCCGCCCGTGGTTACAAGACCCGCCGTATCAAGCGGACCGATAAGTACATCGTGCGCCACCGCAGCAAGGCCAGCCGCTAGGGCGCTACGTAGGATGCGAGGTAAGCAGATATGTCTCGTTCATTGAAAAAAGGGCCCTTCATTGCCCCGAAACTATTGAAGAAGATTGAAGCCATGAACCAAAAAGGCGAGAAAAAGGTCATCCGCACTTGGAGTCGCGCCAGTGTGATCTTCCCACAAATGGTGGGACACACGATTGCCATTCATGATGGCCGGCGCCATGTGCCGATCTACATCACCGAAAATATGGTAGGCCATCGTTTGGGCGAATTCGCGCCAACCCGCTTGTTCCGTGGTCACCAGGCGGCTGAAAAGGCGTCAAAGCCAGCGGTGTAGGAGCATTGAGATGCCTCACGATATTCATGCTAAGTTAAGTTCGCTGACCATCTCAGCCCAGAAGGTACGCTTGGTTGTCGACCTGGTGCGTGGGAAAAGTGCGGTGCAGGCGATGGAAATCCTGCGTTTCGCACCCCAGAGCGCAGCCCGGCCGGTGGCTAAGCTGCTGGCCTCTGCTGTTGCCAATGCCGAAGAGAATTTTGGTGTCAGCCGCGATGACCTGTTTGTAGCCAAGATCTTCGCCGATGAAGCCCCCACCCGCAAGTGGCGTCGCTTCGGAGCACGCGGCCGCTTCAAGCCGATACTGCGTCGAACGTCGCATGTGACTGTTGTCCTGCGAGAGCGCGAAGCTGCCTAACCGGCAAAGAAAGGACGAAGGAGATCTTATGGGTCGAAAAGTTCACCCGATTGGTTTTCGCCTTAATGTTAATCAGGATTGGCGCGGTCGTTGGTTTGCCGAAGGCGCCCAATATCGTGAGCAGTTGGGACAGGATTTTGCCATCCGCGATTTGATTTACACCGAAACCGGCCGTGCGGGTGTTTCCCGGATTGACGTGGAGCGCTATCCCGGCAAATTGAAGGTGTCTGTTTTCACCGCAAAACCGGGTATCCTGATTGGCCGCAAGGGCGAAGGCATTAAGAAAATTCGTGTCAGCTTGGAAGAGTTGACAGGCAAGAAAGTTGACCTGGATATCAAGGAAATCAAGGCGCCGGATTGTGATGCCTATCTGGTTTCTCGAAATATCGCCGATCAGTTGGAGCGCCGTATCAGCTATCGACGTGCCATGAAGCGTGCCATTCAACAGGCCATGCGCCAGGGTGCACAGGGTATAAAGATCGAAGTGGCTGGACGGTTGTCCGGTGCAGAAATGGCCCGGACGGTCTGGTTGCGCGATGGGCGTGTACCCCTGCAAACCCTGCGTGCCGATATAGATTTTGCCCGTACCGAAGCTTTAACCACCTACGGCCAGATTGGTGTCAAGGTCTGGGTTTACCATGGTGATATGAAGACTGAAGTGGAAGAAAAAGTTGAGACGACCGAAGGCGTCTATGTCAGTGAGTAGCCGCGGTGTCTGTGGAGTGAGGTAGATGCTATGTTAATGCCAAAACGTGTGAAGTACCGCAAGCAGATGCGTGGTCGCATGAAAGGAAAGGAATCGCGCGGTGTCGAGATTTCCTTCGGCGAATACGGTTTGTTGGCTCTGGAGCCGGGCTGGGTGACTGCCCGTCAAATCGAAGCAGCCCGTCGAACGCTCGTTCATGCCATGAAGCGGCGCGGCAAGGTCTGGATCCGTATTTTCCCGGATAAGCCTTATACGCAGAAACCCCCGGAAACCCGTATGGGTAAGGGGAAAGGGAATGTAGAGTATTGGGTTGCCGTCGTCAAGCCGGGCCGGGTTATGTTCGAGGTGGGCGGTCTGGATGAGGCAACTGCCCGTGAGGCGTTGAGTCTCGCCCGGCGAAAATTTGCCATTAAAACCAAGGTCATTGCCCGCCATGATGTGACCTTAGGAGAGCCGGCATGAAGTCGCAAGAAATTCGCAAATTGTCTGTCGAAGAAATTCAGGTCAAGCTGACGGATAGCCGCGATGAGTTAATGAAACTCCGCTTCCAGCAGGTGACCGGTCAATTAACTGATACCAACCGCCTGCGTTATCTGCGTCGTGATATTGCTCGTTTTGAGACCATCTTGAATGAGTCTCAGCAGACGGCTGCACAGGAAGGTGAAGCATGAATGACCGTCGAAGAATTACTGGTGTTGTCACCAGCAATAAGATGACCAAGACCGTAGTGGTCGAAATTAGCCGGACTTTCCGGCATCCGCTCTACCGCAAGGTTGTCCATTTGAGCAAGCGCGTCAAAGCGCACGACACCTTGGGCTGCCAGATCGGCGACCAGGTCCAGATTGTGGAAAGCCGACCGCTTTCTCGTGATAAGCGCTGGGTGATCGAGGCAATTGTCAAGCACGAAGTCCGTAGCGCCGATACTGTCGTGCCTGAGATTGTTGCCGAACCGGCTGGGGCAGGTGTCATAGCTGGCGAAGCCCCGCAGGAGGCCCAGCCATGATCCAGCACGAGTCTAAGTTAAAAGTTGCCGATAACACTGGCGCTCGTGAACTGACGGTCATCCATGTCATGGGCGGGTCAACCCGTCATTATGGCGCTATCGGTGACATTGTGGTTGCAGCAGTCCATTCTGCGACACCACAAGGATCGGTCAAGAAGTCTGAGATTGTCAAGGCGGTGATTGTGCGGTGTACAAAAGAATGGCGCCGGGAGGATGGTTCCACAATCCGCTTTGACGATAATGCCGCTGTGATTTTGGATACAGACGGCCAAAACCCCAAAGGCAGTCGCATTTTTGGGCCGGTGGCCCGCGAACTGCGTGAAAAAGGTTTTATGAAGATTGTTTCGCTGGCCCCGGAAGTGCTTTAGGCCAAGTGAGGAGCGAACGATGAAAGTCAAGATCCGTAAAGGTGATACCGTTGAAATTATCAGCGGAAAGATCGAGGAGAAGGGCAAGCGCGGTGAGGTTATCAAAGTATTACCAGATGAGACCCGCCTGGTTGTCCAGGGCTTGAACATCCATACCAAGCACCAGAAGGCAGTCCAGACACAGGGCCGCACCATTAACCCGGGTCGTTTAAAATTTGAAGCCCCGCTTGACATCTCGAATGTTATGCTGATTTGTCCCAAGTGCAGCCAACCGACTCGTGTAAGTGTCCAGCGTAACGATGACGGCGTTCATCGCGTCTGTAAAAAATGCCAGGCGTTGATAGATTAGGCACCGGTGGAGCAATGATCAATGAATAGAATGCAGGAACGATACCAAAATGAAGCTGTCCCGGCCCTGTTGAAGGCGTTTCAATATAAGAATGTCATGCAGGTCCCACGCATCAATAAGGTCGTGCTTAATATTGGCCTCGGCAGCGAACAGGATAACGCCAAGGCTCTTGAAGCCGCCATGGCCGACATGACCACCATCACCGGTCAGAAGCCTGTCATGACAAAAGCCCGCACCAGCATTGCAAATTTTAAATTGCGTGAAGGCCGTATCATTGGCACCAAGGTTACTTTGCGCGGAGACAAAATGTGGGCTTTTCTGGACCGGTTGCTAAACGCAGCCCTTCCGCGTGTGCGTGACTTCCGCGGTGTTTCTCCAGACGCTTTCGATGGGCGTGGTAATTACACGCTTGGTTTGCGTGACCAGTTGATCTTCCCGGAGATCGAATACGATAAGATCGACAAGTTAAGAGGCATGGAGGTCACCATTGTGACCACTGCCAAATCTGACGACCATGCACGGCTGATGTTACAAATACTGGGCATGCCGTTCAAGAAGGAAGCATAACTATGGCAAGCACTTGCATGAAATATCGTGAACTCCGCCGCAAGTATCCTAACCAAATACGCCACCGTTGCACGCTTTGCGGCCGCCCGCGCGGTTATATTCGTCGTTTCGGCCTATGCCGGATTTGCTTCCGCGAGTTGGCGCTGGAAGGAAAAATCCCCGGCGTCATGAAGGCATCCTGGTGACCGGGTGGAGGTAAGAAATGAGCATGACTGATCCTATCGCTGATATGCTGACCCGCATCCGTAATTCCATGATGAGTGGTCAGGCTATGACGGCTATGCCTTTTTCAAAGGTCAAGGTGGAAATCGCTAAGATCCTGAAAGAAGAAGGCTACCTGGAAAATTTTGAAGTTGCAGATGGCGAACGTCCGAGCCAGAAGATCCTGCGCCTGAAGATCAGGTACTTTGGTGAGCGGCGTGAGCGTAGGCCGGTGTTGACTGGCATTGAGCGCATCAGCCGCCCTGGCCGGCGTGTATACACCAAGAAACAGGATATTCCCTGGGTGCTTTCGGGTATTGGCGTTGCCATTTTATCCACACCCAAGGGTATCATGACCGGTCAGCGTGCCCGCCAGTTGGGTGTGGGCGGAGAGATCCTCTGCAAGGTCTGGTAAGAGAGGAGAGTAAAAGTGTCTCGAGTTGGACGTATGCCCGTGGTCATCCCGACCGGTGTGCAGGTGGACATCAGTGGCGCGAATGTAGGTGTAAAAGGTCCGAAAGGTGAAATGAAGCGGACGTTCTCCCCCTTGATTGGGATTGCTATGGAGAATGGCCAAATCGTAATAACCCGTAAATCCGACCAGCCCGCCGAACGAGCTTTGCATGGAACGACTCGTGCGGTTCTGGCAAATATGATACAAGGTGTCAGTGCTGGTTTTGAACGTGTTCTGGAAATCGAAGGCGTCGGTTACCGGGCTGAGATGAATGGCAAGAATCTCGTCTTGCATATGGGCTATTCACACCCGGTGGAAATGGAACCGCCCTCCGGTGTTTCCTTCGATGTGGACCAGAAAACCCGCCATGTCTTTGTACGTGGCTTTGATAAGGAATTGGTAGGTCAGGTTGCAGCGAATGTCCGCAATGTGCGACCGCCCGAACCTTACCATGGTAAAGGGTTACATTACCTGGGCGAGAAGATACGCCGCAAGGCCGGCAAGGCCGGAAAGGCAGCACAGTAATCTATGGCTGAGAAAAATCGTTCCGAGGCCCGTGTCAAACGCCACATACGCGTGCGGATTAATCTACGAGGCACGCAGCAACGTCCTCGCTTGAGTGTCTTCCGCAGTCTCTCGGAAATCTATGCCCAGATCATTGACGATAAAGCCGGGAGCACCATCGTTTCGGCCTCGACTATCGACCTGGAACTCCGGGGAAAAATGGACGGCCTGAAAAAATCCGAGCAGGCAAAATTGGTCGGGAAAATGCTGGCGAAGCGCGCCAAGGATAAAGGTGTGCAGTCGGTCGTATTCGACCGCGGCGGTTTCAAATATAGCGGCCGGGTTAAAGCCCTGGCCGATGGCGCCCGCGAAGGCGGCCTGGAATTCTAGGGCCTGATTGGAGAACGTTATGATGAATTACCAGGTAACCGAAAATGATCAGCAAGGCGAGGCGCTCGACGAGCGCGTGATTGAGATTGCGCGCGTGGCGAAAGTTGTAAAAGGCGGCCGCCGTTTTCAATTCCGTGTGACATTGATCATGGGTGATAATCACGGCAAGGTCGGCATGGGTGTTGGCAAAGCCAATGCCGTACCGGATGCCATGCGTAAAGCGACTGACCGTGCCCGCAAAGATTTGCATGAGATCCATCTTTCGAAGACAACCATCCCGCACCAGTCCACTGCCAAGGTGGGTGGCTCCATCGTACTGCTGAAGCCTGCTTCCCCCGGTACGGGCGTTATTGCTGGTGGCGGCGTGCGTGCCGTGCTTGAAGCAGTTGGCATCCATGATATCCTGACCAAGTCGCTTGGGTCCTCGAATGTCCTGAACTCCGTCCAGGCCACTATGCATGCGCTTGAGGCGCTTAAGTCGCCACAGGAAGAAGCCGCCCGGCGCGGCAAGTCGGTGGATGATTTGCTGCCGTACTGGGAAAGGAGAAAGAAGCATGGCTAAGAAAGCCGCAGGTAAGACTATTAAGCTGACTCTGGTGCGCAGCCCGATTGGCTTTCCGGAGCCGCAAAAGGCAACCGTGCGGGCTCTGGGCTTTCACCGTTTACATGAAACCGTCGAACGCGAGGATACGCCCGTCTTGCGCGGAATGCTTGCCAAAGTTATTCATATGATTCGCATTGAAGAGTAGGCATCAAGATGAAACTGAACGATCTTACCCCCAACAATCCCAAGAAACAACGCAAGCGTGTTGGACATGGCATTTCTGCCGGTCAGGGCAAGACGGCCGGCCGTGGTACCAAAGGCGAGGGCTCGCGCACTGGTTCAGGCGGACGTCTCTACCGGCAAGGTGGCAACCTGCCGTTCTTCCGCCGTTTGCCGTTCGTCCGTGGTAAAGGCTTTACCCCGCCTTACGAAGTCGAGTTCAATGAAGTAAACCTTGACCAGTTGGTATCCTTCAAAGCCAACGCTGAGGTTACTCCCGAATTGCTCCAGGCAGCCCGCCTGTTGCGCGATCCGCGCAACCCGGTTGCAATTTTGGGCCGCGGCGAATTAAAAACCGCCTTAAAAGTCCGTGTTCACCGTGTTACAAAGAGCGCCAAAGCCAAAATCGAGGCTGCTGGTGGTTCGGTGGAATTAATTGCATAACTCGTCCACGCGAGGAGACCCTTTATGAAAAACGCATTTTCGGGATGGCGTTATCTCTGGACATCACAAGACATCCGCCGGAAGCTACTCATAACCCTGGTTCTTTTGGTTATCTTCCGTTTGGCGGCCAATGTCCCTGTGCCGGGCATTAATGGCGCTGCTCTGAAAACCTTATTGTCGAGTTCGGGCTCCTTCTTTGCCTTCCTTGATCTGCTTTCTGGCGGTACCATTTCGCATTTCTCTTTGCTGGCCATGGGCGTTTACCCCTATATCACGGCCCAGATCATCCTGCAATTGCTCACCCCCATTTTCCCGGCTCTCCAGCGCAAAATGGAAGAAGATCCGCGCGAAGGCCGTAAATGGCAGGAAAAATGGACCTATTACCTGGCCATCCCGATGGCTTTACTTTCTGCTCTTGGCCAAATTAACCTGTTCAACTCCTATTCCAATCAGGCGGGACTGGGCCCAATTGTGCCTTTTGGGTTTACCAGTACCCTGTGGATTTCTTCTCTGACCCTGCTATTGACCATGGTTGGCGGGACGATGTTTGCCATCTGGCTGGGTGAATTGATTTCAGAGTATGGTATTCGTGGACAAGGTCTGTCATTAATCATATTCGCAGGTATTGTTGCCCGCATGCCGGCCAGCTTTGTTTCCCTTCTGGCAGATAAGCAACATGGGTGGATTTTGGTCATCTCGATGGTGATAGTCATCGTGGCGGTCATCTATGCGATCGTCTACGTCCAACAAGGCCGACGCTATGTGCCGGTCATGTATCCCGGGCGGCGTGTTGGCAGCCGCATGTCCATGCCGGTCAAGGGCACCTTGCCTTTGATGGTCAACCTGGCTGGCATGATCCCGCTCATCTTTGCCAGCGCCATCCTGCAGTTCCCGGCCATCATCGCCAGCTACTTTGTTAATAATGCGAATGCGGCGGTGGCCAGTTTTGCCAAATCGACACAGTCTGTTTTTTCCAATGGCGGCGGGATTTACTATCTGTTGTATTTCCTCATGGTGGTTAGCTTTACATTCTTCTATACCGATGTGATGTTCTCCCAACAGAATTATGGCGAGAATTTGAAGAAAGCCGGTGCGCAGATCCCTGGCGTAAACCGCGGGGCACCCACCCAGAAATACCTGACCAAGGTGCAACGGCGTATCACCCTGCCAGGAGCCTTGTTTTTGGGTGTAGTGGCAGTCCTGGGTTACATCATTAATGTGATCTTGCAATTGTTTGGCATCGGTGGAACTACTTCCTCCTCCACCATTTTCCTGGTCTCTGCGGCCGGTCTGCTCATCGTTGTTGGTGTCGTACGCGACACATTCCTGAATATTGACGCCGAACTGAAACTGCATGGATACGACGACGCCCGGCTGGTAAAGTAAGCGGTTTAGAATGCAAAAGTTTATCGTTCTCCTCGGTCCTCCTGGTGTTGGAAAGGGCACGCAAGCAAAAATTATTGCTGAGACTACCGGCTTGCCCCATGTCTCGTCAGGTGACCTGTTCCGGGAGAATATCAAGAACGGTACCGAACTCGGTAGAATGGCGCAATCCTTCATGAATAAAGGTGAGTTGGTGCCGGACGATGTCACGATTGGCATGATCCGCGACCGGCTCTCCCGACCGGATTGCAAAGCTGGCGCCTTGCTGGATGGTTTCCCGCGCACCACCGTGCAGGCTGAAGCGCTGGGAAAATTGCTGGCTGAGTTTGGCGGGCAGGTCAGCATTGTTCCATACATCGCGGCTTCCGCAGCCACCCTGGTGGACCGTTTGAGCGGGCGTTGGACCTGCAAAGCACAGGGACATATCTTCAATGAGAAGTCCAACCCGCCCAAGAAACCCGGCGTATGTGATTTGGATGGTTCGGAACTTTATCAGCGCGATGACGACAAGGCGGAAACGGTCACCCGGCGTATTCAGGTGTATTTTGCTCAGACTGCTCCCTTGATCGCTTTTTACCGGGAACGCGGATTGTTGTCTGAAATTGATGGTGCCCGTCCGATCGAGAAAGTCAGCGCGGATTTGCTGGCGGTGATTGGAAAGTAATATGGCTTGGGATCGTGATGTAAATATCAAAAGCCCGGCTGAAGTTGCGCTAATGCGCGAGGCCGGACGTGTCAACGCTCTGGCGTTGGCATCCGTTCGGGAACTTTTACAACCCGGCGTCACTACTGCAGACCTCAACGCGGCTGCTGAGGAAACTCTGCGGAAACACGGCGCGTACTCGCCTTTCAAGAATTATGGGCAACCACCGTTTCCCGGATCCATTTGTGCCAGCATCAATGAAGAGCTGGTGCACGGCATCCCTGGAAAACGGAAGCTCAAGGAAGGCGAGATTATCTCGATAGATTGTGGGGCGGTCGTCGAAGGGTATGTCGGCGATGCTGCTTTCACGGCTGGAATAGGACAGATTTCACCACTCGCCAGCAAACTTATCGAGGTGACCAGGCAAGCGCTGTTTGTTGGCATCGCAATGATGCGCGCTGGTAACAAGACGGGCGATGTCTCTGCTGCCATCCAGCAATTTGTGGAGGCGCAGGGCTACCAGGTCACCCGTGAATACACCGGACATGGTGTTGGTCGGAAAATGCACGAAGGGCCGCAGGTGCCAAATTATGGCACCCCGGGAACCGGTGTGCTATTACGACCCGGTATGACCATCGCCATTGAACCGATGGTTCTGGTTGGCACATACCGGACGCGTGTCCTGCCAAACCAGTGGACGGTTGTCTCTGCTGATGGGTCATTGACGGCGCACTACGAGCATTCCATAGCCGTCACCGAAGGCGACCCTCTCGTCCTGACTGTCCCGTAACCAGCCAGCAAAGACACCTCCGAAACTGGACGGAAAATGTCAGAGCAAGTATAATTCAGCCTTTGGTTGAATAACTGTAGTAAGGAGAAAGCTATCATGAAAGTTGGTCCCTCCATTCGAAAGCGCTGCGCGAAGTGCAAGGTTGTCAAGCGCAAAGGCAGATTGTATATCATCTGCGAAAATCCTAAGCATAAACAGCGACAAGGATAGTAAAACATGGCAAGAATTGAAGGTGTTGACCTCCCGCGTAATAAACGTGTTGAAGTGGGCTTGAATTACCTGTTTGGGATTGGCCCGACGCGCTCGCGTGAGATTCTGGCGGCGACCAAAATCAACCCAGATACACGCGTTAAAGATTTGACGGAGACCGAAGTTTCAGCGATCCGCGAGTACATCTCGAAGAACTGGAAAGTCGAAGGCGATTTGCGCCGTGAGGAACAGTTGAATATCAAGCGTCTGGTTGAGATTGGCTGCTACCGCGGCTTGCGCCACCGCCGCAATTTGCCTGTCCACGGACAACGCACGCGCACCAATGCACGCACCAGCAAAGGTCCCAAGAAAACCGTTGCCGGACGCGGACGCCGCAAGGGCGGTAAGAAATAATCCGTTAACAGGAACGAGAGAGGTTTTATGGCTCAGACTGTACGCTCTGCGCGCCGCTCCGGCGGCGCTAAAAAAGGGAAGCGCAGCCTGTCTTCCGGACAGGTGCATGTTTTCGCTTCATTTAACAACACCATTGTTACGGTGACTGACCCCGATGGCAACACCCTGTGTTGGGGTAGCGCCGGATCCGTCGGGTTCAAAGGTTCCCGCAAGAGCACTCCTTTTGCGGCTCGCTTGGCGGCTGAACAGGCCATCAAGGCTGCTCAGACTATCGGCATTCAGGAAGTGGACTTGTTTGTCAAAGGTCCTGGTCCCGGCCGTGAATCTGCAATCCGTGCGGTCCAATCGATGGGTCTTAAGGTTAAATCCATTTCGGATATAACGCCGGTTGCGCACAATGGATGCCGGCCTCCCAAGAAGCGTCGCGTTTAGTTCAGGTGAGAGAGGTAAGTACGTATGGCGAAATATACAGGGCCGGCCTGCAAACTGTGCCGGCGTGAAGGTGAAAAATTATTCTTAAAGGGAGAGCGTTGCTTTACTCCCAAGTGCGCATTTGAGCGCCGTGGATTTGCACCCGGTCAGCACGGCCGCACAGGTGGCCGAGGCGGACGCGGTGGCCAGGGCCGCGAGTCGGATTATGCCAAGCAGTTGCGTGCCAAGCAAAAAGCTCGCCGCATCTATGGCATTTATGAAGCCCAATTCCGGCGCTATTATGGAAAAGCGCTAAAGGCGCGTGGCATTACCGGCCTAATGCTTTTGCAGATCCTCGAATCCCGTCTTGACAATGTCATCTTCCGGCTGGGATTTGCATCCAGCCGGGCCCAGGCGCGTCTGCTGGTTACGCACGGCCACTTCACGGTCAATGGCCGTCGGACAGACATCCCTTCCATGACCTTGGGCGCTGGTGATGTTGTTACCGTCCGTCCAGGTTCGCTGGATGCGACCTATTTCAAGGAATTGGCCTCAATAGCCGAGACTCGCAATATCCCTGCATGGCTGGGCCGTGATATCAATTCACTCTCAGGTAATTTCCTGCGTTTACCGGAACGTCCTGAGATTGACGGTAACCTGAACGAGCAATTAATCGTCGAGTACTACTCGCGCTAATCCGAGTCTGTTCTCTTAGACGCGGCGTACCGTTCCGTACGCCGGGAGAGGTGTATCGTGACTATCACGAACATGGTGATGCCGAAGATCGAGCGCGAAGCGGAAGCTCGTAATTATGGCAAGTTCGTTATCAGCCCATTGGAGCACGGTTATGGTGTGACTTTGGGCAACGCCTTAAGGCGTGTGCTGCTATCCTCGCTGGAAGGTGCGGCAGTGACCTCCATTCGCATAGTCGATGTCTTGCATGAGTTCACTGATATTCCGGGCGTGCGTGAAGATATTATGCAGGTGATGCTGCAAGTCAAGCAGGTGCGTCTGATTCTCGAAGATGTGGATGCAACCCGCATGCACCTGGAGGTGCGCGGAGAAGGTGTTGTTACTGCCGCGGATATCATAACTTCACCCGAGGTTAAAATCATTAACCCAGACCTGTACCTTTTCACCGCCGACAACTCCAAGACCCGCCTTGACATCGAGATGATCGTTGAACGCGGTCGTGGCTATGCTCCGTCCAATGAACGGGGGCGGATGCCCATCGGTGAGCTGCCGGTGGATGCCATTTTCAGCCCGGTAAAGCGCGTGAATTGGGAAGTCCTGGCGGCACGGGTTGGCCAGAGTACCAATTATGACAAACTTGTCTTGGAAATCTGGACTGATGGTGCAATTTCGCCTGAGAAGGCTTTGAGCGCCTCCGCCAAAATTCTTATCGAGCATCTGCGTTATATCGCCGGCATCAGTGAAGAAACCTTAACCATTACCATGGAAAAGGAAATTGCCGGTTCGCATCTGACCAGTGAAGTGGCAGAAACCCCGGTTGAATCGTTGGACCTTTCGGTTCGGGTATTCAATTCGCTCAAGCGCACCGGTATTACCACCGTTGGGGATGTGCTTGAGCTGCTCGAGAAGGGTGACCAGGCGGTCATGTCCATCCGAAATTTTGGCGAGAAAAGTCTGGACGAACTGCGTGCAAAGATGCAGGAGAAGGGCTATCTCAAGGACGAACTCAAGAAAGACTCGGAGTAATTTAGAAATGCGACACCAAGTAGCAGGTTATAAACTCAATCGAACCAAGGGCGCCCGTATCGCCTTGCGGCGCAATCTGATCAAACAGTTCTTCACGCACGAGCGCATCCGTACCACCACCACCAAGGCCGCTGCCATTCGAGGGGAAGCGGAACGGATGATTACCATTGCCCGCAAGGTTAAGGATGCCAGCGACTCTGAGAAAGTGGCGGCCCGCCGGCTTATTGCCGGTAGACTGGGCAACAACAGCAACGAAGCGGTAAAGAAATTATTTGACGAAATTGCCCCTCGTTTCGCTGACCGGCCCGGTGGTTACACCCGGGTGATGAAGCTTGGCCCTCGTTTTGGCGATAAGGCCGAGATGGCAATAATCGAACTTGTAGAAGAGTAATCCTCTGTTCGTCAGAGGCGGTCGGTGGTGCAGGCTACTAGCTGATCGCCGATAGTTGTACATGGCACGTTACCAGATTATCCTCGCGTACGACGGCACCAACTTTCTCGGAAGTCAGCGTCAGACAGATTCCCGTACAGTGCAGAGTGAGCTTGAAAAGGCCCTGGGAAAACTCGGTTGGCATGCGAAAACGGTGTATTTGGCCGGACGCACTGATACCGGCACCCATGCCAATGGGCAGGTAGCGGCTTTCGACTTAGAATGGATGCATGACCTGCATGAACTTCAGGATGCCCTGAACGCCTATTTGCCCCGAGATATGGCTGTTTGGGAAGTGAAGGCAGCGGCTGATGATTTTCACCCGCGCTTCCAGGCTAGTTCCCGTTGCTACCGCTACCGGTTGTTTTGTGCCAGCGTACGGGATCCTTTGCGGGAACGCTATGCCTGGCGCGTATGGCCGCCGGTGGCAAACTTGGAGGCGTTGGCCGATATTTGGCCTGGAAGACACGATTTTGCCGCATTCGGTACCCCGCCCCGTTCCGCAGGCAGCACGGTTCGAACGGTAATGGCTGCCGGATGGAAACAGCTCGGTGATGAGTGGATCTTCGAAATCCGGGCCGATGCCTTCCTGTATCGGATGGTGCGCCGGTTGGTTTATGCCCAGGTGGCGGTCGGGCAGGTCAGGCTTTCTGCAAAAACGTTGCTCGAGGCACTGGATGACCCCTCTGAGGTTGGGCAGGCAGCCCGCAGCCAGATCCCTGCAAGCCTTGCCCCAGCCAGCGGCCTGACGTTAGTTGAAGTCTGTTATGATAATCTGGGTTGATTTTGTTAGGTGACACCTCAATAAATTGGGGGATGGGGTGACTGGGCGGCAACACCGCCAGCACACCCACCATCATTTTTATTGAGAAGATATTTGTTTAGTCTGTTATTTGGAGAGATGAAAGTGATTAAATCTTACTATCCTAAAGCTGCTGAGATAAACCGCCAGTGGTTGTTGGTGGATGCCAACGGTCAGACCCTCGGGCGCCTGGCAACCAAGATTGCCGGACTCCTGCTGGGGAAGCACAAACCGTCCTTTACCCCGGGCGTCGAGATGGGCGATTTTGTGATTGTCATCAATGCCCAGAAAATAACCGTCACTGGCACAAAAACCCACACCAAGCTGACTGAGAAAATGTACCATAGCCATTCGGGCTACCCCGGCGGCTTGAAAACAATCAGTCTGCGTGACCAGTTGGCAAACCACCCTGACCGTGTTATTCGTTCTGCAGTCTGGGGCATGTTGCCGCATAATAAGATGGGTCACCACCTTATGACAAAGCTTAGAGTCTACAGCGGCGCGGAGCATTCGCATGCCACGCAGACTCCGAAGATGGTCGCGTAAAGGAGCAGGAATATGTCTGTGCAATATTATGAAGGTGTTGGACGCCGCAAGCAAAGCATTGCCCGCGTGCGCATAATGAGTGGTTCAGGGCAATTCATCGTAAATAAAAAAGAAGCCCCGGCATACTTCAACCGGCTGGGTGATCTTGAGGCGATTCTGGCTGTCCTCAAGGCAGCTGGACAGGATGCCAAAACTTATGATATCAGTGTCGTCGTCACCGGCGGCGGCGTGACTGGCCAGGCTGATTCAGTCCAACTTGGCCTGGCGCGTGCCATGGTCAAAATGAATCCTGAAAATGTTTCAGCCATGCGCAAAGGAGGCTTCCTGACACGTGATGCGCGTGTGAAGGAACGCAAGAAGCCCGGTTTGAAGCGTGCCCGCAAGGCTCCGACCTACACCAAGCGGTAGATCAATTCGTAAAACGCAAAACGTGATGCGCGATTCGTAACGCTTGATGTTACGTTTTGCGCATTACGTTTTACATTAATCCTTCTGTTTTTAGTTTCTAGCTTTTAGGAGTTCCCTATGCCTGGAATTACCCTGCTCGGCCTTGGCCCCGGCGATCCTGCCAAACTTACACGCGAAGCCTGGGATGTCATTGGTTCCATAGACGAAATTTGGCTGCGTACCAAACAACATCCCACGATTGCGGGACTGCCAGCCTCTGTCAAAGTTCATTCTTTCGATGATTTGTATGACACAGGCGACTCCTTTGAGCAGGTTTATTCCGCAATCGTTGAAAAAGTTCTGGAATTGGGACATCGGGCAGAAGGCGTTGTCTACGCCGTTCCGGGCGACCCGTTTCTGGCGGAGGCCACCTGTCCGGTGATCGCACAACGCGCCCGGGTTGCCGGTTTGCCGCTGAAGATGGTAAGCGGAATTTCTTTCCTGGAGCCTGTTTTTGCTGCCCTTGGCTTGGACCCATATCCACGCCTGGTTCTTGTGGATGCGCTGGAATTGAGCCAGGCACATCTGCCGGCCTTCCCACCGGATATGCCTGCTCTGGTTGCCCAGATTTACTCCCGCATGGTTGCCGCAGAAGTAAAGATGACGCTCAATGCTGTCTATCCTGACGAGCATCCGGTTCGCCTGGTCCACGCTGCCGGGACACAGGCTGAATTGGTTGAGGATCTGCCGCTCTACAAAATTGACCGCTCTGAATATATCGGCTTGCTCACGGTGCTTTACGTCTCGCCCTTGGGTGAAGGCACCTCGTTCGAAGCGTTCCAGGAAATCATTGCCCATTTACGGGCTCCGGATGGTTGTCCCTGGGATAAAGAGCAAACCCACCAGAGCCTGCGCGCCAGCTTGCTGGAAGAGTCCTACGAGGCCCTGGCAGCGCTCGATTCTGAAGACACTCATAAAATGACCGAGGAATTTGGTGATTTACTGCTCCAGATTGTGTTAAACGCCCAGATTGCCAGTGAAGAGGGCGAGTTCGGCATGTCAGATGTGTTTAAAGGCATTTACGACAAGATCGTCCGCCGCCATCCGCACGTCTTTGGGGAAACAAAGGTGGATGGGGTCGGCAACGTGTTGAAAAACTGGGAAAAGCTCAAGGCCGAAGAGCGCGCCGGTAGCAAGGAACCAAAAAAAGGCCTTCTGGATGGTGTCCCGCTGGCGCTGCCGGCGTTGCTCCAGGCCCAGGATTACCAGGACCGGGCTGCCCGGGTCGGTTTTGACTGGCCGGAGATCGAAGGCGTTCTCGAGAAAATTGCCGAGGAAATCCAGGAAGTCCGTCAGGCTGATAATGAAAAGGAATTGGCTGGTGAAATGGGTGACCTGATTTTCTCATTGGTCAACCTGGCGCGTTGGAAGAAAATTGATGCCGAGTCTGCTTTGCGGGGGGCCAATATGCGTTTCAGGCAACGTTTTGCCCATGTGGAAGCCGGGGCAAAAAAGCAGTCCAGAAACCTCTCTGACATGACCATGGATGAGATGGAAGTTCTCTGGCAGGAAGCAAAAAAGGTCACCAAAGACTGATTATCTGCGATACCTTCTCGCTCCGGTCGGACTTTCGTCGGTAGCCTTTTTTCCCCTGAAACCTGCCAGGATCAAAAGGTGCCGGTTTTCCCTGTGAAACGGGTGTAAGCTTCCACGATTTGCTTGCCATTCGGGAACATAAGCACTTGAACCTTTTTGGTGTTTTTTAGGTGGATAAAAACCCCATCCCGTCGGGCGGAATTGGACTGGATATTTGTTAAAGGGGTCTCCTTTCCGGAAGTCTAGGCATAAGGAGAGCCTCTGGTCCAGATACGCTGGCTGGTCAGGATGAACTCGCTGGTGAAGATCCTGGCTGTATCTTCAGCGAACTAGGCAGCTATCAGGATTGGAAAAATGCCTTGGAAAAGGGCCCGATTTAACCATTCTGAAAAGCCGGCGGAGAGAAATGTCCCAGGATGGTCTTTCCAACACTGGTGAAAGATATTAAGGACAGGAGCATGAAAATAATGACTTCTAGGATTCCGATCCCGATCCTCCCAACAACCTATACCACTGGTGGGATGGTCGGCTGAGGAAAAGGATCGATTCATCTGGATTTAATTGGAACGGATTATCCATGGTTGCTCTGCTGCCTTTCTTGAAAGACATTATCTGTTAAGATGATCACGTGATGAGGTGTTGCGTTTATTATCTTCTCCCATATTGGTGGCAGTGTCACGATACACGAAATTAATTTAATATGGTCGTTGAGCCGAAAAGGGTAACTCTCTTTACGGATTTCATTGAACCCTGTTGCATCTGGTTGACACGTTCCAGAATGGGCGTACTTGAAGTATTTATTAATACTATATCCAACTTGTTCACCTGCTGCAAGGGCTCTTTGGGATTGGCCGGGATATGGGAAGAGGTATTTGGGTGGGGGTGGGCCATGCAGCTTCCGGAACGGACCGGGAAACCCGCAGGATGCGAACCCTGTCCTATCCCCCGGTTTACATCCTTTCACTGGCGTTTTCAGAAGAACCAAAAAATTTAAGGTGAATCACCCTTTCGTACTCTTGTTTTGTCTTCGCAAATATGTTAAAATACAGGCTATGATTACCCATATATAGGGGCTTTAATATGGTTTGCTACCATATATGGTGGTAACATTTGTTCTAATAACCTGGAGCAAAAAATATGCGCTGTCCATATTGTCAGAACAATGACTCAAAAGTTATTGACACAACGCACGATAGTCACGGTGGCATCCGCAGACGGCGTGAATGTTTAAGCTGCGGGCAGCGCTTCAGCAGTTATGAACGTCCGATCATGGCAACACCGTTGATTGTCAAACAGGATGGAACACGCGAGGATTTTGACCGGGAGAAATTGATGCGCGGCATCCGTATTTCCTGCGCCAAACGTCCGGTATCTGCGACAGATATTGAGCATCTGGTTGGGCAGGTTGAAGCCGAATTACAACGATTGGGAAAACCTGAGGTTTCATCTCGTGTAGTGGGTGACCTGGTCATAAAGGGTCTGAAGGAAATGGACCAGATTGCCTATATCCGCTACGCCATTGTTTACCTGCGTCTGGATGATTTACATTCCCTGCGCAATGAAATTGACCAGCTGTTATTAGAATCGTAATACCTTTTCCGTTCCGGTTTCACCGCCCTTGGGGTGGAGAATCGGAGTCTATGGGTTCCATCCCATCTACTATCGGACCAAATATTTAAAGTATTGTAGACTCTACTTTTAGAAGCATAGGAGAAGAATATGGCAGCATTACCGGCAGTGTCAAGAAAAGAACCGCTCCCTACTCCGCCCATGCCTGTTGACCTGCCTGCGGTGGAATTAACCGACAATGCCCGGCAGGTATTGGTGCGCCGGTATGTTCGCCGCGGCAACGATGGCCAGCCTGCCGAATCCGTGGAGGAAATGTTCTGGCGCGTGGCATATCATATTGCCAAAGCTGAGGAAACCTACCATGATGACGGAGCTGCGCGTGCTCGTGAGTTTTATCTATTATTGACTACCAAAAAATTCTTTCCAAATTCCCCCACCTTTACCGGAGCTGGTACTCCTCTGGGACAATTGGCAGCTTGTTTTGTCCTGCCCATTACCGATGATATGGGCCGTGACCCGGCCGGTATTTTCCAATCCTTGCGGAACGCTGCGCTCATCCAGCAGACCGGCGGCGGGAACGGTTTTTCATTTTCGCGCCTCCGGCCAAAGGGCTCACTGGTTAAGTCGTCAGCCGGGCAGGCCACCGGCCCGGTAGGTTTCCTGCGCGTTTACGATCATGCCTTTGGTGAAATTGCCCAGGGTGGCACCCGCCGTGGAGCCAATATGGGTGTCCTGCGCGTGGATCATCCGGATATCGAGGAATTCATTAACTGCAAGATTAGCGAAAACTCGATCACCAATTTCAATATCTCGGTCGGGATCACCGATGCTTTCATGCGAGCGGTAAAGGAGGATGCTGATTGGAATTTGCGTTTCCCGGATGTAACCTCATCGGAATACCGCGGCTTTAGTGGCACTCCGGAGCAGGCTGAAGCCAGGGGGGTTCCGCTTCGCACGTACAAGACTGTCCGCGCCCGTGAGCTTTTTCAGAAGATAGTCAACCAGGCCCATCATAATGGCGAGCCGGGAGTGTTGTTTTTGGATGCGGCCAACCGTTCCAACCCTGTTCCGCATCTCTATCCTTTGGAAGCCACCAATCCTTGCGGAGAACAGTGGCTTGGACCGTATGAGAACTGCTGCCTGGGTTCCATCAATCTGGCAGAGTATTGCGGTCCGGATGGGACAGTCGCTTGGGAAGACTTGCGCGCGGGTGTGGAACTTTCGACGCGCTTTTTGGACAATGTGGTGGATGTCAACGCCTATGTTCCGGCAGTACCGCAATTAAAGGAAGCCGCGGAAAAAGCCCGGCGCATCGGCTTGGGCATCATGGGCCTGGCTGACTTAATGTATCATGTGGGCGTGCGCTACGGTTCGCCGGAAGGGCGGGAGTTCGGCGCACAGGTGATGGAATTTGTGCGATTCCATGCCATGCGGACCAGCGTGGCCCTTGCGCATGAACGCGGCGCCTTCCCGGCCATAAAAGGAAGTATCTACGACCCGCAAGATTTGCGATGGACGCCGCCGCAGCCCATTGCACCTTACCAGCGCGATTGGGGTCGTCCGGTGGTGGATTGGAATAACGTCCTGAAAGGGATCAAGAAATACGGCATTCGAAATGCCGCCCAAACCACGGTCGCGCCGACCGGAACCATCGCCACGGTGGCAGGTTGTGAAGGCTATGGCTGTGAGCCGGTCTTCGCGTTGGCTTATGTCCGCCATGTTAATGACCAGGGCAAGGATTTGCAATTGACCTATGCCAGCCCGCGTTTTGGTCTGGCCTTGGAAAAGGCCGGCCTGGTCGGAGAAGCCCGCCAGGAAATCATCGAGCAGGTCATGAACCATGGCACCTGCCAGGATATTCCCACGCTACCGGAATCGGTCCGGAATGTATTCGTGGTGGCTGGCGACATTACTGCCGATGAACACGTCCGCATGCAGGCCGCCCTCCAGGCGTTTGTCGATAATTCGTTGTCAAAGACAGTTAATTTTCCCGAAGGAACAACGGTCGAGGATGTGGAAGGTGCCTATATGCTGGCATGGGAGCTGGGCTGCAAGGGCATTACCGTTTATGTGACTGGATCGCGCGAGAAAGTCGTGCTAGAGACCAAGGCCACCGCCCAGAAAAAACAGCCGCAGAGCTCCAGCAGCAGCTTGGCCATCCCATATTGGCCGTCTGCCATCGGGGATGCAGCCCCTGCCAGTGTGGCAGATGCAGAAATTGCCACGCAACTGGCGGCCTGGCACGAAACCAAGAAACCGCGTCCACGTACTCTGATTGGCAGCACCTTCCGGGTTGAAACACCGCTTGGCAAGGCTTTTATCACGGTCAATCAGAACGGTGGTGGGCATCCCTTCGAAGTTTTCATCAACACGGCCAAGGCTGGCTCGGAAACGGCGGCTATTTCGGAAGCAATCGGCCGGCTCATCTCGTATGTGCTGCGGCTGGCTTCCCCAATTTCCCCGCGCGAACGAATGGCCGAAGTGGTCCGCCAGCTCTCCGGCATCGGCGGCGGGCGTTCGCTGGGCTTTGGCCCCAATCGGGTCAGGTCGCTGCCGGATGGGGTGGGGCAGGTGCTGGATGAGTACCTGTCTGGCCGGACCACCCACCAAGCCGAGGTTGAGGAAAAAACGGCCGGAGGGCCTCAGTTCGACCAAACTGCCCCGGACATGTTGACGGCTGAGGCTAATCCTGATCCTCAACCATCCGCCTCGGCCCGTCAGATGGCTCTCAAAACCAGCGAACTTTGCCCGGAGTGTGGCGAAGCCAGCATGGTGAATGAAGAGGGCTGCCGGAAGTGTTACACCTGCGGGTACAGCGAGTGCTAGTTCGTAAGGAATTACTACTTAGTTAACGAATCGTTGCAGCAGACAAATATAGCCAAAAGAATCACCCAAACGCCCGGCCGGGCGTTTGCGGTTTTATCGGGTCAGTTTATAAGAACGCAATTCGGGAGAATTCTTGTAAAATTTGGGTCACATTCATCCGCATGAGCTGTATTTTGACAGGGATTGAAAAAAACAGCTAGGGAAATCCACGGCCCGCGCTGGCAGGAGACATTTGCCGCCCTCAAATATTACGATTACCGGCTAAGGTTTGGCGGTCAAGCTGTTTCACCGGTCGGTACATGGTTGCAGAGTACCACCCAGGCATACTTGATTTATCATAATCCCGGTTCCCCAGCCGCGGTAATCCAATGATCTGCACGAACTTTCACCAATCCATTTTTTATTCGTAAAGAGGTGCCTGGATTAGCAGATTCTGCCTTTTGCCAGGCTGTCTTTGCCTCGAAATAACCGGGTCTGTCGTAAAAGCGGGTGTACAATTATTCAAGTTATTAAGGAGGAGCAATGCCCAAGCGACTGGTTGTTGTTGCCGGCAATATTGGGGCGGGTAAGACTTCGCTTACCGAGCGGATTGGTTCACGTCTGGGCTGGCGGACCGACTTTGAATCCGTTGCCGGTAATCCCTACCTGCCGGATTTTTATGCCGATATGCATGCCTGGTCATTTCATCTGCAAATATTCTTCCTTGGTCATCGCGCTGACCAGTATCTGAATGCGGCCCAGGACCCGCGCCCGGCCATTCTCGACCGCAGCATTTACGAAGACGCCTATATCTTTTCACGGGCTCTGCATCATATGGGCAACCTTTCCGAGCGCGATTACATCGCCTATCGCAAATTGTTTGATCTGGTGGTGAACAGCCTGCCTCAGCCGAACCTGTTGGTTTATTTGAAATGCCCGGCCGGGGTACTGATGGAGCGCATCCGCAAGCGTGCCCGCAATATGGAAACAGGCATCACTCCCGAGTATTTGTCTTTGTTGGAATCTTTTTATGATGAATGGCTGCTGTCTTTCGACCTGTGTCCTGTCCTCACCATCCATACGGATGATGTGGATTTCGTCCACCAACCCATGGCGCTGGAACTGGTGGTGCAGCGCATCCAGGAAAAGCTGGGTGGGAAGGAAGAGATCGACTTTACCCAGGCATGAAAGATGGTTTTGCCCCCAATCCGCCCATGCTGGATTCGAGCCCTGCCCCCAATAAACTTGCCAAAACCAGCCTGATCCTGGGCATACTTGGTTGGCTTCTGTATCTCTTGCAATGGTGTTTTGACCTGACCTTCGGCCTGTTCTTGGCTTCCATTACCGCCGGTGCGGGCGCCATTTTCTCTTCAGTGCTGGATATCCTGCCTTTCGTTCTCTGGCTGGTTGGCATTGTGTCTGGTCACGTTGCGCTGGGACAGATCCGGCAGACTGGTGCTCCGGGCCGTACCGGCGCAGTCTGGGGTTTGATACTCGGGTATGTTGGGTTGGCCTTTACCATTCTCTTTTTTGTTTTGATTATCCTACTTGTTGCAACCGGTATTGGTGCTGGGTTATTGTATAAATTCATCCCCTCGCTTCCCAGGTATTGATCTGTTTATTTAGAAGGTCCCTATGGCGCAAACTATCCTTTTTAAGAAAGTTCCTCTGTTAAGTGATTTGCCGCGCAAGGAGCTGGATTACTTGGCGGCTACCCTGCAAATTGTGAACCTGGCGCAGGGAGAAGTGCTCTTCTGTGAATGCGACCAGGGCGAAAGCCTGTATATTATTTTGGAAGGCCAATTGCAGATCTTGTTGGCCTTGGGCACGCCCGATGAAAGGCAATTGGCAGTTTTTGGCCCGGGTGAGTTCATCGGCGAGATGAGCCTGCTGATTCCCGGCCGGGCCCGCACAGCCTCGGTGCGGGCGGTACAGGCCAGCCGTCTATGGATGATGACACATGCTGACTTTGACGGTCTGCTCAATCGCCAGCCGAAGCTCGCCTATACCATCGTACAGACCCTCACCAAGCGCCTGGATGCCACCACCATGCTCTCATTCCACGATCTCCAGGAAAAGAACCGCCAATTGCAGCAGGCCTACGATGAACTCAAGGACGCCCAGGTCCAGATCATCGAGAAGGAGCGCCTGGAACATGAACTGCGGGTTGCCGCTGAGATCCAGGTGAGCATACTTCCGCACCAACTCCCGATCGTACCCGGTTACACTTTTGGGGCGCTCATGCATCCAGCCCGTATGGTCGGTGGGGATTACTATGATATTTTCACAATGGATGGCCGCCGTATTGGCTTGGTGGTAGGCGATGTTTCAGATAAAGGCATTCCTTCCGCCATCTTCATGGCCCGCACCCATGCATTGATCATGGCAGAGGCCTTGCACGGCGGTACGCCGGGCGAAATCCTGTGGCGGGTAAATACCCATCTGATCAAACTGGGGCAATCCGACCAGTTTGTCACCGCCCTGTTTGTCATCCTGGAATGTGCCAGCGGTAAATTCGATTTTGCCCGCGCCGGCCACGAATTGCCCATGCTTTTGGATGCTGCTGGCGCAGTCCGGACCCTTCCACACACCACCGGCCAGGCCATCGGCATGTTTGAGGACCTTCTTTTGGATGAAAATTCCATTTTACTGCCGCCGGGCGGTACCATGCTCGTTTTTACCGATGGTTTGACAGATTGTCGTAATCCGCAGGGACAATCATTCGGGTATGCACGTGTCCAGTCAGCCCTGGCCGGCCAGGCAGGGCAGAGCGGGCAGCAGGTCTGCGATTCGCTCTGGGCAGCGCTGGCGGATTACCAGTCCGGCTCTTCCCAGGATGACGATGTGACAATGGTCGCTATTCATTCCTCGCTCCCTTCAGGGTCTTCTTAAAGTCGCTATTTTCTTGATATATGTCATTGCAAGACCAACGTTTTTGCCAAGTCGTTCCCGTAGCATACCTGTATGTTAAGCAATCTCCAGGCTATTGGTGCGGATTTCTTGGGTAAAAAATGTCTTGCACTGACGCTCCTCGTGGACTTTAAGAACAATCTGTCTCTGCCTTAAAGAATTCTTGACTTCGAGTCCCCGCTGTGCTAGAATGAGCCAGTTCCAATACTTGCGCATAGAAGTATCTTGTGACAAACCCTCGCCATCTTCTGCGGCTTAATGTCGGTTTCCTGATCCATGCACCGGTCGGTACGAATCGCGCTTTCGATTTCGGTTACGAGTCTATCCATCTGGGGGATGATCTGGCCTTGAGAGGGTTTATTGGAACTGCCCGTTTTAGTCACACTCCGCAGGGATTGGTGTTGCAGGGCGACTTTCAGGCAGAAACGGAGCTTGAGTGTGTACGTTGCCTGGATCCGTTCACACAATCCCTCAAATGGTCGCTCACTGAATTATATGCTTTTGACCATCGCAATATGACCGAATCCGGCTTGCTGGTGCCTGAAAACGGTCAAATTGATCTGGAGCCTTTATTACGTGAGTATGCCTTGTTGGAATTCCCCATCAGCCCGGTTTGCAAGCCGGATTGCAAAGGCTTGTGCCCGGTCTGCGGGCAGAACTTGAATAAGGCGGATTGCGGGCATCGCCCTGAGCTTGATAGCCCGTTCCTGGTGCTGAAGGACCTGCTCAAGTAGAAAGTGCCTGAAAAGGAGGGTTATGGAGATGGCACCAATTGATCGGCCACATAATCGGGAAATCCTCAGCCAGCTCATGGAGAAAGCCTCCGTGCAAGGCTATTTGACGACCGATGACCTGCTGGAGGCCAGTCCGGAGTTGAGCGAAGATGCCGAACGCCTGTCGTTCATTATGCTGGCGTTGCGTCATCGCGGCGTGGAAATGTTGGATTCTGATTATGACCCACTCTCCACGGAAGGGCTAACAGCACCGGAGTTGATTCCTTGGATGGAGCCGGAGGCCAACGACTACACCAGCGATGACTCGGTTGGGATGTATCTCAAGGAAATGTCACGTGTCCCGCTGCTGAAGGCGAATGAGGAATGGGAGATCGCAGTTCGTATCGAAATGGGACGCAAGGCCAGGATGGATATGGCCCGCTGCCCGGGTCGCAAGCATAGCCCGGAACGGCAGCGCTTCGAAGCCCTGGTTCAGGATGGTATTCTGGCGCGCGAACAAATCATAAAAGCCAACACGCGCCTTGTGGTGAGCATTGCCAAGCGCTATATGGGCCGCGGTGTGGCTTTCCTCGATTTGATACAGGAAGGTAACCTCGGCTTGATGAAGGCGGTCGAAAAGTACGACGTGCATAAAGGCTTCCGCTTTTCCACCTATGCCACCTGGTGGATCCGCCAGACCATTACACGCGCTATCGCTGACCAGGCACGTACCATCCGTCTTCCTGTACATATTAACGACCGCATCCGGCAGATCTACAAGGCCAATCGTGACCTGGAACAGCACTTCGGGCGCGTTCCTACACCCGAGGAACTGGCTGCCGAATTGAAAATGGAACCGGAAAAGATCCAGTATATCCTGCAGGTATCTTGGTTGCCGCTCTCGTTGGAGAGCCCGGTTGGTGACGACGAAGATTCCGACTTGGGTATGTTTATCGAAGACGAACTCACCCCCACACCGGCGCAAAGCGCCTTCCAGTCCTTGCTCAAGGAAAAAATCGAGGAAGTGCTGGGCACACTTACGCCCCGCGAGGCGCGCGTCCTGAGTATGCGCTTTGGGCTGGAAACGGGCATCCCCTACACGTTGGAAGAAGTGGGCGAGAAGTTCGGTCTGACCCGCGAGCGCATCCGCCAGATTGAAGGCAAGGCCCTGCGCCGCTTGCGCCACCCCCGCCGGGCCAGGCAGTTGAAGGAATATCTGTAGGGCGGGATTTCATCCCGCCACAAGAGAGCAGGGAGCAGGGTAACAGGCAATTAGCAGGAAATATAGATAAGAATTGTAGTAACGACTTCCCTGGCACCGCCCGCCAGGGCAGGTGTAGTCGTTTTCTTGGATTCGAATCGGAAGATGATTGGTTCGATTATCGATTGGAGCGCGATGCGCGTTTACTGGCGCGCCTCGAACGCGCTCGCAAGGCTTTCCAGGCTGGCCAGGGTATTCTTTTGGAAGATATCCATTGGGGTGGTGAGAATAAAAAGTAGGGCGGGACTGCATCCCGCCGCTGCCCAGGAAAAGACGCTTCAAGATTCTTTTGCGGAAACATTAATAATACACACAAATCCAAGGGATCTTAAATGGCAACATACATGCAGAAAAATAAGTCAAATACAGTAAAAATATAAATCCTATTGACCCGAAGACGAGAGCAAAAGTTGCCAATGTCTTGCCTTTCTCATTTTTACCCCGATTCCTTATTTGGATGAGCGCAGAAATTCCCATTATTAGGCTAAGTACTATAAACGGGAAACTGCCGAAGAAATAATAATATGTGGAAAACGATGGATTAAATTCGAACCATTTATCCAAGAAAATAATTGGTGATCTAGGGAGAAGTTGTTTAATAATGATATAAAAAACGATCAAAATTGGGTATATTGACAAGATTCCACTAATAAAACCTACAATTGCCAATCGATTCAATTTACGAACGCACTGGTGTTTTTTTTTTTCAGGTAGAATGCTCATTTTTTCTTCAGAAGGATTAAATTAATTCCTATCGAGCGATTAATTCACAGATTATTTAATAGGTTCTTGGGGTAAGTCGAAAATGTTCTATCCTCGACCTAATTATCTTTTATCGGCATACAAAAAGGTGGAAATTGGACCTCGCCTAAGTAACTTTAATACCTGAACTATCGAATGCCAATACACTAGGTTAAATTCAATCCTTGAACCGGGTACGAAGGAGTAATAAGAAGATGGATTTCTTCCTTCCGTGTTCCTTCGTGCTCCTTTGTGGCCGCCTGTCCCGCGCTACTATTCCGCGGGATGGTGTTTAGAGTCTTAAAACTCTCTCAGATCTCGATTTTCTCGCGCAATTTCCCGATGAAACTGTTCGATATGACCCCGCTCACACTGGCTTTGTACAGAAGTTCGATTAGCTGCTCTTCTGAAAGCGTCAGTGGTCTGGCGGAACCCCCACCCTTCTTCCTGCTTGATATCCGCAGTGTTACCTGCCCGGCGTTGCCGGTCTCGTTGGCAGGAAGCTTTTCGATCCTGGCCTCATGCTCGGCCAGGTCAATGGAAACAGACGGAACTATTTTTTCCGGGGTGTTTTTAGCCATGGGAAATCCTTCATAAGGAATATTGCCGCAAAGTATATCACCTCTGGAATGAATTAATTTTCCAGGGTGATCGAGTCAACAATCCCCACGATTACCGAGATCACGCATGCGTCCGGGTTGTTGAGCACCTGGCGCGCCCCGTTGCCCTCCCGGTTGACCAGTACGGTATCCCCAATGCCGGCGTGTGTGTTGTCGATGGCCAGGAAATCCTCGTCGGGTTTTTCGCCTTCCATCAGCATGGGCTGCACCACCAGCAGTCTCCGGTTTTTATAATCCGGGTGGCTGATCGTCGTCACCACTGTTCCAATCACCTTTCCAATAATCATATCATTCCTGTTGACACAAATTCTCATCAAGGTCGCCATATGCTTGAGTTCAGCCCGCTTTAGCGGGCTTTTGTTCTTAGCCGGGGGCGTTCGCGGAGCATCCCGTAGGGACAGCCCCCCGGCGGATATGGCAATAAGGTACCAATGTTTTCATAAGCTACTATCATTATGTGAATAAATTCCTCCCCGGTTTCAGCGTGTAATCGAACTCCCCGTCTGGACGGATATCCAGATCATCCACCACGCCTACCAGCGCCAGGTCCACCGGCACGAACTTGATCGCCGGTATGGCCAGGGCTGCCTCGCGCGAGCGTACCATCACACACAAATCGCCCGGCCCGGCCTCCACCACATCCGCCGCCACCTGCAAGGCTCCAATCGGTTCCAGTTTCTTGTTCAACGGCTGGACGATCAGCAACTTCAGCCCTTCGGTTCCGGGGTACTTGAGCGTGCAGACTGCTGTGCCTTTCACTCTGCCGAACAGCATCTGGTTATTTCGCTCCTGTGCTCTTGAGCACCCGCTCAATGATGACATCCAGCAGGGCCGGGTCTACCTGCGTACCCAGGCGGGCGTTCACTGCAGTACGGATACGGGCTGTCAGGTCGGCTTCCGGTTTTTGTACCGGCGCGGGCTTGCTCAGCTCGGAAATGTATGGGCGGATCGGGGCAGCCGGCGGTTCGAGCGGCTTCTCGCGCAGCAATTGCATCCCCAGCCGGTTGGCTTTCTCATACGCCAGTTCTGTCAGAACCACATTATCATTGACCTGCAGCGACAGGATGCCGCGTTTGAACATATCCTCTATATCACGTTCTGTGTAGAACTCTTTCGGCATGACCTGCTCCTTTCCAGGGCGCTTTACGCGTCGGAACGGCCTTCCAGGCTTTCCAACGCCCGGATTGCCGCATCCCTGGCCGTCATAATCTCTGCTTCCGTCCCGGAGAGCCACATCCGCCCGAAGCGTCCAACTGAGGAAATATGGATCAGCTTGATGCTGGCGGTTTTCTCGGCTTCGTTACAGGCAATATTAATGTAGGCAGCCGGTGCACATTCCAGCACCAGCATGGTTTCACCTGCCACCAGCATCGAGCCGCGCCGGAAACGGTTGAGCAGTTGCGCCTGGTACGGATCGACGCGAGTGATCACCTGGGTCGAAACCACCTGGGGTTTGATCCGGTCCGCCACGCGTAATCCCAGTCGGTCCAGCACTACATTGCCGGCTTCGATGACGGCCGCCTGGTTGAGCGAGTGCACTTCGAACATTCCAAACTCGCGTTCCACGATCTGCGCGCCGGGACGGGCTTCGGTGGCTTTAACGGCAATGTCCACAACCCGGAAAACCTCGTTGCCAGGGGACATCTCCACGTACAAGGCCGCCATGCCCTCGGTGGGCAGGTCACCCTGGGTCACCGTCCCAACGAATGATGCATACTGTGGCTGCATCCGGTCCAGATAACAATAACAACGCAGTGAAAATGGTTCCGCCATGTTTTTCTCCTTGGTCCTGCCCCGTGTGGGCAATCCGGCCTTCAAGCATCCTGCGAATCAGCGCAGGCACAGGCGCGCAGAAAGATTGCTTCCGCCCGGGTCAGGTTTTCGGCCAGGCTTTCTTCATTCCCGCTGAGGCTTTACAATCGCCTCAGCGGGTCGCGCAGCATCCCCCCAGGGGGCCATCCTTCCCATTTATTTGGGTTTTGCTTCGGCAGTCCGCCCGCCAATGCTGCCCTTGCTGGTTTTGGGCAGGATCATTTCCACGTCCGAATGAGGCCTGGGGATGACGTGGACCGACACCAGTTCACCCACGCGTTTGGCCGCGGCTGCGCCGGCATCCGTGGCTGCCTTTACCGCACCCACGTCACCGCGCACCATCACGGTCACATACCCGCCGCCCACGTACTCGGATCCGAGCAGCACCACATTTGCGGCCTTTACCATCGCATCCGCGGCTTCCACCGCGCCGACCAGGCCTTTTGTCTCGACCATGCCGAGAGCAATCAAAGAGGGATCTAAAGCCATTTTATTCCTTCCTTTCTAAAATTGATTCGTAGTGGCGACTTCAGTCGCTTTACGACTAAAGATGTTCCTGCGTTTTTTTCCTACCTGCTCGCCAAGATTTCATTGACAACCTGCCGGACCTGCTGCTCGATCTGTTCGGGTGTGGGACCGGGCAGATTTTCGCCGGGTAGAAATGCGGCTGCCGGTGGAGGCATCGTCTCGTAAGCCAGTCGCTTGATATTGATCAGGTGATAAGCCGTAATATTGTCACCGGTGATGGCGCCACCCACACCGCCCGAGCCAAGCGTCAGCGATGGCATCACACCGCTGGTCAGACCGATCGCGCCCAGCGTGCCCATCGTATTGACCAGGATGCGGAAGACTGGTTTCTCCAGTCCGAAAGCCATGATTACTTTCTCGTCATTGGCGTAGATGATCTGGGTATGGCCCAGACCGCCTGCCTGGATGACCGCGATGGAGGTTTCACAGCCCTGTTCCCAACCGTTCACTTCGTACCAGCCCAGCACGGTGGTCATCTTCTCATGTGAGAGCGGCTCCTCCCGCCCGACTTTCGTCAACGCTGTCACTAGGATTCGGGTTCCGGTTGGAATGCTAAAACCCGCCATGCCTGCCACGAATCCTGCTGGCTTGCCCACCACGGCAGTATTGGGGCTCCCGTTCGGGTTAAAGACTATCCTGCGTAGTGCCTCGGTCTGTTGTGGATCGGTGAAGAAGGCACCTTCGGCCTGCATCAGGTCCTTCAGCCTGCCGGCAATTGGCAGGTCTGCGACCATAGCCTGTTCGGTGGCGCAGATGGTGGAATAATCGAAGGCCTTCGAAGCAACAATGTAACGGGCCGCCTTTTCCAGGTCTGCCGACCGGTCGACGTAGACAGGCACATTCCCGGGACCAACCCCATAGGCCGGTTTCCCGGTGGAGTGCGCCGCCCGCACCATGGCAGTGCCGCCGGTCGCCAGGATGATGGCAGTCTGGGCATGCGTCATCAGTTCCTGTGTGCCGGGCAGGGAGACCTCTTGAATGCAGCTGATCAGGCCTTTCGGAGCGCCGGCATTTTCTGCAGCCTGGGCCATGGTATGGGCGGCTTCGTAGATGCAGCGTGCAGCCGCAGGATGGGGAGAAATTACGATGGCATTGCGAGCCTTGACCGCTATCAGGATTTTGAAAAATGTCGTAGAGGTTGGGTTGGTGGATGGCACCAACGCCGCCACCACTCCCATCGGCCAGGCAATTTCATACAACCGGCGGGTCGCATCCTGCCTGATCACGCCAACCGTCTTTACATCCCGGATGGATTCCCAGACCGTGCGCGAGCCAAACTCATTCTTGAGTTTCTTATGCTGAGCTACGCCGTAACCGGTCTCTTCCTGCGCCATGCGCCCCAATCGCTCGGACGCCTGCCAGCCCGCCTCGGCCATGGCTGCGCAGACCCGGTCGACCTGTTCCTGGGATGCCCGGCTCCAAGTCAGCCAGGCCGCATGCGCCGCCAGCACCAGTTCCCGCGCTTCTTGTATGGATGCAAGATCCTTATCCATCACTTCCATCCTTGCTTTCAGTCTTCAAATCTACCGGAGATGAACCGGGATAAACAAGATACCCAGCCCTCGAACCACTGGTCGTGTATTTGTTTATTAGACAGAAAACGTTCATCGACGCTCACATCGTACCTGTAGGGTATCTCGGTATAAATTGTTTCTATGACTTGCGGAAAACCACTTTGCCTTCCACTTCCAGCGAATCGATCACAGCCATGATGACCGCGTCCACCGGGGTATCCTTGGTTATATTCGTCTGCCGGGCGGATGAACCGGCGCAGGTCAGTACAAGGTCGCCAACGCCCGCGTCAACAGTATCCACGGCCACGTAGGGTTTCCCGGACGGGCTGCCTGTCTCATCCGACTGTCGTAGGATGAGCAGTTTGCGGCCGGTCAATTTCTCATCTTTGACCGTCGAGACGGTCGTTCCGATCACTCTGGCGATTAACATACCCGTTCTCCTTGGTCTCATTGCGAGAAGGGTGAAGCCCGACGATCGCGGAGCATCGCGCAGCATCCCGTAGGGAAGCAATCCTCCAGCTTGAGAGCAGATCGCTTCGCCCTGCAAAAGGCGCAGGGCTCGCAATGACAAAAAATCTAATAATTCTTCCCAGTTCCTACCGCGGGAGCAGCTTCCTTGGCGGGACCCTGGATTATTTTCACTCCGGCGCTCGCGCCAATGCGGGTGGCTCCGGCCCTTAGCATGCTTTCAGCGTCTTCGTATGTGCGCACTCCGCCGGCGGCCTTTACACCCATCTCCGGGCCGACCGTCTTGCGCATCAGTGCCACATCATGAACCGTCGCTCCGCCGCTGGCAAAGCCGGTGGATGTTTTAACAAAATCGGCCTCGGCTTCTTTCGACAGCAGGCAGGCGATCGTTTTTTCTTCATCGGTAAGCAAAACCGCCTCGATGATGACCTTGACAATGGCTCCTCCCGCATGCGCCGTCACAACCACGCCGCGGATGTCTTTAGCCACCAGTTCCAGGTCTCGCGCTTTCAGGGCGCCAATGTTGATGACCATGTCGATCTCGCTGGCGCCCTGTTTGAGCGCAGTCTGGGTCTCGAAAGCTTTCACCTCCGGAGCGGTCGCACCGAGCGGGAAACCGATCACCGTGCAAACCTTTACTTGCGAGCCCTTGAGCAATTGTGCGCACAACTCCACCCAGGTCGGGTTGACACATACCGATGCAAACCCGTACTTGCGGGCCTCATAGCATAATTGGGCGATCTGGTCCTGTGTGGCATCCGGTTTGAGCAGGGTGTGGTCGATCGTTTTGGCCAGGTCGATGTTGCCGGGAATCACACCCAGTGTGGAAGAGAGCCGCTCGGCGCCGGCGTTGACCACATTGCCGGCCCGGTCGAAGCAGGTGCGGACGCATAGCGCGTCGCTGCAATTGAATTTGCACTGGGCGCCTTCCGGGGTCTGCTGCATTTCCTTCTTTTCCAGCATGGCTGCCAGCACTTCATGGGTGATGATCTCCACCAATTGTTCAACCACTTTTGGGTCTGTTTTCAGGTCTGTCAGCATATCTTGCCTCTATTTCTGGTATTGCTTTTCAACCGCGCTGATCTTGTCAATTCGTGCGGTATGCCGCCCTCCGCCGAACTCTGTCGACAGCCAGGTTTTGACGATCTGTTTGGCAAGGTTGGCCCCGATCATCCCCGCTCCCAGAGTCAAAACGTTGGTATCGTTGTGCTCACGGCTGTTTATGGCGGAAGAAATATCATAAGCCATGCCTGCCCGGATACCCGGCACCTTGTTTGCGACAATGCAACTGCCAATCCCGGCGCCATCGATCATGATCCCCCGCCAGGCCTTGCCAGCGCTGACCAGACGTGCCACTTCATGCGCAAAATCCGGATAATCCACGCTACCTTTATTGTATGCGCCCGCATCCCTCACATCGTAGCCAAGTTCATTCAAAGAGGTTTTAAGGATTTCTTTCAATTCGAATCCCCCATGGTCTGCCCCGATCGCAACCACTTTTCGCCCCTGAGTCTGCGCTGGTTTTTCCGCAGGTTTCACCTCCGGCAGGGGGGCTGGCGTTGCGGCTGCCATAGGTTGTGCAGACCCCGTAACCTCCATAAGCACCCGTTGGACGATTTGATGGATTTCTGCATCATCAATTGTGTTCATGCCGGAATCTTCCTATTCCAGACAACTGGTAGTGACCACATTACCATTATCCACCCATCTTAGCACGCGCCAGCCCAAAAGTCAAGCGAATCCGCAACTTCCGATAGGGTGTAAAGGCATAGCTATTGTTAATTCCTACTCTCCTGTCCCTTGCACCCTGCCTCGAGAATCGCATTATTCTTGCAATTTATGCAAAAAAATCGCCAAAAAGACCGTTTTTTTTGATTGGTTTATCCGGGAAAATCTACTCCGCCTCTCTCTCCTTCCCCCTATTCTTGCTTTCCCCCTGCACGAAACCCCCAAAAATAACTAAAACCTGCTATAAAATGCCTTTTCCATGCCTCTGTACCCCTCCTCCCCTTCCCCCTTCTCCCCTGTCTCCTTCATCGTTCCTCATCGTTTTCACATTTCGCTCGCGCGCTTCAGTATCTCTGCTACTCTGCCGTTCCTTGGTCAACAATCCTTTTTAAAACATAAAGCATACTTCATGTTGCTACGGGAATTATTTTCAGCTTGGTATTAAGCACCCCAGCCATTCTTACTTTTTGAGTGAACGAAATGTCAGCGGGTCAGCTTGGCAATATAACGATATCGGTCTCCCCGGTACAATATCTTTACAAATTCGATCACCCGCCGCGCTTGTGAATAGGTGGTCCGCTCACTCAGCAGCAATGGACTGCCGGGCGAAATCTCCAGCAGGGCCGCCTCGCGCGGGGTGGCGAGTGTCACCTCCAGAGTTTCATCCGCTTCCGTAGGAATAAGATGGAATTTTTCCTGGAGGATTTTATAGAGGGATCCATACTCTTCCAATTCCGTCCGGGTGATTGTTTGCCCCTCCGGGAGAACATTGTAGGAAGTCTGCAGCCCCATTGGCACTTCATTGCCCAAGCGCAGGCGCTCGATGCACAATACCTCCTCGACGATCGCAGGCAATTCCAAATGTGCGCGCACCTGCTCAGAGGGTTGAACGTAGCCAATTTCCAGGATCTTTTGCCCCGGGACAAGTCCCCTTTGTTTCATATCCTCGCTAAAGCTGGTCAGCTCCGATATTCCCTTTTGCAACTTTTGCGGTGAAACGAAGGTTCCGCGTCCATGGCTGCGGTAAAGAAACCCCTGGCGTATCAGCAGATCAATCGCCTGGCGTATCGTCGTCCGGCTGACAGAATACAGGCCTTCCAATTGACGCTCGGATGGGATGGGTTGGTGTGCCGCGAACTTACCATTGGAAATGCTCTCGCGCAGGATGTTTGCTAATTGGTAATAACGCGGTAAACCATCGTCGGGGTCGATCATCTCAGGCATACCTTTCCTTTTCCCGGGAGCTCCTGTGTTGATGGGATAATACCCACATGGATTATCGTTTTATTCTGAACGGCTGTCAAGCCAATTTACCGTGACTGACTGGGTTGTATGTAGCCGTGCGTTCCCGCTTGCAGGAGACCTCTCGCCGGCTTTGCGAAAGGCAAAAGATGGGCAATGATTTGGCAGGTGCGCCCATGTTGCATGAGAAGTCCTAGAAGCCTTTGATACTTTCAGACGTAAAGATTGCAAATGGTGTAAAATACCACCATAACTTAGTAATAAAAACATCTGTTTCTATACCATTCTCCATCCGGAGTTTCGTCTTGCCTCGAAAAAAGAAACCTGCAATAGATGCGAGAAAATCATTGTCTGCTTCGCTTCTGGAAGGGAAGCTGGAACCGCGCCTGCCCGCTCAGGCTGGGGTAAACATTGTCGAACACAAGCTGGCTGGAGAGCCACAGGAGAACCCCGAACAACACTACCGTGAGTTGACCGAGTTTCTTCCAATATCGGTTTTTGAAATTGATGCCGCCGGCAATCTTGTTTCCTTTAATCAAACTACTCTACACACATTCAGATATTCCCAGAAAGATTTCAAAGAGGGAATGAACGTGCTTCAATTCTTTCCTTCGGAAGAATTGAATAGAGTGAAAAGGAATTTAAGGAAGGTAATTCAGGGGGGTTCAGTCCACGACCAGCAATATGTTTTGCTTCGGAAAGATGGCAGCACGTTCACCGGATCGATTTATGCCATGCCAATTTATCATGAGCAAGAAATCACCGGGGTCAGATGCGCCATCATCGATATCACTGAACACAGCCAGACGCAAACCCTTCAGGAGGCAGTCTATCGGATTGCCGCGGCAACCGAAACGACCCGCTCACTGGATGAACTGTATCCCAAGATCCACCAGATTATCTCTTCGGTGATGCCGGCAGAAAATTTCTATATAACGCTATATGATGAAATCCAAAACCTACTGCGGTTTTCCTATTTCAAGGATGCCGAGGATGAGCCATTTATTGGGGGGATCCAGCCCGGGAAGGGCTTAACCGCCTACGTGCTCAGGACTGGAAAATCCCTGTTATGTACCCAGGCGGTACATGACGAATTGGAACGCCAGGGTGAGGTGAGACTATTGGGCGTGCCATCGGCCATTTGGCTGGGGGTGCCGCTGATGGTGGAGGGCAAAACGATCGGTGCGATGGTGGTGCAGCACTATACTGATCCGCAGGCGTACGGCGAGCGCGAGCAGCACATGCTGGAATTTGT
>Ga0187853_10000429_pt1 | contig 45099 bp, 51 predicted proteins | sample June2016WEW_6_10_2_FD_132417 | JGI IMG/M metagenome (GOLD analysis project Ga0187853, IMG submission 132417) | Peatland microbial communities from SPRUCE experiment site at the Marcell Experimental Forest, Minnesota, USA - June2016WEW_6_100 | ecosystem: Environmental > Terrestrial > Soil >... | reverse complement strand
TGCTCTCCGGCAAGCCTCCTCGTGCTCTCGACCAATCCACATCGGAGTAGGAGATTCGTCAACCCGGTATACCCACTCATCCGGGTTCAGGTAATCGCCGTTCTTTGGAGTGATCTCAATTTTGGCAAACAACATTTTGCGCGAGTCAGCCGTGTCGTCTTTGTATCCCCCGAGCGCGACCAGTTCGAAGTGCGCATCGACGCCTAATTTCCACGTCACTCTTTTTGCGTCGATGTCAACAAGGCATGAAAATGCTTTACGCATGATTTCCTCTTTTCTTTGCGGATTTCTCCGCCTTCTTGTATTGTTTCTAATGGAAACAATTAGTTTTTAATAAACTAATCCCAGCCATCTCTTATCTTCGATAAAGAAAGAATCCATTCGATAAAGTATCGAAGGGAGGTGGCAAGGTTAGAATATTAAAGCTGCGCCGTAGGCGCTAAAGCTTGTCATGGTTCTGAATTACAATCTTGGCAATGCACTCGGCAGAGCAGATGTGGAGCGCACCTTCCATCTCAGCATGGTCAGGGGTGAATTTCCTGATCTCAATTATTCCTGGCCAAGTCACCGGCTTCTTTTCTTTTGTTATGTCGGCTGTACGAACAACTACGGTAAACCAATGATTATCAATCCCTCTGGTAGCTCCGCAGGAATCGCATTTGTAGATTTCGGTTTTACTCATACTTAAGACACCCCTCTGCTAGTTTTATTAAATTCAATGACTTGTTTGCCGACGCCGCCCACCACGTCGCCGCCGCCGATGCCGCCGCCGACGCCGATGCCGACGCCGCCGCCGTCGCCGCCCACCACGCCGCCGACGCCGCCGCCGACGCCCACCACGTCGGCGCCGCCGATGCCGACGCCGACGCCGCCCACCACGCCGCCGCCGACGCCGCCGACGCCGACGCCGCCGCCGCCGACGCCGCCGAGCGATCTTTTCCATTTAACCAATTGTCTGCCCATCTATTCCAAGTTGGGCTTTGTTCTACACCCCTAACACAAAGAATTCCAAAGGCAGTTTTTTGATTCGGGGTAATTTGTGGGAGGGGAATCTCTCGGATTGTGGTTAATGATCGAGTTCCAATTTTGAGTTGGTGTTCTCTTTCTCCAATAATTCCCCTTGCCTCAAAAAGGCGCATTTTGTCTGGAGGAAAATTAGCGTGTTTCGGATTCAGTAAGACCGCCAGCAGTGGGGATTCATAGGCGTGAATCCATCCCCCAGAGCAGAGGGGCAGGTCTGGGTATTTCAGGGTGATCCCAGGATCAATTGAGTGGGTTATCCCGCCCTTCGGGACTTTTCCCTCAGAGTCAACCCATCGAGTTTTCCCCATTGTCTCACCGAATTCATCTGTGAGTTTGTAGAGTTTCTTTTCACCTTTTTTCATAGTCTTCGTAATCTCCTTAAGCTCGGTAGAGCCGTTCCAAGAAAAGAATCTGTTGCTGCGGTAGTGCCCCTTGCCTGTCGCTGTTGAGCCAATAATTAAGCTCACAAAGTGAGCTGCGGTTCCTCCGCATCTGCTCAAGAATAGGGTTTCCACCAGATACTAAAACCTCGAATGCTTTGGCTTCGAACTCAGCAGGATCAAAAAACTCATCCTCAGATGGTTCCATCTTCAATCTCCTTTCATCCATTTATCAAACTCAGCTTTTTCTTCTGAATTCATTATCGGTTCGTCGGGTTGAAGTTCATCGGGCAGTTTATCAGGAAGCTCATCAGGTAACAACGGTGTGTCTTCCTTCTTGATAATCGACAGGCCGTCAAAATCCTCAGGCTTCGCCTCACCCACACGAATACGTCGCCACTTTTCCTGAGTAGTCACCACATTTGGGCCTGTTGGGAGGGCGTAAGGTGTGCCAGCCCGCTCTGCTGCAATCCTCTTCACACCCTCAATAACCTTCTCAACATCAGCGGCACTTAATGCTGTGGTTCCAGTCCGTTGAATTGCAGCGCGGGCTGCTTTTGCATCCGCTGCCGAAGGTTTCTGTACCAGCACTGGTGCGAAGCAATCATCATTCTCAAAATAGGCGTGCCCACAGTAACGACAGACACACCGTTTGATTAAGATGTTTCTTTCTTCTCCCAGGCCCTCCGAAAGACTACCGCGCAGTGGTGGGATGTTTATAACCTGTCCCTCAGACACCCGTGAGTACTTAGAGGTTGATCCGCACGCCTTACAATGGATTGGAAATGTTACCCTTCCACATCTGCAGATTGGTGTGCTTGGTTTATACATCTCGGTAACATCAGTTATATTCCTGGCCATCTTAGTACTCACTTTCTCCCACTGCTTAGCAAGGCTCGATTGCAAAGCAATTATAGCATAGTCTTGTGTGAAATGCAAGGGGGAGGGAGAGATGTCAAGGACTTTTATCTTATTGAAAATAAAGGACTTGTCATCTTTCTCTCGCTCTTGTCTCTCATGTCCCTTGTGTTGTCTTATTCTACTTCACAGGGACTTACAAAGTGACACAAATTGTCATAATTACGGTAACTCCGTCGGTAACTCCGAAGGAGTTTACCAAAAATATCTAGGGACTTTGCCCTGCATTAAAGATATTAGTACTATGACATTAGTTATATATAATATATAATACCATATATACTATATGTAACTTCATATCCCTATGCTATTTCATATATTTGACACTCCCCGGAAGCACTCATGCATACGCATAGGGGGTGAGGCGCACGAGAGAGAGAGAAATGCTATCCTTCGGATTACAAAGGACTTACGCTCTTTGCTCATTCCTCTCTCCCTCGTCCTTTGGACGTTCACAATGGTACTCAAATGCTTGCAAGCCACTCCCTGCCTTCGGCAGTCGATCGCCTGCAGGCCCCACAAGGCAGCCCGCGAAACCTGTCGTGGGCGCAGAAGAGCTTGTGGTAATGGGGCGGAGTCCACGAAGTGCAAAGCGAGGAGGCTTGTCTCGCTGGGGTTCGTACAATCGGACGGGGTACAACTGAGGAAGGCTGCAAGCCGCCATTGCTCTGTAGCTTGACTCTGGCTGGAGGCGGGCATCTCATGCCGTCACACCTCGGTGGGGCAAGTGGTAGCGGAGGTGACAAAGGATCATCCAACTTGCCACAAAGAGAGAATAGTGCCTTGCGCGCCCAATCCCGCTCGGCTTCGCGGTGACTTCGCTTGATTGAAGGAGCCAAACGGGATGTCCCATTTTCACAAACGATGTGGATTGGCCGGTTGCTCATAATCATAGATTCCTCTCAGCTTGTTCTGCATATTGTTCCCAATGTAATTGTTTCCAATGTAAACGATTCATCGGACTGTGGAGCAGGATCAAAGGAAAATCCCACCCTTTCGAGTGGGATTCGCTTGCCAGCATCTTATCAGATGCCTTTGCATCTTAGATCGGCGCTCTAAGGACGTGCTTTCAACTTCGTCAGCAGCGAGGCTAGTTCCTCTGGATTCTTGCACTCCGCGACCAGTTTCGCAAGTTCCGCGTTCTTTTTGGTCCTCTCGCTGTACTCAATCGACCGAATCCGCGCTGTAATCCCCTGCAACATCATGTTCTCACAGAGTTCATCAAGGTGCTTTTCTTTCCCCGCGTGATCATGTTCAAGGATGTTGAGAAGCTCTGTGTGTTGTGCTTCGCTCAGGACTACAACGATTGTTCTGGAATCAGATGAGTTAATCCTCTGTCCGTCATCGGACGCAAGCGCGAAGCTATCGCGCATGGAAGCTAGTTCTTTCGTTTCGATTGTCATTTTGTTTTCTCCTCATCAGTAAATGATTTTCATTCTGCACTTGTGAGCGTGTGTGCGCTTGTTTGATTCTTACTCCCTTACTATTGCAATCCCAAGCCCAAAAGTTTTCCACAGCTTACCACCTTGCTTCTAAAGCACTTACTACTTATCATAGTATATGACATATGATTTATCATCTACTGATAACCATATTCCCTTGCTCCACCGTCCCAAGTCCATTAGAATCAATCACATCCGAAGGATGAATAATCATATTGTATGTCCTGTATATTCTATTTCCCATAGGGGCTGTGGATAACTCCAATGCGAAGCATTACATATCTTAACAATCATTGGAGCTTCAATTGCAAGATAGATTAAATCATACGATTGATTTACTTCACCACACTTAGTATCAAACTTACTAGTAACCATCCCATTAGTAACCATCCCATTAGTAACCAACTAGTTAATGGTGCTCCCCCTGCTGGCACAGGAGCCCCAGGAAGTGACATGGGCTAAAATTTCAATTTGATATTTACCGCTCCTTCCTACATAAATAATTTTTTGCCAAATACCAGAATCGACACCTGCGGTGATTACTCTCTGGTTGGAGAGATTGATTAAAATCACGAAGTGAGAAATCCTCCGTCCAAATTGTCACACAAAGTGTAGCACACTATTTACAAATGCCTCCGGCACTAAGACTTATCCCTTCGAGATTGTCTTGACTCTGCTCTGCAGACGGAGTATACTTTGAACTGCTTACAGGGAGAACTGCACCAATGGCATCTTATCCAAAACCGACCGCCTCCACCCAATCCAACGCTGGAGGGCAAACTGGTTCAGGAAGCTCACCTTCGCAAGGAGCCAGCGGAACTGGCGGTGGGGCTGGTCGCCCTGCTGGGTCTCTAAACTCGAAGAGTGTCATTCGGTATGAACAGATCGCACGCTACCGCGTTGCAGGCCGGATGTCGGATGCCAAGATTGCGGAGATGGTTGGATTGACGCCGCAAGCACTTACGTTGGCGATTAAGACTCCTACTTACAAAGAGATTGAGGAGGGGCTACTTGAGGGAAGACTTACCCAGATTGACGAACAACTCGCAGGTGAAGACGACCAGATTCGAGACCTTGCACGAGCGGCAGTTCCTGCTGCCCTTCGTGCCCTTGTGGAGGGGGTCACTCAGCGGAGAGATCTCCGATCAGCACTTGTTGCGGCTAAGACAATCCTCCAATTCGACCCTAACAAGACCTTGACTGAGCAGGGGAAGGCCCCTGTTGAACGTGGTGGCGACAGTGGTCCTCAGCTTCCTGAGAACGTGATTGCCTACCTCTCAATGCAGGGAAATAAAGTGGTGGCGGAGATTCGGACTTCTTCCCAACCTTCGGTTGCAGTCTCAGATGAAGGACGTAATCTTGCCACCACCCTTACTTCGGAACCTAAACCGCAGGCTGCGGAGTACCCAGCGATTCCGATGATACTTCAGCAAGAAGGAGAAGCATAATCGCTCCGCGATGAGATACTTCGAGCCAATCCCGATCACCGAGGACATGGACCCAGTAACCATGCTGAGGATGCACCGACTAAACTGCTTGGGCTCTCTGTATTATTTCCTAAAGATCTCCTTGAAACGGGACAAACTCACCCGCACATTTCACGAGCCGTTCTGTCGGTCTCTCGAATGCGATACCCTACATAAGCTGATCGAGATGCCCAGGGACCATTTCAAAGCCCTGGACATTGATACCTTGATTCCAACCCCCCTTGGATTTAGAAAGATGGGGGAACTTAAAGTTGGGGATTATGTATTTGGTATTGATGGAAATCCAGTTAAGATAACTAGGGTAACTCCCCATTTTCAGAGTGAGAATTCATACGAGGTTCGATTCTCAACTGGAGATGCAATTGTGGCAGATGAGGGGCATGAATGGACAACCCAGGTAACCAGGGTACGAAAGAATAATCGTAAGGCAAGACTTGATCCTAGTTTGTCAAATAAAATCTCTACTACCTCAGAGATTAAGGCTGATTTAGTTTACACAATCAGGGATGGGTATAAGGAGTACAATCATCGAGTCTGGGTCGCCTCTTCCATAAAAATGGAAGGTACTCCACTTGTTATTCATCCATATGCTCTTGGCGTGTGGCTCGGAGATGGAGATAGTGCAGGAGCTAGATTTACCGCTGAGACTTCTGATATCCCGGATATGTGCTCTTCTTTTGGTGAGATTACCCGAAAGAATGAGACATCAATGAGGTATGCCTTTTGTAATGATTTTACTAAAAGATTGAGGCAGATTGATGTACTAAACAATAAGCACATTCCAATCGACTACTTATTTGCTACCGCCACTAGCAGACTGCAACTACTTCGTGGTCTGATGGATACTGATGGTAGTGTGAGCAAAGAGGGGCAATGCTCATTTACTGGAATGAGTCGTTTGCTTGTTGAGCAGACAAGGATATTAGTCGCAAGCTTAGGTTATAAGCCGTCTAAGATTGGATCATATGATTCATCTTTAGATGGGAAGTCATGTGGCAAGTTTTTTGTATTTACTTTTTATGCGAGTAAAGAGAAAGCACCATTCCTACTTGCAAGAAAGGTAAAGCGTTGCCGAAGTATCCGACCTCAATTTAGGCAGATTGTAGATGTTGTAAGAACATCACCAAGAATCGTGTGCTGTATTACAATAGATCGAGTTGATGGATTATTCTTAGTGGGAGAGGGATTTATCCCAACTCACAACTCTACAATCGCTGGTGAGGGGATGCCGATGTGGCGAGTGCTCCCTCTGGCAAATCAGGACATCGACCTTTTCTTGAAGCTCGGCTTCGACGATGAGTTCATCCGGCACATGATTCTGATGCACGATTGTACCAAGCGGAATCTGCTGGTCTCGTCGAACATTACGAACTCCTCGAAACTCGGATCGAAAATCCGTCGTCACTACGAGTCGAACTCGATCTACCGAACTCTGTTCCCCGAAACCTTGCCGAGTTCTTCAGAACGGTGGACGGACTTCTCCCTACAAGTGCGCCAGCCTCTCGACGCCGCTCCGCATGGAGAAGGAACTTTTGATTTCATCGGAGTTGGGGGCGCCTCTCAGTCCCGCCACTACAATGGCCTGATTATCGAAGATGATCTTGTCGGACCGAAAGAGGCTGAGTCTCCCTCGGTGATTGAAAAGACAATCGACTACCATGTCCTCGTAGCAGCCCTGTTTGAGCACGGCGACCCGAATCATATCGGCGATCGACTGGTAATTGGGAATCGGTGGGGCTACCGTGACCTTAACAGCTACATCAGGGAGCATGAGCAGATTTGCAAGGATGATCCGAAGGGGTTCCAGATTGAAAGCCACTCCGCCCTAGGCGGGTGCTGCGATAAGCACCCCTCAGATACTCCGATCTTCCCGGAGCACTTCTCGATTGAGAAGCTGATGAAGCTTAAGCATGACCTGGGTAGTTATCGCTTTTCCTGCCAGTACATAAATAATCCCGCTGCTCCTGAGGATGCCGAATTCGCTGAAGCCGATATCAACTGGTACGACTTCTACAAAGTGGGAGACAACGACGACGGTAGCTTGATGATCCGCCACGAGGTGAAGAATGGAATCATACGACCTGATCTTCACTACCGAAAACTCGATGTTGTTATCGCTTGTGACCCAACTCACACCTCTACAGGCAGATGCCGTCATGCAATTGTTGTTCTTGGAATGTCACCCGAAAACAACTATTATCTGCTGGAAAGCTGGGCCGAAGCCTCTTCCCATGAGACTTTTTTCAACAAGATTTATGATATAGCGAAGCGATGGCGGTGTCACTCTGTCGGATTCGAGACGTGTGCAGGCCAGTCCTTGGCGCTCCCCCACTTCAAGTATCTGAACACCGTGAAGGATTGGCCTCTGCGGATCACCGAACTCAAAGGCGAAGTAGAGGGGCCAGACGGCGAGATCACCACGAAGAAGGAATGGAGAATCCGCAATACCCTGGCTCCGATTATCGAGTTCGGTCGGTTCTTCATGCGCCGCAAGCAGCTTGATGTCCTGAACGAGTTGACCACTTTCCCTCGTGGTAAGTACTGCGATCAGATCGACGCGATGGCGTATATCCCGCAGATTCTCAGGAACCCCACCTCGAAGGTGGCGGATGCAAAGTTCCTTCGGATGAATCAGTTACAACAGAAACAAATCGCGCTTCCTTATTCTACGATGATTCATCAAGGCGGTCCGGGTTCTCACCGATCTGATCAGCTTCGCTCGATGTTTAGTGGGAGGAGGATTCACTGATGAATATCATTGACGCGATTAGGATTTGGAAGTGTTGGGAGAAGTTGAAGAAGATTACCAAAAAAGGAGATGCAATGTTGAACTGGAAGACTACTACTCTCGGTATCCTCACAATCGTTGCGGGACTGGCCAATGCAGGAATCAACTATCTCAACGGCAAGGACGTAAATATCCCCATACTGCTGGCTGCGATCACGGCAGGCTGGGGATTGATCCACTCTACCGACTCGACTACCTCCGCAGCGAACACAGCTGCTATTGCGAAGAACACGAAAAATATCGCTAAAGTCAGCGGAATTGTCCTGCTCGCACTGATGATTGGCTTTGCGGCAGTTCCGTCCGCACAGGCGCAGGTGGCTCCTGTCTCTTCCCCTTCGGTGGGAATCTCCAACCTCTACGGTCTAGGTGTGAGCTACAACAACGGAGGTTCCCCAAGTATCGCTGCTACCGCTTTGTACGCTCATGCGGCAGACACGGTGGGGACGTATGCCTTCGGAGTCGTGGATGTGATCCCAACCAGCTACAAGCCATTCACCGTTACTACGAGCGTTGGGGCTGGAGTAGCTCAGAAGGTAGCGACGATTGGGAGTGTGCCGATTTTCATTCCCGCCGCAACAGGAATCACATTCACCGGAACGAATACTAGCTGGACTTGGAACACCGGGGCGATCGCGGTCGTGCAGATAAAACCCAGCATCTACGCTCTGCCAATGGTTAGAATCGCCAAGATTACGGTCGGCAATAATACTGCGTATCAACCGATTGTCGGTGTTCTCTTTGGTTGGGGAAAGTAAGGAGTTGGAATGATCCAGCCAATCAAACTCGGAATGTCAGGGGAAGGGCAAGAACGGCTCTGCCGATTCTTAGGCAAGAAGGTTCGTTCCCTGAAATATGCTTTGGCAGAACTTCATGAGACCCGACTCCCAATGTGGCGTCGTGCTTATGAGGCAGTTCCTGCTGAGACAATCCGAGAGTTTCCTTGGCATGGGGCTTCAAATCTTGTAGTCCCGATTATCGCGATTCATGCGGACACCCTCTTAGCGCGGGTAATGGCGGCGATTTTTAAGACATCGCCGTTGTGGGCTTCCAGATTGATTGGTAAGCACCCGAAAGAGGCGATGAATTGGAAACTCTCTTATGAAGAGTTTATGAATTATGTTGGGATGGAACCGAGCGAGCTTGATCTCTATCGGGTGTATCATGAGTGGGTGGGGGAGATTATAAAGCTGGGCACTTCGATTGTTAAGTGTCCTCATGTTATTACTAAGGAAGATATCCCCTATGCTGCGAGTGATGGTTCTCTTGGAGGATTCTATCCTAATATCGTTTACGAGGGCCCGCGACCGGAGAAGCTCCCGTTTAATGATTTCTTCATGGACCCAACTTTTAAGACGATCGAGATGGCTGATTTTAAGGCCCACCGAATTCGATACACCAGCAGACAGGCACTTGAAGAGTTGGGTTGGAGGGGTATTTATGATAAGGATGTTATTAAGGCAATTATAGGACACCCTGACGCCACGACTCCGGATTCAGTAACAATGACTCAGTTGAGCGATGCTGGTGCTTCTCCATCGAATGATGGGCTTTATGAAGAATATCATGTTTACGAATGTCATTTTAAGTATCGTATCCAGCGCGGCCGCTTTGCGAAGTGCATTGTCTGGTACAATCTGCTTAACAACAAAATCTTACGGGCCTATTACAACTACTACCCTGAAGAGATCTTCATTGCCGGACGGCTATTCTACCGTGATGACTACTTCTATGGGTATGGGTTCTGTGAAACCCTAGCAACTTTCCAAGAGGAGCTTTCGCAGATTCATAACGGTCGTGGTGATAACATGACTGTTTCGAATACGGTTGTGTGGAGAGTCGGAAACGATAGTCTCTTGAATAAGGGGTATCGGCTGTTTCCGAGTGCGATGATCCCGGCAGGGAAGGATGAGCTGGAGCCTCTACAGGCTGGGCAGCCTTCTGCCATGACCATTGATGCAGAGCGGCTCACCCTTGAACTTGCAGACAAACGATCTGGTGTTAGTGCGCCGATGCAGGGAATGGGTTCTGGTACAATGAATAAACGAGGAGTTTATTCCTCTATGGGAACCCTTTCTTTGCTACAGGAAGGGAATACCAGGACTGATCTTAATGTCACGGATATTCGCTATGCCCATACGAAGTTAGGTCGGCTGCTCTCCAAGCTCTATGCTGAGTTTGGAACTGGTTCGAGGGCAAGGCTGTTTGGTGGAGACGCACAGAACATTGATAAGGCATTTGAGGCAATTAAAAACAACACGCTCTGTCTCCCGATTTCGGCTACATCTGCTTCGGTGAATAAAGAAGTTGAAAAGCAGAGTGATCTCATGCTGACTGGGGTTCAGCAGAAGCATCATCAGACGATTACCCAAATGCTCCAGGCCGCATCAAATCAGTTTACTCCACCGGAGTTGAAGAAGTATCTCTACGGCGCGATTGAGAACTCGAACACTTTGATGAAGATGGTATTCAAGAGCTTTAATTATGATGAGGTTGAAAGATTTGTAACCGATGTTGAGGCTCCTGCTCCGCAACCCCAGCAACAGGCAGGTGGTTCTGCACAGCAGGGTGCCCCACAGGGGGGAGGCTCACTGCAAGCGGGCGCTCCACCGCAGGGTGGTCTCCCTCCAGCTATACAGCAACTTCTTAGTGGCGGAGCACCGCAGGGGCAGCAAGGTGGAGGTGGGCAGTGAGCCAACCCACAGGTTTTAATCTCGACATCTTGATCGGTGGCCAGCCTGCAATTGCAGCGCAGTGGGCGAAGAATCAGATTACCAAGCAGTTCTTTCAGTACCTTCAGGCAGAGAGAGCCACGGTGATTGATAAAATGATCGCCGCTACTGATGTAAATGAGATGATGAGACTTAGTGGTGAAGTCCGAAGGTTGAGTAAAATTCTTGAACTTCCCTCTGTCCTAGAGCAGACGGCGAAGAACAAAGCAGAAAAATAAAAGACGGAGGGTAAAGTTATGGCATGGTGGGGAAGTAAAGATGCAAAGGATGATGGTCCGCCGGAGTTGAGAGACCTGACTCCTGAGCAAATCGCAGCGGCGGTTCGTGAGAGTCAGCAGCTAAGGACTGATCTGGCTGCTCAGAAGACCGAGAATGAAACGATCAAGACTCGACTGGCCTCGTTGGAGGCAAATCCGAATAACAGGCCGGCTCCGGTTGTCGAGGATAAAAATCGGATTGTCTCTTTTCTTGAAGATGAAGACCTAGCCTTCCAACAGAGGAGCGCACCGATTGTAGCTGCCGTTTACACGATGGGAGCTACTGCAGCGAAGAACCAGTTTGAAAACTCGCTGACTGGGATTGACAAGGCGATGTTTGCGAAGTATGGTCCTGAAGTTGAGACTCGCATGAGTGCGGTGGATGCCCCAACCAAAGCTAATCCTGGCGCCTGGAAACAGGCTTGGAATATGGTAAAGGGTGAGCATACTGAGGAGATTACGAAGGCAGCGCAGGATCGCTCAGACTTCTTTGCAGAGACTTCTTCTGGTTCTCCCATCGGTGGCCCCGGACGTACCATCTTACCGGATGATCGGCTGACTGAGGATGAGTTGAAAACTGCGAAGAAGTACGGGATTCCTGAAGCTGACTTCCTAGCCCAGAGAAAGACGATGCAGGTGTACCATGACTGATACAGCTAAAGGTCCAGCATTCACATCGGCTTCAATGCCGAAGCCGGCTACCGGGAGTCAGAAGACCCCGATTGATAGCCTTCCACAGTCGGTGAAGTCGATGGCTCAGGCTATCGTTGAGGCTTCACTTGATACGATTGTAGCTGCCCCACTCAATGCCCCAGACTTTGTGAACTTGGTTCCGGTGAATCCTGGGATCTCGTTCAGGTGGGTAATGCACACCCTCTACAAGCAGGATGGAACTCAGAACTCCATTCGTTACGAAGAGGCAAAGGCCCAGGGGTTCGAGCCTGCCAGGATAGAAGATATTAAAAATCCCCCGATGGCTTATGCCGGCGATGGGGGTGTAAAGTTCGTGAACGGCGATTTGATTCTGATGAAGATCAGTCGTCGGACTTACGAAGGCGCCTTGCTGTGGAAGGATCAGCAGGCGGCAAAACAGATGTTAGCGGCGTCGGGAAGGAATGCAGCTGGAGAGGTCCAGAAGCAGGTTGGAAGATCGGCAGGAGGAAAGATTCAAACTTATGTCCCCACCCAGACAGAGCTTGAAGCCTTTGTAAGTGCTGATTCAAATGAAGGGGCATCGCCCCTAGGAGGTATGTGATGGCCAGTGTTACTGGTGTATCAGCTGTCATGTATGGCTCTCGTAGTGGTTCTGGAACCCAGCCTACCGTTCGTCGATTGGCTGAAGCAGCCTCCAAGACCTTCCTACAGGGCGTACCTGTTCAGTTGGTTGCAGGCTATCTGCAAGAGTGGGATGGATTGACAGTTGCTTTTGGTACTGTTGGAATCTCGATGGAGGCGGCTAGGAACAGATCGGCTGCTGGTGTTCCACAGATTATCAACACCCCTCCCGCAGTTGCAAATGAGCCGAATGCGGTGGTGATTCAGGTTCCACCGTTCGACGATGGAAAGCTGAATGTTTATCAATCAGAGAATGATACTTACTTCTTCGGCCAGGTTGGAGTAGCCACGGCTACGCAGGCTATGATTGGTACTCAGTATGGACTTACCAAGGATACCGACAATCACTGGTATGTTGATACTTCCAAGACTACCGTTGGTACAAACACTGTAGTAACCATCGTTGGTCTTGATGATTGGGACCCGCGAGGCGTTTACTTTCAGTTCACGACTGGCGCTCAGCAACAAGCATAAGGAGGAGCAATGCAGGTACGTGGTCAATTTTCACAGCTACAAGCTCCCGGATTGCATGGTCTCTTTGTGCAATGGGAGAAGTTGCATCAGAAGGATGAGGAATGGCCTCACATCTTTAACAAGGAATCATCTGATCGGGCATTTGAGGATGAGGCCGAGTTTGTAGGTGTAGGACCGCTGGTGCAGAAACCAGAAGGCGAGCCGACGACTTATCGTGACGCAGCGCAGGGCGGGACGAAGCGGTTCCAGATGTTCACCTACGCACTTGGCGTCCGAAGTTCTTATGAACTTTACAAGGACGATATGTATGGGTTGGTGAAAAAGATTCCATCCGCGCTGGCGCGTTCTGCTCAGTTTGCCCGTGAGGTTAATACCTGGGGAGTTATCAACCTAGGGTTCACGTCAAGCACGAATATTCTGAACAGCTATGTGACGGTGGACGGGAACAATCTGTTCAACACGGCACATAATCTTCTTGGGGGCAGCGCAGCTACTGCCATCGCACCTGGGGCATCTTCTTATTACACAAGCCCAGGTACATGGCCAAATCGCCCTGCCACCGACGTTGATCTCTCCTTCACCGCTCTCCAGCTTGCCATGAACAACTTCCGCCGGATGCCCGATGGAGTTGGTATGCCGATCAAGGTCCGCCCTCGGACTCTGCTGATCCCGCCGGAACTTATCTGGATTGCCCGGGAAATTCTCGGCTCCCCACATAAGCCCTACACGGCGGACAACGAGATCAACAGCTTGCTGAATGAGAACCTGGATTACTTCTCCTATTCTTATTCTCCTAGCCTGTCGGCTTGGTATCTGCTGTCAGATAAGAGTGAGCACTCTCTCAAGCATATCACTCGTGAGCCGCTTGATGAGATGTTCTCTGATGACTTCGACACCATGTCCATCAAGCAGGTGACGATGGAACGGTACGGAGTCGGCGCCTTCCATTGGATTGGTACGTGGGGATCTAACGGTCCGTAGCCTCTTCAGGTAAGGGGGAGGGGCAACCCTCCCTCCTCTGAGGAATTGTTTCCATCGTAAACGATTCAACGAAGTGGAGGCACAAAGTGGTTCATGAAGGAACAGTAACTGAGTATCCTCTGAACACCCCAGCTCACAGATTTAAGTATTACTGTGATGGGTGTCAGTGGCAGTCTCATCAAGAGACGAGGGAATCGGCTGTGGCGATTGGAGCGCAGCATCGGGAGCAGTTTGGTTATGTTCATCCGATTGAGCCCTCGGGGCTGGCCGAAGAGTCTAAGCCGCTCGTAACAGAAAAGCCTGTTTACGACTTTACAAGGACAAGCACTTCGACGCCGGCTGTAGTAGAAGAGGTTTAACATGGCAAGGGGTTATCTACGTCACAGCGCGATTATGGGTGACCCCTGGCACCGTTGTCAGAGATGCGACTGTGAGTGTAGAATCTCGCAGTTGAATTGGCAGAACGGGCTTCTTCTCTGTGAGAAGTGCTGGGATAACCCAGAGGCTTGGGCCCGAGATACTCAGATCCAAGACGCCCTTACTGATAGCCCAGAAGAGGCGCAGGTAGCAGAAAAACTCCGAGGGAGTACGAATGAACCGGAACCACCTATTCCATAATCGTGTCATAAGCCCCACTAATTGCGGTGGGGTCTGGGTTTTGGCAATCAGGCTCACCCGTCGGACCTGATTCTGGGTACCTAGTCTTACCATCGCCAAGTAGGTAGGTGCCCGATCAGGGCTAGTGACACGATTTTAACCCTCCTCTGGAGGAGATTGGGCGCTGAGGCGCAGGAGAATTGAGATGTCAGTTTCATTTTTTAGAGGGGTTAGGTCGGTATTCATGGATCAGGTCTTAGCCCCGATCACAGGGGCAACTGGGGCGATTACTAGCTCTGATAACTCACTTCCATCCTCGGCTCCGGGAGGACTTCAGGTTATTGCTAATACCGCAACAGGGGCATATACCCTGATTCCTCCGATTGCAGGTTCCCCAGTTCCTCCGACTGCTCAGGCAACCCAGTTTCCCACCGGCCTCGGCGGGCAGACAATGCAGGGTGGAGATGATGGGAAGGTTCTTACGATTCTTCTTACTACCGCACAGGTTGCCGTGATTACTGTGGGAACCGCAGGGCATGGCTACATCAATGGGTCGAAGAATGTGATCACTTTTACCGCTACAATTGGAAACTACGTCATCCTTGAGGCATATAATGGAATTTGGTATGTCCTCGGAAATGTAGGTGGGACTCTTTCAGGAACCTAAACTTCCTGGCTTGTAAGGGGATAAAATGCTCAACATCGAAATCAAAACGATTCCCCACGATCAGCAGCGGTACCCAACTGTTGGTGATTACTGGATTGACTCTAGGGATGGGAAGCTACAGATTAGGGTAAGTGAGATGGGAGACTGGAGGTACGAGGCCCTCGTAGCTTTCCACGAACTTGCTGAGTATCTTCAGATCACCCATCAAGAAATCTTGATTGATGAGATTGATCGGTATGATATTCAGTATGAGGAGTCCCGCCGTCCAGGGGATTTTAGCGAGCCGGGAGATAACCCACAGGCTCCTTATTTTAAGGCACACACCGTTGCAACTGATCTTGAAGCCACGCTTGCGATGAGGCTGGGAGTTGATTGGGGTGATTATGACAAAGCAGTTTGTTCTCTTTAGCCGCTGCTTCGCAGCAGCAATTTTATGCTTGATGTTTGCTATGCAGCTTCGCATCATCAGATTTATCAACACGAAGTAAGAAGTAAGGAGAGAAAATGGCAAACGATCCATCAACAAATCCTTGGACTCTTGACACTGTTACCACAACCCCAGTCCTTGGCTTGAACAATGTTCAGGTTGAGCATTTTGAGTTTGTGGGGTATACCACAGTCACAGATACCTGCACTGTCTCGAATGGGGTGGGAAAGGTGATCTGGCAAGCTCATGGGGCCTCTGATAATGAAGAGGTTAGAAGCGGAAAGGTTAATTGGACATTGAATGGTCTCTATCTCTCCCAACTCACTGCTGGATCGACTGGAAAGGTTAAGGTTTACATCAAGTAATGTGGACATTCTCCCAACTAACAGGTGATATGTGGCACGGTGATCCTGAGCCCGCAGCCACCGGCTATAGTGGTGCAGAGCCGAATGGGAAGAATAAGCCTAACATGCAGGAAATCCCTGATGTTGGGCCACTCCCTTGCGGGTACTATACGATCACTGGTCCTCCGTTTGATGATCCAAAGCACGGTCCATTTGTCTTGAGGTTGGTACCTGATCCCACTAATCAAATGTTCGGACGAAGTGGCTTCCTGATCCACGGTGATTCAATTGAACATCCAGGGGCTGCTTCTGAGGGATGTATCATTCTTCCTCGGAATGTTCGACAGAGAATTTGGTACTCTGGAGATCGAGATCTTCTTGTAGTTGATATGTACCACGCAAACTTGGAAGTGTGATATGGAATTTATCTTTTATTCCGAGTATGGAGAAACTCTCGATCTGGCGAGCTACCTCTCCCATGTTAAGCAGCATAACGTGGTGATGTTCATCCAAGACAAGGCGAGTCGGTCGATTGGGAAGGGGATTGTCGCCCAAACTGAGGATTGGTTTGATTTCCTTGGAAAGAATTTCGTTTGGATATTCGACTCTTGCTCCTTCGGACGCTTGCAGGATTGGCTCCGCTCTCGGGGTGAGCTTGTGTTTGGTGGCTGCGCCGAAGGGGATAGGCTGGAGAATGATCGGCAGCTGAATCAGTCCTGGTTCAAAGAGCTTGGGTTCAAGCAACCGTTCTCAAAGAACTTCACCTCCATCGACTCAATTCAGCGTTTCGTTCAGAATCACGCAGAGCGGCAGTGGATTCTCAAACAGAACGGCGACGCCCCGAAATCAATCAATCATCTTGGTAAGTTCGTCGGCTCAGTCGATATGCTTTTCCACCTCGACGAACTTAAGCGTAGTTGGAACCCACAGGAGTATGGAGCCTTTGATTGTGATGTCATGGAAGTTGTTGAAGGACTTGAAGTCGCTGCCTCTGCTTTTTTTAATGGTAGTGATTTCCTTCGCAATCAGGATGGAAGAATAGTCGGATTCCTAAACTTCGAGGAGAAGAAGGAGGCTGATGGTGGAACCGGCGAAACCTGCGGTGAGATGGGGACCACTTTTATTGGCGTTGACGACAGCAATCCTCTTTTCAATTCTATTATCGGGCGACCTGGAATTGTTGAGAAGCTCCGTGATATTAAGTTCCATGGTGTGTTTGACATCAATTGCATTGTGGATTTGGATGACCCAAATGGGATAGTGGCGCTGGAGCCGACGATGAGGTTTGGGATTCCTTCTACCTCTTACGTAATGATCGAGGGGATGGTGAGTGATCCTGGCGAAGTGATCGAACACTGTGCGCGGGGAACTGCTCCTGCCGAGGGACTCCAGATTCATGAGGGAGTTGGAATGGTGATGTGTGTTGTGGCGAAGCCGTTCCCCTGTGAGATGGATGTTGAGGAGAAGGCAACTTCTCTAGGAGAGCGCCTCTGGCTCCTGAATCCGAAGGATGGACAGCCTTCTACCGAAGAGGGTGGGCAATTCTCAGAGGAACAGAGGGAACACATCCATCTATACAATTTCGAGTTCACCGTTGACGAAGAGAGTGGCGAAGCCTGCTACAAGGTGGTTACGAAGAATGGCTACCTTCTCACTGTTACCAATCGTGGCGCTTCGATCAAATCAGTTCGTAAGTCCTTGATTAAATACATCAAGGAAAACATCTACTTGCCGGGGATGAAGTATCGTACCGACATAGGTGCTCGTATTGAAGAATACGAAGAAGGGTTGATCTAATGGCTTTCAGCGAGATTTACGATATTACATTCCCACCGGATACTCAGGCGATCAGCCAGGGTGCTTTGGATATAAGGAACTTCAAACAGGATATCGCACAGAGGATTGCGAATCTTTCTGGAATTACGGTAGCAGCGGCTGAAGCTCTTGGGTATGAGACAAACTTCTATGGGGCGCCTTTTATCGACTCTACCACTGGGAAGATTTACAACATCGGTGGAACCTTTAGCGAGATTACCCCGCTAATTCTGGCGAACATTTCCGAATCGAACACCACGTTGCAAGCTGCAATTGTAGCTGCGCTGGCTGCGATTCCTCCAACAAGTCCTGGGCCGCTGGTGCTTCCTGCCCTTGTTGGACTCCAAAGCCCGCAGATTACGAGTGGTCCTGGGGCAGACCTACCTACAACTCCTACTGTTACTCAGGCTATTGGAATCTTAACCCCAACTGTAATTGCATCGACTGGATATGTTCAGGCAGCCCAGGCAAATGTAGCTCCGCAATCAGTTACCTACGGAGCTAATACACTTGTGGTAAAAATCCCCAACACATTCAATTCTGCGGGAGCACCACTTACATTCCTTACCATTCAGGGTGGACTCTCAGGATCGGGGGGATCACCTGCAATTACCTTCACAGTCCCATACTTAGCAACTCCGGTGATTACTGCGGTTGGCTTGAATGGGTCCTGTAATATTTCATCTACCACACCACCAAGCACTAGTGGAATTACCTTCAACTCCACAGCTGTGGCAGTTTACTGGATCGCAGTCGGAATTTCTAGCTAATCTTTGGCTACTTCGTAATCAAGGAACTCGATGGATCAACAAGGTATGAAGAACGGCGAGCTTCCTGAGTACCCAATCCTCGGGCCTTTTGGGGGTATCCAGAGCGAGCTTCCAACTGAGATGATTGCTCAGTTGGGTGGCTTCTCCGACGCATTGAATATAATGTTTCGGCTTGGGAAGGCCAGGGTCCGGCCCGCTTTTATTTCCTATGGCGGGGGCACTGGGATTCCACCAGTTCCTAATCTGGTTATCTGGAGTAATCCACTACTAGCCGCGACTGCTTGGGACGCCGCTCCCGCAGGAGCTACTTGGGCAAACGCTGATTCCTATTGGGCAGGGCTGACAGAGCCTTGGATTGGTATCTTTGACTTCTTCACCGCTCAGGATGAGAGAGTTCAGGTGGCAAACACCCCAACTCAGATGTATTATTATGTTGGTGGGGAGTGGAATCGGTTGTTCGGGCCTCAGAATGGGATTTCCACTTCTGTGATGTCGTATGCGGTGGTAGGACAGAAGCTCTATTTCTCCCAAGGGATTGATCCAATCTGGATGTGGGACGGCGCAGCGGTGGGTCCGGTTCCTGCTTATGTAAATCAAGCAAACAATCTACTCAATGCTCCTGCGGCAAATTACCTCTTCGAGCTTGGGAATCATCTTGTAGCTTGTAATTTGATTACTCAAGGGTCCCATGCTTACCAGAGGATTCAGTGGAGTGGGGCTGGGGATGGGCAAGACTGGACTTCATTTGATTCTGGGCAGGACGATCTCTACAACGATCTTGGTCCGATCACCGGATGTATCAAGCTCTTTCAGTATGGATTCATCTTCCAGCAGGCTGGCATCAACCAACTAAGTCTAACTGGAAATGCAGCGGCTCCATTTGATATTCAGCCGCTCTCAGCCAGATCGAAGGGGCTTGTGATTCCACGATCGCTTGCGGCGAATGGGGAGAGTACCTGCTATTATGTTGGGCAGGATAATGTAAATTCGTTTGATGGGACTACCAGTGTTCCGATTGGGGACACGCCGTTCCAGGGGAGGGCCCGGCTAGGAGCACGAACCCTGATCTTCAGTGACATATCACTTGTTGATCCCTACTCTGTCTTTGCCTATGTGTCTACGTCGGTTAATGGTAATCCCTACAATGCTTACTGGTTGTTCATCCCTGGTATAGCAATTTGGGTTTACCATATTGATGATATGACCTGGACGAGGTGGAGTACGGCTGGAAAGCCGAACTGCGTTAATGAGTTTATTTTGGATAGTGATCTCAGGTGGATTGATATGAAGTTGGCATGGGATCAGTATTCCCCGACAACTTCGTGGGAATCACTTGATAATCCGAATCCATTTCCATCCGTGGCTGTGGGTAACATTGATGGAAGCCTTTTCTTGTTTGATTTCTCAGGATGGAGTGAGCAGCCATGGAGCTTGACAACTGGGGAGATGGATTATGGCGACCCAAGGCACGAGAATTCTACCAAGAAACTACGTTTGACCTACAAGGATAATGGGGAAGTTGGGATGCAGGTAGTGTTCACTAATGAGAGCGGGGGTACTTGTGTAAACTCCCCCACCTTCCCCTTGCTTACAACCTTGCCTGGAACAGGATCAGGTCAGACTCAGAAGATTGTGCTTCCGGTGAACCTGCCGTCGATCTACATCACAATGGAGTTGAGCGGCGAAGCAGGCGTTCCCTTCGAGATGAGTAGTTATGCTCCGATTTACTCACAGAGTGGGGAGGTTAAAAATGCGCTTTAATGCTAATTTGGCCCTTGGGAATCAGGGGAAGCAGGTTGATATTCACACCCGCAAGCGGTTCTCTGATCTGGAGACGGTTGTAAATAGCGGGATCGAGTTTGGGCAGCCCGCAGGGGCAACACCAAATGCTCCGGTTTCGCAGGCGTCGAATCCAGGTTCGTCTGGAAATATCAAGGGGACTTGGATCACTGTGACTACCCCTGCAACTCCGAACACCGACTTCGTTGTGACCCACAACCTCGGGTCGGTTCCGGTGGGGACGGATATAAAGCAGAAGGACTCCCCCTGCGATCTTTACACAGGCTCTGTACCAGCAACTAGCTCTCAAATTACAATGAAGGCTACGGCAGCAAGCGCGAAGTTAACCCTGTTTATTCACTGAGGTGATGGAATGAAAAAGATAGTATTGTTTACGTTGGGAACAATTGTAGCTTCGCTGCTCTTGGTACCTCAGGTAGTTGGTCAGGCTGGGCTGATTTCAAACATCGCGCTTGGGATTGGTTCGAACAACTATGTTAAGTCGTTGCCTGGGTCCACGATTCAAGTCTGTGTAAATACGGGGGTACTTCCGCTGACCTGTACAACTCCAGTGCTGACTTATAGTGATCCTGCTTTGAGTTACTCAGTGACTCCGGTAGCAGATGCAAATGGGAATTACTCATTCTATGTGAATGTGGGGAGCACGACGAATTTTGTTACGATGATTAGTGCTGCAGGGTATAATGCTTACTACCAAGCACAGTCAGCTGTGCCGATTACTATCGGAAGTAGGTTCAATCCAGCATCTCCCGGCCCTATCGGGGGCACTGCGCCAAACACGGGCGCGTTTACCACGGTAACCATTGGAGGGGCTCCTGGTGGAAGTTATGTGAAGGCAGACGGAACGGGTTACGGGACACCAATAACCAGCGTTGGAATTTCCGTGCCTTCTGTCTTGCTTACTGTCTCTGGGTCACCGTTAACCACAAATGGAACGATCACAATTGGCCTAGCAAACGGAGCGCAGAATTGCATAATCGCTGGGCCTTCGAGCGGCGGTGCTGGGGTGCTCAGTTGCCGCGCCTTAACGAGCGGTGATATTCCAAACAACGCCGCAAACACAAGCGGTACGGCGGCGAATGTCTCAGGTACTCCCGCGCTACCGAACGGTACGACGGCCACAACGCAAACCACTGCCGACAGTACAGCTAAGATCGCTACAGATGCTTTCGTAGTAGCAACGGCGGCGGCGCTCGGAGCCTTACCTGCCAATGGGTGTTCTACCACGGCGGGAGGAAACTTGTTTTGTGCGACGGGCGCGTTTACCACGGTGACAGCAACAACATCAGTCACCTCCCCGTTGGTCAATGGCACGTATTCTATTACCTCTGGCGGCGATGCTTGTGTTAAAATAAACACTTCGCTCGCACTGATCGGGACGGGAAATTATGGAACCGTGGGTATCCCTCCTGGAACCTATACCTGTTCCGCGACCGTTAGCTATGACCCAACCTATCAGAGCATCATCGGAGCAGGGCCGAACGCTGTACATATCACTGCACGGACCGGATCGACCACTTTTTACATGACAGAGGCGAGTTATTCGATTTCCACGGTCGGAGAGTTATCTGGGTTCACTCTCACAGGTGATGGGTCTGCTGGACAAATTGGAGTACGAACCAACGGCGTAATCGACCCGAAGATAGACCGCATCGTATTTTCTGGGTTCAGCGGCACTAGCGCTGTTGGATTGTATACCTACAACTCTCTCGCATCGAATGGATGGATGGAGCGCAGTCACATGCGCGACCTTCAATTTTTGGGTAATACGGTTGGCTGGCAGCTTGCCTGCAACACCGGGAATCCATCTTCGTGTAGCTTTGGATATTCCGATATAGACATGCAGTACACTGTTGGCAGTGGGCAGGTAGGAATCAACGCGGTCACGGGAACTCTTTATCATTCCAAACTCCGGTTTACCTTCAATGGGACCAGCGGGACGACAGCGTTCATACAGATTGGCACTGCGGCGAACTGGTACGGAAATGAGTACAGCATCGTAGGTGAAGGAACCTCTGGAACGGGAGTTACCATCGCCAGCGGCGGGCAGATGAAGGGCTACCCTGTACTGTGGGATTTAGGCACGGCAAGCTTTGTGGATGGCAACGCAGCAAGCATGGCGGGAACATCGAGAATTGTTCCGCAGGCAGTGGGGGCGGGAGACTTCGGCTCGATCAGCAATCTTGGTGGCGGTGGCAATACAGGAGTCGCTAATATCCTGAGCACATATTATCCGTCGAACCCTTACGCAAGCATAAGCACACTAGACGGGACAAATGTGCATTCTCTGGCTTTCACTGCTTATAATTACAGCGGCAACGGGTGGTTTTACCTGGCGTGTCCTTTCACTATGACTGGCGGCTTGCCTTCATGCACACAGGTCGGGTATTTAGACACGTCGGGAGATTGGAAAAATCAGGGAACGAGCTATCACGTCGGCAACGTCGGAATTGGAGTTGCTCCCTACGCGAATCCGGTTCGACTAGCAATCGGAAGCACCTCGGACGCGATCAACAATCAGGTACAACTTAACGCAAACAGTGGGCAATGGGTCGGTGCTCAGCTCAACATCAATGGCTGGAACAACGCTTGGTTCTTGCTCAACAATTCAGGCTCGGCTGTGTACGGAATACCGAACTCAGCGGTTGGGATAAACACCAGTTCGGGTGCGGCGCTGTCGCTCGGAGCTAATGGGGCTGAAGCTATCCACGTCACCCCAGCGGGGGTTATCACCGCGAATGGAAACAACCTTCCAACGGCAGAAGGAACGCCCACGGCGGGATACGCGACATGCTGGAAAACGGTTGGGACGAATCCCACGATTGGGTACTGTTCTTCCGTGGTGGGAGCGACTGGAACCTGTACTTGCAATTGACGATGGCTGGATGCAATCAGTGGGGATATTGAAACGCAGGGGAAGTTGGGAGATAGATAAATGAGCAATGAATCATGGGTTGCACTCGGAGTAGGAATGGTGGCGATAATTGGGTCGCTGCTTGCTCAGACTCTTTTTTGGGGAACCTTCAAAGGTACTATTCAGGCGCAGATCGCTGGAATTACCGAAACTATTAAGCTGAATCGGGAAAATGAGCAAGCTACACGGCAGATACAACTTGATGCGCTTGCTAAAACTTTGGGTACGTTTCAGGAAGAGGAATCAAGAGCGAAGCGTGAACTTTGGGAACATGTCGATGATCACGGAGAGCGAATCTTTGGAATAGAAGCGGTGTGCAAAATTAACCACAGCTTCACTGCAACGGAAAACCGTTTCCGAGAGTCTCACAAGTCGTAGGATAGCAAAGCAATAGGAGATTTGAAATGCCAATTCTAAGTCCAACAGCAAGCGGTCCGACGATTGCAGATTACGCCGCGATTGTCTGTACTAAGTTGGAGAATCGTACCTCCGACCTGGATAAGGCTATTGAGTGGGTTGCGAACTCTCTTGTTGAGATTACCGGGGACTCTGACCTGCGGGATGATTTCGACGAGCTTGAGGCTTGGGGGGATAAGTTCTCCTTGATTCCTGGTCAGCAGGAATACCCATTCAGCCTGATGCTCAATCCACAGCTGACTTACAATCAGGCCACGCTTTCGGTAATGCTGTGGATTGATCCTCCGACGAATTATACAAGGGTGAAGCTCCATCCGGGGCACTACCAAGATGCTGACCGGATGACGACGAGTTCCCTCTCGCTGGGAAGCTGGAGTCAGCCGTCGGATTGGTACCGCTTCGCGGATCAGATTGGATTTAATCCGATACCAAATCTAGGGTATACGGTGCAGGCGAGATGCTTGCAATTGTTTCCGATCAATGAGGGGAGTCCCTCAGTTGTTGGGACTACTCCAATTCTCTTGACAAGACAATGGAAAGAAGTTATAATCCAATCAGCCCTCATGAGGGGGTTTATGGACCTACAAGAGTTCGACAAGGCCGCCGCGATTCACACGATGCTTTATGGTGATCCCAAGCATCCGCAGGATAAGGGAATGATTGCACGGGTTCCCACCCGGAGAAAGAAAGAACTTTACAGGGAATCAATCGGATTAAGACCGATCGTAAGATCGTATGGTTTTGGAGGAGGAAGAGGATGAGCAGCTCAGGTAGTCAGCTTTTCAATTTCGGCTCAGAGAACAACGACTCGAATGGGTTGTTCGGTGGATCGAATCAATACGGTTCGTATCCCACCCTGAACATGGGGACGAATGCAATGGCTGGGGGGAATACTCCCGGTGCTCCGGCTCCAGTACAGATGCCAAGCGCCAGTGGGGCAGCGCCAGTTCCAGGTGGAGCAACTGTAAGAAACGAGTCCCCATCTGCACCATCGGCGAATTCCCAATACTACGCCGGGGGAACGCTTGATCCTAATCTAACGAAGCAGGTGTTCGGCTGGCTGTCAAGTCAGGTTGGACAGGGGGTTCCTGCCTTTGACTGGAGTTCGATCCTATCGTCAAGTGGCAAGGCGACTGCGCCAGGACAACTCTCTGCTCCACAAAATCAGCTCTTGCAGAGTCTTATGCAGGCAATACAGAGTCCGAACAACCCGCTGAATAAGATAGCTAACACCGGGAATCCCACCGATGTGGGACCGGCGTGGGAAGCGATGAAATCGGCGGAGCAGCAAAACATCCAGAAGAATCAAGCCCAGCTTAAGGAAGGGATGAATCTCAGTGGGAATCTGGCGGGATCACCAATGGGAACGGCGATGTCGGATTACGAAACTCAAGTTACTAAAGATCAGAATGCCCAGCTTACCCAGGCGGAACAGGCTGCACAGGAAGCAGCCGCGGGCAGGCAGTTGACCGCAGGGGCAACTCAAGAGCAGATTCAGGCGGGGTTGAGTCAGTACATCCAGGGACTTGACCAAGCATCAATCGACAGATTGTACCAAGAGTTCCAGAGAATCAGCCCGCAGAACAACCCTCTGATTGGTTCTCAGATGAAAGCTGCGACGACAATGCCTCAGTATCTAGAGAAGAAGCAAGGAACTGGACTTCAGCAGATTCTTGGGGCATTGGGTGGTGGGATTGGGAACATGGACTTCACCGGATCAAGTTCAATTGGCGAGAATGCAATCAACTTCTTAGGCGGATTGGGAGGTTAATATGGCAGCAGCTCCAGTAAATCCGGAGGCAATGATTCAGCAATTGCTTCAGCAGCAGAGTCCTCAGCAGTTGCCACAACTTCCTGGTAGCCCTCAGGGACAGCTTCCGAAGAATGGTACTGAGGTAGCCCCTCTCTTGCAGACCATGAGTCCTGCTCAAGCAGGGGGTCCAATGGCCCAACCTCGCTCTCCAGAGCCGAAGTACCAAGCCCCCGTAGGGGGAGCTGACAAGACGATGAGTGCGATAGCGGCTGGGATGAAAGGGTTGGGAGCCGGGATTCGGGAGGCGAAGCAGAAGAAGTTTGAGCAAGAGGCTTCTGAGGCTGCCATTTTCACTGCCGCTTCAATTGCGGAGGAGAAGCAAAAGGCGGGGATGCCACTTACCGCACAAGAGCTTCAGTCGATTAAGATGGCTGGCAGCGATAAGCTCTCGAAGAAGAAGGCTCAAATCATGGAGAAGGCCATGACCGATCCGATGAGCGGGGCTTATGTTGGGACTCAAAGGGCGCATCAGGCAATTAGTCAGGCGGCAATTGATGCTGAGGAGAGGAAAGAAAAGCTCGCCAAGATGATGGCAGACATTGCCTACCGACAACAGCAGGAGAAGATCAATCAGCAAAAGGCAGATCAGCAGAATGATGCCAATGACATCAAACAGCAAGAGGAGAATAGGAAGAAGCAGGCAGATCAGGATAAACCGACTCTTCAAGATATGAAACAGAACTTCAAGCGGCCGGTGGTAGATGAGCAGGGAAATCTACAGCGCAGTCCTAATGGTACCCTCATGAGCCGAGATATGACCTTAGAGGATATTAATGGCAATCCAGTGCTTGAGCAGAGGTATCAGGAGAAAAAACAAAAGATTCAATCCATGATTGATAAGTCGAAGGCAGAGGCGCAGGACTCTTATTCTAAAAGAATCGCCGCTAACGCATCTATGCTTCGGGCACAGAAATATCAGCCTGGGCAGAGTGGCAGGGGTGCAGGTGGCGGAGCCATCATGGCTAGAAATACAATGCTCGCCGGGATGGCTAATGAGTACTTAGAACAGATGAAATCTATTGCCACCAAACGACCTGACCTATTCGGACCTTCCGGACTGCTTGGTAGTAAGATGGAGCAGGCTGCTGGTGACGGTGATAGGGATGCAATGGAATATATCAAGCTTGCTCAGGCAGCGTCACTTCCACTCTCTGGTATGCACAACATGAGAAATCAGAAGGTTGTGGGTGATGTAGAGAAAACACTGAGGAGCCAGTGGCAGAGTCCTCAAAGTGCCTTGGATGGAATTAAGACTTACCAAGATACGGCACAGGGAGTTATTGATGGGAAGTACACTGGAGCTGCTCAGGCTAATCCCCAGGTCAGTTCTACACAGCCAGCCACCCCTAGTCAGACAAAGACCGGCCCTAAGAAGGTGATCACCGTCACCGCTGAGGATATGAAATGAGCCAGCCAATTCAAGGACCGGATGGTAATATCTATCAGTTCCCCGATGGGACTGATAAGGAAGCTGCGATTGGTTATTTTAAGAAGAAAGGAATTGGGGCGGCTCCTGCCAAGCCTGATATGCAAACTACCCTTGCTAACGCAAGAAAACAAAATGCAACTCCTCTGCCTAAGCAATATCAAGAGGAAGGTACATTCGATAAAGTAGCTAGGGGCGCCGTTCTTGGCCTGGCTAGTGGGGTTGGTTTACCTGAGACACAAAAAAGGTCTGATTTCTCTATTCTCCCAGGACTTTATCAGGAGGTTCGGCATCCTATAAACTCTGCCTCTCTTATGTATCATTCAATAAAAGATCCTATGAGTGAGCATTGGAGACAGGCTCAGGATGCAGCAGGCAGAATAGGAACTACTGGTGAGGGATTTAAGGGAGCAGCGATTGATGCGACCCAAGCACTGACCCATGTTCTTGCAGGCAGTGTTCCAATGATTGGTCCTGCTGCACATGGTGCTGGCGGGGAAATTGCAGAGGGTCTCCATGAAGGAAGCCCAGAGCAAATAGCTCATGGTACCGGAAGCGCCCTTGGTATGTTAGCAGCTCTTGGACTTGGCGGGAAAAAGGGGAGTTCAGCCCTTGATGCTACCACGAGTGCAGTTAAAAATGCTAAGCCAATTGAATTTATGCGAGAAGGTGCGAAGTCTCATGGAGAGGCAATTGCAGCTAAGGCGTATGGTTTAGAAGAAAAAAGTATTGCTGCGAAGCGGGCATTTGAAGCAACAGATAAAATCAATCGACTAAAAACTGCTGTTGATACTAAGGCGGCTGAGGCAAAAGCGGCTAAGGGGGAAGTTGAGGGGCTTGCTGCCGATGAGACAGCTAAAGGAACAAAGTTTACTGTCAATCAAAACCTAATTGAGTGGCTTGCCTTTATTCGGAAGCGCAACACACTTATCAGGGATAAAATCGCACAAGGTCAACTTGACCCAGAGGCTAAGGTGAGTGGTGTCTGGGAACACAATCAGCCAGGTGCTATGACCCCAAACGATATGCTTGCTCTCCGAAGGGATTTAGACTCTGTTATTAATTATGAAAAGGTAGGGAGACAGGGAAAAAGTGGTGATTATACCCCAGTAGAAGAGGTTGCGTATAAGATAAGAAAAGAACTTGACTCTGCTTTGGACACCAGGATTGGGAAAAAGTGGACGGCTGCTAATGAAAAGGCAGCGGCTGCTTATCAAGTCAGAGATAATATCGCTACTCGATATAAAAATGAGCGGGGAAAGTTGGTTACTAATATCCTTCCTCATACCCTGGAAGACATACTCTATTCTGGGGTATTTAGCCTGCCTGTCTTCGCCCTACTGCGAGAGCATGGATTTGTTGGACTTGGCTCTTATGTTGGTGGGGCAGTTGCGGGGGGATTCGGCAGACTGGCATGGAACTCACTTCCCAGCCAAACAGCTCGGATGTTATTCTGTAAACTGCTGGTTAGAGATTTGGCTAGTTTGGATGAGGGGGTAAGTGGGGGCAGAACTTTTGGAGGTAATCTTCCTCCAGCACCAGAGGCTGGGCCAGGTGGTGGTTTGAATTCTGCTCCTCGTCCGGCAAGACCAATGCCAAGTGCTTCTCCTAGATTGAATAGTGAGAATATTCCGGATGCCGAGTTTGAAGATATTACTAGAAATGCATTTGAGGAGACGGTAAGACAATTGCCTGCTGCTGCTAGGGAAAAGGCGGTGAAGATGCTTGGGGATGGTAAACCAAGGGCGGCACAGAAGAAGTAAAAAGAATCGTTCACAACGGAAACAATAAAATCTCCTTCGGAGTTGATCACCGAAGGTGAGGGTGCACCAGAAAGGACGGCAAAGCCGTGAATAAGAACAATGGAGGTTGTATGAACAACTCGGAAGTTAGGTCAGAGGTAAGCAAGCTGATTAAGAGCCCGGCGGAGTTTGCTGAGGGCTCCTGTGCCAAACCGGATGTTCAGTCTCCCGCGGGGAATAAGAGCAGTGCAAGCGGGGGGTCGAAGGGAACCAACAAAAAGGGAAAGTAGTTAGGGGGTGATCCACCCTTCGGGGATTATCTAGGTGAGGGAGACCAGAACAGAGGTCTCCCTTTTCTAGTCTAGCGGCCTGCCTGGGAAAGCGGCGCCGGAATCAACTCATCGTTTTCTTCCTTGAACTCCACGACTTCGTCGTCTGGCGCTTCGATCACGGCGAGAAGTTCGCTCATTCTGAAGATGGTATAGAATGGCTGATTCTTCAGGGAGACGTCAAGACCACTCAGGTGAGGGAACAAAACCTTCCGTCCCATCAACTCTTTATCAGACTCGCTGCCAACCGCAACAACGATTCCGATGGTTGGGTAGGTCTTATACTTCTCAGGAATGATGAGTTTACCGTACTTAGACGGTGCATCATCACGGAGGACAACACACATGTCGGGGAAAGGGGCGAGAATGCAATCGGACCTTCTTAGGGCTACCATTTAGTTCTTCTCCTTTGGGTTAATAGATTCCAAACTTCTGTGCCTTAGCCGCTCCGCTAGGAACACCTGCGGTTGCTTTGCACCTCAAGACCGTTCGATTCTGTAGATTAGTTTCATCGACAAGACCGGCATCCCGTAGCGTCACGAGAATCACGTCAAGCTCTGGTCGAGAGCAGTCTCTCCATACCGCGTTCATCAACTGATTGATGGTGCAGCTGCCGGAGTTCTCGATAAACTTGAGAACCTTGTCTGCGGCGCCCATCATATCACTAGAGCCGACAGATCGAAAGACCTGCTTTAGTTCATTCTTTACATCGGTTGTGTAATCATCAGCCTCCTGTAGTTCGTCTTTTAGAATCACAAGGTCGTCCTTCCGCGAAGCAGCAATACACATCGCCATCTTAATTGTATTAGCCCACCGCGATGCCGTATAGTTCGTCGTGGCCTCGTCAGAGAAGTCGGTGATATGCTCCGACTCCCGGTACATCCTCTCAAATATCGGGCGGGCCAGGTTGTCACATTTGTATTCACCTCGCATCTTGGTAATCTCAACAAGGTCATTCACAAGTGGAGCAGTGATAACATCCCAATCAATTTGGGATGGCCAGGTGTTGAGGTACTTCTGCTTCGGGGCGTATACAAAGTTTACCCTCCGAGTAAATCCTCCTCCAATCGCGTCTTGTGGTACTGAGTCTTTTAGCCAAGTTGGGGCACAGCCCGCAAGCATTGAGGGACATGGATCGGTGATTATGAAAAGTCCCTTTCCTCGGGTGGCGTAGTTGTTGGTCTCACAATCCCATAGGTGCGTCAGGTCAGGTAGTTCCTCCTCAGGATGTCGGATGAAAACTCCTAACTCCGGGGCCACAAACAGGCAAGAAGCATCCTGATTAAACGTAATCCCTCCGGGACCAGTACGCGGCGGAGCAGAAAATCCCTTAGCCAATGTCTCCTTAGACCACTCCATCGTGATCCGATCGGAGAGGATGTTGGCAGTGAGGGCTTTTTTAATGATCCGAACTCCTGGGCCAAGTGCAGCTCCTTTCCCTACCGCAGGCGGACCTACGAGGATTGTGAATAGGTTAGGGAATAGTTTGTAGGTTCCCCTCTCAAACCAAACTCTTCTCTTGAGAGAGGCTCCTATTACAGTTGCTCCTACCCACAGATGGTAGTTGTCCGGGGAATCAGAGTAGCTCGCAACTGTTGAAGTATAGGTCTCAATCCATCCATTGTGCAAGAGTCTGGGCATTGTTTGAGGTCTTTCAAATTATATCCAACCATTACTTCTAGGGGAATCTTTACTTCGGTTCCGTTAGGGAACTGCATGGTTCGATCGAAGGAGCGTTCAAGAGCGCGAATACCGTCAAGGATTGCCTCATCATTGTCAAGGACTTCAAGGGTAATCGCATCATGATTGTCCTGAATGACAGGGTATCCAGACTCAACAAGTTGGCAGATTGCAAGTCCTGTATTATCCCCAACGCTTGATTGTGGGATAAAGGCATATGCTTTTCTATAAGTGTCAGCATTGTTGCTGCCCGGTCGGAGGTCAAAAAAGACCCTCTCTCGTCCGAGGGGAGTAACCAGACGGCGAGTGGAGTTAAGTTGTTGTTCGACATATTGATGGAATACTCCTTGAATGTCTGGTTCGATAGAGTGGAATTGCTTGAGGAGCCACTCCGTGTAGGCTGGGGGCATGTTCAAACCAGCTTCTACCAAGAGGACGATGGACATCCGGTCAGCGGCCATCCCATAGTTCCCGGCATGCCGGGTTTTCTTTCCGCAGTAGTATTGAATCTCGTACTTCTCGCCGGCCCCTTTATGCTTCTTTACTTCTGCAGCGTTGAGGTTGAAGAGTCGGGCGGCAAGCTTCGCGTGACGATTTGTTCCAGACAAGAGGTCGTTGAGTCCGTCATGGCTTCCACCGTTATCGACAATGATACCTTGAACCAACCAGTCCTCGGCACCTTTTTGATCAGCTTCGATAAAGATATGGCCAGGTCTTGCTCGCAAACATTCTCTAAAGAGGAGACCAAGATGGGTATGCTTTGGAATATTCTGACCATTAGTTCCGAATCCAAAGCAATTTTCTTGAGAGGATCGGCGTCCAGTCTCTGTCCCTGTGACCTTATAGGCACAGAAAAGTTGATCTTGGTAGAGTTTTGTGTCAACGTAGGTTCCCCTCATCTTGTTAAGTTCTCGGACTTTTAGGATCAAACCTGGCAATTTATCCTGTTTGTTATCGAGAGCAATGCGAAGTAACGCTTCTTCATCGAGGCTTTGCTTACCCGCAACATAGACGCCGTTCTTCTTCGCCCCACGTTTCTTTGGAATCTTAATACCGCGAGCTTCGAATATAGAGATGAGTTGTTGAGGAGAGCCGATGTTGATAACATCTGTCTTGCGCAGATTGCGGTCCGCTGCCACGGCTTTAACATTCCGTCGGCCGCTCTCTGCCTTTTCGCAGCTAGCCACCGAAGCTCCAAGGATCGTTTCGCACTCATCACAGCGTTTGTCGATTTCATCTAGGATGTGGCTCCTTAAAGCTGAAAGCTTTGGTTGATCAACTAAGATACCTCGCTGCTCGATCTGGTAGAAGGCGCGAGCGAGTCGTTGGGGGTAGTGGGCGAACTCTAATAAATTCATCATTTCTGATTATGATACCATGCCAACTTACAAACTCTGCATTGGCGATAGCCCTTCCCATCAATATATGTGTTTCTCTCATTGTATTCATGACCCCTCGGACAATGAGTTTTATCTTTTTTTGCTTTTCCCCTATGTTTATAGTTAGATATTACAACGTGGTCCGGATGAACACGAACACATCCTCGATTCTCACACACATGATGACCATCATCTAAGGGTCCAAGTCGATGTCCACAGAAGATAAGAGCTAAACGGTGGGCTCTTGCCCTTCCCATCCTTCCATATCCATCAGGACGCATTGGGCCAACCCAATTCCAGCAGCCGTTGGGTGTTGATTTCATGTCCACCATCTTCCAGAATTCGTGCTCTTCTTTGATCATATCCAATCCTTTCTGCTAACTCCTCAAGTTCTTTAATGCAAACCTCATAAGTCCCGGCAGCATCAAGGGCGTTATATCTTGATTTAGCTTCCATACTATCGCCCTTAGTCCATAGCTTAGAATCATCCTTCCAATAGGGCGATCGAGTATAAGTCATGCCAAGAAAGTGTAGACCATGGGGCATTTCAATCCATAGATTATGATGAAGGACCATTGTATCAACCCATAGATTTACATTAGGCTCAAAGCCAATTCGACGTAACTGCTGTGCGTCGAAGCCAATCTCGTTCTGTCCTATAATCCTTTGTTCTGATAACAGACGATCCAGCAGTCGCCAAAGTTTGGCATTGTTTATATCATCATACTGAAATAGATTGATACTTGCTGAGTTCCAAGGGTCTTTGGCAAGTGCAATCATATCAATGCCAAAGTAATATGTCTTTGTACCAATTCGTTTTCCCGAAAGCTCGATATCCATACTTACTGGATTGGGAGAATCAATGCACGATTGCACCCAGTCGCAGGCATCTTGTGGACTTAGATTCCAGAGGAGCTTCCTATCTGGTAAAGGATTCAATCTTCCGTTGTGCGAGAGTACAAACTCCAGTTCCTCTTTAGCTCGGGCGAGACAGAAAGTTGCAATTGGTTTCTCACTCCACATTCTGAGGACGTAGGCTGGGTGTTCCATAATAACCACATAGTGGTCCCAGTTGAGTTTGTCACTCCGTAGAAGTGAACCATGCCATTTGCTAACAGAGCAGCTTCCGGTTTTGGGATCAACGGTTGAAGGGCAGAGGAATCCTCCGGCTGTACCTCCAACCGCCACAATGATCTTGGGCTTGTAAGCATAAAGTTCCTCTAGTAAGGTCATGAAGTGGCAATCTGTTGGGATGCCAACCTCATCAATCCGCTTGAGATCGTTATCAGGGGGACGGATTTTGAATACGTTGGTTATCCAATAATCCGATGGGCGGAGACCGACCTCCCGGGTCATCCCTATAAGGAGCTGACCGGAGGCACCTGCGAAAGCTTTACCCTCGCGCTCCTCGTTCTCACCTGGAGCCTCTCCGATCAGACACATCTGAGCAGAGGTGTTTCCTCGAAGGGGAACGTAGGTTTGCTTTGCAGCGATAGCGAGTGATCTAAGAGCTTGCTCTGCTGAACCCACCGGTAGCTCCCTCCTGCTTTGCGGCTCTCTGCCGCTCTAGCATTAATCTCAGATCATCGACTGTGACTCCACTGCGGCGCATCTGATGAATAATATCGTTCATAGAAAGCTGAGCCTTGGGCGGATTCTCCAAGAGATAAAGCTTCCGATTTAATCCGTGCGCTGCGGTGGCTGCGAATGAAAGAGCAACAGAGTAGTCAGTCACTGAATCAGCAAGCTGTCGATCAATCGGTAAACTCTCGATATAATCCTTTGCCCAACGAAGTTGAGCAGTCATTTCTTCGAGCTTACTGATTGCTGCTTGAGTGCTTGTTCCATCCTGTTCTGAATTATCGTGCATTGATTACCGTCCTTTTCAAATAAGATTGGATATTGCCCAAGTTCAAGTGCAGCTACTCCGGTTGTTCCGGTGCCAGCATAGAAGTCGAGCACTCGTGCTCCGCTTCGTGGAAGGGTCATATCAAGGATGAATCGCTTCACCAGATCGACCGGCTGCTGGGCTACCTGAAAACGGCCGGCGACAGTCAGTCCTGGAACATCTACGATGTTTACCTGGCCGGGGCGCAGGAACTTCGGCTGGCCCTTCATAGCAATGATGGCTTGTTCGTATCCATTTGCGTAGCGGCAGGTCGGTTGCTGAGTGAACTGCTGATGTTTGAGCCAGACTACCGGGATTGCATTGATTGTAAAACCAGCCCTACACAGACTCCTACACAGGTCGATATAATAATTATACCCAAAGAAAAACACACCAAACCGATGAGGCTTAAGCACCCGGAACGCTGCCTCGGCGAGTGTGTCAAGGTCAGCCACAATAGAGTCACGAGAATCAGAATAGCTAATTGCTCCACCATGGGCACTGACATTTTCGGTTGCTCCCATCTTATCAAGATCGACCCCGTAGGGGAGGTCGGTGTAGATTAGGTCTATTTCTTCGTTCTGTATGGTATGGATTGATCCTTTCCAATCACCTTGGAAGAGATCGTACTTCGGCGAATCATCCTCATGAAATTGGGCGACGCAGCTTGATCCACCAGTTACCTGAGCAATAGTGACTTTGGCTTTCTGCATCTTCATATGATGCAACGCCAGGTTGATTGTTCCAATCCGCTGTGCGGAGGACTTTGATTCCTGCTTTGCAAGGACTGGCATTGCCCTTACCAGGGTAGCCAGATGGAGGTCTTTTGACACGAGCGCAGGGCTTTCGCCTAGCATCGCCGCGAGCTTGCGGACACCAAATCCGGAGGTCTCACCAAGGGCTTGTTCCTTTTGTGAAGGGGCTCCCGCTCCGCGGCTGCCTCCATGTATGGATTGCATCAGTTCGAGGAGGCGTTGCTTCCCCTCAACCTGCTCAGGCCAGGAGAGGTCTTTTCTCTTTAGGTTTTCTTCGATCTCAATGGCGGTGAGTCTTAATAGTCCATTTGTGTCAGATTCGGTTTCTTCTCGTAAAATCCAACCCTCACCCCTTATCAGGCATGGGATTTTAAGCAGCGAGAGTGCTGCAAATCTACGACCTCCCGCAACCAATTTGTATCCACGGTTGGTTTGTGAGAGAACAATGGGTTGGATCAATCCATATTCTTTTATGGAGGAGGCAAGTTCACCCACATCCCCATAATCTTTTCTCATTCGGTCTTCTACAATAATATCACAGAGATTTATTGATTCTGCTGGCATCCTTGTCCCCCTCAAGCCTTCGACTTAGTACATAAGAAGTGGCACCCACTTCGTGGTGGGTGCCCTATCCTACATACTAACTAGCTGCGAAGCAGCGAATCGCGATGTTCTGCGGTGCAACCCTGCACCCTGCAGAAATACTTCTTCACCGCGGTCATCGGCTTGCCATTCTGATCGGTTGTCTCTCCAATCTCCAGCTTGCCGACTTGCCCGACCAACGGTCCAATATAGCTCCACTGCGAGGGTTCATCGTCGGGTCCGACAAACTCCCCAGGCATCGAGGCGTTGTCGCTGCCGTCCCCATCAAAAGGAACACCTACGGAGTGGCATAGATCATACAGCTCCGCCGGGAAATTCGTGTTGCACCAGGTGAAGATCTCACTCCCGGTGAGGGTAGGATGGTTAACAACTCGAAGAGTTGGGCGGAGATTGACTGAGGCAGTCTTTCCGTCCTTCACCTTCGCAGCCTTCGGGCTGAATCCATCAAGGGTAAACTCGTAGATTCCGGCCGGAGGATTTGCAAAGGATTTTCCCTGGAGCTGTTCTTTTCCAAAAGTAAGTTTCGGCATTTTGTTTCTCCATTTTCATTTCGGATTATTTCATCCGGTTTCAATTTACCCACCCGAAGGTGGGCTACGTTAGTGTTCCGAATTGTTTACGTTGTGAACAAAACTTTGCTCCGCAGATCGAAGCTCAAGACTTCTTCCCGGTGATAAGCTCAATCATCCGACTAATGTTCGGTCCGTGAATCGGGTCGTTGATTTGGGCTTCGCTGATCTTGCTGAAATCCAACCCGCTGCTTGCAGCGAATCGGTAGTCTGGGATCACCTGAATCTTTGGGATCAAACCCCCGCTCTCGCGGGAGACCCGCCAAACTTCTGACATATACTTGTTGAAGATTTGGTACCTTCCCGGATACAAGCTGACCTTGCCAGTGTACTTCCTCTTTTCTTCTGAAGAGTCAGGTGTCTCCTCTGCCGCTTCATGGAACTCTAGGATAATATCCAGCAGGGTTCCGTCTGCCCCTTTAATAGCCATCGCACGGAACACCATGCTTTGGACCATGGTAGATTCGGCATTCCAGGAGTCCCATCCCTTGACGAAGTTTAGTTTCATCCCGGCCACCGTAATCTCCCTGCGGAGCGCGGGGTTGCTGTAGAGGGCATGGTCCATAGCGCACTTACCAAGTGAGGCGAGGGAGCTGAAGACCAGGGTTCGGGGACGACGTGCGTCGGTAGCCCCAGGGATTAAGTCTTTGATCGTGGCGCCACCCTCGATCTTGGTTAGGATCGAGAGACCTTCATTGAAGGCGGTGGGCATATGTGGTGCCCCTGCATCTGCGAATGTGATCGCGTAGCAGTCTTTGATTCCGGCAAGTGCCTGACGACGGCGATCGTAGTCTAGGAAGAGCACGGGCTTTCGAGCAGTAGCAGCAGTCCGAGATTTTCCAGACTTCTCCTTCCCTGCCAAGATCAGCAAGAGACGATCAAATGCGGTTTCGGTTTCACATGAGGCGAATTCTATCATTTTCTCACCTCTGATGTTCTTTCACGGTAGCAAGAGAAGTCATGGAATTGATTAGGAGAATGGCAAAAGTGAACTCCATTGAATTTTCCATCTAACCAAAACACCAGTGTCGGTTTCCAGTATGGACAATCAGAACATGGGGGAGCTTTAACAGACTCGATCCCATCTTCTTTTGTCTTGTAATCGTCCCACGGTTTCCATCGACTCATATTTTCCTTCCCTTCTTTCTTCTTTCAAGTTAATACAAAACTCAAAAATCTCAAGCCTTTGATCTATCTCACCAATAAGTGCGAGCTTCTGTTCTGGCCCGCGACCTTTATGGAGACGCTGGTAAGCAACGGCTTGTTCTACCTCCCAGATACACTGGAGGAGGTATTGAAGATCATTAGTCTTCGTCATCGAAAGGTGACCACGGCTCTTTCAATTCGTAGTCTGATTGGATTACCAGTGGACGCACACCCTCAGGTCGGGAGCAAATGCCGCGGAAGTCGCAGCCGGCGTAGAGATGACAGGCTTTGTCGTTGAGAGTCCATTGATTCTTCTCAAGAGAAGTGCGCATCTGCTCTGCCAAGATCAGAATGTTTGCCTGCCACTCAGCGATCTCCTCAACAGCATAATGAGGACGAACCCGGATAAACCGAGGCTTAGGGCTATCGCCCTTCTTCCTAGGCTCAGCAGGACGAAGGCGGCCACACACAGATATAATGCAGCGATCCACAGTAATCCCGTCATAGCCGAGTTCCTTGGCAATTTGCCCGATGGAGTAGATGTATCCGGCAGTTTGGGTGTGGGGCTTCCAGATGTTTTGGACATCGCTTTTTATGTAGTCCTTTGTTTTTTGGTCGAGCGGGGCGAGACAGTTTGTCTTTTCTTCGTAGATCACGAGGTCAGGTTTGCCCATCCAATAGACCACGACCTTGTCGGTCTCTCCTACGATGACTTCACCATGACGTCCAAAGGCCAGCTCTGCCCCGATCACTTTCCAATCTTTCATGTCTTGGAGGGCGAAGCTTTGGTAGTATTCAGCAGCCATCAAGATGGGGCCAAGGGCGAGAGAGGTGCGGGATTCGAGGGCGAGAGCTTCTCTATTTACAAAATTAGCCTGCTCTTGCCTCTCCTCTGTTACTCCCTTTCCATCCAGGTAAGGAAAACTTAATATCTGTTCAGCCTGATGTCGTAGACGCCTTGCTCTTTGATGATAAAGCCCCATGAAGATTTCATCGAAGCTCGACTGAGGGAAGTATTTCCCAAGCTGGCCTGCGGCCACTGGAATGGCAAACTTGTCGTACTTATCAGGTTGGGCAAGCTGGAGAGAGTCCATTCCTTCGCTTACCCAGGCTTTAGCGGCGATTACCATAATATCTTGGAGAGTGGGCATCTGTGGAATATCCACTGATCGGCTTGTCAATGCTTCTTTGGCTGGTGATTGAACAGCAGCTATCTGCTTATAGAAGTTCTCGCTCACCTTCGACCACCACGACCCAATCGACATGGCTGCGCCGCCGTAGCCTTTCCTCCGGAGAGTTTGAGGGGCGAAGGCGATGTTCTTGAGTCGGAACTTCTCCTGGCACTCAGTGTAGGTAGATGAGGTCGAGTTGTCAAACCAGAAAGCCCACCTTCCATCAGGGAGGACTTGGAAAAGCTGGCCGGCGTGTGGCTGCTTTCTTTGGAGAATAGGAATTGGATTTTCGTACTCACTCATTTTATTTTCCTTTATTCACAGTATTTGGACTTGATGTCCCTTAACCAATACAGCTGCTTTGGTGATACAGATGCGGTTGGATCGTCAGCTAATCGTGTTACAAAACTTGACTCAGTGCTGGTTAAATCTGACATATCAAGATCACACTCAATTATGATCTTAATAATTCGATTCGCCTCAGCACGGCGCTCGTCTGAGGTCTGAGTGCTTTCGTTTCCAAGATTTCTACCAAAGATATTCATTGGATTGCCTCCGGAGGAGTCTGCTTCGCAACGCGGACTTGTTTTGCCTTGGCCTCGCCAATTGCCTTTATCGCTTGAGCCACCTTCGCCAAATCCTCCGGTGTTTTACAGGGGATACCCAGGAGGGTGGCCACAGTTTTTAGCCGTGAGGCTAAAGCACGAAGTTGCTTTTCCTTTGCAGATGGTAGCTGATCAGGTCCGGCGATTGTTTTAGCTCCGTTGGCGATACTTGAGACACCTTGGAAGCGGAGCTTCCGTCGCTTCGCAACCTGTCGATCCTCAAGCTCTACCGAGCTGGCGCTCATATCAAGCCGACGGTAGTCCAAGATTCGCTGTGCTTCTTCGATCTGGTGCTTTACACTGTGAATGTGAATGATCAGTTCATCCTCAGTGTAATCCACCAAACGTTGCATTAGGGTTTTGTAGGTGAACCCTAAAGGTTGTATAACTCGCCCTTTATGAGTCACTCCCTCGTCATCTACCAGCGGGCGTTCCTGTGTAGCAAGGGCGTTGTCATTAAAACAACCAACACAAACATTCGGGTCTGCATCGGAGATATGGTGGTCACATACTGGAGAACGACAGATTTCACAAATTATGTAATTGGAATCGGACCACCCATCTGTCCCAGATTCGTTGGGAGGTGGGCACGGGTGCTCAGGGGTGGAAAACTTGCATGGGAAATCATTTGCCATAGCTTCGCTGCCTTTTCAATTCGCTGATTTTACAAATAAAATGTCCGGATTTCCGGTCTGCTTCTTACTAGCCAAAGGCTAGGTAAGGATGGTTCGTCGCGGCATCTGCACGCTAACTTTCCCATCCAAGTAAAGCCGAAGGAGTTCCCGCATTATTGCAGAGCGGTCACCCCTTCGGGGTACTTTGATATGGAACTTTGCAGCCTGTTCCGACGAGATACGGGCGGAGATAAAGTTTTGCTTTGGCATGAATCTAGTGTAGCAAGATTGTCACACGTGTCAAGCCTCTTTTTCGCTTGTATCTTATTGAAAACAAGGAGGATACACATTTTCATATATTCTCCCATTTTACGGATTCTCCTAGATTTTTGGTAGCTCTGCTCCGATCTTACCTTCGATCAGTTTCACCATTTCAGGATCGAGCACATATTTGGTGATTGCAGGTGGCTCACTTAGGGGACTCAACGGCGAGACCCTCGGTCGGTTTGGATCTTGAAGATATTGGTAGTCAACCTGGACTTGAATACGGAGTCCGCCAGGAAGCGTTTCCGTCAAGGTCATGTTGGTTGCTTGATAGTTCGGCTCAGCGGTAGTTCCTAAGAGCTTGCAGGTTTGCACGAACTCTTCACGACTGTAGCACCAGCAGTAGATACCGGAGATCTTGATCGGCTCTTCTCCATCGAGGTCTTCGAGTCGAAGCTGAAGAATGTCTAAGTCATCAGATAAATCTTGGATTGTCTTTGCCATTTCATTCCTACTTTCTTTATCCAACCTTTTGGTTGGTAACTTACAGTTGATTACTTACAGTTGATTGCTACTTGTTAATGGTGCTAACGCAGTCGGTGGTAATCTTCAATCGGAGGTGGAGTAGATTCACCCCCGCTTCGCAGAGAGCTTTAGCCAATTTGAGTAGGGCCTTATCATACCTACACATCGCCTTCTCCTGATCAGCTTTTGCAGAGAGGTACTCATCGAGAGCTTCTTTTAATTTTTCCATGGTTCTCCTATTGTTTAACTCCATTTGAATCGCCCTCATCAGGGAGGGAGATGGTGTGTGAGAAGCGAGCAAATTCTAGGGCTCCGTGGATGTCCTCGGTAGAGGCGTATCCGCTGTGCAAACGCTGGAGTCCGGGTAAGTTGGGAGATCGGTAGAGCATGTCCCCTTTCTTGAGGAGATTCTCCGCCCCAGTCTCGTCTAGAATAACCTTCGAGTCGATTGCCGAAGCTGTCTTAAACGCAATGCGAGCCGTGAAGTTCGCTTTGATAACCCCCTTGACAGTATCAACAGACGGACGCTGTGTGCCAGCAATGACATGAATACCAGCAGCACGAGCTTTTCTAGTAAGGTAATCAAGCTTGTCCGCCCCAATTTTGGCCGCCCTTCCTTTTTCTCCAGGGAGAAACACGATGTCAGCTAGTTCGTCGATTACCAGAATGATGAAAGGCAGCCTCGCTGGGACTGAACACCGCTGGTTGTACTCAATGATGTTCCGACAAGCAGATCGGCCGAATAGATCGAGACGTAGGTCGGTCTCCTTGCAAAGCAAGTCCATCTGTTCCACCGTCCTCATCGGAGTTGTAGCGATCTCGCCGCCAGTTTCTACCCAGAGAGTTGGGTTTCCAATGAATTCGGTGAACTCAACTCCCTTGGTGTCGGAGAGTACGATCTTATTGTTTCCGTTGTAAACAATTGTTGCAATGATACTCCGCATGAAAACAGACTTTCCACCTCCGGTGGAGCCGGCTACTAAAAGATGAGGTAGTGCAACCAGGTTGTCGAATACGGGAGTACCCAACCAATCGACCCCGAGGCAGATTGGGAGAATCATCCGCTGTGATGCAGGAGAGGCGGCAAGAAGATCACGCCACATCACCGTTTTAATCTCTGAAGGAGGGCGAGGGACGAAGATACCAACGCAACCTTCCTGTGGAAGGGGTCTTATTAAGACTGATTCTACCTGAAGAGCCAAGGCAAGGTCTTCCGCTATGTTCCCCAAGTGCGAAGCTCTAGTCGATCCTTGTGGGATCATCCGAAAACAAGTTACCCTCTTCCCTTCGGTCACTTGCGCGAGCGGCTTTACGGCGAGTCCGAGGGATAAACTTCTCGTCAGAATCACCCCCAGCGTTTTCACTTGCTCCGGGGACAACACCTGCGGCGCTGCGTTTCGAGGTGGTTCGTTGCTTGGTTGTGTTGGCATCAATCTTCACCTGCTCCACTTGACGTTGGATTTCTTCGAACTGTTTCTTGGTAACCCCAATGATATCGTAGGTCTGATTCATCGAGTTGTGCTTGAGATCGTCCCCGGCGTCCATGGTGATCTTATGCCGGAGAGAGGATAGAATTTGCACGCCGGTTTGGCTGACGAACAGAATAGAGAAGGGGCTGACATAGGCCGAGCAGGCGAATTCGTACGTACCCACAGGGCGTGTGTCATTTTCAGAGTAGAGTTTTATTTGCAAGGCTTCGCCTTCTTTCTTTTATTGATAGTGCAATCCCAGCCACGACCGAAGTCATGGCAAGGTTTCAGTATCAATTAGGAGGTCTTGTTGATCTTATCTCCATATTCTTTTGTCGGAGGTCTGGTAACAAGCATACTAACCGTAGCCTTCATCCCACAGTAGGTACAGAGAGTTCGTCCGTGGGAAAGGACGGCAGAATCATTTACCATCTGAGTGGATGTGAGGATATGGTTGCAGAAGCGGCAGTAGTTCACTTTGTGCCCCCGTTCAGTTCGCTTGCGCCAAGCTCGGCTGCGCCTACCGCTCCACTCAACATCAGCGGGCGAAGTCTAGGACTCAGGTATTTGAAGTTCTTAGCAAAGCTGTCGATGTCGGTGAACTTGATGAAGAGACCTCCGGTCAGTTCGGCAATGCTTTTGAGGAACTCCTCACCAGAGGAAGAAGTGCCAATGTGAACACAGTCAATCGGAACTTCGGCAGCCTTAAAAAGCAACGCTTGTGTGGTGGCTGCAAGGTCGCTGTCGGGCTGCCCATCACTCATGAGAATACCACGAGTTATAGGGTAATTCTCGATGACCTTTTCGAGTGCTTGGGCCATCGGCGTCAAGCCAGTTACGGTGAGCTGCCAGCTTGCAAGCAGGGCTCTGGTGTAATCGGAGGTTAAGGGGTAGCAAGCTGCCGAACTTTGCTCATTATTCGGGAAGGTCTCACAGGCAATCGACGTATCCCCTTGGGGGCCAAGCGAAAGGGATTGGAGGAAGCTTTCGGTCGCCTTCTTGAGAGCATCCATCTTTTCGCCATCCATTGAACCACTTACGTCAAGCATAAGGGCGAGTCGATTCGCACGAGTCTCGGGTGACCCCGACCCACTGGAGATGGCTTCGGCTTCGGCCTTCTTCGCCGAGGCAAGCCTTGCTTGGAGTCCGGTAAGGATTGGCTTCTTACCGATCTTCTTAAGCCCCTCATAGGAGGGTTTTCCATTCGGGGGGTTGAATGGAGTAATTCCGTTGGTAGGTTCATTTGCCATAAATTACCTCTGCTGCCTTTTCACGAAGTACGTGAACGTAGTTGGTTATCCGCTCGCCGGGTTGAATGTCAGGCTCCTTGAGAAAAACAAAGTAGCAAGGTTCGCACGCAAGAGCATCACACTTTGGGCAAGGAACTGATTGTTTTTGGTAGAAAGTTAACATTTTATTTCTCCTTCTGAAAGTGAAGTTTCTCAATCTGTTGCCAGAGTGAATTGAACTTCGACATCGTTTCCATCGACCCGCCTCGATCTGGGTGCAAAGCCATCGCACCATCTCGATACGCCTTGCGTGCGGCTTCGTAGGGGAGGAGTTGGAACCATTCCTCGATCATCTTCCCTACGGGGGTGGTTGCTCCGCCACGTGGGGGTGGAGGTGGTTGCTGGGCTGCTTGGGCCTGCGCCTTTGATATTATAACAGCGACTCCGCCGAAGATTCGCTCCGCCAAGTCCTTAACTGCGGGGAGGAACTTCTCAGTGATTGTCCAAGTCTTTGACGTGCCGTCCCACCCTCGATCTGAGCTTGGTATTAGCTGCTTCAACAGATCAACGAATTGGGGTCGGTAGGGAGTTACCACCCTGTAGGCATCTACAGTGGTGTCCCACCAGATTTTGATACCAGTTTGTTGGGCCATTATTCTAATCCTCACCTTCATTTTCAAGATTGAAAACAAAAGTCAAGATTCCGCAAAGCGGAAGATTGCCGAAGGCAATGGAAAGAAACGCCACCCTGTTTTGAGTGGCGTTCCAGATTTCTTACAAACCAAGTAGCGGAGCTGTTTTGCTCCGCCGGGGGTTAGACGGCGGTGTTCGCCTTGAAGCTGGCGAGCAGGGCGGCAAGATCGTCTGCGGTAATGTTCTGTCCCAAAAGCTCGGACAGAGCCTTGACCGCCTTCGACGCAGGATCGGCCTTCCGACGGCCTTCGCCAGGCTTGCTGGCATCGAGCATCAGGTCGTAAACACCTTCGACACCGGCCTGGTCGGTGTCAAGCATGAACTCACGCGCGAGGTTCTGCTGCGCGAGCACCAGGCCACGATTGATAATGGCGACCTTGACCTTTTCCGCCTGCTCGGGATCGGGGTTGTATGAGGCGATCAGAGTGTCAAGCTCGATTGACGAGCCAACCTCAGAGTACTGGAAAGTCTGGATTTTCAGAATCTCCGGCTCGGGCAAGCCCCTCGTCTTGAACTCTGCAATCGTGGCGTTTGCCTTCTTCTCAGTGGTGTTTCCCTTTCCGAAAAGCTCGGTCACTTGCTCGCCAGTCTTTTCGTCGAGTTCGACGACGGCTTTGCCATCTGCATCGGTTGAGTAAACTACGGTCTGGAGGTTAATGCGAGTATCGTTGTAGGTGCTCATCTGGGTTTTCTCTTTCTCCCGCTTTGCGGGCCCACCGCGGTGGGTTGTTGCTTAGGGATTTAACTACGTTTGGGTTGGTGCTTTTGGTTCTTACTTCCTTCCCTTTAAGGGGGATGTTTAATACTAGACTATTCCCAAAGGGATGTCAAGCATTAAAATACAAGCAGGAGAAATCTATGAAAAATGGGAGAAATTTCCTGCTCGTATCTTATTGTTAGACAAGCTGTTAGACAGGGACTTATTTCCATCCCTCTTGAAGCCTCTGTAATTCATTTAATTTAGGAGGCCTTCGTAGTTCTTTGTTTTCAGGTCTTCGGCTTTGATTAAGTAAACAATCTTCGCTTTCGGTCCCGCATGTAGTCTCCAGGTGGTGCCGTCGAAACTCGGAACAAACCCCTGATTCCAAAGTGTGACAAGAGGTTGATATGGGTATTTACCTTTGGGATGCTTGATGTATTTCCAAACAGGAATCTTGAAGAACGATCCAGTATAAGCCCACACACTATCCCTCACACTGGCCCATATATTGTCCCTCATACTATCCCTCACACTGGTCCCCACACTGTCCCATATAATGTCCCTCATACTATCCCTCACACTGGCCCACACACTGTCCCTCACACTGTCCCTCACACTGGCCCACACACTATCCCCCACACTGGCCCCCACACTGGCCCCCACACTGTCCCTCACACTGTCTCTCATACTGTCCCACTTTTTTAGGAGGGCGAGCTGTTTGGGGCCAACTACAGAAGTCTTGAGTTTGAGCGGATCTATCATGGGATGTCGAATGATAAACTTATCGAGTTGCTTGAGCCAGAGAGTATGTGCTCTCCGGCAAGCCTCCTCGTGCTCTCGACCAATCCACATCGGAGTAGGAGATTCGTCAACCCGGTATACCCACTCATCCGGGTTCAGGTAATCGCCGTTCTTTGGAGTGATCTCAATTTT
>Ga0187853_10000419_pt1 | contig 45720 bp, 47 predicted proteins | sample June2016WEW_6_10_2_FD_132417 | JGI IMG/M metagenome (GOLD analysis project Ga0187853, IMG submission 132417) | Peatland microbial communities from SPRUCE experiment site at the Marcell Experimental Forest, Minnesota, USA - June2016WEW_6_100 | ecosystem: Environmental > Terrestrial > Soil >... | reverse complement strand
CAGGAAGGTTGCCTGGATTACAAGCGGCGGCCCAGTCGAACCCCTCATAGCGATGGATGTAATTCCGGTTTATCCGGAAAACCACGGGGCAATGATCGGGGCGAGTAAGATGGGGACGGACCTTTGTGAAAAGTCGGAATCCATGGGATATTCGAGCGACCTCTGCTCCTACGCCCGTTCTGATATCGCCTGCGCAACGGTAAACGGCGGCCCTATCGGCGGTCTTCCCCGTCCCGACATGCTCATATGCTGCAACAATATCTGCGGGACAGTTCTGAAATGGTATGAAGTTCAGGCCCGCTACTTCAACGTCCCCCTTTTCATCTTCGATACACCATTCTGTCATGTAGGCTATGCCGAAGAGGCCCGAAGATATGTCCGCAGGCAGCTCGATGAATATGTCCTTTTCCTGGAAAAGACATGCGGAAGGAAAATGGATAGCGACCATCTAAAGGCTGTGGGAAAGCTTTCCCTTGAAGGACAGCGGCTCTGGCAGGCAGTACTGGCAACGACCGCAAACAGTCCCGCGCCCATGACGGCCTTTGATGCCTTTTACCACCTGGCGTTGATAGTAACACTGAGAGGAACACCACTCGTAATCGACTATTACACCCAGCTCTTAGAGAAGATGAAAGACCGCGTGGCCAGAGGGATCGGGGCTATTCCCAATGAGAAGTACAGGCTCCTCTGGGACAACATCCCCATCTGGCCCCGGACGCGCTGGCTCTCGGAAAAGCTGGCTTCACACAACGCCTGCCTCGTGGCGGATACATATACTTCCGCCTGGTGCGGCACGACGAAATACATAGACGAGAATAACTTCTTTGACTCCATGGCCGAGGCCTATACGCGCATCTATCTCAATATCGGCGTGGATGAGATGGCCCATATAGTACTTGAAATGGTGGATAAGTATAAGGTCGACGGCATCGTGATGCATTCGAACCGGAGTTGCAAACCTTACTCCCTGGGCCAGTATGATATCCAGAAGATCGTCGAGAAGGAAAGAGGGATTCCCTGCCTGATGATTGAGGCCGACATGGTGGATGAGCGGAGCTTTTCAGAGAGCCAGGTTTCCACGCGCATCGATGCCTTCATGGAAATAGTCAAGCAACGAAAAGGGTCTCAGGCAGCAGATTGATGAGGGTCATTGATGATTACAGCAGGAATTGATATCGGATCTATCACCACAAAGGCAGCCGTCATGGCCGAAGGGAAGATACGCGGCACAAGGGTCATCTTTACCGGGTACAACGCCGAACAGGCCGGTACAAATGTGTACGAGGAACTGCTGAAAGAACTCGGCATTGAGAAGTCCGATGTCAGGAGAGTCGTGTCCACAGGATACGGCAGGAACAGCGTGAAGTTTATGGATAAGGCTATGACGGAGATTATCTGTCACGGCGTGGGCGCCCATTATTTGAATCCCCGTGTCCGCTCCGTCATTGACATCGGCGGGCAGGACAGCAAGGCCATCGTCCTCGACGAAAAGGGGAAGGTAAAAAACTTCGCCATGAACGACAAGTGCGCCGCCGGCACAGGACGCTTCCTGGAGGTGATGGCGAGGGCACTGGAAGTGGACCTTGACGGATTTGGAGCCCTTTCCCTGAGAGCAAGCGATCCCTCCAGAATCAGCAGCCTCTGCACGGTCTTTGCCGAATCGGAGGTCATCTCGCTCATCTCAAAGGGCGAAAAGCGGGAGAACATTATTGCAGGCATACACGAGTCCATCGCCGCAAGGGTAGCGGCTATGGCAAACCGTTTGCGGATTGCACCTCTCGTGGTGATGACAGGCGGCGTGGCAAAGAATATCGGTGTTGTAAAGGCCATCGAGAGAAAGATCGGGATGGCCGTCGAGGTCTCGGAATATGCCCAGGTGAACGGGGCTATCGGCGCCGCCTTCCTGGCCACGAGTCTGAAATAAGAGTGTCGTTCGTCCGGATAACCGTATAAAATGTTCTTGCCGGTTCACAAAGAAAGCCTGCACCGGCAGAGTCTAACATCCACTTTTGTTTTATCTTATTCCCCGTTTTGCAGGTAGCTTTTTACTTCTTCTTCCTTCAGCAGGACCCGAAGGCCGCCTTCGGCCAGGGCCGACATCTCGTCTTCACCTGGATAGACGAAGACAGGTGCAAGGAAACCGACCCTCTCCCTGACCCAGTCAATCAGCAACTCTGAATGGGCCAGTCCGCCTGTCAGTATAATTCCGTCGACTGCGCCTTTCAAGACAACACACATGGAACCGATGTCCTTTGCAACCTGATAGGCCATTGCTTCATAAATAAGTTTCGCCCTTTCGTCTCCCGTATTGATCATGTCGCGGATCTTCTGCCCATCTGTTGTGGAGAAATATGCCGAGAGGCCTCCCTGCCCCACAAGCCGTCCCTGTATCTCTTTCTTGTCAAGCTTTCCCGAGAATGCAAGATTGAGCAAATCTATTGTGGGAAGGGAGCCGGCTCTCTCCGGCGTGAAAGGCCCTTCACCGAGTCCATTGGTACAGTCAATCACCCTGCCTTTTTGATGAGCGCCGATGGTGACGCCCCCGCCCAAGTGGGCCACAACGAGGTTCAGCTCCTCATATTTTTTCCCCATCTCCCGGGCAAGTCGCCTTGCCGCAATCTTCTGATTCAGGGCGTGAAAAGCGCTCTTCCTCTCAATTTCGGGAAGGCCGGATATTCTCGCGAGAGGCTGGAATTCATCTGTGCTCGGCGGGTCGATGACTATGGCCGGCATGCCGTATTTTTTCGCAATATCAAGGGCCATGGCCGGTCCCAGTGCCGAGGGATGCATTCCGTATTTACCCTCCAGAAGATCCCGGCACATATCCTCATCGATCCTGTAAGCGCCTGCGGGCGCCGGTTTCCCCAGTCCGCCGCGACTGACGATCATATCGATCTCTTTCAGGCTGATACCGTTTCTTTCGAGAAATTTAAGAATGTCCTCTTCCCGGCGGGGAAGCTGTTCACCGATGGATTTATAAGAAGCCAGCGCTTCACTGCTGTATCGGATCGTTTCGAGCACGGCATTGTTTCTGCCCGAAAACCAGCCCACCTTAGTCGACGTCGAGCCTACATTGATGACAAGCAGGTGATGTTCCCTATGCATCATTTCTTTCCCTCAGATCAAGGATGCCAGAGCGATTTCCACAAGCCGGTTTCCCCGGGAGACGAAGGGAATATTCAGGATCACGGGCTTCGTCATTCCCATGAGAACACCCGCCATTTCCATCTTTCCGATAAAAACGAGGGACTGCGCAAGCAGATACCCGCTCTCGATATCGGGCACGAGATAGATATCGACGTTTCCGGTGACGACGCTTTTAATCCCTTTTCTTGCCGCCGCTACATGGCTCAAGGCGCAATCAATATCTAGGGGGCCTTCGACAATCGCGTTTCCGAATTGCTTCCTCTCCCCCATCTTGGAGAGAACGGCGGCATCAAGCGTCGAGGGGATGCTGGGATTAACCTGTTCAATGGCGGCAAGGACGGCGACCTTTGGCGCCTCTATCCCCAGCAGGCCCGCCAGATTTATTGCTTGTTCAAGGATTACCTGCTTTTCAGTAACGCCCGGATAGTTATTCACGAACGTATCGGTCACTAGAACCAGTTTGTCGCTTTTCGGCAACTGGAAGACCGATACATAACTTGCCAGCTTCCCCTTCAAGAGTCCCGTGTTTGCATCGAGAACTGCTTTCATGAAACTCTTCAAATCTTCAGCTCCCTGCATAAGCATATCCGCACGCCCTTCCCGGACGAGCGCGACTGCCGCCCGAAGAAACCCGCCGGCATCTTTCACGTCCATGATTTCATGTTCCAGAGATGCAAGATGGCTCTTTTTTACCAGGGTCTCCATCGCCTTGCCGTCACCGACCAACACCGGAAAGATAAGTCCCTCTTTCGCCGCCTTGGAGATAATTTCCAGATCCGACTTCTTCACCGATGAGATCGCCAGCCGTCTTTTCGCTGCCTTTTTCCTCGCTGCCTCTATAATATCCGCGAATGTGCCGGCCATTTCACCTCACCCCCTTTTCCAGCCTGTCGGCCACCACAACACCCATTGCAAGCTCGGTAATAATGGAATCGCTGAAGTCCGCGCGCGAGGGAATACAGACTGCCCCTCTTGAGGTCACTGCGATTGAGCAGCGAGTCACATCCAGGAAAAAATCAAGCTTGCACATGATGTTGCCCGTGTCGAGGCGGGGGACGAGGATAATATGCGGAATCTTCGCTAAATCGATATCTCGGTAATCTCTCAGGCGGCCCCTCGGCCCCAGGAATATCTCCGTGAAGGAGGTCGCACCGACAACCTCACATTCCCCGAACTCTCCCGCATCTGCGGCCTCCCTGAGTAATTTGTAATCGCGGTAAGAATCGAGTGTCCTGCCGAATTTCCTCTGGCCGGAAATAACAACGATCCTCGGTTTCTCATACCCGAGCAAATGGTACAGAAAGACGGCATTCCTGAGAATGTCCGCCTTCGTCCTGTAATCAGGCGTTATACTGACGCCGGTGTCCGTGAAGGCAGTCAGATGGCCGAGTCCCGGTATCTCCCAGAAGGAGACGACGCTCACTGTCATGCCGGAGGCCGCCTTCCCTTCCGCCCGAATGATCGAGCGATAGACGTAGGAGGTCGGAATCTGGCCTTTGCTCACGATAGACAGTTTCCCCGAAAAGAGCATGCCGATGCCGAGATCGGATATCCTTTGCCTGTCGTTTTCAATAATCCTCTCAAACCTGCTGATGTCGAACTCGACCTTCTCCCCCAGTTCATCCATCTTCTCCGAATTCCCGATGAGGACGGGTTCGATGTACCCAGCTTCCCAGCTTCTTTTCACCGCCAACATGAATTCCTCATCTTCAGGGGCGAGAACGGCAAGCTTTTTCGGCCCTTTTTCCCCGGCTATTCTGGAGACATCATCAAGTGATCTAATCATCGAAGTCACCTCGCATGAAACTCGCCATTCGGAACATCTATTCCTCACCGTTGAATATTAATTTCTTAAGTAAGGGACGAAAGATAGGAACGCAGATTTTGCTTTTTTGACAGGCCCAGTTTATGTCTGATATGATAGCGGTACACATTGACTGCACTGATGGAAATATTCAAAAATGCCGATATCTCTTCGGTTGTCTTTGCCTCTTTTATTAGATTGGCAACCTGTACTTCTCTTTTCGTAAGATTCAGATACGTGACTGACAATTTCTGAGCGAAGGGTGACATGATGTCCCTTAGATTAGATGCAAGGACATTCACATAAGACATTCCCTGCAGGTCCACATGAGTTTTCAATTTTTCCATGTGCGGCAGAATGAGTACTTTGATGTTCGACAAAACTTTTTGTTCCAGTTCGTTTCTATCCTCATCTCTCTGTTTCATCAAGACCCTTAGGGCCGAGTTCATGTCTTCGAGTTCATGCGTCTTGACCTCGAGCTCCATCTCCCTCTTTTCCAGTGCCTCCTCTGCCCGCTTGCGTTCCGTGATATCCATGGAGTTGCCCAGAATGGCCGGTCTGCCCTTGTAAATAATAGGTGTAACTGATTCCATGATCCAGTGAATATCACCGCTCCGGCTGATGATTCTGAATTCATGAGGAAAAGATCGTTTCCCTTTGAGCATATCTATTGCACACTGCTTGTGCCGCTCCTTGTCCTCGGGGTGGACAATGGAGTTCGATTTTTTCCCCATCAGCTCTTCCGGTGCGCACCCATAATATGAAGCGGCATTAGGATTTATTGACTGAAACTGGCCATCCTGCACTACGTATATGCCTACGAGAGATCTCTCCGTCAATGTTCGGAAAAGCTGCTCGCCCTCGCGCACTTTTCCTGACCCATGTTCGTCCTGATCGCTTTTTTTCTTCAATTTTTTGACCGCCGCCTGTCTTTTCATGGGTTATGCTTTCGCATTGCGCCCATCCGGGGCCCACAAATACCATCGGTACATCTGAAATGCAAGCGCATGATATGCAATCACAGTCAAGAACCGAAAGGCCGTTCGTTGGCCTACTGTCACGCATCCTACAGATTGATCGATTCAAATTGGCAATAGCCGTCACGAATCGATAATAACAACTATTTTCAGTCAGCACGCATGCTTTGTCAGACCAGAGCAATACAATTTACAGAAAGAAATATTCGATTACTGAAGTCAAGATGTCCGGATAACAATATATTGATCTTGACGATATTCGCGCATCCAGATCGAAATCGCTAGTTTCGCCGTTTGCTGACTCTGAAGACCGAAGTATCAAGTTGACGAGTTTTGTCATATATGTAATATATGAAAGGGTAAGTCAAATGATTCTTTGGTCCTTTCGGTGAAAGAATTCCATATAGTTATTAAGTCACTTGATGATTACAATTGCTCCAGCGGTTGTCCATCCACCGCAGCTCCACTCTTTATGAAACTCCATCGTAAGGGAATGCGCAATGAAAATTTCAGAAAAACCCATACATAAGTATCCATGGTACCTTCGTCCATTGTTCTGGAACCAAGAAAGAAAGTTCGGTCAGGTCCTGAAGTCCGCCCTCCTCTGGGCGAGAGTGCCAAAGCTTTTCTTGGCGGTGGCATTTCTATATGGTGTGCTGGACAGGAGCGGAAGCCCCATCGATCCTGTTTTGCGTTCTTCGGTCATGCTTAGGGTGTCACAAATAAACTGGTGCCCCTTTTGTATTGATATCAATGCATGTATATTTGCAGAGCGAGCCGGCTCTGTGGAAAAGCTGGAAGCCTTGGAAAGATGGCGGGAAAGTGAGCTTTTCAGCGGGAAAGAAAAGGCTGTTTTGGAGTACGCTGAGGCAATTACCTATCCGGGTCAACAAGTGAGCGATGAATTAATGGCGCGACTACGTGACTTCTTTGACGAAGATGCGCTCGTCGAACTTACGGGATTGGTTGCTTTTCAGAATTTATCCAGCAAGTTCAACAGCGCCCTCGACGTACCCGCACAGGGTTTTTGTCGGCTTCCGTCTCTGCCAGCTAATTGATTGAAAATTTAGCAATACAGGAACCAGATATGCCATTGCACATAATTTATTTTCCTGATATAAATTCATCATAGTCTTTCGTGAGAGCTTTACACCATAAAAAGATAAAAAGGAGATATCTCCATGATTGGGAAAAAGACACTTATCATTCTTGGCATAAGCATTGTCATATTTGTCCTTGCAAATACGGGGTCATTTGCATTTAGACCGGGCAGTTTATTGCAAGTTAAGAATTTAAAAAAATGCGAGAATTGCGATTTAACCAGTGCGGATCTAAGCGGCGAAGATCTCAATGGAGCGGATTTGCAAGGTGCAAACATGACCGGTGCAAATCTATCTACAACAAATCTTTCCGGTGCAAACATGAGGAATGTGGAATTAGCAGGTGCAAAACTTTCAAATGCAAACTTGAGCGGTGCGAGACTGACCAATGCGAACTTGAGCGGTGCAAGCCTGATTAAGACAAGCCTCACCGGTGCAGATTTGACCGATGCAAACCTTACTAATGCAAAGCTGAGTGACGCAAGATTGACCGATGCAAATCTGACGAACGCAAACCTGACGAATGCCAGGATGAACAATGCGTCTCTAAGAGGTGCAAATCTTACTAATACAAGACTTACCGGCGCCAGGATGGATAATGCTTCCTGGTTGGATGGCACAACGTGTAAGGAAGGTTCTGTCGGGGAGTGCAGGCAGTGATTTCTTCGTAAGAAGATAAGTATATAATTCCTTTTCTAACCTGCTTACGGATGATTCGTGAGACAGCATACCCCGTTCGGAGATTTGTCGTTTCTTGAAGTTGAGCCATAACCCACTTAGTTCTACACACCGACGGTTGCAGATTTTTTCAGCCGCCTTTTCTTTTCTTGGAAGTGTCCTTGAGAAGGTAGCACCTCTGATTATTTTTCGATTTCTCCTGTCGTTTTTCACGGCTCACTGCTCTCTCTGCGAGCTTCAACAGGATAATTATGCTCCTGCCAACCGCTGAATCCACCGGCCAACGGCCGCACGTTGATAAATCCCTTCTTCTTCAGTATTAATGCCGCCCGGGCACTCGACACGTCGTTTGGTCAGGAGCAGTAAGTCACAGTTTCCCTTTCGACGGGAACGGCGGAAAACCGTTCCAGATTCTCCAGGGGAAAGTAAAGGGCGCCTGGAATTACATACGGATCAGCCTCAAACTCCAAGGGATGTCTTACATCTAAAATGGCGATCTCATCACCAGCATCGATCTTCCCTTTGAGCTCTTCAGCGCTCATGCGGTTGGAAAATAATTCCTTAAGAAGACGCCTCCTGCGTAAATATTTCCATGCGATATAAAAAGCAACGAGCATAAGAACGGCTATAAGAACACTTCCTTCTCCCCAGTCAGGTAGGGCAATCCCTACGAGTTGTATTTCACGGCTGAAAATATAACCGGCGCCCATGAAGAATCCTACCCAGAGGAGCGAACCGATGCTGTCGAAAAGCAGAAAAGTCTTAAGCGGCAATCTCACAATACCGACAAGAGCTACCGTCAGATTGCCGAGCCCCGGAATGAACTTTGCGAACAGCAGAAAAGCAGGCCCATGCTTTGCGAACAAATTCTGCGTCTTCCTCACGCACGCATCCGGTTCAAGGCTTATGCGGCAGAGAAAAGAGAGGACATGAATTCCGCGAACCCGGCTGATAGAAAGCCATGCAATATCCCCGAGCATGACGGCAGCGAAAGCCAAACCTATGGCATAGGCAAACTGCATGTACTCCATCTCGGTAAGAATACCGGCAGCAATCAGTGGGAGGGTTGCAGGGATGGGAATGCCGAGTCTCTCCGAAAACATCCAGAGGAAAAGAAGAATGTACCCGTGGTGAATCAGGTTTTGGATGATCTCATGCATTGGTGAGATAACACCTTTTACTTCATTCCGTTCTCAGAGAACGCGCTTCCAAATGCGTGTTCCCTGTGAGAATACAGGGACAAGTGATCATGGGATATGGGCTAATATTCCAAAGATCTTGCAGTGTTTCTTTTTACTATAAGCAAGAGGTGTTTATGAGTCAAGAGTGTTCTGAGCAATTCTTGTTTCATCAGGATATCTCAAGGAATAAAAATGGCGGAACTCTAAATTGATATGTGATACAATATTATTGAATACTGGACAGGTCGATAGCCCGTTTGTGGATTACTGCATAACGGTGGCGGCCATAGAAGCACATTAGAAACTATGGATGGTTGATGTTAGCAAGATACCATGGGCATGTTGTTGGGTGCTTTGTGGCTCAAATCAACGATACAGGTCAGAGCCGCTTGATTTCACTTAAGCTGAAGACCTTCCCGTGCGGTATTTAATATTCATCATAAACGTTCTGTCTTCTGAAATGTCAAAGAAAATATGACTCGGTCCAAAGGAAGTGGAATCTATAGAAACCGCGCGAAGTACATTGCGTTTGCTTTAATCCTGGTCATGTTTCCATTTTTTCCCCCCATTATCGGCGGCACCAGGGCTTCTGCCAATCCCTTCCCTTTTCATCCCGGCGAAAAATTGACTTACCGGGCAAAGTGGGGTTTCATACATGCTGGAGAACTGACCCTAGAAGTTCTTCCCATGGAGACTATCGATGGCGTCAAGGCATACCACTTTGCAATGATCATGAATACTAGTTCTACTATCGATCATATCTACAAGGTTCGGGAAAGACAGGATTCCTATTGTGACACAGATATGACCCATAGCATCCTGTATAAAAAAGTAAGTGAAGGGGAACACCCACGCGATGTCATCGTAAATTTTTACTGGGAAAAACTTGAAGCCACCCGTTCTAACTTCGGAGAGAAAATGGCGCCCGTTCATATCGTACCGGGGACATTCGATACAGTCTCCCTCTATTACGTCATTCGCCTTAAAGACATCAAGGAGAACAGCCTAATTGAAATACCTATCTCCGAGGGTGATAACAATATAATGGTGAAGGCAAGCGTAGCCAGGCGAGAGATGCTCAAGATTGATGAAAGAATTTATGACACCTTCGAGGTCATACCCGACATGGAGAGGCTGGAATCGCAAAATGTGATGAGAAAAGGCGATGTGCCCGAGCTCATAATCTGGTTTACTGCCGATGACAAAAGGATCCCCGTAAGAATCCAGAGCAAGGTAAAAGTGGGGTATTTTGTTTTTGAACTAATTGCGGTAGAACCATAAAATAATATCGGTACAGGGATATAAACGTCTTCAGTGCACTCAATTCAGACTTGTATAGCCGGAATCATGCTGGCAGTTCTTACAGGTCATCTATTGTGCGAGTCAAGTATTCCGAAAGTATCTAGTGATCTCTGAGGGGAGTTTAGGCGTGCGAAGAAAAATGGTGATGCTGCCTGGATTAATCCTGTCTCTGTGCTTGATCACTGGTTGCGCGGCGAAAGCCCGGTCGCAGGTAGCTACTGTTTATAAAGAAACAGGGTTTGCGAACCCGGGGAGTTACCGTCTCAAATTTCTTTTAGATGGACAGGGTACGTTAGCTGAATATTTATTAAATGAGAAATCCCAAAATTCCGAGCTGAAGGATTTTGACATGCAAGGGCTGGAAAAACTGTTTCGCATCTCCTATCCGCAGCTTTACCTTCCGGTCCAACCCGGAGTACCCCTTTGCAATCTGGATACCAACTTCAAGCACTGCAAAGGCCTTGAGTTGCTGGCTGATTTTGAGATATTTGCGGATGATACAGTCGTCTTGCATAGTTGCGTGCTGTATCATGTCAAGATTCGTTTAGGAGGAGACGAGTCCAACTTTTTTAGGACTGCCAAAGCGCAACGCGACCGGGGCGAATTTGCCTTGCCTCGCCATTATTATATAGGAGCTCTCATAGAAGCGATCCAGAAGGCTCTGCCTATTCTGCAAGAAATAGCGACAGACTATCCCAAATATATTAAAGATGACAACCAGGAAATAGAGATTGAACTTACTCTGGAAGATGCTCGCGAGAGATCGGCAGCTAAAAAAGCCGATCAGGACATGAAAGATACTGCGGGATTAAGCGGCGGCGTCATTCTATCTGCTCTTCCTAACGTCTCCTTACTCGCGGGCCTAACGGTTTCCGCCCTAAATTCCGGAGGAAGGACATTTTGGCAAGTGCTGAAAGAGGAAAAGGACTTCGATCTTTATAAGAGTTCATTGGATCTCAAGGAGGTTAATTTTTCCTACACCGAAAGTTCCGCCAGGAACTTCTCAGGAACATTCCGGCGATTATTCGAACCGCCAGCAGATATTCTAATCCGAAAAATAATCATCAGGTTACGCGAGAAGGAACAGGAGACACAAACTCGCCAGGGCAATTCCGATGGCGTCCCGTTTGATGAAAGAGAAAAATAATTATTGCGGCGCTTATGGTTCGCCTTTTGCGGCATAACCCTGATCGGGGGCACTTCCCGCAAGCCCCGCCCTTTCGGCGACGATAAGGGGAGCAATGCAAACATCTCTCCCTTTCCGGGAAGTCTCGCCCTGAGGATGATGAGCTTCAAAAAGGCAAAGCCTTATTGAAATGAATCTCCCCACCGCAAGCGGCGGGGAATTAGACCCACAAAGATTAAAAACTGCGGAACTCCGATATGAAATGTGGTATAGAAGGAAAATAGAATCTGTGATATTAAGGCAACATCTTAATAACAACCATATCATTCAAGTATTATTTCCGATAAATCAGTTCTAGAGAGTATGTCAAATGAGAATAATCCCCAAAGAAGAGAAATTTTTTGATCTATTTTATGAGCTGGCCACCAAGATCGAAGAGGGAGGAGAACTCTTTCTCGACATGGTCGAGCATTATGAATATTCAGAACCGAAGATTGTGAAGCTAAAAGAGTTGGAACATGAAGCTGACGTCATCACCCATAGAACCTATGAAAAGATGCACAAGACTTTTCTTACCCCCATCGATCGTGAGGACATCTATGCATTGGTCAATAAAATGGACAGTATCCTCGATATGATTGAGGCGTCAGCAGCCAGAATGTCTCTGTACAAGGTTAAGATTCCTGCCAAAGAAATCATCGATCAGTCTAAGATATTAAATGAAGCAATCAAGAAGGTGAAATATATCGTCCACGCCATGAAAAACATGAAAAACGCCAAGATGATCATCGACGCCTGCGTGGAAATCAACACCCTGGAGAACGAAGGGGACATTGTCATGAGGATGACGATGACCCGCCTATTCGAGCAGGAAAAAGATCCCATCGAACTGATCAAGTGGAAGGAAATATTTGAGAGGATAGAAGAGGCCATCGATGTCTGTGAGGATGTTGCTAACATTGTGGAAGGCATCGTCCTGAAACACGCTTGATTACTCTGCATGCATCGTTCTTTCATTCGAGCGGTGCTGGTCTTCGAATTTCTCAAGGACGCTCATAATCCACAAACGCCGTTTCGACAGCCGTTTCCAAAAAAGATATCTAACCCGGATACGTGGTCACGGAAACGGTTCTTCCTGCAAAAGAGAAGGCCGACAGCCATAAGATTATATTCCAAATTATGAAGAATGGCGGACCCTATATCGAAAATATGTAGATTTAATAAGGGTGGATAAAGATGGCTAAGAATATCGCATTGAAGATTGGAGAAAAAATAAGCAGAAAAGAATTAGTGAAGCGGGGTTGGACTTTGTTTATGACTTTGCCTAACGGTAATGAAGTGCTGAGCCGCGATTACATAAAAATAATGTGGGATCCCCAAAAAGAAGAGGTCGTGCACCTATTTACAGCCGCAGATACTTACAGGAGGTTCTAAATATTCGCATTAGAAATCTCATTTCACGACCTCCTTTTATCTTACCATAATCTTCCAGTTTACGATGATCTCAAACACCTCCAGCTGCAGATACCCGCGGCTTATCAGCGTCAACACACTGGCTAAAGTACTTGCCATATTTGTCAGAAAACACTCGAGGGTAGGCGCCAGTGTGATTCCATTCAGTAAAGACTTGATTGCCAATCGAGTCGGGGGTGGCATTTTGAAATCTATTTTCGGAGGAATGGCTGGTTCTATACTCTCAAAATAAATCAAAATGTTAACTGATCGTCATGTGTGCCATAAATATTTTTAATTGACATTTATTATTTGGTATGCCAAATAAATAATCCGACGGAGACCTTCCGTTGAGGTTATGGAGATGCCTCCTGATGACAGACTCATTTATCTGCTTTTTACAGCCCAGCAGAAGCTCCGCACCTACTTGAAAAAAATGATGACCAAGGAGAATGTCAGGGTGACCACGGCACAGGCCGGCATCCTGTTCCTGCTGAAGCAGAAGGACGGCCGGACAATGAGCGAGCTGAGCCAGATCCTGTCTATTGACAATTCCACCATCACCGGCCTGGTGGACCGGCTTGAGAAAACGGGGTTGGTCCGGAGAAATGCCAGCCCCCATGATCGCAGGGCGTCACACGTCTTTATCAATCCGCAAGGGATAGAAGAAGTGGACAAGGCGAAAAGGGTTATCAGAAGGGTTAACCAGGAAGTAAAGAATGGGTTTTCACCGGAAGAGCTCGAATCCTTCAACAGGATTCTAAGAAGTTTCTTTCATAAATTCGATTCCGATCCGACCTAAGAATTGAGAGATGCGCGCAATCAATAAGAAAGATGTCCCCTCTCTGATCGAGAAGGTGGCCGTATTTGCCGGGAAGGAAATAGCCACCAGGCCTGATATGAATAATAGTGATGATTTTCCCCTGGAAATATGGAGAAAGATGGCGCAGGAAGGGCTCCTAAGCCTCGGGATCCCTGTTAAATACGGAGGGACAAAAATCGCTTATGACACGCTCGTCCTTGTCGGTGAGACTTTGGTCAATCAAGGACATAACATGGGGCTGGCTCTGTCCTGGATAATCCATCTGCTGGCCTCAGGTTTCATGATCGGGAAATTCGGGACTCCGTCTCAGCGGGCAGAGTATCTGCCGAAGATGGCAGATGGCCTAATTAAGGCCTCCATCGCCTTTTCCGAACTCCGGGCAGGAGCAGACCCCCGCCATCTGAGCACGACAGCCCATCGAGAAGGGGATCATTTTATTTTGAACGGCGAAAAAGCTTATCTGACCAACGGACCCCTAGCGGACTTCTTTGTGGTTTATGCTGTGACCGGTATGGCTGGAGGGAAGAAACAGTTTACGGCCTTTGTTGTTTCGAGAGAAAACCGGAATCTAACAGTCACGGAAACGATGAAACTGGATTTCCTCAGGCCATCCCCCCACTGCATAATCAGGCTTGAAAACTGTCTTGTGCCGTCTTCCGGAAAACTTGGCAGGGAGGGAACGGCTCTGGAAGAAATGGCGCAGCCTTGCCGTGCACTGGAGGATGCGCTCTTGAACGGTCCTATCTTGGGGGGAATAGGAAGGCAGATGGAACTCATGCTGGCTGAACTCCGTAAACAGGATGTGGCGCGAGACAATGACGTAATGAGAGGCCTCGGCGAAATGGAAACATGGCGGAAGACGCTGCGATGGATGGCCTGTGAAGCAGCGAAATGGATGGATGGGAGGAGCGGTAAGAGCAAATCTGAGACATTACTCATGTCTTTTCGAACTATGGCGGCGGACTGCCAATCCCTGGCAGAGCAAGTCATGGAGAGATCGGCTATCTGCATGGACGGGGAACTGGCGGCCATGACAAAAGATATCCGCCGCACTCTGGAATTGCTGAGCGGCGCAGACCCATCAAGGCAGAAAAAGATAGGTGAGAAGATTTTTGTAAGAAAGGAGTCAAATGAGCAAATTGAACGCTAAATTCGCCACCGTGGAGGTGGTGCGCAGGGGCCTCAAGGACGTGGGCTACATTGCCACGACGCAGATCGCCCACACGGTTTATCTGGCTTACCATCTGGGAAAGCCTGTACTTGTGGAGGGACCCGCAGGAGTGGGGAAGACGGAACTCGCCAAGGCGGCCGCCGCCTTCATGGGAGTTCCCCTTATCCGGCTTCAATGCTACGAGGGGCTCGACGAGTCGAAGGCACTGTACGAATGGAAGTATGGAAAGCAGCTTCTCTATACCCAGCTTTTGAAAGACAAACTCGACCGCGTCATCGAGGGGGAAACGAGTCTCGCCGAATCCATCGATAAGCTTCACCAATACGACGATATCTTTTTCTCCCCCCAATTCCTCGAACCAAGGCCGTTGCTTAAGGCCATCCAGGAAAAGGACGGGGCAGTGCTTCTCGTAGATGAGGTGGATAAGTCTGATGACGAGTTCGAGGCCTTTCTTCTTGAAATCCTTTCGGACTTTCAGGTCTCCATCCCCGAAATTGGTACCATAGAGGCCACGTCGAAACCTTTCGTTTTTCTCACCAGCAACAGCACAAGGGAACTCGGAGAGGCATTAAGAAGGCGCTGCCTCCATCTGTACATCTCATTTCCCGAGCAGGGACTCGAAAGGGAAATTGTCATGACACGCGTTCCGGGCATATCGGAGAGGCTGACCAGACAGTTAGTATCCTTCATACACCAGGTCAGAAAACTTGATATTAAGAAACTACCGTCCGTTAGTGAAACCATCGACTGGGCGAAGACGCTTGTTATACTCCATGCAGAAACCCTGGACAAAGAAATGGTCAGGGAAACGCTGAACACGTTTCTCAAGGCCCAGGAAGACATCCGGGTTACTGAAGAAAAACTGTACACGTTAACGGAACATGCCCTCCGGGAGGCAAACTGATTGGATCGTACTCTTGAGAATTTTATCACTGCGCTACGCCGCTCCGGCGTGAGGATATCCGTCGCGGAAACCATGGATGCCCTGCGCGCGGTGGAACTGTCAGGATATAGTGATAGGCGGGTGTTGAAAGATTTTCTGTCTGCCTCACTTGCCAAGTCCATGCCGGAGAAAGAGATCTTTGATGTCTGTTTCAGCCGCTTTTTTGCCCTGGATTACATTACAGGAGAAGATTTCCTCTTGGAGAATGAAAGCCTCCCTCCGACCTTTCAGGGGGAAGCGCCACTGACGCAGATCTTCTTGTCAGGTGACGTAGGCGGGCTTGCCATGGCGCTTAGAGCTGCCGGGGAGAGGGCAGACATCCGCAGCATTCAATCATGGACGCAGAAGGGCCTCTTCATGCAGAGGCTTTTTCAGGAGCTCGGCCTGGAGGGTCTAAACAGGGACATCCGAAGGCTTGCCGAAATTGGAGGTCAGGACGCCCTCGATCAGGCGAAAGCCCTGGAATCCATGCGGGACAATCTTATGGAAAAGGTAAAAAATCTGGTTGAAAGACAACTCGAACTTTACGCCGCGAGGCGGCAGTATGAGCTATCCGAGGGCTACATCAGAAATGCAAGACTCTCCGCGCTGGATGAGCGGGATCTCGCCCGGATCCATAAAATTATACAGAGGATGGTAAAACACTTGAAGGACCGCTATTCGAGGAGGCCAAGGGCTGCCCGGAGGGGGCACCTGGACTTCAGGAAGACTTTCCGTAAGAGCATCACCTACGGAGGTCTTCCGTTTGACACCCACTGGAAATCGAAGAAGATTGATCGCCCGGAAATAGTCGTCATCTGCGACGTGAGCCGTTCTGTTTCGAACATAGTACGTTTTTTTCTTCTCATCCTATACAGCTTAAACGAGGTTATCTCCCGGATCCGCTCCTTCGTATTCTGTACGAACCTAGTTGAAGTGAGCCCTCTGTTTGAAATGCACCCGCTTCACGAGGCTCTCGCGATGCTTCGCTCGGGAGCCGGTATTCCGATTCTCCTGGGCCGCACCGATTACGGAGGCTCTCTTCTTGATTTCAAGGATCAATATTCAGATTGCCTGACAAAGAAAGCAACGGTAATTATCCTAGGGGACGCCCGTAACAACTATTCGGAGCCGCATACCGAAGTGCTTCGGTTCATTTCCGAAAGGTGCAAGAGATTAATATGGCTCAATCCCGAAACGCCTTCTCTCTGGGGGTCGGGGGATTCGGAGATGAAAAAATACCTACCTTACTGCAGCATCGCACGGGAATGCAGCACGCTCCGCCATCTCGAGAAGGTAGTGGAATATCTGCTCCGCGTCCATAACCGGTAACCATGATATCAGGTCTCAAACAAATGAAAAATCTCGATGGAAGTCTGGACAGCCGTAACTGCGCGACATGTATATACCTCGCCTGCGAGGAAGGCGCCATGGAAAAAGAGAAATGTTTACGCTTTGCCCGCTTCGTCGATCACTTGTTAAATGAGAACTCGCGTGATTGCGATTACTGGCAGCCTGCCCATGGCAATTGACAACGCTACAAATCGGATGCGTCAGTACCGAAGAAAATACCAAAACTGAAAAGGTAGAATAGCTATCTATCAAAGGTGAAGTTTGGACAGGGAACTTGAGGAAGCGAAGAGACTAGCCAGGAAGATCGCCCACTCCACAGGGTCTCCTACGTTTTACACGGAAAAGAGAAGAGAGATGGAGGGTTCTCGACGGTTGTTTGGAGCTTCTCCTCTGGTCAGGCAGTGCCTCAATCTTGTGAGTGAACGGGAAGACGTTATCGGTCACGGCATCGGCCACAGCAGGAAGGTCGCAATCGATGCGGGAGCTATCTCCCTGGTAGAGTATGCCCCTCTCCGACAGAGGTCGGAAGTCCGGCGGATAGTTCTTCTGGCCCATGTGGCAGGTGTACTTCATGACATCAGACGACTGGAGAAGGATCACGCCCAAGCGAGCGCCGGGGAAGCGGGGATGTTCCTTACACGCTTTGATCTGTCAGATAGGGAAGTGCTGGCCATCGCCGGCGCCATCAGGAATCACGAGGCTTTTCGTCCCGCCGAAATATTCGAAGACCCGCTGGCCCAGTTTCTTTCCGATGCTCTCTACGACGCCGACAAATTCCGCTGGGGGCCGGACAACTTTACGGAAATGCTGTGGGACATGGTAGAATACAGAAAGTCCTCGTTGGATGCCCTCCTCAAGCGGTTCCTGAGAGGCATGGAAGGGATAAAGCGCATCCGGGAAACTTTTCGCACACAAACAGGCAGAATATACGGTCCCGATTTTATCGACCGCGGCATCGAGATCGGCATAAAATTCTACACAGATACCATCCAATCAATATCCTGACGCATATTGCGGACCCCAATCTTATTATTTCCATCCGATGCCTGATAAAAGGTACGCAGGTTCTGGAACTTTTGTTCTAAGCTTTTACGTGCAGGATGGGAAGTCCCACGTGTTTGCGCTTTGTCTCACCGTACATGCGGGTTTGTTCCCTGACCGTAGGCACTCCCCGTCTGCCTTTGCCGAATACCTCGATGGGGTGCGAGCCGCCCAGGTGAAGGGTGTGCTTGCCGTACTTCCCGCTCAGTAGATCGGCCGCTTCATAGAGCTGCCTGATTTTCTCCGCTTTCAGCGGATCTTCAAAGAGGGAGTACTGAACGGGGGTATCGGGTGCGAGGTCGACAAGGACGATACCTGTGGACCGGTAGCTTTCCTTTTCCTCATAGAGCCGGTCAAAAAGCTCCTGCAGAAGGGGGGAGAGTTCCAGGGGATACACGGAGGGACGTGTTAGCTTTGCTTCACAGCCCGCCGTATCGAAATTATTTTTCTTCAGGAAGGGGATGATCTTCCGAGGAGCCAGGGCATAACGCCTCGCCTTGATACAGGCGGATTCCAGATTTCTCAGGAGATGGGCGAAGAGGTATTCCCGGTTGGATGTCGGGGGTGAAAAGGTCTTCGTCTTGCTGATGGAGGCATAGATGCTCTTCTCTGCCGGTGAAACAGGGTATACGGATTCGCCCCGCAGTTCTCTCCATGTTTCCACCCCGGGCTTCGTGAAGCGTTCTTCCATGATGCGCTCCGGGAGCTTGGCAAATTCGAGGGCGGTCCTGACCTTCATTTTCTCCAGATAACTGGCTGTGGCGTGGCCTATGCCCCATATCTTCTCCACCGGCAGGTCATTGAGATACCGGGCAATCAATCTTCCTGGAATGACGGTAAAACCATCCGGCTTCTTATGCTTGGAAGCCACCTTGGCGAGCACCTTGGTAAGGCTCAGCCCTGCCGATATGGTAATGCCCAGCTCCCGTTGAATCTCGCTTTTTATCCGGATAGTGATGGTATTGTATGATGCATGGTGGGCCCTGCACATGCCCGTGATGTCTGCAAAGGCCTCGTCGATGGAGTATTCCTCCACCTGGGGGGTGAAGCGCCTTATGATGTTGAACATCCGCCGGGAAAAGAGGCTGTAGGTCTCATAGTCGGATGGGAGGATAACAAGCTCCGGGCAGAGGGCTCTTGCCTTATGGAGGGGAACGCCGCGCTTGATCCCCAGCCTTTTTGCGGGATAGCTGGCGCAGGCGACAATCCCCCGCTCTCCCCCTGTGATAATGGGCTTCCCTTTAAGCTCCGGATGAATTGCTTCCTCGCAGGATGTAAAGAAGGCGTCGCCATCGATATGGATAATGGCCTGGGGCCATGAATAAAGGCTGAAGAGGATTTCGCTCACAGGATGACCTCCGTTTTTTTTCACAGAAGCAGATTAATAGAACTATCGTTCTATTGTCAAGAAGATTTTTTTGAAAGGAAGGAATGCACGAAGATCATTGGGAAATGGACTTGAGGGGGGAGTTATCATTCATAGCGAAGGCGGGATCAGATAATTGTTTTCTCCGGAGAACCTTCAATTTCGATAATGGATATGTCTCTGGCGTTGATCCTGAAATTATGCAAACCGCTGACAACGTCATCGAGATAGGACTCATCGGCAAGGATCGTCGTAGAAGAGGTCGCCCATTTTTCAATGTCTCTCGACAGAAAATCAAAACATCCGCGAATCATCGATTCTGTTATTGTAGATACAGGCAAATGGCACCGCCCGGCGGCGGGAAGATCAAAAGCAAAATCATTACAGAGGATGCCATCCATTGCCTCCGACAGATGATATCCCGCCTGATAAAGCTTATCGTCAGTAAGTTCAGCTAATGTACCCATGCCGAGAAGCAGAATCTTAGAGGCGGGAATACGCGGGGGGGAGGCAATCATAATTTTCTCCATGAACGCTGCGGCGATGTGACCATAGGCGAGCTCTCTGGAAATCATCCCGTTGAGGCGCCAGTCCACGAAGCCACAGTGACCTTTCGGGGGCCTTTCATCAAGAAAGAAGCCCAGGGCCAAGCCTTCACGGCTCAAGTTATCCAGTGATTCTGTTGTTATCCTGATTCTCATCACTCACGCATAAACATTATAGTGGCCAAGTATATGGGAAAATTCCTCTTTGTGTCAAGAAAAGGATGCCAAAACGCTTTTCAATGCCGTTGACAGGGTTATGAAAAGAAGGTATTGTTGCTACGAAAAAGACAAACCTGTCGCATATCTAATCTAAGAAGAGGTGCCTTTCTGTTTGACCGACTAATCAAGTTTGTTGCCACCGGTTTCGGCAGCGGGCTTGTCCCTTTTGCTCCGGGGACTGCCGGCACGATCGTCGGCATACCGATATATCTGGCCTTGTCCCGATTGTCCTGGACCCAGTATTTTGTATTTGTAGTGGCCTTCACCTGCCTGGCATGTTATGTATCCGGTAGGGCTGAGAGGATGTTTGGTGAAAAGGACACACCCCTTATTGTTATCGACGAGATGGTCGGTTTTCAATGGGCCATGTTCCTGATTGTTCCCACAGTATTGCACGTGTTTATCGGATTTATCCTTTTCCGGTTATTCGATATTCTTAAAATATTTCCCGCGGGCTATGTCCATAGGAGACTCCCCGGCGGCTATGGAGTCGTGATAGATGATGTCGTTGCAGGCATGTACGCCAACATCGCCCTCTTGCTTATCATTAAATTCTGGGGCATATAAAACCTCCCGTTATATGGCGGAACGTTTTTCTGATTGAAGATATGTTCATATGAAAGTCGGTATATTGACCATCGGCAACGAATTGATCAGCGGCAAGACCCAGGATACAAACTCTTCTTTCATTGCCCGCCAGCTGCATGCACAGGGATGGCAGACATCGGTCATAATGTCGGTTCCCGATGATGAGGGTGCAATAAAGACAGGACTTGATCACATCATGTCCCTCTCTGACGCCGTGGTTGTCACCGGCGGTCTAGGTCCTACGGCGGATGATATCACAACTTCCGCCATCGCCAGGGCTTTTGGTCTGGGCATATATACCGATCAGGCTGCCCTTAAACATATCCGGGACAGATTTGAAAAATTTCATCTCAAATGGACGGCGAACAATGAGAAGCAGGCCCACGTTCCGGAAGGGGCAGAGACAATAAGGAATCCTGTGGGAATGGCCTGGGGATACTCTCTTAAGAAATATGGAAAGATAATAGCTATCGTTCCCGGTGTGCCGTCAGAAGTGAAAAGGATGGTTCCCGACGGCATCATCCCTATCCTCAGGAAGGAATTTTCGGACGCTTCAGGGCATGTGGAAAGCAGGACAATCAAATTATCCGGCATCACCGAGGCCAATGTGGATCAGGTTCTTGCTGATTTTGATTTCGGCAGCCTCGGGGTGAATATCGGTTTTTATCCGAATTTTCCGGAGATACAGATTGTCCTCACGGCGATAGCCGCAACGGAAAGAGACGCGAAAGAAAGAATCACAGTTGCCGACAGTCGCGTATCGGAGAGGCTTCGGCAGTATATTTTCGCCTATGATCAGGATACCCTGGAAGGCATCGTTGCCGGGCTACTGACGGATAAGAATCTGAACCTTGCTGTTGCCGAGTCGTGCACAGGCGGCCTGATTACCGATCGCCTTACGGACGTGTCCGGCAGTTCGGTCTTTCTTGAAAGAGGTGTCATTGCCTACAGTAATAATTGTAAAGTGGACCTCCTGGGAGTGCCGGAAAATGTGCTGAGAGAATTCGGCGCCGTAAGCGAAAAGACTGCCGTCTCTATGGCGGAGGGCGTAAGAAAACTCGGGAAATGCAATCTCGGGCTTTCAACAACGGGGGTTGCCGGCCCCACAGGCGGAACGGCAGAGAAGCCGCTGGGAACTGTTTTCATTGCCCTTGCAGATGGAACAAAAACTTTCTGCCGGCATCACACCTTCCGGTGGGACCGACGGAGAAACAAGACGATGATGTCCCAGTCGGCACTCATGATGCTTAAAAGATACCTTACAGGCGAACTTCAACATGAGCGATGAGAAAGCCATAAGGGCATTCCTGGCTATCGACCCTCCCGAGGAAATATTCGACGAGATTATCAAGATTCAGGAGCATTTAAGAAAGGCCATCCAGGGAGATATACGCTGGGTAAGACCGGAAGGCATCCATCTGACGCTGAAATTTTTTGGCTATGTTTATGAATCAGATATTGTAAATATTTCCAATGTGGTCGAAAATAACGTTGCAGCCATGAAAGCGCTGATGCTGAACGTAAGAAATCTGGGGGCATTTCCGAGCGTGAACCGGCCCCGGGTTCTGTGGCTGGGAATTGATGGCGACACAGATGCACTGATCAACCTTCAGGCGGAGATCGATACAAGGCTTCAGGATTACGGTTTCAAGAAAGAGGAGAGGCCCTTCCGGCCGCATCTCACCCTGGCGAGGATTAAGGAATCCAAGGGATTGGTTGGACTAGCAGAGACTGTCAAAAAGAATGAAGGCTACACTGCGGGGAGCTTTACTATCAGTGGCCTCACGCTCTTCAAAAGTGATCTGAAGCCGACGGGGGCGATTTACACAAAACTGGGCTACTTCCCTTTCCCCGAATGAACAGGAGGCTTGAGGATTGCTAATAGGATTTCTTTTTATTTTTTATGGAGGTGATTATGGGATCAGATATCGATAGAGAAAAGTCAGTCGATCTGGCCATCACACAGATCGAGAGGCAGTTTGGAAAAGGTTCCATCATGAGATTAGGGGGGAGTGAACACATATCTGATGTTGCCGTTATTCCGACGGGATCACTGAGCCTTGACCTCGCCCTCGGCGTAGGAGGGGTTCCCCGCGGGAGGGTCATAGAAATATACGGTCCGGAAGCGGGCGGCAAGACAACCTTGGCCCTCCATATTATCGCGGAAGCTCAGAAGAAGAATGGTCTCGCTGCTTTCATTGATGCAGAGCATGCCCTCGATGTAGCCTATGCGAAGAGAATCGGTGTGAATACGGACGATCTCCTCATTTCCCAGCCGGATACAGGTGAGCAGGCCCTGGAGATTGCAGAGACGCTCGTGAGAAGCGGGGCATTGGATGTCCTCGTCATCGATTCTGTAGCCGCTTTAGTCCCTAAGGCGGAACTTGAGGGAGAGATGGGGGATGCCCAGATGGGACTCCAGGCCCGGTTAATGTCGCAGGCGCTCCGCAAGCTCACAGGCAGTATCAGCAAATCCAAGACCACGGTGATCTTTATTAACCAGATCAGGATGAAAATAGGCGTTTTCTTCGGCAGTCCCGAAACCACGACAGGAGGCAATGCCCTCAAATTTTATTCTTCCATGCGCCTCGATATCAGGAAAATGACATCCATTAAAATAGGGCAGGAGATCGTGGGATTCCGAACAAAGGTCAAGATAGTCAAGAATAAGGTCGCCCCGCCATTCCGGGAAACGGAATTCGATATCATCTTCGGAGAGGGTATTTCGAGAGAGGGAGATATTCTCGATCTTGCCGTAGAAAATGGCATTGTCGAAAAGAGTGGTGCCTGGTATTCCTATAAAGGCGACAGGGTCGGACAGGGCAGGGATAATTCACGTATTTTCCTCAAAGAGAATAAGGAGCTTCTGAAACAGCTTGAAGATGAAGTTCGGGGAAAGATCGGTTTCGCAGGCTAAGGGTCGACGAAGGCATGCCGAAGGAAGCCCCCCCTCAGGAAAAAGCAAAGCAACGGGCCTTTCGGCTCCTTGCCATGCGGGCAAGGAGCGAAAAAGAATTACGGGCCAAATTGAAGGAAAAAGGGTTCGACGAATCCGTAGTAAACGAAGTCGCAGCAAGGCTCCGGGAACTCAACTATCTCGATGATGAATCATTTGCCAGGCAGTGGGCCCGGAATCTTGCGGTGAACAAGCTTTTTGGCGACAGAAGGATTGAAGCAAGTCTCATGGAAAAGGGAATTCCACAGCCTCTGATCAGGCAGGTTGTGACCGAGGTGCGCGAAGAACTGACGGAGCAGAAGGCTGTCATCCTTTTGATCAGAAAAAAGGTGGTCAACGGCGCCAGGAAGATTGATGATAGAGAAAGAAGGAGATTAGCCCAGAGCCTGATGGGGAGGGGTTTTTCGCCGGGTCTGGTTTTTGACATATTGAATAGATCGAAGGAGGGTTTACTTGATGAAGGGGAGTGAAATCAGGGAGAGGTTCTTAAAATACTTTGAGGAGAATGGACATACCGTCGTGCCGAGTTCATCGCTTATCCCCAAAGATGATCCTACGCTCCTTTTTACTAATTCGGGGATGGTTCAGTTTAAAAACTGTTTTCTGGGTTTAGAGGATCGGGGTTATACGAGGGCGACGAGCTCCCAGAAGTGCGTCCGCGCCGGTGGAAAGCACAATGACCTGGAAAACGTCGGTTATACTGCCCGCCATCACACTTTTTTTGAGATGCTCGGAAATTTTTCCTTTGGCGACTATTTCAAGAAAGAATCTATTTTCTGGGGATGGGATTTTCTCACTATTAAAATGGGGCTCCCGAAGGAGAAACTCTGGATTACCATATACAAGGATGACGATGAGGCCTTTGAGATCTGGAATAAGGAAATGGGCGTTCCTGCCGAAAGGATTATCCGTATGGGGATGGACAGTAACTTTTGGATGATGGGTGAAACCGGTCCATGCGGTCCCTGTTCGGAAATAATTTATGATCAGGGACCGGAAGTTGGTTGCGGCAGGAAGGAATGCAGCGTGCTCTGCGAATGCGATCGCCATCTGGAGATCTGGAACCATGTATTCACGCAGTTCGATCGTGATAAAGCGGGAAATTTCAATCCCCTGCCGAAACCGAATATCGATACAGGCATGGGGCTTGAGCGCCTAGCGGCGGTCGTTCAAGGAGTGAAAAGCAACTATGACACGGATTTCTTCCAGCCCCTTATACGGTTTGTGGAAAAGATAAGCGGGAAGAAATACGGGGCAAACGAGGAGACCGATATTTCGACCAGAGTCATTGCCGATCATAGCCGGGCAGTGACTTTTTTGATAGGAGACGGGATTCTTCCCAGCAATGAGGGGAGAGGCTATGTCCTGCGCAGGATCCTGCGGAGAGCCGCCCGCCACGGCAAGCTCCTCGGCATAAATAAACCATTCTTGCATGAGGTTGCCTCTGTGGTTGTAGACGCGATGAAGGATGTCTATGCCGATTTAATCGATAAAGAAGCATATGTGAAAAAAGTTATTTTCAATGAAGAACAGCGCTTTATCGAGACCCTCGATGCGGGTCTGAAAATATTGAGCGATGAAGTATCAGCGCTCAAAAAAGCGGGGGAAACAATCGTTCCCGGAGATGTCGTTTTCAAGCTCTATGACACCTTTGGCTTCCCCGTCGATCTGACGGCGGATATCGTTAAGAAAGACCGCCTCACCCTCGATGTGGAAGGATTTGAGAAGGCCATGGAAGTCCAGCGAGAGAAGGCAAGGGAATCATGGAAGGGGAGCGGCGAAAAGGCCGTATCAGCGACCTATCAGAAACTGACCCTTAAAGGCATCAAGACCCAATTTGTCGGGTACGAAGGCGTGACAGAGGCCCATTCGAATATTTTAGCTATCATGAAGAATGATGAATTGGTGGATACGTTAGGAGAAGGGGAACAGGCGGAGATATTTGTGAGAGAGACCCCCTTTTACGGCGAGGCGGGCGGCCAGATCGGCGATACGGGGACCATCGAAGGAGAAGGATTCCTTTTCGAGGTTTGGGACACGCAACGTCCCGTCGAGGATTTGATTACGCATATCGGGAAACTTAAGAAAGGAACGGTGAAGACGGGTGTGGATGTTCTCCTGATAGTGGATGTTGCCTCCCGGAAGGCGACAGAGGCTCATCATTCCGGCACCCATATCCTGAACGCCGCGCTACGGAGCGTCCTCGGCGATCATGTCAAGCAGTCGGGTTCCTTGGTCAATACTGAAAGGCTCCGTTTTGACTATACCCATTTTTCCAAGGTCGGAGAGGATGAGCTGGACAGGATTGAGTCCATCGCCAATGAAATCATCAGGAGCAATGTGCCCGTTCAAACCAATATTCTTCCTCGCGAAGAGGCGATGAAAACGGGAGCCCAGGCTGTTTTTGATGAGAAATACGGGGAAGAGGTCAGGGTCGTCAAAATGGGCGACGTCAGTATGGAGCTGTGTGGCGGCACCCATGTGCTGAAAACAGGGGACATCGGTCTTCTGAAGGTTATCCATGAATCAGCCATAGCTGCAGGCGTGAGGAGAATTGAGGCGGTGACGGGGAAGGAGGCGCTGAAATACGTGCATGATGTCGAAGGAGAGCTGAAAAAAACGGCATCGCTATTGAAGGCTAATCCCCTGGAACTTGTGGAAAGGGTTGAGAAGCTCCTCAAGCATCAGAGAGATATGGAAAGAGAGATTGAGGCGCTGAAGGTTAAGCTTGCCGCAAAGGACGTGGCTGATCTAGTCAAGAAGGTCAAGGACATAAAGGGGATACGCTTCCTCGCCGCTGCGGTGGACGCGACTGACGCGAAGACCATGCGCGACCTGGGCGACAGACTTAAAGATAAAATCCAATCGGGCATCATCCTCCTAGGGAGCAAGGGGGAAGATAAAGCCATGCTCCTTTGTATGGTCACAAAAGACCTGACTGACCGATACCATGCGGGGAATATCATCAAGGAGATCGCCCCCATCATCGGGGGAAGCGGTGGTGGCAGGCCTGACATGGCCCAGGCCGGAGGGCCAAAGCCCGAAAATGTGAAGAAGGCCCTGGATAAGCTCGCCAAGATGATCTGACGTCCCTATCAATGCAGGCCCCAGAATAAGAAAACCCCTTGTTCCCGATTACCTTAATAAATTAGGAGCAAGGGGTTTTTTATCGTTTTTTCAATAATCAGGCGTTAGATCATACTTATTTCACATGAAGACGGTTGCCATCTTCGAATCTCAACCATGTATCGATGTCCGGCGTAACGATTATCACAGTGTTGCTGTCTTTCATCTTAAGGGATGTCTTGGCTTCGAGGATGGAATACCACACTCCGATCTGTTTACCTTTGTCATCTAACATGGCAAATCCGTGGAGAGGTCCCTTGAAGTTCACGGTTGCGGCCTTGTCCTTCATGTATGTGACAAGTTCCCGCAGCTTCACAGGCATCATATCGACTTTCTTCCACAGGTCGGAATCGAGTGCGTAGGCCTTATCCAAACCTATAATCGCACTGGGATAGACTTCGGACCCGCTGTAATAATAGTTATAGTTGAGGTTGACTTGATACTTATCAAAAGCATCCGTCACGCGTCCGTCAGGCACTATACTGCCGTAATTCTTGAAAAGCATAGTGGCACACCCTGCACATGGAAGCAGGCTCAAAATGCACAGGGCATAAAGGATTATTTTCCTTTTCTTTTGCATCGCCCTTTCCTTCCTTCCAAAATTACATCTTATTTCTTTTTTTCTATGGCTCTCAATATCTCATCCACTTTCTTGAGCTCTTCTCCATAACTGGCCCAGTTGCCGAGCTTCAGATACTCCTGCGCCCTTCTAAAATGACCGAGGGCATCTAAAGCCAATTGCCTGTCCGCCTTTTCTCCCGCAGGAGCCATTCTTGTCTCAGCAGCGGGATATTTTTCTTCTTTCATCACCTTGGCTCCGAAGATTCGCTGCAGAGATGTCTCTAGATTGTCCTCCATGGCGATCGAGTTACCATAAGCCACTATGACTCTCTTCAATTCAGGAAGTTGCCCCTTTTCCGCCGCCAGGTAAAGAGCCTCAAAATATATAATTGATTTTTCGATGGGAATGGCAAGCAACCTCCCCCGTATGACCTGAGAGCCCTTCTGGTTCCAAAGGGAAAGCTGTTTGGAGATCTCCGTATCCTGGTCTATCCTGGCCTCAATCTGGCTCGGCCCGTAGACCAGCTTCTGTTTGGGGAATTTGTAAACGATCATCTTACCGTAGTTCGCGGCATCGCAGCGAACAGCCATCCAGGCAGACATGTTGTCCTTCTTGCTCGGAGTAAAGAGTAACAGGAGGATGAACTCTTCTTTCTTGTCCCCAGGAAGCCTCATGATCGTATAGTATGGTTCCATTTCCCAGTCATGGCCGGGATCATGTTTACCCGGTATCGTCCAGAGGTCTTCTTTGTTGTAAAAGACTTGTGGATCCTGCATGTGGTACGCCCCATACATCCGGGCCTGCAAGGCTAACATGGCGCGGGGGTAACGGATATGGCTTCTCACTTCCCCGGGCATCTCATCCATTGTCTTGAAGACCCCCGGAAATATTCTGGAGTAGGTCTGTATTATGGGATCCTTTGCATCGCTTACATAGAGCTTTACCGATCCATCATAGGCATCAACAGTTGCCTTGAGGGAGTTGCGGATGTAGTTGCCCATCTTGGAGCTCGGTTCGGAGTAGGGAAAACGATCCGTCACCGTATAGCCATCTAATATCCAGATAAGACGACCCTCCGGGGATATTACCATGTATGGGTCACCATCTATCTCGATAAAGGGGACAATATGGGATATCCGTTCCGTGACTTTCCTGTAGTACATGACACGGCTGTCGGAAGTGATGTCGTCGGAAAGAAGAATGGTGAAAGAGCCGAAACGCGCTGCGAAAAGCAGTTTTTTCCAGAATGAGAGGGGAACGCCGCCGCTGCCGCCATAGTTGGAGTAGACGTTTTTGTCTCCCACAGGATAGTCAAACTCCTGGCGTTTTCCTTTGACAAAGACGTATTCATTTGACGTTTCACCGTAATAGATCTCGGGGCGGGTAATCTTGATGTCTGTTGTTGAGACCGGTGGAATATCCTTGATAAAGAATTCCGGAAGACCTTCGCCGGATATGCGATTCACGGGGCCAAGAACAGCGCCATAGCCGTGAGTGTATGTAAGATGTTCATTGACCCACGTTTTTGAAGGCAGCGCTTGGTAGGAAAGCTCCCGCGGGGAGAGCATAACCTGACGGTACTCGCCGTTAACTATGTAGCGGTCATTGTGTACACTGGTAAATTTATAATAGGTGCGCATCTCCTGAAGCTGGCCGTACGTTTGGAGAAGAGGGGCATGATCCCACAGGCGGATATTTTTCATGGTAATGTCATTTTTTCTCAGGTCTTCCCGGGTAAGGTTTTCCTCTACCGGAAATTCCCGATCTTCAATATCATGAAGCTGATACGCCATTCTTGTATACTGTATGTTTTTTTCAAGGTACGGCATTTCGAGAACAATCTCATTGGGAATCACCTTGAATTTCTGTACGAGTGCAGGATATATGTTCCGGCCGGCGATGGTAACTAATAGAAATGCAAGTATGGCTGCCGCAGGAACACGCCAATTGGGGCGGAATGCATAATAAATCACCGACAGAGCGCATAGGATACAGACCACCATCAGGGTCTTGAGGACCCAAAGCTGTGTAGTGACTTCCGTATAGCCAGGACCGAAGACCACCCCACGTTTCGAAAAGAGTATCTCGTTCAACTCCAGCCAGACGCCAAATGTGCCCCAGAAGAACAGGGCAGCCGTCAGAATGGCGAGGTGCATTCTGGCTTGCGGCGCAACCTGCCAATTTCTGGGAGGTATAAAGCGGAAGGAACGGCGTGTAATATATATAAATCCAGTTGCTATGATAGTGAAGATGATCGTAAACATAAGCCAGCTATAGACATGCGTCAAAAAGGGCAGACTAAAGATATAGAAGCTGATGTCTTTATGGAAGAGCGGATCGGAGATGCCGAAAGAAGTGGCGTTGGTAAGCAGCAAGAAATTCTCCCACTGGCCGGTCCCGTATGAAGCCGCAAAAAGCGCCAGCAAAACGGAAGCAGCCAAGATGAGCACTTGCAGTCTCTTGCTCTCTATCTCCCACGGCGGCACTTGGACGGCTTCTCCCGCATCGAAGACAACTATCGGTGAGGACATTCTCACGGCCAGGAAAAGATTTAAATAGAAGATGATAAAAAAGGCGATGCCGAAGAGGGTTGCCATCTTCAACTTTGTCAAGAGGGTGATGTAGAAAATATCCTGATAGCCCACTTCCTGAAACCAGAGCCAGTCTGCGATAAGCATGATCACGTGCATGGAGACAGCGAATATGCCAAAAACAACGATGAAGAGAAGTACGACCCTGAAGTTTTGTAACCGGGGATAGGGAACCTTGAAATTAGCCATTTTTCTTTTCCTCCAGGTCTTTATCGTAGGTAAATGAACACAAGATGTCAAGAAGCAAAGAGGATCAATAGGAATTGCCTATCCATGACCTGCAGATAAATCGACTTTGCATATTTACTTTCACGTGCTATATATCAACGCCGCTTAATTAGAATAGTTTTTCAGCATAAATTATCTCGATCACGGAGAGCTTTGGTTTTCATTGCAGTTTCGAAAAGAGGTTTATCCATGCAGAAAGAAGTCATTAAAGCTAACATTGTCGTTTTCATCGCCAGTTTCTGCACTTTGGTCATTGAGCTAGTTGCCGGAAGGATCATGGCGCCGCATGTGGGTGTATCACTCTATACATGGACAAGCATTATCGGTGTTGTCCTTGCCGGTATCAGCATAGGCGCTTATGTGGGCGGTTTGATTGCCGACCGATTTCCCCGGCCCTCGACACTCGGCTGGCTCCTCTTTCTTTCCGGCATAGGGGCTCTTTCCATTTCACCGCTCACAAATCTTCTTGGCGCGACCCATTTTCAGACGACGCTGATGATACGGATATTAGTCCTCACAACCTTTATCTTCTTTGTCCCGTCTTGCATATTAGGCATGATTTCCCCCGTCGTGGTTAAACTTACACTTCACAACCTCGCGAAGACAGGCAATGTGGTGGGGAAGATCTATGCTTTCTCCACACTCGGCTCGATCATCGGGACCTTTGCCACGGGCTTTTTCCTCATCTCCTGGATGGGAACAAGGAATATACTTTTGACCATAGGGATTATTCTAATAATTTCTGCTATGATCTTTGGAGGACTTTTTACGAGAAAAAAAACATCTGCAATTTTCTTTGCCGTGGGCATTCTAATTTTTCTTTCACTCGCCTGGACTTTCTACGGCTATGCCTTCAAAATGCCTGTCGATGACAAGACCTATTTCTTTAAAGAAAGTGACTACTATTCTCTCCAGATAAGGAAGTGCCTCACAAGAGATCAGCGGGCTTGGGCGGATGCGCTGGTCTTAGACCATCTCATACACTCCATAAATGTCTACAATGACCCCTTTTATCTGGATTATGAATACATCAGGATATACGAAGAACTTATGAGGTGGAGGATGAATAGGTCGGGAACACTGAAGACCCTGTTCATTGGCGGTGGGGGCTATACGCTGCCCCGCTGCCTTGAATTGATGTATCCGACGTCAGAGATCGATGTTGTGGAGATTGATCCGGAAATAACGCGGGTGGTTCATGAATACCTGGGAGTGCCCAAGGACACGCGGATCAGATCCTTCAATGAGGACGGCCGCTGGTTTGTCATGAATAGCAACGAAATAGAAAAATATGATTTCATTGTGGGAGACGCCTTTAATGACCTTTCAATTCCCTACCATTTGACAACTAAGGAATTTGCCCTGCAAATGGCAAGGCTCTTGAAACCACATGGCATACTCATGGCCAATGTTATTGACAGTTACGAGAGGGGACTCTTTATGCCTTCCTACATCCGGACGCTGGAAGATGTGTTCGGCAAGGGAAATGTCTACCTTGTTTCCCCGAAGTCCGATCAAGAAAATACGGGCATTAGCACCCGTGTTATCGTGGCGAGCAAGCGTGGTGTTGATATGGATGACTTCGTTCAATTCATCGGGGAAAAGGGCGGCAAAAGTGTCATGTCCCACGTTATGTCCCAGGAGCAACTCCAGCAATATCTCACCGAGCGGCCTTCCGTTGTCCTCACCGATGACTATGTGCCGGTAGACAATTTGATAGCCCCCATCTTCGAAGAACGGTATGGCTATCAAAGGCATTAATTTCTATTGATCCTGGAAAGAGGAAATACCATGCTGTCGGAAATTCAACTTAACAGATATGCCGATGTGCTCATCTGGGCATTGAAGGTGGCAAGGAAAAATCCGTTCAAGAGACAGGATACCGTTCTCCTCCAATATGATCGCCAGGCCCTCGGACTTGCAGAAATCCTTTATAACAGGATACTGGACATGGGTATGAACCCGATTCAAAGGATGGGCCTAACGGTTCCCATGGAACGCGGCTTCTACGGGATTGCGAACAACAGACAACTCGTCTATCTGCCTCCGGGAGATAAGGAATTATACAATAGCATAAACGGCAGGATATTTCTCCATGCACCGGACGCCCTCACACATATGAAGGACATCGACCCGATGAGAATCGGGAAGGTCCTCGTGGCAAGAAAGCCTTTCCGGGACCTTCTCAACAAGCGGGAGGAGGACGGCCTTTATAGCTGGACCCTCAGCACACTCCCCACGGATGAGCTCGCGAAGCAGGCAAGAATGTCGCTTGACAAGTATACGGAACAGATTATCAAGGCCTGCTACCTGGATTTTGACGATCCCGTTTCCCGCTGGCAGTCGATTCTCAAAGAAGTCACGGGCATCAAGAGATGGTTGAACAGCCTCAACGTGAAATCCCTTCATATCGAATCAGAAAATATTGATCTTACGATTAGGCCGGGGGACAGAAGACTTTGGATAGGCATATCTGGGCATAATATACCGAGCTTTGAAATATTCACTTCGCCTGATTGGCGGGGAACGGAAGGTCGGTATTTTGCGAATCTGCCTTCTTTCCGCAGCGGCAATTATGTGGAGGGGGTACGCATGACCTTTTATAAAGGCGCGGTTACTAAGATCGGGGCGGATACCGGCGAGGATTTTGCCGTTCAGCAGCTTTCCATGGACAGGGGAGCGCGCCGGATCGGAGAATTTTCCCTTACGGACAGACGTTTCTCCCGGATCGACCGATTTATGGCCGATACGCTTTACGATGAAAATCACGGCGGCAGGTATGGGAACTGTCATCTTGCCCTTGGTTCTTCCTACAGCGTTACATACAATGGAGATCCATCAGAACTCGCAAAAGAAGCAAAAAAGAAAATGGGCTTCAATGACTCAGCACTTCACTGGGACCTCGTCAATACGGAAAATAAGACAGTAACAGCCGCCCTTGCCACAGGTGAAAAGCTTCTCATCTACGCAGACGGCACGTTCAAGCAGTAATCCCGCCGGTGATGAATAAACTTTGGTAATAGATTAAATCCATCTTGTCCCATTTAACCGCTGCATTCGAAAATCGCTTCTTGCGTCTTAGCAAATTTTCCGGATAATCGCGATTATTCCCTCTCCATTCTGAATGCTTTTCCCAAAACGCCTCTCCACTTCCAGCCCTTCGCTATGCCTGAACTCCAAAATACCGATACACAGAGAGTCAGGCGTCACTCAGGCTCTTTCACGTAATTGCGGCAGCGGGGACAAAATATTCTGTTTGTGGAGTCGCAATAGGTATCTTCCGTGTTGCAAATAGGGCAATAAAAAATGCTTTCGATATGGGCATTGTATCTTGGCAGATCCCTGCCGCACAACCGACAGACCCGCAAATCTCTTTCGATTGTTCCTCTACAGAAAGGACACTTTTTCATACATAAATCTTACGCATCGGGGATGATAACAGGATATCCATGACCGGTTTATATATCAAGGAAAAAGAACCGGCTTCGGTTTGGGCATAGTTAGACATCTCGCCATTGGATGGGTCTGTTTGATATTTATGGGGGGCAAATATCGTCCGCTATGAGCCAAAATCAATTATCACGTTGGCTTCGTTACCGCAGACCTTGCAGACTCTGGTCTCTTCCTGCATCATCTTTCTAACGCCGGATAATTCTTCGACATCAATCGTTTTACAGGTTATCGTCATTCCCGCTTCATTGCCGCACTTGTCATAATTGCAGACTTTCACCATCTCTGCCATAGTACACCTCCTGATACATTAAAATTATCCGACATGCTTCTGTGCATCTGTATAATAAAGAGGGGGAAGTCTGACTTGAGAGATGTCCGGTCGTAATCAAAAAGAACCATCTATAAAAAGATCATTGATGAATGACCACTCTGTTTTTGCACATGACGAAATTCTTTCTATCATCGCTTCAAAATCCTGCCACATGGCTTCGTTCTTAATTTCACAGCTATGCCCCCAGAAGGAAAAAACACCGTCCCTCTCTTTCGATATTTTAAACTTGGGCCAAAAATCGAAAGACAGAAAATGACAACTAAAATTAAATTCGAGAGGATCGTGGGGCGGGAAGATGCTCTCGTCATTTTGACCACCCCGGGCCCATATATAGCCGGCAGACTGGAGGGCAGCCTTTGCCTTTTCATTGCATGCATTGAATGGATAGCAGAATCCTAGAACTGGTTTTCTGAAAATACCTTGTAGGATATCACGGCTTGCCCTTATCTCCCAATCCAATTGGTCTGCTGAAACTTCGGTCAGGCATGGATGGGTCATGGAATGGCTGCAAACCTCAAATCCGCTGTATATGTCGGGCAGCTCACCGACACGGAGCCGCCAAACCTCCCTGTTATCATGAATCCAACCGAACGATCTCTCTTCCCGATATAGTCCCGGATTGAGACTGAATGTGGCTCTGGCATTGTAACGACGCAGTATGTCAGTCAGACGGACATCATCAACGATTCCGTCATCCCAGCATTGAATCACTTTCATCTGAAGTTCGCTTGACTGCCGTATTTTCTAAATATACCATGTTCCATGAGAAGGACGATAATGACTCCCACGACGAACCCGTTTCCGACAATGGGACGTAAGACTTGGGGGAATTCTCGGAAGAAGGCGGGCGGCATGAAAGCTATCACTGTTGCAATCAGGATAGGCATGCCGATAATCATTCCGTCGTCAAAAGTAAATTGTCGCTGGGACTCAAAGGCTACTATCAGGCCGGCTGACACCTGTGAGCACAGCACGTAAAACATGATGCTGCCGATCACAACTGGAGGAACGATCCCCAAGAAGCCTATCGTCATAGGAGAAAAGGATATCAGCAACAAGACCGCCGCTGCCGGCAGTAAAGTGAATCGCGACATGCAACCCGTAGCAGCGACAACGCCGACGCTCATGGAATAATTAACCTGACCTATGACGCCGAAAATTCCTGCCGTGACATTAGCCAAGCCTGTAAAGAAAACACCACGGTTAAGCCTCTTTGCCATGTCTTGAGTATTTACAAGAGCATTCATGGACTGCATCGAACCGAGATCATTAATCGACAAAGCCACAAAGCAGATAAAGAAGGAAATCAAAAGCCCCGCATCGAAAGACAGATGGCCTATCATGTTCGTAAAAAATGGTGCGATCAATTTCGCAGATACTACTGCAGTCATATTGATGTTTTCCGGGAGGATAAGAAAATAGACGGCGCTCCCGACCAGCATCGAGAGCATTATCAGAACAGATTTCCATATTCCCATAAGGAGCCTATGGAGAATCAGTGTAACTGCTGTAAGCGCCAGGGCATAAACCATATTTATCTGCGGAGTCGTCCCCTGCGGGTCTGTCACAAGTCTTAGGATGGTTGGTGTCAGCGTAAAGGCAATCAGCAAAAGCACTACTGCCACGACACGGGGTGTAAAGAGCCGCTGGAGATGCCCGAAAACACCAGTTACGCCCGCGAGCGCTAGGATCACTCCTCCGCTCATTACAGCCGTAGATATGACATTCAGGTCGAATCCATGGCTGGAAATAATGCCGATGAGAATCACCGAGGACGGGCCCATGATGAGAGGCAGGCGGTGACCCCAGAGAACTTCAAGAAAGAGGAAGATGGCAATGATGAAGGCCATCTTTTGCAAGTATGTCGTTTGGTCGGTGGGATCGGCCAAGTGATATGCAGCAGCGATCTTGCCCAATATTATCAGGAAAGGTAACATCAGTGCGCACCACTGAAGTCCCATGAGCAGAGACTCTCCCAGAGGCGGCCGATCTTCAAGGCCGTACTTAAATTCCATGAGATTAATCTTTCTCTAAGATTCCGCGGCTGACCTTTTATTTCAAGGAATCAGGGACGCGAAAGAAAAACTCGTTTAAACAGCCGCGCTCCAGATCAACATGGATCATCCTTTCCCTGAAAATATTTCCGCGCCCCAACAGGATTTTGAGGACTTCCATTACTTGGAAGGCGGCTATAAGAAAAGGCGTAACACCAGGGACGCCAAGAACGACCTGCGGACTTTCCAGGTCGATACGTTTTGTCTCCTCGGCCCCATAGATATTCTTAAGCCCCGGATCTCCGGGGAAAATAGTCATGATCCAGCCTTCAAAACCGGCCAGCGTGCCGTGCACCAGAGGAATCCCCAGCTTCTTGGCGGTACCCTCGAGAAGAAATCGATCCGGTACATTATCCAGCGCATCGACAATTACATCCGATCCGGCAAGAATCCCTTCGGCATTCGAAGCATCGAGTTTAATCTGGTGGGGAAAAACATTTACTCCCGGATTGATGACCCGAACGGCAGAGACTGCTTCGTGCGCTTTCGGACTTCCCAGAGTCTTCATATTGCAGAGAGTCTGGCGATTCAGGTTCGTTTCATCAAAAACGTCCTGATCCACCACCATCAGAGACCCGATGCCAACCCTCGCAAGCAACAAAATGACATTACCGCCCAAGCCCCCCGCACCGATTATGGCTATCTTCGATTCGGCCAGCTTAAGCTGCTCTTCCGTGGATATTGAATCCAGGTTCCGGATGTAGCGGTACGGATAGATACCCATTTTCAGCATCTCTATGTAGATATCATGAACGCTGATATGATATTCATCTGCGATCACAAGGGAAACATGATCCTTCAGGGTTTGCAAACGGCGACCCGCCTGGTCCGTGATGCTTGCAGCTTTTTCCCGAATCGATCCTTGCAATCCTTTTTTCTTATACTGATTCACTTTCGTTCCTCGTTAATGCGGGGATTTTACCATGCGGCATATGTCACAGACTATTCCTGACCTATGGGCAATAATATAAATCAGTTATCCTCTCCACTCCACAAAATATTTGAGGAAAGGAGAGATAAGGTTTATAATGATCTTGATACTTCAAAAAAATTGTCATTACCGCACGGTATGAAAGTTGAAATAAATCTATTTGCTTCCCTCGCACGATATGCACCGGATAAGACCGGAAGCCATAGTCATCGTATGCTGGACGTGGCCGAAGGGACAACGATCATGGAACTCCTAAACCGCATGGAGCTCCCCATTGATAAAATCAAAATGATTTTTTTGAACGGCCTGCATGCCACAGGCGATGAAGTCTTAAGAGACGGGGACAGGGTGGGTGTTTTTCCGCCGGTAGCCGGTGGTTAGACTGCTTTGACCTGTAAGAAAATATCTCCCCTTCCCCAATCCATTTCCAGAAATTGTTTGAACTCAAATTGCCGGCCATCTGCAAGGACCTGCCCACAGCCTCTTTGGAAATCATCTGCCCGAGCTTTGAGGATATCCTTAAACTTGTCACTTTCGACCCAGACGCCATCTTTTAAAAAGATCGGCCCCAGTTCCTGAAGCGGCATGTTGAATAGTTTCACTAAAACCCTGCCGGCCTGCATGGAAGCTGACGTTGTCTCCCCCTTGAAAGAGATCTGGTCGCGCATTGCCGCATAGTAGCCCCCCTTGCGCAACACCGCCCCGGCCAAGCCCGGCATGGCGGCGGAAAGGGAAAGCGTGGCGCCATCCTCGACTGTAGCTCTCTCCACATCATCAACAGCGTCTCCATCCAGGAATATCGTTTGGATCCTCTTTTCAAGATATTCAGGTGACAGGCCGAATTGTTCACAGAGAAATGATTTAACGCTGCATCCCACATATCCCTTGATCCAAAATCCGTTCTGCAAGAGCTGAGAAAAGGCCGGGATCAGGCTGGCCTCGACTGTCAGTGAAATATGTCTTGGAGAGGTACTCTTGAAAATCGTCTTCCCATTGGATTTCTCATGACGGGTCATCTATGACACTTCCTCTTCCTGATAAACGAACGGGGCGGCCCGTTTCAGGCCACCCCGTCGAATACACACTCTGAGAGAATTTTACCTACCAGTTGTACACCCTGTCCAGATCTGCGTCTGTCACCTGGAACGTCACATTATGGGGCGGAAGAGGTTCCTTCTTGAAATACTCGGGCAGCCGGTCATGTTTTGCCGTGAAACCTGCACGGGCATTGAAGTCCCGCTCCATCATCAGCACACTCTTGCCGAGTGCAACCACGTCATCGGCAGTCAAGTTCAGGCCATAAAAGGCATTGAGCATATCGATGAGCGCCTGGAATGTGTCCGGCTGATCCAAGACCGCAAAGGCAATGAAAAGGCACATGCCTGTTGAGTCAATGGCCGCAGTCGCAATCTGTAGATTTCTGGAGAGGTCGATCTGCCCTTCCGGCTTCAGTGGATCCACATACCCCCCAACCTTGAGGATATTTGTGGCAACCGCGTATCCCGCCGTATGATCGGCGCCCATAGTGCTGGTGGCATAGGTGACCCCGATACCCTGAACAGCGCGTGGATCGTACGCAGGCATGGCCTGCCCCTTGACCACGGGAACCCTCTCGATGCCGAACACCTTACCGGTCACGGCGGCCCCGTTCCCCAGTATGCGTCCCAGGTCCGTGCCTTTCCCTACTTCCTTGACGAGCCTGATGGCTGCCTCGCCATCGCCGAATTTTGCCAGCCCTGCCTCCATGGCGACCCCAATGGTTGCTCCCATCTCGATGGTATCAATGCCGTAATCGTCGTCCAGGCGGTCCATCATGGCAATCGCATCCAGATCGTCGATACCGCAGTTCGCGCCGTGGGCCCAGACCGTCTCATATTCCGGCTGCTTGGTCAGGTAATGACCATCCTTGTCCATGTAAACTCCCGAACACTGGATCACGCATCCCCGGTGACAGCCGTGGGTGGGAATGCCGCCGCGGGCTTTTTCCGTTTCAGCCTGCGTTTCCCCACTGATCTTGGAGGTTCCCGGAAAGCGTCCCACAAGGAAGTTATTGGTCGGATATGCGCCTGCTTCATTGATTACATTGGCCAGTACGTTGGTCCCAAACGCGGGAAGTCCCTCGCCGGTAACAGGATGTTTCCTCAGACCATCAACAAATGCCTTATTGGCCGTTTTGAGCTTCTCCGGGTCTTTGGCAGTACGGTTCGACAAACCCGTGTCGTCGAGGACTATGACCTTCACTCCCTTGGCGCCCATAACCGCCCCGGGTCCGCCTCTCCCGGCATGGCGGGTAGGCCGCTGTTCCATATCCGTAAAGGCCACTGAGGCGGCGGACATCTTCATTTCGCCCGCCGGTCCGATGGAGATGCACGCGATCTTGTCGCCATACTCCTTCTTCATCTTTTCCACCAGGTCATAATTGCCCAGCATAGAGAGGCTGCTGTCGGGTTTTATCTTCACTCCGTCCTTGTTGATGAAGATCTTATAGAGATTGCCTTCTTTGGGCTTTCCTTCCAGGATGATCGCGGCATAGCCCAATCGCGCCAGCACCTGTGAGGGCTGCCCTCCCGAATTGGACTCTTTGATCGTGCCTGTCAACGGGCTCTTGCAGCCCACTGAAATGCGCCCCGACTGGGAGGCACTTGTTCCGCTCAGCATTCCCGGCGCGATAACAAGTTTATTATCTTCGCTCAATGGATGACACAGCGGTGGCACTTCCTTGGAAATAACAGAGGAGGTCATGGCCCTGCCCCCCAACCCGGCATACTCCCCCAATGGAACGACACTTACTTTTGGACCGCCTTCGGCCCCCATGTTGATTCTAAGAATTTTGTCCATCGACACCCTCCTTTCGCAGTAGGATTGCGCAGCAATTTAGGGCCACTGAGGTCCTGAATCCCGGCAAGATTTTTAGATAAACCTAAGAGACTATCAACCATCAAGTTTCTAATAAATAAGAATATTAAAAGAAGAAATGAACTGATACAGTTGATACGTACATATGAGTATTTTATCTGTTATGTAAAAATTGTCAAGTAATTGTAATTATGTCAAAAAACACATAACAGAGAACAAGCATTTGGAATTGATGGCCTTTCCTTAACGGTCAAAAAAATCTTAAGAGTTCTTGACAAGAATGATTCTTATATTATAATGATTATAGAGTATAAGGTACGGCGAATGACATACAAGAAAAATAAATACCCCATAAGACTTACCCCTCAGAGGCTTGCCATCCTCGAATACCTCGAGGGCAATAAAGCGCATCCGTCCGCAAGCGATATATATAAGGCGGTATCTGAAAAGTACCCTATGATGTCCTTTGCAACAGTATATAATACCCTGGATACCCTGAAGGAAAAAATGCAGGTTCTCGAATTATCCATTGACTCCAAGAAAAAGCGCTTCGATCCGAACACAAAACCGCATCATCATTTAATATGCATGGAATGCAAGGCGATTACTGATATTCATCGGAATTTTGCGCTCGATTTAACGGATGGCGAAAGGTGTGACTATGAAATAATGGGAAACCATGTCGATTTCTACGGAGTTTGCCTGAAGTGTAAACGGAGGGAAAAGTCCAAAAAATAATTTTCAGGAGGTGGAATAATGTCCAAGACAGAACAGTATCTGAAAGAAGCATTTGCGGGGGAATCCCAGGCGAATCGCAAGTACCTGGCCTTTGCAGCTAAGGCTGACCAGGAAGGTTATCCACAGGTTGCACGTCTCTTTCGGGCTGCGGCGGAGGCTGAAACAATCCATGCCCACAGTCACCTTCGGGCACTCAACGGCATAAGGAGCACCAGGGAAAATCTTCTGGAGGCTGTTGCCGGCGAGACCCATGAGTTTACGAAGATGTATCCGGAGATGATCGAAGCGGCCAAGGCGGAAGGACATAAGGTAGGGCAAAGATCGTTCAGCTATGCCAATGAGGTGGAAAAGATTCACGCCCAGCTTTATCAAAGTCTTCTGGACAGCCTGGGGAAATCTCAGGAGACCTATCCCTATTATATCTGTCCCGTCTGCGGATTGACGGCGGAAAAGGAAGCGCCGGCCATATGTCCCGTGTGTGGAACCAAAGGGTCATTGTTCCGGCGGGCTGATTGATTCTGAATGCAAAGCTTCATCACTACACAGTCTCCAAGGGAGACGGAAACATGGAAACAGAATATATACCCATATTCCTTGAGAGGAAGAATGGATGCGTGAACGGCACCTGGATGCACGCCGATGCGCGTATTAATGCGAGGATTCTGCCTCTCGCCTATACCTCGGATCTCAGCATCCTCAGGCTCATGGTGAGCAATCTTGATAAGGCCGCGGACGTGCTTAAGAAAAAGGGGCTGATCTTCGAGCAGACGGCCGATGCCGTAGAAGTAGTTCCGGACGGGTCATACGGACTTCTGGATATTCTCAGGATGCTCGCGGAGCATGGTGTAGACGTCGAATTGACAGGCATAATACCAGGGATATATCAAGGCTGATGATATTCCTCCTGCCGGTACGGCAGGCACAGGTTCAAATCATGCATTACGGCTCCGGTAAAAATCTGCCTTATAAATTTCCTCCAAGGGCCGCCGTGGCCATTGTTTTTCCGTCAGCCAATGGATATACTTAAGAGTGACGAATCCATCGAACCAGCGGTGGAAAGCTGCCAGCAATGCATCTCTGGTCTTATACTGCCTCTGGAAGCGTCCCCAGATGTCCCGAAATCCGCGACTCTCCAAAAATCCCCTGGTGTCGGGACTCGTAAGTTCGGCGAAGATCCGTGCAGCCCCCTCATCAGCGTGGGTAGATACTGCTGCAAGGAGTTCACGCAGACAGACGAACACACGGAAATCGTATGCGAGGAGTGCCTCTCCGCCTTTGAGTGTCGCTTCAGCCATGCGCTTGCCGGTGCCGAATGGCACACGTCGGGAGATGCGGGCCGAGGGAAAGACCATGGTATTCTGTATTTCACAGATAGCGCCAGTTTTCGCGATCTCCACGCAGAAGTAGAAGTCTTCTCCCGCCTGCCTGCGGGCCGCAAAACCGTTGGCGCGGATATAACCGGAAGCGGTAAAGCACAGGCAGGAGCCAATGGTGTGAAAGGCGTAAGGTGAACCGGCCCAGCGGAGACCCGCGACATAGTAATTCAGAAATGCTTCATACTCATCAATGGCAGCCTGCCTTTCAGGAGAGTCCGCCTCCTGGTGTTTAAAAGATATGACCCCTCCCGTGCATCCGCTCTTGCGGAGCTTATGTCCGGCAGTGTCCAGGTAGTCGGGAGATACGATGGTGTCTGCGTCAAGACTGAAGAAAATAAAGTCATCGAGGGCAATTGTTTTATTCGACGCCCATAGAAAAGCAAGCACACTATCACATCCGATCTTTCGGGCAAGTCCTACACCCCCCCAGTGTGGAAGTTCATGTCCGGCGGAAGATGCATCGATCCAGGCGAGAGGAAACGCTCTATTATGACCTTTATCTTCAAGCCACTTCAGCGTCTGCGCGTTATCATCTGTCTGTTCCATAAGTTCAATCTGATCTACCGCGTCACCCAATTCCGGCGGGCGATTATTCACGACCACCAGAACAAGGGTATCGTCGAGAATATCAGCCGGCACAGTGTTCGACAGCGATTCGATTGTTAAAGGCAGGTACATTCTTTCCGCTAATGCCGGAATCACGACTGCCCGCCGGTAGCTCCGGTTGCGGTCAAATTGTCCCATAATTGGCCGGATTGCCGCCCTTTTGTTAAGATATTTCACCTGGTATTGCCACCCAATTTGTTGTTGATATTTTGTCTTGTGTCAAGATCATCAGTGATTAAACCCATCATGAATTCGGTAGCGAGCGAATGTCGAACGATGCCGTTCCCTAAAAATCGATCATCCTACGCAGCTTGCTGCGGAGAGCTTCAATAAATCTGTCTCCCACGGGGCTGTCGAGTATTTATCACGCCGTTCCTTATGGAGGCAATGCAGTATTCGCAAGAATATATTTCTTGACATTAGAACGGCAGTTCTAATAGAATCCCATCATGCAAGAAGGAAGGAGAACAATCAGGACAGTAGAGAAAAAAATTGCCGCCTTTTTCCGGGAGAACAGGCGGATGCCGACCTATTCCGAAATGCTCCATATCCTCGGTGTGAGGTCTAAGAGCGTTGTCCATTTCTGGGTAAACAAGCTCCTTGCCAATGGATTGCTGGAAAAAGATGCGCGGGGGTTTTTAAGGCCAACTCGTCGCTCTCTTGCCCTGCCTATGGTCGGAGAAGTCGCCGCCGGCTTTCCCTCTCCCGCTGAAGAAGAACTCCGTGATGTAATCTCATTCGATGAGTATCTTATTGCCCAGCCTGGATCTTCCTTTCTCCTCACAGTCAGTGGCGACTCCATGACAGGAGCTGGGATCATGGAGGGCGATCTCGTCATTGTGGAAAGGGGGCGGGAACCGCGAAACGGCGATATTGTTATTGCTGAAGTGGATGGCGAATGGACGATAAAATACTTCCAGAAAGAAGGAAGGAACATCATCCTCGAGGCAGCCAATCCGAAATATAAGGCCATCAGACCGAAATCAGAACTGCGTCTCGGCGGCGTCGTTGCGGCAGTGATAAGGAAATACCATAGATAAAAATATTCACCTCATCCACCTTAAGGATATTTAAGATGATGATCGTGAAAATTCTATTAGTAGTTATTTTGGGCTTCGTCGTGGGCTGCGGTGTCTTTTACTTCCGCCAAGAGAACATGATTTTTTATCCTGAAGCCCTCCCGCCCGACTTCCAATACAGTTTTCCCGCCCGTTTCGACGAAGTGACTCTCACTGTCGACGGTGCTACCATCAATGCGCTGCATTTCAAGACAGACAATCCCAAAGGGGCCATCATCTATTTTCACGGGAACGCGGGAAACCTCCGCGGCTGGGGCGAAGTTGCCCTTGATTTTACAAGGCTGAGTTACGATGTGCTCATACCGGATTACAGGGGCTATGGAAAAAGTACAGGAAAGATACGCAACGAGGAAATGCTGCACCGAGATGCTGCAGTCGCTTACAACTATCTCAAGGAGCGCTATCGCGAAAATCAGATTATCATCTATGGCAGATCAATCGGGACGGGGATTGCAGCATATCTGGCAAAAGAGACGAGGCCGCGCATGCTCATTTTAGAGTCGCCCATTTTCAACATGCGGGACCTGGTCAAGTACCACTATCCTTTCATGCCGTCAACGCTCGTCGCTTTGATCCTCAAGTATCCAATGCGCACCGACTTGTCGATTGCTGATGTCCCCTGTCCTGTTCACTTATTTCACGGGGCAGAGGATGATATTGTTCCTTACAATTCAAGTGAACGTCTCCTCAAACTTATTAGAACGCAAAGCCGGTTAATCAAAATTCCCGGCGGCGGGCATAACAATCTGGGCGACTTCCCGCTCTATCATGAAGAGCTCGAACGCATCCTGAAGTAGACAAATCTACCCTGGGGGCGCTACGCCAATCTATGACTGTAGCTCTGACGGGGCTCCCATGATAAAGGGAATAAATATGCCATCCTGGATTATAATACTTCTTGTTGCAATGGGAATTCTCATTGTCTGCAAATTTCTCTTCGCCTTTTCCCTTCTTTCTGTATTCCCGATTACGCAGGGAGCCATGTTTCACGCCTCCGCCCATGTCAGGGTAAGGACATTCCTCGATCATGTGCCGATGAAGGCGGGCGATCTTCTTGTTGATATCGGGTGCGGGGACGGGAGAGTTCTCCATGCTGCGAAGCGGCGCTATGGTGTCAGGGCGCTCGGGTTCGAGGTAAACCCTCTGGCGTATGCACTTGCGCGCCTGCGCACCATCGGGGTGGAAGGGATTGAGGTGAGGTTGCGGAATTTCTGGGATGTGAATGTCGGGGATGCAGATGTGGTATTCTGTTATCTTTTCCCTGACGTCATGGGTAGGCTCGCTCAAAAACTCGAGAAAGAACTTCGTCCGGGGACCCGCGTCATTTCCTGCAATTTCCCGCTTCCGGGATGGAGACACAGAAAATTACTTTATCCTGAATCTCCACTTCACGCCGATCCCATCTATCTCTATGAGATTCCGGCTGTTAGTCTAAGTCCAAGCGATAGTTGTATGTGTAATCCCTAGCGACCTCAAGTTCGTAATGCTTGATGTTGTAAAACAGGGCCAAATCGTAATTATTTATGGCATAATAGGACTTGCTCAAACCTAGGTAAGCCTCCGTGAAAAAAGGATCAGCTGCGACGGCTTTTTTAAATTGATCAATCGCGTCTCTGTGCATGCCTTGCGAGGCGAGGGTTAGACCACTCGTGTAATAGACAATTGCCTCATCGCTGCTCTGAGGATTGATAGCGATATAGTGCGATTGTACCGTAGAGCAGCCTGTTGCTACTAACAGAAAAATCAACATCAACCATGAAAGAATCCTTTTCATGACTACATCTCCTTTCATTGAAGCGCTTCTTTTAATGTATCCAAATTCTGTATGAAAGTTATGCCTGCATCTTGAAAATATTGCAATATTAGAGCTAATTATAGGGTAAATAAAGTTTTATGTCAAAGAAAATGATTCCCTGTGTCAGAAGCAAGTAATATGTCCGGTATTGTAGCACGTAATCTGTCCGGTTTAATATGGTCGCCGATGGAGGTGCCCGATGAGACGGACGGAGATGTTACAGGAGATCCGGAAGATGCGATT
>Ga0187853_10000399_pt1 | contig 46870 bp, 50 predicted proteins | sample June2016WEW_6_10_2_FD_132417 | JGI IMG/M metagenome (GOLD analysis project Ga0187853, IMG submission 132417) | Peatland microbial communities from SPRUCE experiment site at the Marcell Experimental Forest, Minnesota, USA - June2016WEW_6_100 | ecosystem: Environmental > Terrestrial > Soil >... | reverse complement strand
GCGAGCATCCACAATGCCCTGTTGAGTTTTACGTCTTGATCGATGCCCGTGACGGCGCGAGTGGTGACGCGCCGGCGAACGGGACGGCCGGTTTGCGCGTTCTGCGTGTAGCCTGTGCCGTGCAAGCCGCCGCGAATCACGTTTTCTTGAACAGTGTTCAGCGTCCGCCATAGATCATGGCCCGGCCGGCCCCAAGCGGTAGCATTTTCGTCGCGGTCTTCGGAGCGATGCGGAAAGAGCAATTGAGCGGCGGTAATCGGCGTTTTGACATTGCCGTCCGCATCGGCGAAGCGGAGAGAATGCGCGGACTCGGCAAAGGCATCCTGCTCGCCGTCCGTAAGCTGAAGCTGGCGGAATTCGTCGACGCGGCCTAATGCCTTCGTGGTATCGCCGACAATCTGAAAACTGCCGTCGATGACTTGCTGCAGGACGTTGCCCTTGTGTTGGACGGAAAGCGAGCCGACTAAAGAATCGGCAACGATCAGGCCATTGGTGCAAACCATGCGAAAGATCCCGGCGAAAAGTTTGTAGGCGCTGGTCCCGTCGTGCGAATTGACTAAAACCACTTCGGGAATTGCTTCGGGGCTGGCCGTGGCGAGGGAATCTACGTGGCGAAAGCGAATCAGATGTTTGGTAAAATCCGCCTTACCTTCGATGCGGCAGCGGCTTTGCGCGGCCTTGAACGGTTGAAAGCCTTCCTGCATCAAGCCGGCGATAATTTCTGACGTGGGAATGTACGTGTAGCGCGCTGAGCGTGATTCGTGCGGCGCGGGGGCGAACGCCGATGGAGCAATAGCGCGAATGGCGTCCAGTGTGAGTGCTTCCCTGTATCCCGTGCCCATGTTGCGGCCATAATGAAAGCTAAACATTTTCGATTCTCCATGGCGGCCGGTTGCCGCTGCAATTAATATAACAAACTACTTTATATATTGCAATAAAAATAAAAAGGGCGAAGAATAATCTTCACCCTTAAAAGTCCAGATTCCGGACTGAATTAGTTCCAAACGGCCGCCGCCAAGAATCGGGAGACTTGTTTTGCAAGTTCATAGGCGCTTTCGCTGCTATACGTCTTCGCGATGCCGAATTCTTGATATTTTCCGACGTCCATCATTGCGCCGACGTGAACATAATACCCTTCGTTACTGCCCTCAACTGCATACGCTATAAGGTCACGGAATTTTTCGGGAATAAGCGAATCAGGCTTTAAATCAAAACTTAAACTGAAGTCGTATTCTTCTGCAAGTTTGCCGCAATAGGCGTTAATGGCCGCGAGTAAAGATTGAACGGTGGACATTATTACGGTATGGCGAATAGCTGTAAATGGATCAAGATTTAGTTTGATGCATGCTTGGCGCGCTTTTTCTGAGCAGGTAAAAGTCTCCGCGTGTGTTTCGTAAAGATCCTTGCGTACAACAAAGTCTGTAACCATATCGGTGGAATTCATTTTCGATTCTCCAAGCGGCCGGCCGCCGCTCATGCAGTTAAGGCCGGCAAGGTTCGCCGGCCGCATTGTTGTTTAACGATAGATCGCGCCAAGAGTGCCGTTACCGCCGTTGCGGGCAATGGCCGTGCCGACTCTAAAGCCTTCATCCTTGCCGCGTTCGCGGGCAATGGTTTGCTTGGCGTCCGAGCCGTCCGAGTCGTAAACCGGCCGCACAGAATAGCCGTTTTCGTTGATAAAAATTCCGATGTGGTCGGCAAGTTTGTTTTCTTTGTTGGCAATCTTGCAAAGCTGAAGAAAATCGCCGCCTTTTTCGTTCTTAATTTCTGCGATAACGGTTTCATCGCTCATGCGGGCAGCCGTGCCGTAATCCGTGCAGGAGTAAACGCATCCAATCCCAAGCAAATATTCGTTATAAGTTTGTTTACGCTCTTGCCGGTAGACTTTGAATGTGAAAAGGTTCCACCATTCCGGCGGTACGCAGTCGCTCCTGTTTTCCGGCATGTTGCCGGTACCATTGCAATTTGGGCAAGTCTCAAGCCGTTTGGTCACGACAATGTTTTTCCCCATGCCGCTGCATTTTCTGCAACCATTGCGGCCGCCGCGCTTGCCGTTGCCTGTGCCGTTGCAATCCGGGCAAACTTGCCATTCGTTCGCAAAGCGCTTGCCTGTACCGTCGCAACCATAGCAGGGTTTTGACTCGAGAATCACTGTGCGGTTTTCTAGATCGAGCTTCACGGTTTAATCTCCAAGCGGTTTGGTACCGCTGCAATTAATATAACAAACTACTTTATATAGTGCAATAAAAATAAAAGGGCCGATACAGAATAAACTGTACCGACCGGAAAGACGGGAAAACCGTCAAGTTAAAGCAGCTGTAAAACCAGTTTTGACTTCAAGGGCACAATCCCCGCCATGCCCCAAACTTCTTGATAATCGCCGTCTGCAGCGAGTACAAAAAATGAGTCGTAATCTTTTGCGCCGGCGATAGAATCCTTGATCGGCGCGGTATCTTGGCTATCAGATACAAAGAAGTATTCCGGCCCAAGCTGCGCAACGATTTTTATCTTGCTCATTGCCATAATGTTTCCTCCCGTTTACCGTGCGTGATTGTTTGCGCCGTTACTTTGCCAATTTCAAAAGCCCTTTTCGCTTTGCAAAGTCTTCCATCGTGTCGCCTTGCAGTAACGTTCCCCACCGCCCCCAAGTAAACAATTTTCCTTTGCCGACTACTCGCGCCATGATTAAACCGTTTTTAAACGCTTTGAATTCCATAGAACGAAAGCCCGGTACTTCTGGAGTTTTGTAAATAAGCATTGTGTCTCTCTCCTGTCGTGCCTTGTGGATTCTTGCCCGCGTACTGGCCCACGGGCGGGCTGCAGAACGGTGTTAGTCTTCCGATTCATTCGCTTTAGGGTCGAACCAGCCGGTGGAAACGCGAGCGTTCCCATTGGATTCTGTGTAGCGTACTGCCCCGCACGCACATGTTTCGCAGATGATTATATTGCCGTGTGCCGCTTCGCTATGCGGGCGCATAGGGTCGACGCAACTCATCCAGACGTGCGTATCACAGTACTTTACGCTGTGCCTTTTGTGGTCCATTGTGTTCTTTCTGCCCGCGTACCAGCCCACGGGCGGGCAAGTTTGCTAAAAATCTGCCGTGTGGATGACTTCGGAACCGTCCGGCCGCTCGCACAACGTGACGGTAATTAGATATTGTTTTTTGGCGGGGACTTTCAGCTGTTCCGCGACTTTTTTCTGTGCCGCGAACGCGGTTGGCGCGTAAACTTCGACGCGCTTGCCCTGATAGCGAGCGACATAGCCGCACAATGCGGTTTTCGGCGTCGCGCGGCGGCGGACTTCAGCGCGCCAAGTGGCTGCACTATCGCCTTTAGGCGCGGGCACTTCATCGAGCCATTCAACCGGGCAGCCGTAGTAATAGGGCCCGCAAGCCTCATCTATTTCTTTGTGGGCGCCGTCTTCCCAAACCATGACAGAGATAAATTTGTGGTCGACTTTGCCGTCTTTCTCGACCTGATAGAGAAACCAGTCTTCATTGCCAGAGCGGGAATGCTTGACGGCCGTGACCGTGGCGCCCTCTACAGCTTGCCAAGGGCCTGATTCTCTTTTGACAACTTCATCGCGCGATGCATGTTCCGTGGTCCATCCCATTGTGTACGCTCCACGCGGCCGGTAGCCGCTGCAATTAATATAGCAAACTACTTTGTATAGTGCAATAAAAAATAATCAGACAGTCCAGATCCCGGACTCTTGTACGGAAACGCTCATCAAGGTTGCATCTGTGCGATGCACTCCCAACAGCATACGGCGGCCGGCCGGCATACAGTCCAGATTCCGGACTTTTATATCACGTTCGACGTTTCACGACTTCCCCAAAGCCGCGGCCTAAAAATCGTGCCCCAAAGCCGTCCCATCCATATTACAATGTAATTCAGGAGAAATTACCATGGCAGCCAATGCACTTGTTCAGACTCGGATTGACGTAGTGATTAAACAGCAAGCCGCTACTGTCCTGCAGGCGATTGGCTTGACTGTTTCCGATGCGGTTCGTTTGATGCTTACCCGCGTCGCCCATGACAAAGCGCTTCCGTTTGAGCCATTAATCCCTAATAGAGAGACCATCGCAGCGATGAAAGCCGTTCGCGCCGGCAAAGTCGAGCCCGTTTCCTTAGACAGTATGCAGGCTATGCTTGATGCGAACGATTAACCAGTCTTCCCGTTTCAAACGGGACTTCAAGCGCGAAGCGAGAGGACAACACCGTCAATTTCTCCGGGAAAACTGGACTAAGATCCTGAATATGCTGGCCAATGACGGGCCGCTTCCTGTGCTTTTTTACGATCATGCACTTTCTGGAGATTGGCTAGACTTCCGAGATTGCCACATTCGCCCCGACCTGGTTTTGATCTACAGCAAGCCGGACGATAACACCTTGCAACTCGCGCGTATGGGCTCACATTCAGAACTTAGCTTGTAATGCATGCAGACGGCTAACAGTCCAGATTCCGGACAAACTGCGTCGCGGCCTAAAAATCGTGCCCCAAAACCGTGGTTTTCATACGTTCTCATTTACCTTTACTCCCATCCTTCCCTATATATAGTTAGCGCTTCGCACGCGCAAACAAACTACGCTAGCACACAAACCAACTCACCGCGCGCGCTCAAACAATGCTGCCCACGCTCACGCCAACGTACAGACAGCCAATGATTTTCGCGCACATGCAGCTAGCAAAACAACTGTCTGCATACGCGCGCAAACAAAACAAACAACTTACACGCCAAACAAAACGGTTTTTGTGCACAGACAAGCAACAAAACGGCCGGATGCGATGAAACTTTATCGCGTTCCATGGCGTTTTTTGGGCCCATATCAATACACCGCGCAGAACCGCCCCACGTGGCACTCGGCGGGCCGTAAACGCGCGTCTGGCGCATGGATGGGGCATAGCGCCAGATGCTGCGCAAAGCGTTGTCTCAAGCATTTTGGTGCTACATTGTTGGCATAATTGAGCATTGTTGCTGCAAGTGACTGAAAACAAGCATCGTTCGGCTTCCTATACAGAATACGAACGCGGAACGGGGGGGCGATGCGCGGGTCTGTTTGCGGCTGATTCGCGCGTTATCGGACGTTTGGAGTTGTCCGGCACCCCGGGGGTGGCGCGTAGTCGTCGACGTTTCACCGCCCGGTATTTTGTAAAGCCCCAGTCCGTTAGGCGCAATTTTAGCGCAGAACCAGCACGTATTTACGTAGCGCAAAAAAAGCGCAGACGTATTTGGGGAGCACAGCGCAGTTTTAGCGCAGACAAAAGCGATTGAAGAATATGAATTTAAAAGGTTTAAGGAAAGTTGTGGTTTTTGTACTGGCCTATAGGGGATTTGGGCATTTTGGAGTGCGGGAATTTAGGGTGAAAGCGCGCAGAAGCTGCGCTTTTTTGCTGTTTTGGGGTGGGATTAGGGCGTCGAGATCGACGGTGAGGAGGGAACGAAGTTGTCTGCTGATCGGCAAAGGGCGTGCAGGAGTGGTTCATTCCATCTCTGCACAGCCGATATACTGACGATTAAAGCAAGAAACGATCCATAGCAAAGGAATCACACGTGTTCGACTCGGAATTTGAAGAGAATCTATTCAATCTGCGCAAGGAAAAGTTGGCGCAGATCGTGCAGCTCGGCCAGGCCACCTATCCTAGCCGATTTCCTGTCACGCGGGGGCAGACGGCCACGCCTTTGTCGAAGGTTCGCGCCGACTGGGACCAGAAAACTGGCGAGGAGCTCGAGGCCAAGCGCACGACCGTTGCCATCTGCGGGCGCCTGATGGCCATTCGCGCGCAGGGCAAGGCCGGCTTCGCTACTCTGCAACAGGAGGGCGTGTGGCTGCAGATTTACGTTCGCAAAGACGCCGTCGGCGACGATGGCTTCGCGCTCTACAAGCTGCTTGATCTGGGCGACCACATCGGCGTTACCGGCTACTTGTTCCGCACGCGAACCAATGAGCTGACCGTGCACGTGGAGACGATCACGTTTCTGTCGAAGGCGATGCTCGCGCTGCCGGAAAAATTTCACGGACTGGCCGACGTCGAAGTTCGCTATCGCCAGCGCTACGTCGATCTGTTTACGAATCTGGAGAGCCGCGAGGTCTTCGTCAAGCGAGCCAAGATTCTGCGCGCGCTGCGCAGCTTTTTTGACGAGCGCGACTACATGGAAGTGGAAACGCCGATGATGCAGCCGGTGGCTGGCGGCGCGGCGGCGCGGCCCTTCAAGACGCACCACAACACCTACGACATGGATCTTTACCTGCGCATTGCGCCGGAGCTTTATTTAAAACGGCTGATCGTCGGCGGCATCGACCGCGTGTACGAGATCAGCCACTGCTTCCGCAACGAGGGGATCGATACTTCGCACAATCCCGAATTCACGACGATCGAGTTCTACCAAGCCTATTCGAACTATTACGACTTGATGGAGCTGACCGAGAATCTGGTGGCCTACGTGGCGAGCCAAGTGAACGGAACGACAGAAACCGAGTTCGACGGCAACAAGATCGACTTCGCCAAAGAAAATTGGACGCGGCTGACGATGAAGGAAGCGATTGTGAAATTCTGGCCAAAGAATGCCGGGCCGAAACCCGAGCTGGCCAAATTGAACGACGCGGAAAAGTTGAATAGCTGGATCTCGGCGCTGCGCCAATCCGGGCACGACGTGGACTACAAGGCAGACGAGTCGGCGGGCAAAACCATTGCCAATCTCTTTGAGGCTGTTGCCGAAGAGCACCTCATCCAGCCGACGATCATCTACGACTACCCGACGGTTGTTTCGCCGCTCTCCAAGCAGAAGTCCGACGATCCTGACTGGGTCGAGCGCTTCGAGATTTTTGTTGGCGGCTTCGAATTGGGCAACGCCTTCAGCGAGCTGAACGACCCGCAAGAGCAGCACCGGCGCTTCGAGCAGCAGTTAGCCGAGCGCGCACGCGGCGACGACGAAGCTCACCAGATGGACGAGGATTATGTTCGCGCTCTTGGCTACGGGATGCCGCCGACGGCCGGCGAAGGCATCGGAATCGACCGGCTGACGATGCTGCTGACCGGCTCGAAATCTATTCGCGACGTGATTTTGTTTCCGCTACTTCGCAGCCAAGAAACAGGAAATAGAAAATAGGGATCAAGAAAGAGCGCTCATAAACTGCGTTATTTTTTGTAGTTTTGGGATGGTTTTAGGGCAGTAAGGTTGGGATTGGCACATCTTGGTTGGTGGCTAGGCGGGACTCTATCCAGGCTTCGCGAGAGAGTTTGAGGGAGGCGATGGCTTCTTGTTCGGTTTTGCCGTCGGCGGTGCAGCCGGGGAGTTCAGGGTTTCTGGCGACCCAATAGCCGTCGGGATCGTAGACCAGGAGAATGCAGTATTTGTAGTAGGCGTAGTCGGCAATTGATTTTGTGGTCATGGTTTTTTATGGTAGCAGATATCCTTCGCAGAGTTTGATCATGTTGGCATCTTCGGCGAGGATGAGGCCGAAGACGAGATCGATGCCGGAAATGATGCGGATTTTGAAGCCGGCTTCGGCCAGCAAATATTCGAAAAGATCGCGGTAGCAAGGATCGCGGTTTTGGGCGGCGGTATAGGTTTGAAAGTTTTTGAGAAGTGAATTGAGGTTCGCTGCGTCGCGTGGGCTTTGGATGCAGAGGGTATAGAGCCAGCGTTGGAATGGTTTTTGCCAGGCGGCGGCATCGCGCTCGAGGATGGCGGCGATAATTTCTTGTTCGTGCTGGCGGAGATCTTCGAAGAGCGGTTGGGCGGCGTCTTCTGGAAGGACAAAAAGGCACTCGTTGTCGATAGAGAAGTGGCCACCGCGGGCTTCGACCGCGTGGATCAATTCAGGAATGCTAAAAGACATGGCAACGGCCTTTGATACGGCATAAGCCCGTAGCGTAGAAAAGAGGAGAAGATCGGGCGCCAGCTACATTCCCCCAACGCAGCTGGCACCCTAAATGGCAGATAGGGCCCAAGGAAGATTCTGCCACTATCAAGCAGAAGGCCATGGAGTATGAAAGGAATAAAGGCTTCTGCTGTATGGAGGCCAGTTTACTACAAAATCGTCGAGGCTGAGCGTAAAAATCTAAAAATAATATAAAAAATGCACCAGCCAAACCGAGGTGGTAAAGACTGGTGCATTTTGGCAAATGGCAGGAGGATGAGCTCCGATCCATCTACCAAAACAAAAGCGGCAATGCGAGATCGGAGATTAGGCGGCCTACTACCACTTCCATTTGAGACAGTATAGACCACAAAGGTCGTGATTGATCTTGAAAAAGGGCAAAAAATGCCAGCTACGAAGGGATTAATTGTAGCTGGCACTCGCAATAAGATTTCATTACTTGAATGAGAATAGCCGAAAAATCTTATTTCGAATCTTAAAAGTTAGATAATAATGGTTTCTGGGCTCCCGAGATCAAATCGACCGTACGCAAAGGAAAGACAATGCCGTTTGAGAAAGAGGGAATGCTGCCATTTACCGAAGTCCAGATCCTGGACTATGCACCGGTCGTAGCTGGCGTTCTGGGGCTCAAAACCGGCGAAGAGTGGATCTACATTGAAGCAACTGAAAATATTCAGAAGCGGCTATTGTCGATCTTTTATTGCGACAAAAGTGAATGGCTATGGGTTTTAAGCTACAACCCATCGCACTTTGCGTTTGAAAAAATACTAAAGCCTGATGCAAGAAAAAGTCGAGAAAAGTATTTGATCTACACGTTGAATCCCCCTTGCAATCATATTAAGCAGAGAACGCACGTTATGGATGCTGTGCAAACAAGGGAGATATTGTGAAGAAAAAGCTGATGAATGCACAGGAACTCGTCGACGCCATACGCGAAGAAATGGGTGGCATAGACGAAAAAGAGATCATACCTGAGATTCTGCGTCTGCAAAAGGAAGCGCTCGAACGCGACATTTTTAAGGTGGAACGCGATCGGTTAAATGGTTCCGTTCGTCGTATGGCGCAAGCGTTCCTCGTGGAACAAAAAGCGCAGTATCATTTACAGATTACGGCCGAACAGCGCGATTATCTGCAACAAGTAATTGACTGTGCGGATACGCAAATCGAGGATTTGAGGGTTGAAATCGATCGCTTGCGGAAAATGATGAAAAGCCGGCTTGACAAAGCGCAGAACCGGGAGCAAGTTAGCAAAAAGCGAGTCCGTCATGACAAAAACGTTGGATGAGAAATCGACGCTCAAAGAAGAAAGCGAGAACCGCGCCAGAGAATGGTCGAAATTTAGGCGCGACAACTTGTTTACCCAACAAAAACTTGCCGAGATTTTAGGCGTCGGCCGACGTACAATACAAATGATCGAAGGCGGCAAGGTACTTTACCCGCATCCGGAGACGATTCGAAAGTTTTTGGTGCTTAAGGCAAAATACAAACGCCGGAAAGCAGCTTAGTGCATCGAGCAGATGCAACGTGTTTGGTTGGGGCCGATTTGCACTGGGTGGGTTGTCGCAACAAAGCTAAAGTGCATCAAACAGATGCAACTATTTCAGGTGCACGAAATGTGCGTAAACAATCAGTCGCAAAAAAGCTACAGTGCATCGGACAGATGCAACTGCTTGAGTGAAGCCGGAGGCGATTTGCCTTGGGGCGGTAACAGCGGATTTTCAGTGCATCGGACAGATGCAACGTAATGATCGTTGGAGTGTGCTGGTTAGGACGTCGTAGCAGCGTGTTTTTAGTGCATCGAACAGATGCAACACATGCAAGTCCGTGGTTTGCGCCGCGTGTATGGATCGTAAGCAAGTTGCAGTGCATCGCACAGATGCAACCGTGCAAAAGCACAACTTGAATTGAGTTGATGTAATGGAGTGGTAGAACGCAAAGGGTACTGAATAAGTATCACATTCAAAACTCTCCAAGCAGTGCATCGAACAGATGCAACTTTTTTATAGCTGGGCAAGGCTTTTTGGGTTTTATAGCAACGGGAATTAAGTGCATCGAGCAGATGCAACCAGATATTCACGTAGGCACGATCAAGGCGAATAAGTGTAGCATCTGGCTTTGAGTGCATCGGACAGATGCAACCATTAATGGTGCGGATTTGTTCAAAACGACCAAAGTAGCAAAGTTTTTAAGTGCATCGAGCAGATGCAACAATTTCAAGGAACGTATAAATAGGTCGTTACGTAAATCCGTTTTTGTGCTAGTGATATAGTAAACGTGCAAAGTGCATCGAACAGATGCAACGCGCAATGTGTGTTAATGAAGGCGGTTCTAAATGGCGGAAGATGATTATGTTGAAGGTTTGAACGGGGAAGAGATCATTAACGACTTTCTCGATCAAGTAGAGGGAAAACTCCACAGCGATTGCAATCTGCGCGTGACGGATTCCTATCCTGGCGGCTACGATGGCTGGTTTGAATACCATCTGCAACTTCGCGGTATGGATACAGCAGAAATTCATTCCAAAGTTATTGTCGGCGCGCCGCCTATTAAACCTCTTGCCGGCATGGTTGAAAAAGTCGTGGAAGGTCGCATAAACGTTCCCCTTGAAACCCAGCTCAACGTCGTGCGCGAACGCAGCAATCAGGATGTTCCTACTCTTAGCCGCGACGAATCTGGCAATCCAGTGATCCAAAAACGCCGCTACCAAAGACGAAATGTCGAAGCGGCAGCATCGGAAGCCGTCGAACTATCCCAGTAAGACGGTGCTTACTAGGAGCATGCCGATGCTTTCTGAACAAGATGAACGATTTGTGCGTGCCGTTGAACAAATTGCAGCGGCGCTAGAGGGCATTCATGTCACGCAACGGAAAGAATTCGAACGGCAATTCCCGGACCCCCAAAAATTTAGGGAAGCCATTGTTACTCGTATCCCTACCGAAGAAGAACGAATCCGCGAAGCCCTCGGCTCCAGCACCAACTCGCTCAAAGAATGGCTCGGCGAACTCGGCGAAGAAGAAATCGTTGGCCGGCGCGAGCGCGAATTCCTTGAAAGAAGTGCCCAAACTTCTAAAACAGAGGAAACGAGCGACGGAAGCTCTGCAACGGCTGAAAGTTCGAGCTGAAGACGTCGCCAATGTTCCGCAAATTACTCCAATGCTGCAACATGCTGAGGGTGGCTTACCCGCCGTCTTAACCGCTATGCGCTTCGCTCCTCATGACGACGTAATTACTGCTTTCCTCGCAAAATATGATTCGATACCCGTTGGTGATCGCGAACGATTGCCTTGGGAAGCAATTGCTCTCGCCGCCAAAATCGAAATGAACCAACTGCTGGGATCAATTTTGTTTGCAGTCCAAGCGCTTTCCGTCAATATGGTTAAAGTGATTGCCTACACTTCCCATCCATTGATTACTCAGGCTCGCGTCAAATACGCTCAACTGCCCTCTGGCGATCGTGATCGTACGGCTATCGATACCGCACTTGGCTTTCTTCCCTCCCCCAAAGGCCCAACCTTTATTGGCAAAGCCGTTTTTGGGCCACAGCCAACCACAAGCAATAATAGTGAGTCAGAAGCACCAGCAACTTTTGGCGAAGATGACGACCTTGATGATCTATTCCCATCTTGTTCGACTATGCAGGAAAAGCTACTACCGATTCGACAGCGGCAACTTACTTCGTCATGAAAATCGTGTTTTTAGATTTCGATGGACCAATTATTCCCAAGCAGTCGCATGAAACAAGGCGACCGCTTGAAAGTAAAGCATGGCCATCGTGTATTGCCGCATTAAATCGTATTACAAAAACCACAGGGGCTCAAATAGTTGTAAGTAGTGCCTGGCGTGGTTCTGGACTTAAAGAAATGCAGAATTTACTCGAATCCTGGGGTGTAACTGGCGATGTCACAGGAGTAACCCCAATTCTTTGTGGTGAAACTCGTGGCAAAGAAATAGCCAAGTATCTTAAAAAATTTCCAAAAGTCGAATCCTTTGTTATTCTTGACGATGACGATGATATGGACCATTTAAAGCCCTTTTTAGTCCAAACACCATTTTCAACCGGGCTCACAGAAAAACATGCTGATCGGGCGATTAAAGTCTTAAATGGATAGCTTTTGAAAATGGAGTTACAGATGATTCAGTTTGATATACGCACCTTTTGGGATGGATTCGCTTGCGGATGTCTAGCCACACTACTGTTAATTACGGCTTTAGTCCGTCTTGTATTTCGCTTAGACAAAGAAAACGCAAAATCTAGCAGCGATGAAAACTAAATTAGATCGCCAAGTGATCTAAAGCTTAAGTTATGCTTGACATTAAACAAAATTTGGCATAAATCTAAAACAATCGTTGAGCGACATGCCCCTCGCCTTCTGGCGGGAACAAGCAATGGCTCGGGACCGGAAACGGCCTTGAGCCGTTTCTGTTTTTGCACCTTATTCCCAAGGAGAACGCAATGGCATCTCGCAAACGTATTAGTTCAGCAAAATGTGCGGAAGTTCGTAAGGGCACTAATCGCCTTAAAAAGCTGGGTAAACGCGCCAGCAAAACTATTGCCGTAAAAGGATAGCAATCATCGCCCTGGAGTTCCGCATGAAATCTCAAAAGCGTGTTGGCCGTGTAGTTCTCGTACAACTGAAAAAGATGCGACCGCCTGTTCACGGTGTTGGTAAACGGATGGGCAAAGTATCGAGCAAAGGTGTGCGAGGAAAAACATAGCTTTTCGCTTCGGAATTCCGGAGCTGCATGTACTCTGAACGCGTTATTGTTGCCAACTTAAACGAGTTCGCATCTCGTGAAGGTTGGATGCCGACCTATCATACCCTTGAACAAGTAGACGAATTTAAGCATTATATCGACTCTATTGTAAAAATCGAGAGCAATTCTCGATCATCTTACGTAACTCTTACCCGTACCATCTCCGAGAAGCGTCGTAAGGAAGTTTGGCATTGGGTTGAAAATGAGCAGGCATTGTGCGGCCTTGACTCTAACTATTTTGAAAGCCGCTATGCCTATGTGTGTAATGAGAAAGGCCAGATCTATAAATTCAAGAACCGGCTTTCCCAACAGATATTTGATTCGGTAATTGCGGACTTTGACGAACGACAAGTATCAATTGAGTTACTCGTGATCAAAGCGCGACAAGTGGGAATGTGCCTATCAGGAGATACACGAGTACTTACAGCACAATTGGAATGGAAACGGATCGATGACTTATCTATAGGTGAAGAAATAGTTGCTGTAGATGAAGGTTTAACGCTTGAACAAAGACGAGCTTTTTATACAAAAATGGCATTTGAAAGAAGCCAAGGAGTAAAACATACACGGAAAAAATACAGATATAATCAAGAACGTAAAATGCGTACCGCAACGATTGTATCTAAATGGGATACATTCCAACATGCGATTCGATTAACGTTCGAGGACGGTCGCGTATTAACAGCAACACCAGAGCATCGCTTTTTAATTAAACAGCATGGTGGTAGTGAGCTGCACTGGCAACTGACTAAATATATTGGCTTAAACGATGAAGTCAGGTACATAACTTCGCCATGGGATAAAACCAATATAGATGATGCGTGGGTTGCCGGAGCTTTGGATGGTGAGGGATCTCTTAACACAAGCAAAAATGGAATTGAAGTAAAGTTTTCGCAAGTATTAAATGGCGTATATAACCGGTTTAAGCAGTATGTAATTGACCGTAAATACAATTTTCAGGAAGGGCTTGATTGTAGACAACCCGATCCTAATCGGTTAAGCAAGTTGGGGAAAAAAGATGTAGGCCGGATTTCCGTTGCACGTATGGATGAAGTATTCCGGTTGATTGGCCAAACTCGGCCTGTGCGTTTTATTGGAAAAAGATGGTGGGAAGGCAAAGGACTACCTGGAAAAAAATCTGGAATCGGGTGGTGCAAAGTCGTTAAAGTGGAACTTCTCCCGCCTCAGCGGATGATTGACATCCAGACGTCGACGCATACCTTTATTGCCGAAGGATTTGTATCGCATAATTCTACAAAAACAGCCCTAAAGTTTATCCATAAAATGCTATTCATTCCGCATACGCAGGCCGTCATGGCTTCTGTGCAGTCGGATAAATCCGAGTTAATTGGCCGCATTCTAAATACTGTCTACAATCAATGCCCCTGGTGGCTTGTTCCTAGAGCCACATCTAAAAACTCCTACGAGAACGGATCGATCTTATCGATCCAGTCTGGTATGCAAGCGACCGGTATCGCCCAAGGATGGACACCAACGGCCATCCACGTCTGTTTAGCGCCTAACACTTTAATTCATATTCAGAATGGCGACGTAAAGCCAATTGCCGAGGTTCTACCTGGCGATCTTGTTGTGACATCGAAAAATCGGCTAGCAAAGGTAAAAGCTGTTGTCAGAAGCCCACGAGTAAATGAAGTGGCTTGCGAAATCGCGCTTTGGGGAAATTATTCGTCGCTTATTGTTACGCGAGATCATCCGCTATTGACACCAGAAGGGTTTAAGCCAGCGGAAGAATTAGGCAAAGGCGATTTTGTTCGGATGCCTGTTCGGCCAATTACTCAAAAAAGAAAAGAAGTTCAAATTGAGTGGACGCCAAAGGGTAGAAGGGCGCAAAAGAGAGAGATTGAGTCTCAAAAGTTTAATTTGGATTACGGGTTCGGTTGGTTTTGCGGATTTTACTTGGCGGAAGGAAGTATTCATTACAACGCGCGGCTCGCGGATAAGCCAGCTGATGCTGTCTATTTTTCCATTCATCGTAAAGAAAAAGATTATGTGCTTCTCGGCCTTCGCCGAGTTGTTGGCATGTTTCAGCATTTGCATTATCACGAAAGCAAAAACAGTTTGACAGCAACTTATGTTCTTTACGACTCAGGAATGACTCGCTGGTTAATGGAAAACTTTGGCAAGTTGGCTGAAGGAAAGAAAATCCCGGATTGGGTTTTTGAATCAGGAAAAGATTATATCGATGGTTTGTTGTGCGGCTATTACGAAGGCGATGGGCATATCTGCAATGATGCTACAACAATTACTTGCCACTCCATTTCCATGTCGCTCTTAATACAGATTAGAGATCTTCTTGCGTCGCGCAAATATGGATGGGCATCGCTGTATTTTAAGCCGGCAGGGACTTATTACGGTAGAAACTGCCATGATCAATGGTCACTTAATTTAAACAGCTTGTACGCAAACAGATTTAGAACGGCAATGGGATGGAATACATTCGAGCGTACAGACTATAAATTGGATGCTTCGGACGTTCGCTGCAAGCATGCGCCCAAGCACTGGCACTATTCCGCCGATGAAAAGTTTATCGACATCCAAATTTTTAACAACAAAGCTGCGTTTTCCGATTCCTTCTTCGATTTGGAAGTGGATACTCCTGAGCACAGCTTTTGCACAGTCCATTGCTGCGTAAAAAACTCAGAGTTGGCCGATATACCTAAACCGAAGAAAGTGATCGAGGAAGGTCTACTTAGGGCCACCCACTCATCGCGCAACTTGTTTTTGGTTTTTGAAGGAACCGGTGGTGGTAATACCGGCTGGCTAGCCGATACTTGGCGCGCATCCAAAGAAGATTGGCCAAAGGGGCGCTCCCGCTTGTGCCCAATCTTCATTCCTTGGGTTATGGTGCCAGATCTATATCCCGAAGATGATTGGCTTCGAAAATTTCCTATTCCAGGCGGCTGGCAACCAACCGATGCAACGCGTAAACATATAACGCGTTGCGAACTCTATGTTCGTAACACCTCATATTTAACTAAAGTTGTTGGCAAGGATTGGCGGATGCCAATTGAGCAAAAATGGTTTTGGGAATTTAATTATCTCCAAGCATGTAAGAACCATACCCAAAAAATATGGCTAGCACAAATGGCTGCCGATGATTTTGAAGCCCTAACTGGTGTTTACGACAGCGTTTTTGATTCTGACGTAATTGATCAAATCGAAAAGTATGTTTATGAAATCCAGCCCAATGGAAGAGCGGAAAGAAAAAATCCTGTTCAAGCATACGCGATTACTGGCGATTCAATTGTCAAAGAATTCTATCCAGATGAATCGATCATTGACTACGAAAAGCAACATATTCGCGTTAGTTGGACTTCGGACCGCGGGCAAAGATTTTTCTGGACGCTGGTGCCCTTAAAAACGGTAGACGAAGAAGACGAAAACGATACCCTGGACAAACTGCTGGTTTATGAAGAACCAAAACCGGGCTGCGACTATAGCTGCGGAATTGATACAGCCGACGGCTTGGGAAAAGAAGACGAAGACCGTACTTGCGTTTCAATGACGCGCAATAGATTTGGCGATGAGTGCGACGTTCAGGTTTGTGAGCTAACTTCAAATCGAATTAATTCGGCGCAAATCGTAGGTTTTGCGGCATGTTTAGCTGCATGGTATGGCGAACGAACTAAAAATCCGCTGGGCGTCAAATTTTGCGTAGAGCAGATTAGCCGACCTGGCGATACTTGCCAGCACCAGCTCAAGCTGATGGGATTTCATTACCATCACAAACCACGGCGATACGACAGCAAAAAAATTAAAGACGATTCCGGAAAGAAAGAGGGATGGTTTTCAAATGTATGGAGCGTGCCAATTTTGATGACGCGCTTTACGGAAGCTGTAAATGGCGGTTGGTATCGACCCTCGTCTAGGTGGTTGATTGAAGAACTTAAAACCCTAGAGCGTCATGAGGCTGCCGGCAGGGCTTCAAAAATGGTTCATCGCAGTGGCTACCATGATGATCGTGTGCGCGCGGCCGCGCAATCGTACTTTACGGTTCACGACATGGATGTACTTGCGGATCGTGCGCAACGTCGTTATTCGCCGCCAACGAGTCTAAATCCGCCGCTTTGCCGCGCAACGTGCTCGCTTAATGCCGTTGCTGTAGGAGGATGGGATTGAAATGAAAAAAGAGTTAATCCATTTGGGAAAATGGCTAAACGTTCAGCGTGATGAAGATAAAATGTTTGTTCACTTATTTTGGAAAGAACTTGTTTTTAATTTGGGAACGATAGTTAAAGAAAAAAATGGCGATATAACTGTGCAAAAGCGTGTTTGGGGACTTCAAGGTCATTCTTGGTTACAAATAGTTCGACTTGATCGTCATTGTTTTGCCGAATTGGGTTGGTGGAAAAAGCAACAAAAGTTTTTTTGTGAACAGGAAAAAGCTATTCAAAAGGGAAAAAGGCTTCATCCAACTATGATGACGCCTATGCAGCGTCATGACCAAACCGCAAAAGTTGTTCGCAAGATGCGGTGGAGCAAGACGTTTGTTGAAGCAATGACCACGCCATTAACTTTACAAGCTTTGGAAAGCGGAGGAATTGTAAACAGCTTACTTCCAGTAAATGATGATGGAATCGATTCGCAATTTGTTTTAGATCCTGAAGAATTTAAGCGATTGTCTCGATTGACGCAAAAAGATTTGCGAAATAAATTTAGGAAAATGCGAGCTAAATGGCTTCAATCAAAAAACCAATTTAAGTTGGATAAACCGGAGGCGTAAAGTGCTTGGCAAAAAAATTGTATTTTGGTTTAATCCGATGACTTGCGAATGGCGAATGGGGCTACCCGAGGTTTATCCAGCACCAGATGGATTCGAAAAAGTAGTGTGTAATACGGCGCACGAAGCCGAACTATGTTCAGAAAGAATGCGCATATGGGAAGCAATGAACGGCGAGATAGAAGATCAAAAGCGCGAAATGGTTGAAGGCCCAATGCGGGATGCACTACGCAAGGAAATTTTATGGTTGGCATCAAATGCGCGCAATTCTATTAACCGGGAATTTTTGGAACGGCATTTAGCAAATTATGACAAAAAAGAAAATCGTACAAAGCAAAAACGTGTTAGTTATTTACACAGCGAAGCTTACGAACAGGGGCGATAACTAACTTGCTGTAGACAAAAGATCGAATTGTTTTACTATGCACAATAGCAGCTTACCGAGGAGGAAAGCAGTTATGAATGGAATTAGATACCACGGCATGGCAGGCCCCGGTATTTGAGTCGTCCCCCAGCGTTCGCGCTGGATGGATTGAAGAACAAATTCAAGAGGGCGAAGGGTTTTTGGAGGGCCAAACCTGCTTCAAGAATTTGGGCGTCAATCTGCGTGTGTTTGATGCGATTTTTCGCGATAAGTCGCGTTCGACCCTACTGACAAACGAACTAAAGTATGACATCCGTAAATTCTGCGAAACTTTGGCGGAAGTACGTGAAATTGCAGCCTATGGTTCTGACTTTCCTGCTTATAAAAAATTTGCAGAAATGCTTACCAAAGTTGCTAGAGCGGTCTATCTAGAGTCAGATTTTCCCTTTCAGATTCTAAAAGTCTTGCAATATGCCAGCGTGATGGGCATTGGCTATCTGTGGCCAAAAGTTCGCGCTGATGAATATGGATATGGCGAACGTAAGATTGTTTTTGAAGCGTTAGGGCTTTTGGATGTTGTTCCGGTACAAATTCCGCGAACCAATGATGTGCAAGACGCCTATGCGGTAACAATTTACGATTACATGCCAATCGCAGAAGCACATGGCAGATTTCCGCTTTACCAGGGACTTTTACAAACAGTTGGGCCGCGTAGCTACAAAACGCAAGTTCAGGCGAGACGCTTGGATTATGCTGAACGCTATCGCTATGGCGAACAAGGGCGTAGTTTTGGAAATCTCTATACGGAGATCCGCTATACGTTTATTCGCGATCTTCGTATTAATACTACGGGCTTTGAACTGCCGATGGGCGATCCGGGCACCAGCTGGTTTTACAAAGTTCCTTTTGTTGGCCAAATGATTTTTGGCGGCATGCATAACGGTATGCCTTTTATGCGTCCGGCAAGTGTTGAAGATTGCCGCGTCTATCCCAATCTGCGGCTCATCATCACTTCTGCTGGCTTGGATCGGCCAATGTACGATGGCCCGGCATTTGATTGGGACGGCAAGATGCCGGTCATCCAATACGTCGTAGATGATTGGGCGTGGGAACCGCTGGGAAGATCTTTGGTCGGCGATGTTGGCTCAATCGAAATTACAACTCGGAAAATTGAACGAAAAATCGATCAAGTGATTACGGCTACGCTAAATCCCCCGATCGGCTACGATCACACCGCAACCGGCGGCCCAAAAATCGAGCACTTCGACATTTTTGAAGAAGACGTTCGATATGGCGTTGATGGCGAACCCAAAAAAATCATGCAGTCGATTTTGCCTGAAGAAGTTCGCGTTAATAGTGAGCATTTTAAATTTTTGGAATACTTGAAAAACTGCAAGCAATCGCAACTTGGATTGCAGGATTTGGGAAACTTGCAAAATATGAAAATGAATCTGGCCAATGATACGGCCGATAAGATGCTCGAATCGATTGGGCCCATTGCAAAGGGCATTGCGGCAAGAATTGAAAAAGCCAATAAAGCGATTGGTTATCGCATGAAATTTCTTATTTTGCAATGGTTTAACGTAAAACGGATTATGGAATACGTGGGACCGGATCAACTCGATAGGACGGTATTCGACTTTAATCCGGATGATCTGGTTCCTAGCCATATGCCGGATGAGCTTATTAACGGCGTATTCCCGGAAAATCCATCCCAGTATGATCGGCTAACGCGCGCTCGTTGGTTTGCTAAACAAATACGCTTGGTTTCCGTTCCTAGTACATTGCTGCGCATTACGCAGATGCAGGAACAGATGAAGTATTTGCAGCTAAAACGCGGGAATGCGCCTATTTCATGGGCAACGGTAATGAAGAAACTCGATGTGCCGAATTACGGCGATGTTCCCGGCAATACTGAACGCGAAAAATGGTTTAACGAAGAAATTGAAATGCAAAAACTCAAAATTTTAGCTGCCGCGGCTGCTCAGCAGTTAATGCAGCAACTAGGAATTCAAATTCCGCAAGAAGGCGGTGAAAAGGGTGGCGGTAAAGGTGGCGGTGGGGGAAAAGGCGGCGGCGGCCGTCCCCCGAGCGGAGCAAAAGCGCCAAAGTTAAAACAAAAAGGGTCTCAAGGCGGCAGTCCTAGAACCGTTGTAAGTGAATCTTAGGCGAATGACTTATTTTGCCGATAGCAAGGAGATTGAGCATGACTGTTGGAATCAAAGTTCAAAAAGATTACATCTTGACTGAGGTAAGTGTTAGTTTACCAACTAATGTCGCCGAGGTCGATGAATTGCTTAAAGCGATCGGAACGAATGGGAAAATGGCGATTCAGTATAACCAGGGCACTGTGCAAGGAGTTAATGTGGAGCAGCGAACCAAAATTCCGGAGCATTTAGTTGATCAAGTTCGAAACTTGTTAGGCATAGGTACAAAAATTTTGTAATTAGTGCTTGACAAACAACTAAATAAGTCATATATCTCAAAAAGATATTGAGATGCATGCCCCCCCTCCTTGGGGAATAAGCAATGGCTCAAGACCGAAACGGCCTTGAGCCGTTTCTATTTCAACCCAAGGAGAACATCATGGCAAAGAGACGTCGTGTTAAAGCTATGAAGGCGAGCCATCTGAAACGGGGCCGCAAGGGCCGTGGTCGCAAGGGCCGTGGCAAGAAAAGCGCCATCAAGGCTTAATTAAATGGCGACTACACCCACACCAATGCCAGATCAACAAGCCCAGGGCGCCGCTCCCCCCCAGGGAGGCGGCGCGCCTCCGCAAACTCCTTCCCAGCCTGATGCCTCGCAGCAACCGCAGCAAGCGCCTTCGCAAGCTCCTGGTACCGATCTACAAAGATTACTAGCTCAGTGGTACCAGGTTGTTAAGCAAATGGCTGCATCTGATCCTCGTCTTGCCGCAGGCGCCGAAAAAGTTTCTCAAGGCATTCAAGATATGCAGACGGCACTTATTACGCCGCCGCAGCCTACGCCTATGGGTCAACAACCGCAATATTGAAAATTTCGGGAGAAAACACTGTTATGGCCACTGTTCAAGAAATACTGAAACAATCCGGTTTTACCGATGAGCAAATCGCCGCAATCGACGCTAAGGCTGTTGAAGCTTTTAGCGGCGTATTGACGACCGCGGAACAGGAACGCCAAGCTGCACAGCAAGCTGCGGCAAAAGCTGAGCAGGAAAGAAAAGCCGCCGCTGAGGCAGTGACTAAGGCTGAACAAGAACGCAAGACGGCCGCTGAGGCAAAAGAAGCGGCCGAAGTCGCAGAGCGCAGCTATCGTCAGTTCTACGACGAAAGTATCGCGCCTGCACTTAATACATGGGGTACGGAAAAAGCTAATTTAGATGCGCAAATCGCGTTTTATAAAACTCAAAATGAGTCGGCGCGAAGCGGAGGATTTATTCCGCAGGATGCGCCAGGGTATCAGCCGCAAAACTTACCAGCACCAGCCGCTTTACCCAACCAAGTACGCGATGCGAAAGGCCGCTATGTGGCTGGCACGGGCGATGGGACGCCTGGCTCTCCGGTCTTTTCAATGGAGGCCATTGACGAACGCTTGGGTGCCGGCATCAGCAATGTCGGTTGGGCAATGCAGGAATATGCGCGGCTGAGCGGTGGTCAGTTTTTGCCCGACAGTTTTGATGTCTTAGCGAAAGAAGCATCAAACGCTCGTTTGCCATTCCGCGATTATGTGGCGCGCAAATATGATTTCGCTACTAAGCAAACAGCGTTGCAGCAAAAAGCGCAACAGGCACACGATGCCGAAGTTGCTGCCGCTGCGCAAAAGCCTTTGCAAGAGCAGTTAGCCGCCAAAGATAAAGAAATCCAAGAAAAACTGGTGGCGAAAGATAAGGAATGGGCGGAAAAGATTGGCTCGAACCCGGATGTTCGCATTGCGCAACCATCGCGATTTGCCGATGTAGCGCGTGCCGTAAAGGCCAATGAACGCCCCGATCCGTTGAATTTGAATGAGCAGCAACGTCGGCAGTCTACTTCGCAGTCCATTCATCAAGAAATTACGGAGCAAGCAGTAGCGGCGTAATGAGGCGACGTTTTGAATTTGTAAGTTGAGACACATGCCCCCCTTCGGGGAACAAGCAATGGCTCAAGTCAGCAATGGCTTGAGCCATTTTTATTTTTAGGCATGAAAGCTTGATTGCAATGAATAACTGGACAAGGCCAAACAAACCCGAGCTTGAAGCCACAAAGATTCCTACCGCGACTGATATCGCATGGTCCGCAGGAATCTACGAGGGCGAAGGGACGTGCCGGTTGTGTGGGCATACCAAACGCGGATTTATGGTTACTGTTCCACAAAAAGATCCGGAACTTCTTTATTGGTTGCGTGATTGGTTTGGCGGAAGTATCCGTGGCCTAAATAAAAGCGGTTGCCATTCTTGGGAGATTTGTGGCGATCGCGCGCGTATTTTTATAGCTCTTATTTACGAATTTTTGACGGCACGGCGTAAGGGACAAGTCGATGCAACTAATAGCTTGGAGTTTTTAAAAGGAAAGTCTACAAGCGGACTTTCGATGGATTTTTTAAAAAATAGTCTCCTTTCGTTTTATGAAGAGGAACGGGAACGGCGTAGTAGCCCAACTGCTAAAGCGCGTAGGGAGCAAAAAGCGGAATATTACCGGCGCAAAGCATCTGATCCAGCTTGGCTTCAAGCAAAGAACGAAAAAGCTCGAATTGATTGGAAAAATCGAAAGGAGCAGCATACGGCAACAGTTCAAAAAGTTCTAGCTATTGCCTAGCTGGTCGTGATTATGCCACAAGATCCTCTGTATAACGAGATTGACGCTAGTAACCTCGAAAGCGTCCGCAAAAATGTAGTTTATAACAACTTGTTCGTGGATACCCCCTTTCAGGCTAAGTTGCGTCGTGCTGGTGTTTGGGACGAGTTCCTAGGCGGCGCGGGCATGATGGAAGGCATCCTGTACGGGCGTACGCAGGGTGCAGCGGTGAATCCTGGCCAGACCGTGACGGTTACGCGCCAGCAGATCAACACCGGCATCAAGTTCCTGCCGAAGGCGTATGCGACCTGGTATCCGCTGGATGACTGGGAAATGGATGATGGCTCCGGCACCGGAGGCGTTATCAATTCCGGCCCGTCGCGGATTGTGGATGAGTACCAGCTCTTCATGGAAGCCATGGTTATGACCATGAACACCATGCAAGAGATGGATTCGTTCCGCCACGGCCAGCCTTCTTCGACGACCGTTCAGGACAATCGTATTAAGACGATCAATGGCCTGGATGAAGCGCTGAATAACGGAATTGATCCCTCGGTGTACGGCAACATTTATACCACTTACGGTGGCCAGGCGCGCAATGGAAATATTGGTACAGCGCTAAATACCACGCCGCTGTATTTGGGTACATCGACTGGCGCAACTGGTCAAATTGATTTTGCGGCGCTGATGCAGCTTTGGTCGCAGTGCAAAGTGACCGGCGGCAATCCGACGTTGGGCATTACAAACGTGTTTGGATTTAAGGCTGTTGCGGTTGCGCTTGATGCGCAGCGTCGCGATATTTCGAATACCAAGCACGACATTAAGTGGGATGGTCTGAACTTTAACGGCGTTGACATTTATGCCGATCCGTTAGCTCCTTCCGTTCAGGCTCAAAACTATCTTGAACTGGCACCAGCCAATGGCGCGGCTGGAAACACAAATCTTGCTGACGGCGTTGGATCGAGCACGGCGACGGTTTCGTTTACCACGCCGCAGTTTACGAAGAATGGCGCTCCTGTATCTGTATCGCCGACCGGTTCTGGGTTGCCTTCGAATGCGACGATTCAGCCGTCTGAAGTGCTTTATTTCCTGGAGCCAGAAAGCTTCAAGATCCGCCCGACAAATAAGAAGGGTTGGAACTTTGGACTGCGGCGCGCGCCCATGCCGAACAACGTGAGCATTGATGCTTTGTTCATGCGGCTTGGCACCAATTTATACAACACCCAGCCGCGGCATTCCAATTACGCGTTTGGATTTACTGCCTGAAGTTAGGAGAAAATCATGCCCTTTCAACCGATCGTACCTACTTGGTTGGCATGGAATAACGGAAACTTTACTTCGCCGACTGCGATTACGGATTTCCGTACTGGCCAACCGTTTGCGGCTGGTGGACTAAATCTTGGCGATTTCTTTGACGCTACTAACCAAGAAGCTTACCAAGGTTCATATACGACCAATGGCATTTTGTTTGCTGGGCGTTATCGCTTTGTGCAAGTCGATTCTGGCGCCACGGCGGCAAATGTGAAGACCGGAACCGTTGGCTACGTGCGCGCTGGGAGCACTGTTGCTAGCGTTGTGATTACGGTAGCCGGCACAGGCGCGACAACGGGAACCTATAACATTGCTGCAACTGTTGGCAGCGGCGGCGGCTTTAATGCGGTGATTCAGGTTGTTGTTGGCTCTACGGGAACGATCACCAGCGCGACCGTTGTGCAGTCTGGCTACGGCTACACTTCTGTTCCATCGTTCTCGCTGACGGTGACCGGTACAAATGGCGGCACGGTCGCTGCGCAGCTAAACACCACTCCGAATCTTGTGACTAGCTACGACGTTGCTACGGCTGGTAATGCTGCGTTGCCGGGTGTCGGCACCGTTCGGCCGGTTGTGTTCTTGAACTCGATTACGCCGGGCAACTACGGCTTTGTTCAGGAACTTGGCACGGCAACGGTCTTGGGCAACGCGACAATTGGTACGGCAAATGTCGGCGATTGGGTTAATACCATTGGCACTGGCGCGGCTGGAACAGTTACATCGACTGCTGCAAGTGGATCTCCGATTGCCGCGACTGTTGGTCAAGCGGTTGATAAACCTGTTGCCTCCAATCTGTTCAAGATTTACATGAACGGCGTGCCGGTAGTCCAGGACTAGTTGCGATTGGGAGCAAGCAGCAATGCTTGCTCCCGAACATTGCCATCGAGTCATTGCAGTAAGGAGCAACCATGGTTCTCACAGCGATCGTAAAAGGCAGTGGCGCTGGTCCACTCTATCCGGACTTTATCGGTCGACGCGCAACCTTTGTCGGATATGGTACTGGGCCTGCATCCTACGTTTCTGGCACGGGAGATCTGGTGACATTGCCCTTGCCTAGCTACTATATCGATGCTCTTCTCGGTGGCGTAACAAGCGTAAGCGGCAAGTATTTGGTTTACCCAGCACCTGCAGGAACTGGTGCACGACAGCAATGGTATCTACGCTGGTTCTACGCTTTGGCATCTGCTGGCACGGTCGGAACCGAAGTGACAAGTACGACTAACCTTTCAGGCGAGTCTGTTCAGCTTGGTGCGCTGGTTGGTCAGTTTTAACAGTCGCAGCAAGGAGCAATTGTGATTCTTACAGCGATCGGAAAAGGTACCGGAGCAGGTCCACTCTATCCAGAATTTGTTGGACGGCGCGGACTTTTTGTCGGAAGTGGTACTGGACCGACGGCTTACGTTGCTGGTACAGGAGATTTGGTAACACTGAACTTGTCGAATTACTACATTGATGCGCTTATCGGCGGCGAAGAAAGCATAAGCAAAAATTACGTGGTTTATGCCAATCCCACGGGAATTGGCGTTCGGCAGCAGTGGTATTTACGTTGGTTTCTTGCAAGCACTAGCGGTGGGGGCTCCGTTGTCACGACACGCCTTGGCACAGCCGCTAATTACGCGTTGCTGGCATACTCCGGCATCACAAACACTGGAAGTTCCGTCATTACGGGTGGGAACATCGGAAGCTATCCCACCACAAGCATTAGCGGATTTCCTCCAGGCACTTTGACTTCTCCGGCGGTAATTGACAACACCGCTGCATCCGCTGCGCAAACAGCGTTGACGGCGGCAATCATTTATTACCAGGGGTTGACCCCGACATTGTCTGGCCTGACCAATCTAAGCACGGGTGGCAATGGCTCGACAGCATCGACTTACACGCCAGGATATTATTTTGGGTCGACCAGTTTGACAATGCCTACGGGAATTATTCTGGACGCTCAAGGAAATTCAAGTGCTGTGTTTGTGTTCGTTGCGGGATCAACGATCAACCTTGCTAGTGGACAGACGGTTGCGCTGATTAACGGCGCACAAGCCGCAAATGTGGTTTTTGTAGCTGGAAGCGCTTTTACCTCGGTAGCAACTTCGACAGTAAACGGAAACATTTTGACGGTAAGTGGGGTTACCCTTGGCGGCGGCACACTTAATGGCAGAGCACTTACTACGACAGGCGCAGTAACCATTTCGGGGGCAACCAATGTGACTGTGAGTGCAGCAGCTTCAATTGGATCAGAGGTTGTATCCGGGCAAAATTTATCTGGAGAAACCGTTCAGCTTTTAGCGTTTGTCGGACAGTTTTAACGGAGTCTTTCTCCCGAAGGACAAACTTAACGCCTCTTGCGGGGTCGACTCGCAGGGGGCGTTTTGTTAAAGGCAAAGTATGGCACTTCAAAACATGCGGCAAGAGCTATTAGGAATTCCGGGAACAAACTTTGGCTTAGTGACCACTAAGCTCAATGAGGCTTTTGCTGCAATTCAGAATGAAAACGTTTGGAGTTTCCAGCTAATTGATGGCGGTTGGCTAACGCCTGGATTGCTGGGCGGACCGACTACGGAATTCCTTAGTCCAGGAAGAATTACCGTTACGCCATTTACTACCTCTATTACAGGGGATGCAACGGCTTCTGCCGCGTGGACAGCAGCATTAATCAGCCCTCCATTACTTACGCAGCAACAAATACGCGTTCCTTACTATTCGCTTTACAACATTATTTCTGCAAACGTATCGAATCCTAACGCAGTGGTATTGACTATTGATCGGCCATGGATGGAACCAAGGCAAACCAGCGGCACATACATGATCTACCAAGCGTATTATGCCGCGCCGCCTGGATTTAAGCGCTGGTACAACATTCGCGATACCACCAACAACAATTATATGGATTGGTGGAGCAGAACGGAAATCGATCTTTCGGAGCAAGATGCCGAACGAACCGATTTTGACGAGCCGCTGTATGTGGTGCCGTACAAGATGGATACGCGCGCGGGAAGTACAACGTACGGCCAAATGCTGTATGAGCTGTGGCCGCATCCGATTACGCAACTCCCTTATACGTTCGCTTGCCAAGCGAATTGGCCGTCGCTAAGCAATCCATCTGACACCGTGCCGTATCCGCTAAATGACGAGTTAGTTAAGTTGCGTGCGTACGAAATGCTCTATTTGTGGAAGGAATCACAAAAGGGCGATGAGATGGAGCGCGGCGCGGGAGCGAATTGGCAATTCCTATTGCAAGCGGCGCGAGCCGAATACGATGACCGGCTTAAACATATTCGCGTAATGGATCGCAGTCTAGTGGATCTGTATTTTAGCAAGATGCAACGTTTGCCGTCTGCATTTGGTGAGCCGTATTCAAGTGTTACTGGACAACTAAATTTGGGCAACTGGGGAAGCTAATGACGCAAAATTGGCGCAAACTGACCAAACACTTCGATCTCCGCCATACTGCGCGCGAAAAAAGCATCATCAAAGTTACGGAAGTATCCCAAATGACGAGGCTTCCCGTTGTCAAAAATCGACGCTTGCCACATCTGCACGTCTTTTCTCCACCATATTCCAACGTGGCCACATTTGTTGTCGCTTCTTGTTTTACGATTTTGAGCGTTTTGTTGATCAGTTGCAACGCGAAGATTATAACGACGGTTATTCAATGTATCGCCATCTTGATGATCACATTTAATCGCTGGATCTGTCAGGCCAAGGATCAGACGGTGCATCAATTTTCCATGAGCTTGTCTGGCATAATAGCTTTTGGTCCTGGGGTGCCAATAAGCATTCCAAGGCCATTGCATCAGCCATTCGTAATCAGCAACATCGACAGTTGCAACTTGGCCTTTTGTCAGTGGAATAAGTTTGATAGATTGATCGAGCGGTTGGACAACAGGCTCGCGCTCGACGCGACGCTTGGCCATAATCTCACCTCGAATGAGATTGCGGTGTTCAACCGCTTTTTTATTATACCCAGTTATGCAGGAGGTTTGTAATGCCAGGCTATGCGGGAACAGCACAAGCTGCATTGATTCGTGACAACAACCAGAAATATTTGTGGAACAACGAAACGGTTGCGGTGGGGGAGGCAAGCATTGCCTTCCAAATTGAAAGAGTTAACCGCACGTTTTATCCGTGGGGTATTTCGCTAGAGATTTTCTTTAGTGGAAATCCTGGCGCTTTTGAAGTTGATCTTCAGGATGCAGATATCGATATGGATTCACATTACGTAACGGTTGACGCGATCACGGTCGGACTAAATGCTTCGTATGTAACGCGCATAGAATTGCCGTCGTTTTATACGAAATACGTGCGCGTAAAACTAGTCGCTTTAACAAATCCCGTGAATGTATCGGTGCTGCTAACGAGGTAGAGCGATGAAAAAGCTGATTGCATTATTTTCGACAATATTTGTGATGGAAATAGTGGCTACAGCGGCGCATGGGCAGATTATTGGTGGAAATTACACGGCAACGTCGTTTCAGTCGGGAGCACCGCTTCCGTCCTCATGCAGCGGCAGCTCTGTATTTACTTTGACGACAACATGGGTTCCGTACTATTGCAATGGTGGTACGTATGTTGCATTTGGCTCGGGAGGATCATCGGCCACCGCTGCAAGTTTATTGAACGGTTCCACTGGCGCGCAGCCATACCAAACTGCCGCAAGCACAACGGCTTTTGTTTACCCTGCAACCGACACTGCCATGTTGACTCTGGACGCAAACCGAACAGACACATACACAGCAGATGGAACAATTGAACGCCCATACAAAACACTTTCAGCTTTAACGGCTGCTTTACCTAGTACGGGACTGGCATCAATCTTTACAAGTCCGAACTCTTCCTATTCTGTTTCGTCTGCCGCAACTTTACCGGCAATTCCAATAACCATCTATGGAAATAGCTCGACGTGGACTTTTAGTGGCGGAGTAACGGTTAATTCCTTGCCGACAATCATTTATGACTTAAATACAGTTGGAGTGACGACATATGCCACTTGCTCTAGCACAATACGTAGTGAGCGCCACGGCGGCAGCTATAGCGGCGGAAATGTAACGCTTGGCGCGAGTTGCTACAACCATATTTACGGAACAAATTTAAGCGGAAACAGCTATACGCTGACTGTAAATGGGACATTATACGGTGAAGCGCTAACTGGAAGCATGAAAATTAAATCGGGTGGCAGCAGCGCATTATTGGCGATGTACAACCCGAATATGACCAAGTCAAGTGGATATAACATCGACATGACCTCAGGCGGTCAGTTGCTTTTAAGTGGTGGACTTTTAAATACAGTGGCGGGAACTGCAAATATCTATTTGCCGACGGCCAACTCCGTTTCAACACTCCATGCGATTAGCGGCTTGATCACTGGGACAGGATCAGGTGTGGTTTGTGCGTCTGGCACTACAACCTATGTTGCCTTTGGGTTTAATTTGTCTTCAATCACAAACTGCACCTTAGTTACAGGTTATCAAGGGCCGACTACGTTTTTAGGAACAGTTACATCGTCAGTTTATGCCGGTGTTTCTACTAACTTTTCTTGCACTCCTGGTGTAGCAGCCGGCACGGGCGCGAGTTGCGTTTGCGCAACAAATCACACTTGCACTACTAATAGCGGCGATTTGACGCTTGCAACCGGTACAGCTACAACGACTGGCACTGAAGTTACGGTAGTGCTATACGGATCAGCACAAACATACTACCCAAACTGCTCGGCCGAGGTGCACACACCAACGTCACTTGGGGCAACGGACTACACAGTGGAAACCAGTACCGGGTTTACCCGCTACTCATTTGGCGCGCCATCGGCTAGTACGACGTACACCATCCATTACCAATGTGGTTACTAGTTTAAAGCGAAAAGGAGAAGACCTTGAAAAAGATTGTATATGTATTGTTTTTGTTGCTGGCTATTCCAGCTTTTTCTCAGCAAACAAATGAACCAACAGTAACTGAGTTAAAGGCGCAAATAGCGCAGCTTAAGTTGCAGGTTTTGCAATTGCAGTCTGCATTTTTACAATGCCAAGCCCCGCAGATTCAGCAGGAAGTTCAAAACACACAAAATGCATTGCGTGTCGAGCAAGAAAAGAAGAAACCGATAGAGAAAAAGCTGGAAAGCAAGGAAGTTAAACCGACTGCAATTAAGTAACAGCAAAGGAATAAGCGATGAAGCATCTTTATGCTTTATGCGTGTTGATTTTTACCGTAAGCGCGTCAGCGCAAATTGCCGCGATTAACGGCTATTGCAACCTTGGCGGCGCGCAGTCGGTTACTTCTGGTTTGTCGTCGTCAAATTATTTGCTAGGTATTATCCCTAGTTGCACTGTTAAGGTCTATTTAACCGGGACTACGACACTAGCAACGATCTATTCCGATTCAAGCGAAACGCCATTAACTAATCCGTTTACCGCAAATGCGGCATCGTCAACCAATCCTGGCTATTGGCTGTTTTTTGCGGCTGCAAACCAAGGATACGATGTTTCGTTAAGCGGTGGCATAAGTCCCAATGTTTATTCCTCTGCAGTTACTCTTACAGGGATGTATCCTGGAACAAATATAGTTGCTGGCATAACGCAATTGACTGGAGACGTGCTTGCTGGGCCAGGATCTGGATCGTTAGTAGCGACTGTAGTTCGAATTAATGGTGCAGCAATACCAGCATCGGCAACGGTTCTTGGCAGTAACAGTTCGTCGCAGCTTGTGGTAGCAAGTACGACCGGCAGCGGAAGTGTGGTTTTGGCGACTAGTCCAACGCTAGTAACGCCCAACATTGGAAATGCAACTGCAAAAAGCCTTAATAATGTATATAAAGTAGAACAGTTTTCTGGTGCAACAGCTGATGTACAGTTAAATGCTTGTATTGCGCAACTTACTACTTTAACTGGCGGCATTTGCGATGCAACTGGTTACGGTGCAACAAATCAAACAATTGCTGCAACAGTCACTGTAGGAAATAGTGGAAATAACCCTATAAAAGTAATTATGAGCAATGCGACTACGTTTCGGCCAAGTTCTGCGCTTTGTGTGGCAGGATCAAAAGTGTTTGAAATTGAACAAAACGGTCAGCTTATAGGATTAAGTGTTAATGCTGACGCAAACTGCCCAGTTTCTACATCGCCGTATTATGGCAATGTAGTCGTTTTTGACACGACTATTGCAGGGGCCGATACAACCCTTCTTCAAGATGCAAACATATTTAGCAATGGTACAACTGGAAATGCAATTGCATTTTTGACGGATAATACTACAGGAACACAATATCAAACGTTTGTAAAACTAGAGCATGTGCGTACAACAGGATTTTTAAACGCCCTTGATATGGATAATAGTGTTGGAACTGGAACATCGGGAGGACAATTTATCAACGGCAATATTATTGATGATTTTGTGGCTGTATCTCCCGTGAATTGCATTACGATGAATACAGGGTCTCAGGGAGTCGCTGGAGACAGTATTGATGGCAATATTGTCTCGAAGTTTCAGTGCGAAGGTCAGACCGGAAACTACCTCAACATGACAGGTACGGTTGCAAGCCAGATTTCATTTAATCGCTTTATTGATTTTGTGGCTTGGGACAGTCCTAGTAGAAATTCATTGGTAATGGGTGCAGCTGCCACATTCAATTACATCAGTGGCATTTCTATAGCGATTTACCCGCCATCTACGGCGGGCTTCGGAAACATATTTGAACAAACAGATGATTTTCAGCAAAAAGTCCAGCCAAATCTTTTGCAAGATACGGATTTTGTTCAGGGCACCTCAGTATGGAACGCCACAAGTGCGGCAGCAGTAGTTTCGGGGGTAGGTTGCCAAGATACTACTGCTTTTGTTGCCACAACAAGTGGCACTGCAGCAGACGTTTGGCTTGAGCCGGTTGATGTTGTTCCTGGAGCGACTTATACATTAACTGCTTGCATGAATGAGTCTAGTGCAACTAGTGGCCAAGTAAATCTAAATGTAATCGTAATAGATAGTACTAATCCAAGTTATCCTTCAGGAACAAACATTAAAAATTATTATTTGACGGTTGGTCAGAGTCAAAGCCGTATTCTTATGTTATTTACAATCCCTACCGGCGTTACGTCAGTACAAATACTTTGGAACGATCCTTCTGTAGTCTTTACCACTGCTAACACGGTAAGTTTTTCTGCTCCTATGTTGCAATATGGCAGCACCAACACCGATTATGTAAGTGCATCAGCTACGCCGTTACTTGCAAGCATACTTAGCGGTACTACCTTGGCGAGTAATGTGGTAAGTTCTAGCCTTACGAGCGTGGGCACGTTGACCAGCTTAAGTACAGGCCCAATTACGGAGAGTGGTTCAACAACCAATACGTTTAGTGGAGCAATAGCAAATGTAGCTTTGCTTTCTGCTATTAACAGTGGTAGTGCTGGAATTGGCGTATTTGGATCGGTAACGGGCACAGGTGGAGTAGGTGTTCAAGGAAGCGCCACTAGCGGAAACGCTATATGGGGAAATGCTACAAGTGGCGAAGGTGTGTACGGATCTAGCACATCAGGAACAGGTGTAGAAGGTGAAAGTTTAAGTAATGAAGCAGGATATTTTATGCAGGATGGAACACTTACAGCTTCTACCACACATTCGACTTTATACGCTTACAGAAATCAAACTCTTGGTTCGTATACCTCGACCGGCGCTATTATTCGTGGAGAGGATACAACTGCATCTACTGGAAATTTATTTGAGTTAGTAAAGCAAGGAACTAACGTGCTTAGCGTGAGCTCCGCGGGTAATACTACAATCGGAGGCACGCTTAGCACGGGAGTAATTACGGAAAGCGGTAGCACGTACAGCACATTTACTAATACTTCAACAGGTATTATTACAGGAGCAATATTTCTAGGCCCCAATATTGGAACTGGCAATTATACAAGAATAATATTAGGTACCGATGTTTCAAACTATAATGCACTAGACTTTAATTTTATTAATTCAGGCGGAACTGGATCGGCATCAAATTATGGATTAATAAATATTTATGGGCGGGACGGCTTGGTTATTTTTAGCAGTGGTAATGTGTCCATAGGTAATGGTACAGATTCTGGCTATAAACTAATTGTCGTTGGTACCGCATCAATAAATAGCGGCACTAATCAAGTTTATCGTTGTACTACGGCTGGAACGCTACCAATTGGAACTTTAACTATCACGACGGGTGATTGTGGGGCGTCAACTGCAACCGGTTTGTATTTGCCATAGAAATAATAACTGGTTTGATGGTAGGACATTGATGGATTACAAAACGAGCCAATATGAACAAGAAATGCTGGAAGGAATCTTGGAAGTAAAAGTTGGTATGGCAGATCTTCGCGCCAAAATGAACATGCTTGTTGGCGTTGAAGGTACCAATGGGCGACTAGGTGAAGTTATTGCTGATGTAGATTCCCTAAAAATATCACGGGATCAGCAACGAGGATTTATGACTGCGTTTGGCTTTTTAGGAACTTGTATCGGTGGAGCATTGGAATGGTTTTTTAGCCGACGTTGACATTATGCTAATTAACAATAAAATCCGCGCCTTTCTCGATACCATTGCATGGTCCGAAGGTACCAGTACACATCCATTAACTAAAAACGACGGTTACGACGTAATTGTATCTGGCGATGAAGCTGCCGGAGAAAAGGGTTTAGAGATCTTTACAATTTATATCGATCATCCATTTGCTACAGGCCGTCCAGCAAAAGTTATTTGCACTGGACCAAAACGCCTTACTTCAACGGCTAGCGGACGCTACCAATTAGAACTAAAATGGTGGGAGGCGTATAAGTTGATGTTACACTTGAATGATTTTAGCCCGGCTAGTCAAGATGCGGTTGCTGTTCGGCAGATTCAAGAACGCAGCGCAATTGATGAAATTGAAAAAGGAGAAATTGCTTTAGCTATCAATGCTTGCTCAAATATTTGGGCAAGTTTTCCTGGTAATGATTACGCGGAACACGGCGGTAAAAACTTAACTGAATTGGTTGAGCATTATCAACAGTTTTTAAGCGCTGCAACAGCTACATAGGCATTTGAGAAAAGGAGGAGATATGGCAACGATTTTATTTGGGGTGATACTTACTTTTCCACCTGCTGCAAAAATTCTTGCAATTGCTGTGGTGGTATATGGCGTATTGCAAATATTAAAACAGTCTCCATTGATTGGGCAGTATATTACAGGCCCTACAGCGGCAGCGCTTAACTTGGTTTTAAATGCACTTGGTGCAATGGTGGCAATACCGTCCGATCAGCTTTATACAGCCAATTCATTTTTAATTATTTTAACTGCGGCGCTTGGTTCTGCTGGAATTCATGGAACAGTGTCCAAATTAACAAATTCCTCTAAACCTGCGGCTGTGACAGGAGACAACGCAGCAAAGTGAGTGCTTATGCCCGCTCGCGAAATCATGAAAAAGTTCCGCAAGCATCAGCTACATTCTGGTAAGGGAGGAAAGATCGTTCGTAACAAGAAACAAGCAAAGGCGATTTTGCTTTCGTATTTACGAAAGGAAGGTCGAATTGGATCACGTAAATCCTTAACCAAGAAGAGTAAACACAGAAAAAAAGTTGTCACCAGAAAGTAACTGGTAGATGATTGTATAGGAAAAACGCGAGCAGCATGCCCTCCCTTTTCTTAGGGAACAAGCAATGGCTCAAGACCGAAATGGCCTTGGGCTATTTTTATTTGTGGCCCTAGAAGGTGAGCTATGGCGAAGTTGACCTACAAAAAGCGGCAAAAGTTGCCAAGTAAAGCGTTCGCGGTTAAAGGACGTCGCTTCCCAATTCATGATCGTGCGCATGCAAAGAATGCATTAGCGCGTGTATCACAGTTTGGTTCTTCGCAAGAAAAAGCTGAAGTACGGCGTAAGGTGCATGCCAAGTTCCCTGGAATTGCTGTTAGTGGCTTGAAAAAGGGCAAAGGGAAAAAGGGTAGCCGGAAGCGCTTGGCATCAAAAAGGTAAGGAATGACGGCGTATAGCTGGCTTACATTTCTGACTGCACGCCAACAGCTTGCGTCGCGGCTGGCGGATACCGGAAATGTGTTTTGGACGGACACTGAATGCGGAATTTATGTTTGCCAAGCGCTGCGAATGTTTAATGTGCTTACGTTTACTTGGAAACAGGACTTTGTCTTTAATTCATCAACGCTTTGGAATTCGCTAGCAACTTTGACCAATTCGCCGCGCATACGTACGCTTACAGATACTTATTGCTATACGTTGATGGAATACATGCTGTTGGAACCGCCAACAGGAGGAACTTGGAGTGGAACTTCGCAATTTACCATCAACGATTTTTCAACAGCTTTGCAGCATCGACGCGACGAAATGCTGCAAATATCAAATTGCAACCAGATGTTGCTTTCTAACGTTGCGATAGTTCCCAATACGCGTCGAACCTATCTTCCTGACACAGTTATAGACGTTGAGCGGGTTCGCTATATTCCGGTAACCGGAAATCCAAATACTCTTTATCGCGATGATACAGTGGCGCAGGAGTTTTATGAAGCACCATTGTATCAATTAGGTTCTGGAACGCCCGAAACCTTTATGCTGACTTCAGAACCGCCACTTGCTTGGGATGTAGACATTACGCCTAACTTGCCGGGAACATATGAAGCCGTGGTGTTGAAATCGGGCGCAGCCTTTTCTCCACCTACGGCGACGTTATTGAATATTCCAGATGATTTTGCATGGGTGCTGATCTGGGGGGCAATGGCTGATCTTTTGGGAAGGGAAAGCGAGGCCACGGATCGTCTGCGCGCTGCATACTGCTTACGCAGATACCAGGATGGTTTGAATTTGTTGCTTAAAACGCCCTGGATCATGTTGGCAAAGGTAAACAACGCAGCTACCGATATGCCGTCGATTGCCGCTATGGACCGGTATGCGCCGGAGTGGGATTCAACGCCAACAAGTTTTGGCCCTTGCATCGTGATTGGGGGTATTGATTTTTTAGCCGCGCCTACGGGATCTGGCATTGGGGCAACCGTTTTAGCGAATGCGCCAGTGCCGTCATTGGATGCCGATTATGTTCAAGTTTCGCGCAGCAATTGGGATGTTGTTTTAGATCTAGCTCAGGCTTATGCGACCTTTAAAATGGCTGGTGCCGAATTCCAATCGGCATTGGAACTGGAGGCACGCGCTATTCAAGCGTGCTCGGCGGAGAACTCGCGACTTAAGAGCATGGGTAGCTTTAGCGATATTCTGGTGCAGCGCGGACAGGCGCAAGATCGAAATCAAGAGCGGTACAACGACGCAAGGCAGAAATCGCAGCCAAGCGAAGGAACAAAATAAGTTTAAATATGAAATAATGAAAAGTATAAAATAAGTTGTCGAGCAACATGCCCTCGCCCTGTGGCGAACAAGCAATGGCTCAAGACCAGCAATGGTTTTGGGCCATTGCTGTTTTACCAGACAAGGGCAAAGTGGCGCTTAATTTTAAAGGTTTCGATTTAACTCACCCCCCAAACCGCGAGCCTAGCGGATCGGTAAGCATTGCTCAAAATGTCCGTACCTATTCGGCTGGTAGCGTCAACTTTCGCAATTTGCTTACAAATGCGATTGAAACCGTTGGAAATCCGTTTACGCTCGTTCCGACTCTTACTTGCAGCAGTAGTTATTGGACTAATCCTGCAAATGCAACATCTACCTCATTATTTACATCAGTTTCTGTAGCTGCCGATATGGGATCAGGCACGTTATCGTTAGCGATTGGCGCACAAACAATTCCAACGACGGCAACGATCGCGGGCATAAAAATAACTTGCAACGCTTATGCCACATCGGGATCGCAATCGTTATCGTTTGGACTTGGAATTTCTGGAGCAACCCTTGATAAAGCAACACTAACAACAACAGCGGCAACATATACGTTTGGCGGCAACACTTCTTTATGGGGCGCGACTGTCACTCCGGCAATTATCAACGCTGGATTTACACCCGTATTTGAAGTAGATAACTTAAGCGGCATAACAGCCACAACCTATGTCAACAGTGTCGTAGTCACAATTTATTACACGACTCCTGCCGCTCTACATACAATTCGTCGTTTAAACGATTCCACGCCCAACGGACCAGCGAATGGATATGTGCTAATGACTGGCGTCAATACTACTTTGTTTTCTAGCACTGCCGTGGTAGCGATTGGTTTAAGTGGCAATCCGGTTTCGATGATTCCGTTTAGGCCCAACTCTTCAGTGCAGCCGTGGATGTATGTTGGCGATTCGGCTATACAAGGAGACGTTACTCTCGAAACGGAATTTTTAATTACCAATGCCAGCGGTGGCCATACCGCTGATAATTTCCCATCGAACGGTATGATGAAGGTTCGGTCGGATAATGTTTGCTACAAAATGGGCATTAAGGAGCCGCAACTTGCTCCTTCTGTCTCCACCGAAAATTCTAGTGTGACGACAACCGGAGTGCTTTACGCGACGGCGATTCCTTGGACAAACTATCCGACAGGAACAAACTCGGATTTTGATTACGGCGAAACCGAAGGGTACCCAAATACCACTCCACCTGTTGATGGAACCGCACCGTACACGGTAAACGTGCAAAATGCGACCACCGTGACAATTACTATTCCTGATCCCACGGACACGGTGATTATCAACGGAAACGTAATCACAACCCCGACGGCCACAGGGCTACCGCTGGCCTCGACCAATCCAGGTTACTACGTACAACCTACGGGCGGAGTGTCTCCTCCGTCGACAGTTCCATCGATCATTATTGGAGCGTTTACGGATGGCGACGGCAACGTGATTGCCGCTGGACAGGCACCGCTTTATATCAAAAATATTGTGGACGTGGGTGGAAATCTGGGTGTAGAAATTACTGTTCCCAGCACGGCCGTATCGATGCAAATCGGCATTGACTCGACTGGAAACACCTTTAGCAATAACTCTGGTTCTTTTAGCATTACGGTAACAGTAACAACAAATGCATTGCCGTTGGTTGTATCCACACTCGGCACATTGTCGCTTAGTTACTGGGGAGATTCTCCGTCGTCAGGCCAAGTTGGGTCTTACATCTGGAAAAATCCAGACGATTCTGGCGGAAGTGGACCAACTCGCTCTACGTCAAATGCGGACGGAAGTACAACAGGAAATTCCTTTATTTTTGATGCCTCGTTTGGAACGGCGTGCGTTCCACCCCTTGCCGCCGGAATACCTGGATTGCCTGGCGTGGATATTTCTAACGGAACTTCTGATTACGTTATAAATAACCCGATGGAATGGTTTCAATTGACTGCGGAGGGCGTTGTTTCAGGTTCAAATGCCGTGTTTGCCTCGCCTCTCACATCGACATATACAACCAGTACGACGTATACAAACTTTAATTTTTGCTTGACCGGAAGCATTTATATTCCTGCAGGTGGATATTACAAATTTGTTCTAACCAATAAAGATCAAACAATCTGGGGTATTGGCGGAAGCCCCACCTTTGTTTCGGCGAGTGCAACATACATGACCGGTAACGAAGAAACAACTGCCGGAACGGTTTCATTAAGCAAATCTCAAATATCTTCTTACGGGCAAACTATTTCGGTGGTAAGCGGAATTGCTCTTCTTCCTGTTGCTCCGCTGAAATATAACGGCACTTATTACAACGAAGGTGGCCAATGCACGGTTACGACCGTGATTTTACATTTTGCGTCAGCAGGAATTCATTCAATCGAGATCGACTATGACTTTTGGTACCACTCCGGCCGTATTCTTCTTTTGATGGTTTCTCCCACTGCCTCATCAACAATCTCTGGCGTGACCACGCCAACGATTGTTCTTCCCTTGAGCGACACGGTTAGAGAAGAGGTGCAGTATCGCTACACGTATCGCTCCAGCGCAACGGGAGCGACTTCTAATCCTTCGCCTGAGTCGACGGCGGAATCTGTTCCTGTCAAAGCAAACACCATTACGTCAAATTGGTCGAACGATCCTCAAGTAGACAAGGTTGATTATTACCGTGTCGATTCCGCTATTACAGATTTTACGTACGTTTGCACGGGGCCAAATGATGACCTTGGCGGAGGGGGAACTAATACTCCAGTTTCTGATTCGCTGACGGATACTGAACTTGGCACAAATATACTTGTTTACACCAATTACGAACCCTTTCCTTCGATTGATTTGCCGCAAAAAGGAATTTGTACAGTTTCAAGTAACGTAATTACTTGGGTCAGCGGGGGGGCGATTGGAGGTACAGCTACTGGATTTAATACGCGATGGCTAGCGGGAACAATCATTAAAATAGGTTCCCCGACTTCCTTGGCCTATACCTTCATTTCGCGCCCCTCAGCCAGTAATTTTGCTGCTTTAACCGCATATGCATTGGACTGGGTCATTGAAGATACCAATGGCCATTACCAGCTTGTTACAACGGCGGGAATTTCAGGCAGCACAACCCCGACCTTTAGCACTACGGGAGGTACGACGGTCAGCGGAACGGTAATCTTTACGGATAAGGGCATTGTTGTTCCTGACGGTTTTGTCAACGAAATTACGATTCCTGGTGTTCCTGATGGAACAGATCTGGCTTATGAAATTTCCGAACCCATTCTTGCCGCTCAGCCGTTGCCGTATCTATTTGGCCCCACGGATAATATTAACTACACATTTGGTGTAGGTGATACGCTGCGACCGGGAACACTTTATTGGTGCTCAGGATCGAATCTTGATGCGGCGCCGGATACTAACCAAATGGACGTAACCGATCCTGGCGAGCCTCTGGTTAACGGCGCCATGTCTGGGGGGCGGGGTGTGCTGTTTTCGATCCGACGGGCATGGGTTATTATGCCTAACTTTTTTAATGCTCTTGCCACTGTAACGGGAACCACGGGATCAACCTGGACCTTGCAAGCCACGAGCATTAACCGCGGGCTGTTTATGCCGCGCTGTGTAGCGATCGAGGGCGGCGGACTTATTTTCTTTCGCGTGGACGACGGAATTCACTTTTCACCTGGAGGCGGCGCGTCAAAGTCGATTACCGACGATAGTTTGTATCCAATTTTTCCGCATGAAAACGAGGATGGTGGAACAAGCGTTCCTCAGCCGGTGACGCGAGAAGGTGTAACGATCTATCCGCCCGATGACACACAATCGCAATTACAAAAATTTTCGATTGTAAACGGATATCTTTACTACGACTATGTTGACACGACCAATGTGCCGCGGACACTGGTTTTTGATATTCAGGCGATGGGCTGGGTGTGGGATGTGTACGAATGGCCAGCCACAATCCACGCAACCAACGAAGGTTTGAGCCAGCAAGGGGTGCTGGTAGGTTGCAACGATGGCAGCATTCGTCAGCTAGCCAGCGGCGGCACGGAAACAGGAACCGCCATTGTGCAGACTCCCGCGATCGGGGGAAAGGGATGGCAGACGCTGGGGCCGGTATTGATTGTGGAATATTCTTCCACGTCTACGATTACGCTGACCGGCTATGCGGCGGATGCGGATAACGGCAGTTATGGGCCACCAGCTATTACGATTCCCTCGTCAAGCGGTGCGCTGACGAAATTAAAACTTGTTTGCGGCGCGAGCAAGTGGAAGTTGTTGTGGTTTCAGTTTACTTCAACAGTGCAGTTTCAACTTAATTTGGAAGACTTTGTGGTGCAAGTAAAAGATTGGGGATCGACAGGGGCGTACAGAGAGGTGCAGCCCTTTGCTGAAAATGGAGGTGGAGGATAATGGGAAAAATTACGATAACTGATCGGCGATGCAAACGTTGTGGAGCGATACAGGTTACACCACCTCCCAACGGTTTATGCCCAAATTGCACGATATGGAAGGCCAAACACAATGGCAATTAATCTGGAATCGTTTCGTTATCCTTTTGAATCGGAAATTGCCAACGAAAGCGAAGGGGCGAAAACAGCGCATCGCAATGCTTTTCAGGGAATTCTTGACCTAAATCAAGCGGTTGCTTCGTTAAAATCGCAATTAACTTCGACAACAACAACGACAACAACGGCGACAACAACATCAACGGCGAGCACGTCTTCGGGTTCAGAGACGGTTGTTACTAATACTTCTACAACAACGATTGGTTACGTGAACGATCAATCTGGAGTGACAGCCTACACCACGGTGCAATCGGATTACGGAAAATACATTATTCTTGATAATGCCTCGGCGATTGCGGTGACGTTAAGCGTGGGCTCGTCTTCCCCAGCAATTACCGTACCTTGGTTTACAAGCATCTTGAATTATGGCGCCGGTACGGCGACATTGACGCCTATTACCGGAACGATTTCTTACGATAATAATTTGGCTGCAGCTTCGATGCCAGTTCCACAAGGCTGTGTGGCGGTGGTGGTCTACGATGGCACAAATTTTTGGGCGGAGCTGGTTCCAAATATTGGAAACGTGGTTACGCAGATTGTTGCGGGAACCAATGTGACAATATCGCCCACCAGTGGTGTGGGAGCTGTTACCGTCAATTCGACGGGGGGCGGAAGCGGAACAATTACTGGTGTAACGGCTGGAACCGGGCTGACTGGCGGCGGTACAAGCGGAAATGTGACGCTGTCGCTTTCGACGCCGGTGTCTGTGGCAAATGGTGGAACGGGTACAGCAAGTCCCAGCTTGGTAGCCGGTACAAACATCACCATCACGGGGAGCTGGCCGGATCAAACAATTACAGCAAGCGGAGGTGGCGGAACCGGTTATCTAAAGGGAACAATCACGATTAACGCCGGAGGTGCATCAAGCGGTACATTTTATGGCTCGACTACGGTTACTGGAGCGACAGTGGGAATGTGTGCTGTTGCGAGCCCGTTGGGAGGGCCTGTTTCAGGAACTCCGGCTGCCAGTCTGGAAAATATTTTATGCGGTGTAAGCGCAACAAATACAGTTTCAGCGGAAGTTACTTGTCCAAATATTGGCGTTTCTTGGGATACAATTACGCTCGAAGTTGTTGTTTTTCCTTGATTTAATAATATAAAAAACTTGGAATTGACGTTGATTTGTCGATAGTCTTATTTGCGTAATAGCGGTAAACTGTACGGGAAAGAAGTTGTCGAGCAGCATGCCCCCCTTTTGGGAACAAGCAATGGCTCAGAGTCCGAAGTGGCCTCTGGGCCATTTTTGTTTTTGCTTGGGGGGAATATGGGATTTTGGTCAAGCCTTTTTGCAAGTTATTTATATCGAGCTAGATACGCAGTTGCTTGCTTGATCCAATCCGTGTCTTCCAAAATTCCAAGCCTCGTATTACATACGGCGCAAAGCAAACCGCGTCTGCATTTATCACAAGCGTGGCACGAATTACCGCAGCAAGAATGGTCGTGGTCAACGTGGAAGGTCTTTCCATTACTTTTTGGATCAAACGAGCCGCAGATAGCGCATTTACCCCCCTGTAAGCGTAAAGTCTCTTCGTACCACTCTGGAGTTACTCCGTATTGTCGAAACCTTTTCTTAATAGATAAGTCTTTTACGTGCTTTGGGTGGGCCTTTCTCCATTCTTTAGCTAGTGCGTTTAATTCGTCGCGGCGGCGCAAATACCAAGCACGATGTTGTTCGCTACGCAAATATGCCCGATCTCTGGCTCGTGCCTCTTCAAGATGCTCTTTTCGCCATTTTTTCTCCCATTTTGCCTTGTACGCATTAGCACATGATCGGCAATGCCCACATCTTCCGGACTTAATTTTTGGATTTTTGTCAAAGTTTTCGATGGGCTGTGGAATGCATGCAAATTTGCAGTCTTTTCGGCAGCATATCTTCATCCCGTTAATAACGGGATACAACGAATTAGCTGAAGGTGCCGTAGTTACTTCTCAACAATGCTTGTAACCAACTGGGATCTATATCTTTGGCATCTTTATTTTACTACAAGTAGGTGTATTATGGGGTTCTGGAATTCTCTTTTTGGCGGTTCAAATTCGACCTTGTCAGGCGACATAAACCAGTTTGGTCAGATTGGCAAATTTGCCACCAATCTGGGCGAGAGCAACCTGTCGCAGTCTTCGAACTTTATGTCTTCTATCCTCAGTGGAAATCAATCCAAAATTGGAAAGGTGCTGGGACCGGAGATCAGCAATATCAAAGGGCAGGGCCAGCAGTCCAAATTGCAAACGGCGCAGTTCGGAAACCGCGGAGGAGGCAGCAACGCTGCCATGCAGTCCGCAGACGACAAGTCGCGGGCTTCCGTCAACAGTATGATCTCTTCGCTTCTGGGTACCTCGGCCAGCGGATTGGCAAGCTCTGGCAGTAGCCTATTGAGCCAGGGAATGCAAGCGTATGGCCAGCAAGCGACATTGTCGCAGGAGCAAACGCAAAATTGGTCAAACAGCATTTTGGGGCGCGCTGTTTCTGGCGGAGTTGGAGCGGCCGAGTCTTTTGGATTGGGAGCGGCCGGTGGTGCGCTTTCTAAAACTGGTGCACGCAAAGGCGCTATGAGCGGGCTGCAAAGTTATTTTTCTGGCGGTGATAATCAGTAGGGAGTAATGTATGGCAAGCGGCGAAGCATGGCAAAGTGGTTGGAATCTAGGTTCGCAACTTGCGCAGCAGCGAACTGCGCGGAAGCAGCAGCTGTCTGACGAAGAGTTTCAGACTCATTTTAGCGATCTACAGCAAGACATTGGTAATTTGCAGACAAAGCTTTCGACGGTTAAGCCTGGAACCCCTGAATATTTAAAAACCCAGTATGCCTTGCAACAAGCGATCGAGAGCCGGAACGGACTTTTTGCGCAACAGCCTGGCGCGCTGCATAAATTTGGCCACTTGCTGCATTTGACAAAAGGTGGCGGCAAGCAGCCTGCGGTTGCTCCTCCGGTCATTGGTCAACCGACAATGGATATTGGTGGTGAAAAAGTTCCCACAGGTGCGGCATACATGATTCGGGGGCCACAGACTCCGGCGCAGCTAAGAGCGCAAGCGGAGGCGCAAAGGAAAGCAACGGCGGCACCGACATACGTTGCACCGCAAACTCCGTGGGAAAAATATTTGGCTAATTACCAGGAAGTAATGGGATCTGGAGCTCAACCCTCTGATGAGCAAAAAAAAGAATTCGCGCTTACTGGAAAAATAACAGAGCCTAAGCCGACTGGTGAAAGTTTTAAAACGCAAACTTTGACATTGCCAAATGGTACAACGCTTACAGCTCAACAAGATATCAAAAGCGGAAAATGGCAGTATCTGACCGGCGAACAAATACCTAATGACGTGTTGCAAGGCGCTAAGATTGCGCCAAAGGAACTGCAACCAAAAACAGCGTGGGCGCGCGACAAAAGCGGAAAAATATACTCTGTAAACTTGGATGCAAAGACGCACCAGGAAATTCCAGGATCTCGAAATTACAGCTTGGTGCCGCCGGCATCGTTAACGGGAAGAATTACAACTGGTTTCTATCATTACTATGATCCAGAAACTGGACAAGTCATTCAAGTTCCAGAAACACGTATGTCGGTTCCTGTGGGTGCTGGAAGACCGGGCGCTGCAGGGCCATCAACTTCTGCTGGCACGTCGTCTGCGGCGCAATCCGCCGCAGCGGCTCCACCGGCAGTATCTACCGTGCCAAAAACGCCAGGGGAAGCGCGTAGCCGTGTTCCGCGTGCAACAGCGCAAGCTCCTAGAGCAGGTACGGTTCCTGCGAATACTGCCGCGGCACCTAATGCACCTAAGGTCGGCCGTGTAATCGGATTTAAAACGCCAAAAGAATATTCGGATACGAAAAAGGATTATGAATCTTCCATCGATAGGATGAAAACGATGGATCGCAACTTAACGAACGCTTTACACAACGATCAGCAAGCCATGCTTTCGTTGGTTGCTAATCACATTGGTATGACGCTCGGTGGCCAAAAGGGCGCGCGTATTAACCAAGCAGTATGGAACGAAGCCGTACAGTCGGCTCCGTGGTTGGAACGGGCTAAAGCTCGGTTTGATAGTCGGGGTTTATTGTCCGGTGTGACATTAGCTCCTGAGCAAATGCGGCAAATGGTTCAATTGGCGCATGAAAAAGTGGATATTTTAAAACAGCATCTTGATCGGCTCAATGCTGAATACGGCCGGGGTGGTGATGTTGCTGGCGGCGGTATGGTAAAAATGAGAGCGCCTAATGGAATGATTAAGCAAGTACCTATGGATCAAGTCGACCATTACAAAAGTTTAGGCGCCGCGGTGGTGAAGTAATGGCTCAAGATTGGTTCACTGCAAATGCGCCAAAGACAAATGCCAAAGGCGGGGACTGGTTTGTAAAAAATGCTCCTTCTGCTATGCCTGATTTTACGGCAAATCCAAAGGGTGAAGGACTCTATCGAATGCTTCCGGCTTCAAATGCCGGATTTACGCGAACTGAAGACGTAAAGATGGTTCCTTTTAGCCGTGTTCAAGATGCGCAAAGTGCAGGTTATCATTTGCATCCTGATGAGGCGTCGAAGTACGAAAAGGATTTTGCGCACCAGGGCGAAGGACCATCGTGGTTGGAAAAGGCTAAAGCACGTGTTCAGCAGGGATTACAGCTAGTACCGGGCGAGACCATAAAAAACATGAAAACGCCTGGCATTAGCAATGTGGATCGGGCAGCGGGTCGTGTTTTATACGGTACGCCTGGTTATTTAAAAGATCTCGCGTCAACATTTTTTAAGGCTAGTTCTTCTAGCGGAAATGTTAATGACGTGTACAATCTGCTCGATATGGTCGATCCAGGTAACACGCTTGTGGGTTTGCGAGATCAATTTAAGGAAGATGTGAAGACCGATCCTAGAATGGCTGTGCAAAATGCTATAGGAACGTTGGCTGGCATGGCAATTGTTGGTGCCGCTACGCATGGTGCCAGTAAACGCCTTAGCAGTCTACCTAATCTTCGTGAAGCTGCTAGCGAAAAGTTTCGTAGAAGTGCGCAGACGATTGCCGGAATTGGAAAAGGTGCAGTAAAAGAAGCGGCAAAAGGTGAAATTGAAAAAGCAGGAAAAGCACGAACGACTGCTTTAGGAAAAGCCCGAGAAGAAGCAGGAACTTCTGCGCAGGAACGTGCAGCAATTCGGGAGAAGAATCTAAAAGTTCTAAAAGAGCATCAAGATCGTATTCGTCTTGAAAATGATGTAAAGAAGTCGTCTCAAGAATTAGCTAAGCGCCACGAAGCTGCTCAAACTAAAGCAGAAAAAGAAAACGATGCAAATTGGGATCAAGTGCATAAGGCGTTAGATCAGGAAGAAACGCCTGTTGCGCCATTAAAGACAATTGCGAAAAGCGCTTCTGCTTATGCCGACCCAGTAACACTTCCGATTGTACGCAGCATTTTGCACGAAGGAGGGGTGAAATTTGATAACGTTGGACGGCCGATCGTAAACGGCGAGGCGCGCCAAGTCATTGCCAACAACAAAGAAGTACCTATTAACGACAGAAACTACAGTCAGTTTTATGAAATGCAATACGGCGAACTGCCGCCAGTGGGAGACAATGCGGGCAATACTAGTTTTGCGCGTTTACAACGGCTTCGTACGTACACTCTTAACCGGATGTATAGCGGTGGCCGTCTGGAAGCTGGCACATACAACTCGTTGAAAATGATTTTGAACGGAATAGATCAGTCCATGGATGCAATTGCGGTGCGTAAAAAAATGACTAAGCAATTAACGCGCGCACGTGCTTCGCATACGCAAATGATGGAAGCATTCCATGATTCTCCGACCGATCCAAGAACAGTACAAACGCAATCGTTGCGAGAAACATCCCCTGAATTGGCTAAGGAACAAGGGATTGCAAATCGGCGGGAAAAGCTGTCGGCTTATGATCCAGAAATTAGTCGGCTGTCTTCTGAACTTGATACTAAGCGTACGGCGCTAAAAGGTATGTCAAAGGAGCCTTTGCGTGAAGGGCTTCAACAATATCCGGAACGGCCGACTACGCAACCGTTACCGTTGCCGGGTGGTGAACGGCCAGTTGCTGCAGCGCCTCGCCCGACGCTAGATGTCCAAGCTGAACGCGTAAAAATGCTTGAAAGTAAAGCAAAACGGGTAGGGTTGACGGGATATGATTATGCAATTCTTGGCTCGTCTTTAATGGAAGCGTTTCGACCGTTGTTTCATGGCGCAGGAGAAGTAGCTTTTAGAACTGGCGCATGGGG
>Ga0187853_10000395_pt1 | contig 46959 bp, 56 predicted proteins | sample June2016WEW_6_10_2_FD_132417 | JGI IMG/M metagenome (GOLD analysis project Ga0187853, IMG submission 132417) | Peatland microbial communities from SPRUCE experiment site at the Marcell Experimental Forest, Minnesota, USA - June2016WEW_6_100 | ecosystem: Environmental > Terrestrial > Soil >... | reverse complement strand
GCATGCGCTGGACACGACGCGGCGCTCACCGCCTCCTCAAGCTCCGCCTCTGGATCGCTCGCTGCGGAACAACTTGGTTCGAAGTCTTGTATTCTCGCGGAGCTCAACTGACAAATGCTTGACCAACCCGGAATCGCGCTTGACCTGCGAGGCGGCCAGAGACTACGATATGCTGACCGGCTCTTGTGACGCGGGTCCTGCAAGGGCGGGCACTGAATGACTCCAGTCAAGCGTCTGCTGGGTTTCATCCGACCGTACAGTTTCCGGTTCTTCGGCGCCGTCCTGCTGATGGCCGTCGTCGGCGCATGTGAAGCGCTCACGGCGCTTCTCATCAAGCCCGTCTTTGATAACGTGCTGTCCGCGACCGCGCATTCAGATTCGATCCTCCTGTTCACCTGGCCCTTCACTCGGCGCGGCGTCTACCTGCAGGACCTCGTTCCGCTGCACACTCACAATGTTTGGGCCATGGTCGCGTTCGCCTATCTCGCCGTGACGATGATCAAAGGTTTGTCTGAGTTCTTCGCAACCACGTTCATCAACTTCGTCGGTCACTCGGCGGTGACGGACTTGCGCAATCTGCTCTACACGCGGCTCATCAAGCAGTCGATCGCGTTCTTCACCACCAATCCAACCGGGCGACTGATGTCCGCCATCACCAGTGACACGGAGAAAATCCAGAACGCGGTCTCGCAGGTGGCAGCCGACTCGCTGAAGCAGTCCTTCACGCTGGTAGCCCTTGTTTGCGTGATCATTTACTACGATTGGCGCCTGGCATTGATTTCGCTGGTGCTGGTACCGCTCGTGGTTTTCCCTTCGTCGAAAATCGGCCGCTACATTCGCAAATCGAGCACCTCGAGTCAGGACCGCATGGGCGAGATCAACAACGTGCTCCAGGAAACCTTCAGCGGCATCCGCATTGTCAAAGCGTTCGGGATGGAACTCTTCGAGGCGGCCAAATTCAAAGCGGCAACGAAGCGCCTTTTGCGAATCAATATGCGCTGGGTGCGGGCCCAAGCCGCGACTTCTCCTCTCATGGAAGTGCTGGGAGCGTTCACCATCGCCGGGTTGCTGCTGTACGCGCATAACGAGATCGTTCACCACGCGCAGACGACGGGCGGATTCGCCGCTTTTCTTTACGCCCTCATCAAAATGTATGAGCCCGTGAAGCGGCTGACGGGTGTGAATAATGCTTACCAGCAAGCGGTGGGCGCGTCCGACCAGGTTTTCAAGTACCTTCAGATCAACTCTGAAGTAACGGAAAAGCCTGACGCCATCGCGGTGCCGCCCTTCGAGCGCGAGATCGTTTTCGAGAATGTGGATTTTGAGTACGAGCTTAGCTCTCCTTTGCTTCGCCGCGTGGATCTTCGAATCGGCAAAGGCGAGGTGGTGGCCATTGTCGGTTCGAGCGGCGCGGGCAAAACCACCTTGGCGAATCTCATTCCCAGATTCTTTGATGTGTCGCATGGCCGCATCCTGATGGATGGCCACGACCTGCGCGATGTGACACTGCCTTCGCTGCGAGCCCAAATCGGAATGGTGACGCAAGAGACGATCCTCTTCAACGATACGGTGCTGAACAATATTTGTTATGGCCGGCCCTCTTATGACGAGGCAGAGGTGACAGAGGCGGCCAAGGCAGCACTGGCCCATGACTTCATCATGGAGATGCCCCAGGGTTACAGAACCCTCATCGGCGAGCGCGGCCAGCGTCTTTCCGGCGGCCAGCGACAGCGGATCGCCATTGCGCGGGCTCTGCTCAAGAATCCGCCCTTGCTGATCTTGGACGAAGCCACTTCGGAGCTGGACACCGAGTCCGAGCTGCTGGTGCAAAAGGCTCTCAGCAACTTGATGGTCGGCCGCACCGTCTTGGTGATCGCTCACCGGCTTTCCACGGTTCGTCGCGCCGACCGCATTGTGGTTCTCGACCGCGGCGGCATCGCAGAGGTTGGGACGCACGAAGACTTGATCAACAACGGCGGCATCTATCAACGCTTGCATGAGCTGCAATTCGTGGATGTAGAAGCGTAGCCAAGAGTGAGTCAGTGGGTCAGTAAGTCAGTATGTCAGTATTTCAGAAGTTCAGTTACCGAGAGAGCTGTCATCTTTACTGACCCACTGAAGTACTGATCGACTGACAGACTGCCGTTCAACGGACAACGGACCAAGGACAACCTGATGATTCGTAGTATGACTGGTTACAGCAGCGTACGGGCCGAAGAGAACGGCGTTTCGCTCTCAGTGAGCGTCAAAACGACGAACCATCGTAATCTGGATTTGCAGTTCCGCGTTGCGCCGGCTCTGGCGCCTCTTGAGATTTTGCTGCGCCAGTTAGTGAAAGAACACGTGCTGCGGGGTCACGTGGAGGTGACTGTCACTCTCGATCGACTTGGAAGCAACGGAATCCAAATCGATAGGAAATTGCTTGGCGTTTACCTTGCCGCCTATCGGGAGTTGCGCCAGGAATTCGGCGCCAGCGCCGAACCTGACCTGCTGGCCTTGCTGCGCGTTCCCGGGATGGTGGCGTCCGGCGAGGGAGAATTATCGCCCGAGGAGCTCGAGAAGACTCAGAAAGTCCTGGAAGGGGTGATGGCGGAAGTTTTGCGCAAGCTGAACGACATGCGCGCCAGCGAAGGCGAAGCCCTGGAGCGCGATTTGCGCAGCCGACTGGTTCGGCTCGGCGAGTTGACAGCACGCGTCGAGAAACTCTCCAGCGGCATTTCCCATCTTTATCAACGGCGGCTGGAGGGGCGCCTCGGCGACCTGCTCGCTAAAGAGGGAACTGGTGGTGCTGCTGTGGACGCCGCGCGCCTGGCCCAGGAAGTGGCCTATCTGGCTTCACGCTCCGACATCGAGGAAGAACTGACGCGCTTCCGAAGTCACCTCGACCAGACTCGCCATCTGCTGGACAAAGGCACAGAGGCGGGGAAAAAACTCGACTTCCTGCTCCAGGAGATGAACCGGGAAGCCAACACGCTGCTCTCGAAGACCACCGACGTTCCGGAAGTGGGACTCGAAATCGGCCGGCACGCCATTGAGATGAAGGCCGAAATTGAGAAAATGCGCGAGCAGGCGCAAAACATCGAATAGACGTGGCTCAGAATCGAAAGGCCCCGCCGCGGCGAGGCAGCATTATCGTGATTTCGGCGCCTTCGGGGTCAGGCAAGTCCACCCTGGTGAAGGGCCTGTTGGATCGTGTTCCGGGCCTCGTGTTCTCGGTCTCGCACACCACGCGCCCGCGGCGGCCGGGCGAGAAAGAAGGGCGGGAATATTTTTTTGTAAGTCGTGCGCAGTTCGAACGGATGATTGCGGCCAAGGGCTTTGTCGAGTGGGCCGATGTCTTCGGAAATTATTACGGCACGTCTTGGAAACAACTGCGGTCCGCGCAGGCGGCGGGCAAAGATGTCTTGTTGGACATCGATGTCCAGGGTCACCAACAAGTGCGGCGCCGCCTGTCGGAAGCGGTAAGCATTTTCGTGTTGCCACCGTCTTATCGAGAGTTGGAGCGCCGCTTGCGGCGGCGGCATTCCGACGCGCCGGAATCGATCCGCAAGCGGCTTCAGGAGGCGCGAAAAGAAATGTTGCGCTGGCGCGAATATGACTACCTGGTGGTCAACGATGATTTAGAGCGCGCCACGCGGGCGCTGTGCGCGGTGGTGGAAGCTGCCCGTTTTCGCACGCCAAACCAACAGCAACGCGCCCGCCAAATTCAAAAGACCTTCCTAGGAGGAAAAACTGGATGAGCCTTCCGCAAGGAATTGACAGCAAGTTTCGTTTTATTCTCGTCGCCGCGAAAAGAGCCCGGCAATTGCAGGCTGGAGCTAGACCGCTGGTGCAGACGAGTTCGAAGAAAGTTACGCTCATTGCGCAGCAGGAGGTGGAATCAGGTCTGGTTCCTTTTGAAATAGCGGAGGAGATTCCCCAGGGAGAGTCGGCGAGAAAGGCCAAGGCGGCAAAGTAATCTCGCGCGCCGGTTCTAAGATAAAATCAGGTCTGTCCCGGCCATGGCACGGTGAGATCTTTCGCTTCGCTCCGGATGACATGTCATTCTGCCCTCAGGATCACATGTCATTCCTCAGGATCACATGCCATTCTGAGCGCAGCTAAGAATCTGCTTGGAGCCGATGGAAGCGCAACACAGCCACGATGGCCGTACGACGCGGAATCGGGATGGGGTAACGATGCGAGTGGCTCTCGGAGTAACAGGCGGGATCGCGGCGTACAAAGCAGCGGAACTGGTTCGGCTGCTTCAGGACCGCGGCCTGGAAGTGCAAGTGGTGATGACGCGCGCCGCGCGAGAGTTCGTCACGCCTTTGACCTTCGCCGCCCTTTCCGGGCGAAAGGTGATCACAGACCTGTTTGAGGAGGACGCTGGCGGACCCAACGTCGACATCGCCATCGAGCACATTGCCGTCGCTCAGTCGATTGGCGCATTGGTGATTGCGCCCGCCACGGCCAACGTTTTGGCCAAAGTCGCGCAGGGAATCGCCGACGATTTTCTCACCACGCTTTGCCTGGCGACGAAGGCTCCGCTCATCGTCGCCCCTGCCATGAACGTCAACATGTGGGAGCATCCGGCCACGCAAAAGAATTTGGAAATCCTGCGGGCGCGCGGCGTGAAGGTTCTCGAACCCGACGAGGGTTATCTGGCTTGCGGCATGACCGGCGCGGGCCGGCTGACCAATGTCGAAACTATCGCGCAAGCGGTGTTCGAGACTCTGGGCCTGCGTGACGATCTGAAACATGAAACAGTTCTCGTGACCGCAGGCCCGACCCAGGAGCCGCTCGACGCCGTTCGCTATCTCAGCAACCGCTCTTCGGGAAAAATGGGCTACGCTCTGGCCGAGACGGCGCGGCGGCGCGGCGCTCGCGTGATTCTGGTGAGCGGGCCGACGCATCTTGAGCCGCCCACAGGCGTCATCTTCGAGCGCGTCGGCACGACCGAGGAAATGGCCGAGGCCGTGCATCGGCATGCCAGCGAAGCCACCACGATCTTGATGGCCGCCGCCGTCGCCGACTTTCGCCCCGCAGAGGCCGCGCCGCAAAAGATCAAAAAGCAAAACGGAATTCCAGAGCTCAAGCTCGAGCCAACCCGCGACATCCTGGAAGAACTTTCGCGACTTCGCCGTCCCGATCAGTTGCTCGTGGGTTTCGCAGCAGAGACGGGAAACGTGGTCGAAGCCGCAGCAGCCAAGCTTCGCGCCAAGCGGCTTGACCTGGTTGTGGCGAACGATGTGACCCAGGAAGGCGCGGGCTTCGATGTGGACACGAATATCGTCACGCTGATTTATGCGGACGGCCGGCACGTCGCGCTCGAGAAGATGTCCAAGCTGGAAGTCGCTCAGCGCATCCTTGACGAGGTTGTTGCATTGAGGAGGTCGCAAGTGGCACGGGCTTCCAGCTCGTGACAGGCGACGAAAAAAGCCCGAACATGTGACATCGCCGGCAGGCTTGTTTATCGGCTTGGAAAAGAAGAAGTCATGAATGACGATGTCCGGCAGGAACTGAAGGACTGGTTCGAATTCTATCGTGAGCTCGGCATCGAGGATTTTTACCGGCGCGCGCCCGAGCAGAGAGTGGGGATGCCAAAGCCCGCCGAACTTCGAGTCGAGCCGGGGCGGGAGCCGACGCCGGCGCCGACCGTGGCACCCACGCTAGCCGAGCAGAAAATGCAGCTTGAGTCCGTCCGAGCGCCTGCCGTTAGTGCCCGACCTGTCATGCCAAGTCAAAAGTTGAGCCTGTTTGAAGCTGCTGCACCGGCGCCAGCCCGTCGCGAGCGCGAGACGCTGGAGCAAATTCGCGAGGATTTGGGCGAGTGTCACCGCTGCAAGCTGGCCGGCGGGCGCAAGACCATCGTTTTCGGACAAGGTAATCCTCATGCAGAAGTGGTTTTCGTGGGCGAAGGACCTGGGGCCGACGAAGATGAGCAGGGCTTGCCGTTTGTGGGGCGCGCCGGCCAACTCCTGAATAAGATGATCCAACTCGTCGGCATGAAACGCGAGGAAGTCTACATTGCCAACATCGTGAAGTGCCGGCCGCCCGGCAATCGCGTGCCGGAAAAGGACGAGATCGAAACGTGCTCGCCATTTCTTTATCGGCAAATCGAAGCTATTCGGCCGCGCCTGGTTTGCTGCCTGGGCGCGCCCGCCGTCCGCACCCTGCTGGGCATTAAGGAAGGCATCACCAAAATCCGCGGCCAGTTCTACGATTTTGCCGGAACCAAGGCGCTCGCCACCGTCCACCCCGCCTACGTCCTGCGCAATCCCCGCGAAGAAAAAATCCTGCGTGAGGATTTCGAGAAGATTCGTGATTTTTTGAAGGCGAGATGAAGACCGCTTGTGGCGAATGAAATGCTGGCTCGCTGGACAGCACGTAGGCGGCCTCCAAGGAGCACGGGTGAACTTTGAATTCCAACCTTCTTTTGGCGAGGTGTATTGGGCCACCTTCGCAGTGATCCGAAGGTCACCCCTTCAGTTGGTGCTCTCCGCCGTCTTTCCGGCGGCCGGCATCTTCCTTGCAGCTCTGGTGCTGTGGTCGCGGAGACCGGCAACGATCGACGTGCTGATAACCATACTCTTGTGCTTTGCCTTTACGCCCGGCATCATCGCGCTGAAATTGTGGCTCGCTCGTCGCAGGAATCGGACCGTTGCCGGCGTACACAGGTTCGCCTTGGATTCGCAGGGGATTCACGTCAGCGGCCCAGCATTCGACGTAGCACTGAAGTGGTCCGCAATAAACAAAGTTGCGGAGACGAAGCGGTTTTTTCTTTTCTTCTTCTCGGCACAGGCCGCTCAGTTCTTACCTAAGCGCGTGATTTCGTCCGCAGACGAATTGCAGGCCATTCGAGACTTGATCGCGACAAACCTCACGACCCACGCCGAACGCAGCGCGTAGCACGGACCCGGTATTGGGGTCCGTGGTTCTTCTTAAAGGAAATCACTACGCTTGTTGGAAAACCAGACGCCGGAAAGCTATACTCTGGTCGAGGACGTTTATGGAAACGCGAACGGAAAGCTTGGCTGAGATCGTTTCACGCCTCTCGCCGGAGAAGCAGGCCGCGGTTCGCGAATTTATCAATTTTGTCGAAAATCGCGAGCTGCGAAACACCCCTTTCATGCACGCTGTCGAGGAGTTCATGGCCGAGCATGACGAGCTCCTTCGCCTGCTCGCGCAGGGACCGCCTACCACCAGGCCGGAATAGCGCTACTTCGTTTCCAGCACCACGATGTTATCAACCGGATCCTTGGCCGTGGCGGGCAACATGAGCACTGGCCCTTGGGGTGTGGAAACAATATCGACCTTGTCTCTCGCGGGGAACATCGCGGCGGCCACCACTTGTTTATCCATTTTCGGAAGCGAGAGCGCTCCGACACTCGCGGCCAGGATGTGCACGTAGACCTTATTGCCCTTCTGTGTGGTGACGCCCCATTTCTGCGGCGCGATGGGTCCGCCGCGTGTCCCATAGATGGTCTCGCCATTCTTCGAGAGCCACGCGCCGATGGCTTGCAGCCGCTCCACGAATTCCGGCTGGATCGTCCCATCCGGTTTGGGGCCAATATTCAACAGGAAATTCGCATTGTTCCCCGCCGCGCGCACCAGGTAGTGGATCAGCTCCGTCGAGCTCTTGAAATTCTTGTCGTTCTTGTTGTAGCCCCACGCACCGTTGATGGTGTCGCAGGTTTCGAGCGGCAGCGCGCTGACCTCAGAGTCCTTGTTGAACTCCGCTGTTTTCTGGCCCGGCAGGTCTTTCTCGAACATCTGGAAATCTTCACCCGGAAACGGCTTCAAGTGATGATTGCTTCCGATGAGCGCGGTGGGTTGCAAGCGGTGAATCAAGCCGTAAGTCTGTGCCAGACGCCAGTCGGCATCCGGCTTGTCCCACATGCCGTCGAACCAGATCCCGCCGATGGGGCCGTAGTTGGTCAGCAACTCGCTCAATTGCGCGTCCATGTAGTCCAGATATTTGTTCCAGTCGCCGCCCGGCGGACGCCCGGCCGCGTGGCCAGTGTGGCCGAGCGGATAATAGTCCGGATTGTGCCAGTCTAATTGGGAGTGATAGAAAAACAGTTTGATGCCTTGCTTATGACACTCGTCGGCGAGCATCTTGAGCGGGTCTTTTTTGTAAGGCGTGCGGTCTACGATATTCCAATCGGATTGCTTGCTGGCGAACATGGCGAAGCCGTCGTGGTGCTTGCTGGTGATGGTGATGTATTTCGCGCCGGCGCTTTTCGCCAGCGCCACCCACGCCGCCGCATCGAGCTCGGTTGGATTAAACTGAGGCGGGAGCTTTTCATATTCGGAGATCGGCATCTTGTGGGTCTCCATCACCCATTCGCCGTCGCCGAGCACGCTGTAAACGCCCCAGTGGATGAACATCCCGAACGCCGCATCGCGAAACCATTTTTGTTGAGGTGAGTAATCGGCGGGGGCGGCAGGAGGATTGGCCGCGGTCGGCCGCCCTCCAAAACTTCCCGCGAGCAGAATCGTAGCCAGCGTGAATATCAGTTTTCGTTTCATAGGTATGTCCTTCTTCAAACGATTCTTCGTTTCGCTTCCACGAAAATCCCGCGATTGTAGGGCCGGGGCTCGCCCCGGCCTGAGGCCGACCCAAGGGTCGGCCCTACTGTCCACCATCACAGCGAATCCATATAGACAACATGCGATGCGCTGCCCGCGGCGACCATCGCCGAGCCGCGCGGAAGACAACTGATGATAATTTGAAACGTATTGGCATGGGTGGAGGCCGGGGTCGCCCAAGAGGGCGTCAGCGCTTTCCCCGGTTCCCTCACCACCTTGGGTTCCACCAGCGCCAGCGATTCGAGGGCCTGGTATGCCACATCGCGCGCCGACCCCATGGCCGTCTCGAAATCATTGGTGCGGAATTCCAACTGCGTGCCCATTTCCGCGAAGTGCCAGGCGAGGCACGCGCCCAGGTCGACGGCCTTCTCGAACTGAGCGAGCGTTTGTTCGTTGGCCATGAGCGTGCGCGCATCAAAGACCAGCACCACACGCCGATCGTCCTCGCGGGTAAATTCGCGAACTTTCAACTGGCGCGCCCTGGCGCTGGCTTTCCAATCCACGTGGCGCACCGTATCGCTTTCCTGATAGTCGCGGATGGAATACAGATCGTGGCCGTGCCCTTTGAAATAGCTCTCCACCTCTCCGCTGACGAGGGGAAGAATGCGAGTGAACTGCTCCGTCGGCCGGACGCTGGGCAGCACGAGAATTTCCTGCCGGGCGGGGACCTCGCGCGTCTTTTTCATAAAGCCGAAAGGAAATTTGGTGCTGACTCGAAATCCCTCCTGCGAATATCGCCCTCGGCGCGGAAAAGTCAGTTCGACGTGCTGGGTCACCGAAGAGCGGCGCGGGAGGTAGGGCAGATAGACAGGCTCATCCAAGATTTGGGTGCGCGGGCCGACCGGTGCCGCGGCGCGCGATCCCTTTTTGCGCGCCGGGTCGCGGGCCGCCACCGTCACTGAGAACGAGGGCAGAAACCACTTTCGGTTGTGCAACGTGAGCCGGGAAATCATCGGCTGGCGGGCGAACAGATGTTCGGGCAGCGCGAAATCCAGTTCCAGCTCGGAGAGCACAATTTTTGAAAGGATTCCCGAGACCAGAATGCCGGCCAGCAAACTAGCCAGGATGATGAAGAGGAGATTGTTCCCGGTGTTGAGGGCGGCGACGATGATCACGGCGATGACCACCAGATAGATGGCGCCCTCGGCGGTGAACTCGTACTCGATTTTCATCATCCAGCGTTCGAGCGCAGTTCGCCGCGCCAGATACGGGACGGTTTTGACGGCGACGATTCCCGCCAGAATCAGGGACAGCGCCGCGCACAAGTGGCCGAACGCCTGATTGCCGGATATATTCAGCGCCCCGGAAAGCAGCGCGAGGAAGAAGGAGAAAGAGAGTCCGAAAAGGGCAAGAAAGAATCGCCGCCATCCGGGGCGGTCGATGGTGGCGAGCGGGCGCCACGGATTCCATCGCTCGGGCTTCGCGTCGCCGAGACGGGGTCGAGAGAGCGTTCGCATCGGAGGATAGACCCTGCGTCAGAGGGGAACAGGCGTCGAGTCGAGGATTTCCTGGAGCATCGCTTCCGCCTGGTCCACTTTTCGTTCGGTCGAGACGTAGCGCGAGCTCACCACGCAGCGGTGCGCGAACACCGGCAGCACCAGCCGCTTGAAGTCATCAGGGATGCAGTAGCTGCGGCCCTCGACCAAGGCGAGCGATTGCGCCGCGCGGTAGAGTGACATCGAGCCACGCGGGCTGACGCCCAGGCTCAGGAACTCGTGGTGCCGGGTCTTCTCCACGATGGCGAGCGTGTAGTTCATCAGCTCTTCGTCCACGGTTACCCGGCGGACGGCCTGCTGCACCTCAACCACCTCTTCCGCGGTCATCACCGGCTGGACGTTGGCCAGCGGATCGGATGTCGCGAAATTGGAAAGAATCTCCTTCTCGGTCTCCAGAGACGGATAACCCATTTTCAGCCGCATCAAAAAGCGGTCGAGCTGTGACTCCGGCAGCGGATAAGTGCCGTGGTGCTCGATGGGATTCTGGGTGGCCATCACCATGAACGGTTGCGGAAGCGGGTAGGTGTGATTGTCAACCGTCACCTGATATTCGTTCATCGCTTCCAGCAACGCGCTTTGGGTCTTGGGCGTGGTGCGGTTGATTTCGTCCGCCAGGACGACGTTGGCAAAGATGGGCCCGGGACGGAATTCGAAGAGCTGCGTCTGCTGGCTGAAAACGCTCACCCCGATCACGTCAGAGGGAAGCATGTCGGAGGTGAACTGAACGCGATGAAAGGTGCAGTTAAAAGAGCGGGCCAGGGCGTGTGCCAGCGTGGTCTTGCCGACACCGGGGACGTCCTCAATCAGCAGGTGGCCGCGGCAAAAGAGGGCTACGAGCGCAAGCTGAATGACCTCGTCCTTGCCGCGGATGACGCCTTGCACGGAGCGTTGCAGCCGTGCGATGAGTTCCGCCGAAACAGGCGCTTGGTGATTGACGTCCGTCCGCTCCATGCTCACCGTTTCCTCAAAAAGGGCTTCGCCTCCACTAGACCTGGAACGCCCAGTTTGTTATCTTGGAGGATGGCCGCGGGCGGTTAACTCAGCGGTAGAGTGCTATCCTCACACGGTAGAAGTCACAGGTTCGAATCCTGTACCGCCCACCATTTACTTTCAATAGCCTAACACGTTCTCCTTTCTCTTCCGTATCAATCCCAGCCCGACAGCCAGCCCGATGTCGCTATTGCACTGAGTCTGAAGCTGGCTTTGCATTCATCAGAGAGTTTCGATCTGTTAGGGATGAACTCTCCTTCTGCATCAGAGCAAGCATGTACTTTCCTTGCGCCTTAAGATTCTCCTCAGGAACGCCGTGGATGTAAGTTCCCGCCGTGATGTCAGGTTTGCTATGCCGCAACATCGTTTGGGCAACCTTCAGGTCCTTGGTAACTGAATGTACCCAAGTGCTGAGGCTGTGGCGCAGCAAATGGAACCCGAACCTCTCGTCGGGCGTGATGATCCCTGCGTCAATCGCTGCTGGTTTCAGATAGCGTTGATTTATCATTTGCCCAGTTCGAGGTTTTTTGCCGCCTAGCTTGCCGCTCGCAAACACATAATCGCTGTCCCGGTGGTACGGACTCTGGCTCCGCCAAATTCGGAGGAATCCCGCCAAGGCTGGACACATCGGAACATTGGCCTTAGACGATTTGGTTTTTGTTGTAGTAATTTCGGACAGGCGGAAAGCCTGTTCGATTCGAATGCTGTTCTCCTTGAATCTCACATGCCTCCACTGTAGAGCAAGTGCTTCACTGATTCGGACCCCGGTCGCCGCAATCAGCACTACGAGCGTTTTCTCCGGGTCTTGCAGCCGGGAGACGATTTGCCAAGTCTCCTCGGGTTGGAGAATCCGAACTTCTTTGTCCTCGTCTTCGGACCCCGGCACACGTACTTTACTGACCGGATTCCGGCAGGTTTCCAGATCGTGAACGTCCGCATGGTCGAAGACCTGCCCCATCACCATCTTGACCTTCGAGACGGTTTGCCAGTCGTAATCGCTCTCGTCGTGAAGGTCGTAAAGCCAGTCACGAATCGAGAGCGGCTTGACCCTGGCGGCGATCTCATCCTGCCAGCGGGGAAGAATGAATTCGTCCAGGGCATGCTGATAGCAGTAAATCGTACCCTTCGACTTGCGGTGTCCGTTCCGCTTGTTAAAGGGCAGACCGTGGTTGATGTAGTGATTTGCAAGCCAGCCGAAAGTGGGCTGGCCACTAATTGGGTTTGAAATGTACTTGTCGATGAGCTTAAGCGTGCCGACCTTCATCCATGCTGCGGATGATGCGTCACCGATCTCAGAGACCAGACCAAGAGGAATGGAATTCTCGACCATCTCTCCGTCACCCGGTCTGAGCTTTTGGTAGCACCAGAGCCAAGTCATGCCGCCCGCCCGATTGCGTTTTCGAAGCCAACCTTGAACCTTGTCAGCCATTGGATTTTCTCCTCTGGCTCACAGGGGCTGCTGTGCGAATTGTAGCATTGCGCCCCAGAACCTCAAAATCTTCGCTCACCTCGCTCAGACGATAGCGATACACATGGCGGATTCTCCCCCTGTAGGCGTACCCGCGAATCGCGCCCTCACGTGTGAGCCTCAGCACCTCTGACCGCCGCACCGACAAGAACTCGGCGACCACTTGAGCGTCCACAAACGGCTCTAGATTAGAGTCGGGCGCTGGCGGTATGCTTCCGGCTTCCGCCGATGTCAACAATGATCCCAAGTTGCTCCCCTCTGCTTGTGCGTCATGGTCGCCTCCCCTGGAAGTACTCTTCGTCCACGACGAGCGTCTGGCCCTTCTCGCGCATTTGCTCCTCGGCCTCGGCCTGGGATCCCGACAGAACGAAGACGGGAGCCGAACGGCACACGTCGACGACATAAATTCTGCCTGACCGGTTGCCGGGGTCCGTGAGCCCGTGCCTCGCTGCCTCGACCTGCGCCGCTTTCGCCTCTTCCGTCGCACGGTGGTACGCGTTGAGGGCGTCCACCCAAGCACAGCCAAGCGCATCATCCTGACGCCTTGCCGCTGCCTTGAGCGCATGCTCGGCTTCGCTCGCGGCATGGTCCGCCTTCAAAATGCGCACCCTGGCTGCCTCGCACTCGGGCGTCCCCCACCTTTCGTCCTGCTGCCTGCGCGCCGCCTTGAAATGCTGGATCGGCTGCTCAAGCTGATCTTGCCCTGTCTGTGTCATGATTTCCTCCTTGCCGGAACCCGGCTGTTTTCGAGATATTCGTCGAGGTCCGAGATCAAGAACCTCAGCGCGCTCGTGTGATCGGAATCGCTGACGTAGCCGACCTTCCCCTGTCGGATGAGTTCGCGGAGCTTCCAGACGGATATTCCGAGATATGCGGCCGCCTGGCCGCTGCGCATGACCTTGCTGTTCACTTGCTGAAACTTTGAAACCGTTTTGATCATCTTCAAAACCTCCTTGCCCTCTAATACAACGGTCCGGAAGTCTTTATTTCGAGCCGGACGGCGGCATCCGAAGGTGATCGTCTTGCAGCCCCCCCGGCTTCGGAGACGATCCCGGGGCGGGGAGAAATCGTTTATGGGTAGCTAGGCGTATGGCCTACAAGGATCCGAACCTCGTGCAATCCATGATCCTCGTTACCCTGCTCCATGCTTCCATCTGCCTCATGCTTCCTCCTCAATTGGAGTTTTCCATGTACGGTCTCAGGAAGTCGTTCACCCTGTCGGCCGGCAGGTCGAATTCATCGTCCAGCCAAGCCTGGGGTACCTCGCAAGCGGCATCGCACTTCATGTTGATGGCCGAGCCGTAGTCGCTCTTGGGGACCTTGACGACGGTGCCGTCCGAGGTCCGCACGGTGTACTCCGGAGACCGGCTCTTCCTCCCGCCGCCCTTGACGATGTGCCCCGTGCGACCGTCTTCAAGCTGGATGGGGATGTGCTGCACCTTTCTGGTCATCGCCGCCTTGCGGGAGGCCTCAGACCGTGCCTTCTTTTTCTCCTCCCGTACTTTCTTCTCCACTTCCTCTTTGCGCGCCGCCCACTCCTCGTCAGTCTCGCCTGGCTGACGGTACTCAGGGTGCTCAGCACGAAGTTGCTTGTCGAGTTCCGCCCACTCCTCATGCTCCCTAGCCTTCTTCTCCGCCCAGGCGGCCTCTTCTTTATCGTTTCCGAGAAAGAAGTCGTTGGCATGGTCGTAGGTCCTTCCTTCCCCGAACTGCCCGTCGTGCCATTTGCTGTATGCACCCGGCATGCACCAGCCATTCAAGTTTTCCGTGCCGCTTCGGTGGCGGTCCCACCGCTCCTGACGCACTCCCTCGTTGAGGATGTCACGGAGCCCGAGGTCGGACAGAGTGTTGTTTCCCATGCGCTGGCGGACCCCGGCGAGCGTGAACGCATGCGACGGGTCGGCGCTGAGTATGGCGAGGATTTCTTGCTTTCTATCCTCCCTGTCCCTCCCCGCCTTCGCACTGCGTGTCTCCTTCGCATTCTTGGCTGCCGCCGACCGTGATGCCGACGTGTCCTTCATGGGGGTCACCAGCGAGTTCGCCTCCCTGATGTCCTTGTAGAACTCGCTGCCCACCTTCTCAAAGAACATCCTGATTCTTTCCTCACGTTGGGTGGGTGCCTTGAAGACCTTGCGGAAGTCATCGGCGACGGTCCTCCACGAGGGGCGCTCCCTGCGCCCTGGCTTCCCCGTCTCGGGGGTCCCCTGCGCCTCGGGCTTTGTCTCCGGCTGCTCCGCCTCCGCATCGGACGGGGCAGGCTCGGTCCGGCGCTGGGCTTCGCTCGGTACGGTCGGGGTTGGGGTCTCCTGGGCTGTCCCGGCTTCCTCAACCTCCACGTCAATCACGGAAGGCTCGGGCTCCTCTGAGGTCCCTGTCTCTTCGGGACGCGCATGCCCTTCGGCGCGCTCGGGCTTCGGCTCCGCCAGCAGCCTGCGCATGTGGGAGTCGGAGAACGGGAAGTACGCGCTCTTGACCTTGCCCCAAGTGGGCAGCCCTGGCACGGGGTTCCTGCGGCCGGGCTGGCTGTACCGCTTCCTCATGGACCGTATCTCGGGCAGGAACCTCAGCACGATGGTCCTCGCTTTCTCGAAGAGCATCTTGCAGTGAAGGCCGATTGCCTGCATCCTCTCCCCGGCCTGCACGTCCGACAGGGCGTCTGCCTCCTCTTCCGTGAGCGGCTCCAAGTCCTCAAACCTTGGGCAGACCGTCGCATCCACAACCTGCGTGATTGCCTCTTCCTTCATGTGTCCTCCTTGTATCCCGACCTGCGCTCATTTTGAGCGGAGGTATGTGCCGACTTCCTGGCGCTGCACCCCGGAGGGGGCGTTTCGCCGGGTCGGGGACGCTCCAGCTCCCCCGCAGGGGTCGAGCACCTTGCCAGCGATCTGCGGCCCCTTTCGGATTCGTGGACGGAGGTCGTCGTCATATTGCTTCATCCACACGTGCGGCCGGGGATTCAAGCGGCCAGCTTCGCGCTGGTACCCACTTCCCCTGGGCCGGCCACGACTTCAATCCTCGCCCACCAGTTTTGCTTTCTGCTGGCCATGATCCTAAATACCAAATCCAAGCCGAACCCCGCGAAGCGCGTCCCGAGCCAGAAATCCGTCGTCGAAGGATTCCCTTGCATCGGATAGCGACCGGCTTGACGGACGTCATTCCCAATCGCCATCTGGCTGAGACGAAAGGAAAGATATTTTTTCATCGCGCCCCCAATTTGGCGGCCATGGATTCGAGTGGCCGGCGTCAAGCTGGTTCCTTGGCCATAGCCGTGATCCGACTGACAGGGAGCAATATCAATCCTGGGCAGTCCCTCACAATTATTCTTCTCTGAAATCGCTCGGCTAGCTTGCCCCGCCCGCGACTCAGGCCATGGCGGATGGTCTGCACGCTGTTGAAATAGGGCCCGACAGGCTGCACAGGCTACACGGGTATACACGGGGATACATACAGTTACACATGATATATGATGCTAGGATGAAATAAATATCTTGACTCCGCCTTCGGCTGGGCGTATATTGGGTTTTGATTTAGGCACGAGGAGCGAAACAATGCCAGCAGACGAAGCAACTGTGAAGGCGCAGCAGAGCGACGTGGCGGCCAGGACAACTTCCGATGCGTTGACATCGCCGGAGCCCGGAGGATGCAGGGCATCGGCACCCCCGCCATCCACACCGAGCGGAGAGGCCTCTGGTTCGAGTACCGCAGGATCGTGCGCGAGCTGCGACCGGCTTGAGTCCTCGTTGAGAACGTTTCTAGGTTCGCGCATACGGGAAATAGCTCCTGGGTCGTCGCCGACATGGAAGCGGAAGGCTACGCCTGCTGGCCACGCCTACTGGGAACTAGAATCCTCGAAGCCCCGCACGAAAGGAAAAGGACACGGGTCCCCCGCCGAGATAGGGAAGCCCCCCTACTCCTCTACTGTAACGACGCCGACATCGACGGCGATCCTGGTGAAGGACTGGAGCCCGGAGGACTTCATCCTCCTGCCCAGCGGGCGGTGGAGGAAACGTACAAAAAGTGGCGTCAATGGAAGCATGAACTGGCTCCAAGAAATGGCGGTGAGAGCGGTGGTGCAGCGGAACCCGAAGCTGATACCTACGCCCGAATTGTGCGAACGGTTTATGGCCATCCCGACCGGGTGGACAGATATTGGTGATGCGGGAACAGCGTTGTCTTCCTCGGCCCTGCGATCATCGGGTGCTTCGTCGCCAGGCTTGGGCGAAGTCCCGGAGTCCAAGGACGGCATCATGGGTGAGAATCTATGCGCGCAAGGCATGCGCGGACCACAAGCTCGCCAAGAAACCGAGGAGACGGAATACGCAGAAAGGCTGCTGGCCGATGCCATCTCGGCCATGGACGGGAACGAAAAGATGGCGACCAGCGAGCTTGTCCAGCGGCTCCGGTCGCTCCCTAACTCGACATGGCGTGCATACCGGGGCAGCGGCATCACCAACGACGCCTCCGGGGCCATGCTCCTGGCCAGCCTCCTCAAGCGCTTTGGGGTTGGGCCGAGGACGATTCGTGTCAGGCCCAAGGGCGAGCCGAATTCCACGGCCAAGGGCTACAGGCTCGCGGACCTCGTTGCAGGTGCCGAGCGGGCCGGTTTGCCGCTCGGAGGCAGGAAAGGTCGTAACCCCGTAACCCGACCAGTAAATCAGAACAGGAATCCGAGGGTTACGGGGTTACGACTTCCCGGACCTGTCCTTTGATTAAAACCGCCAGAAAGTGCCTCAGCATGAGCATCGAAAGGCCAGCCGCGCTTGAATAGGGGAGCGCGAGACGGCGGACCTGGAATGATCGCTTCTCCACAAGAAAGTCCTCGTTGCCCCCCAAAGCGGATTAGGCCGCGCAGTCCCCAGGGCTGGCCAACCCCGAAACTGGCCACCCCTCGCAAGTGACATTCTTGCCTCTTCAGTCAACGACCCCGAAAAGTACGAACCAGAGAAATTCAGTATTCCTCCTTAGCGCACCTGGGCTAGCCGTGGCCAAAGCCCGGAAAGCGGCGGCTGCAATGTGCCGCCCGGCGGCAAGGGAGAACAACAATGCACTGGTCCCACGACGACAATTTCGGGACCCCCGAGTACCTCCGCTCTGCGCTGGAGCGGGAGTTTGGCCTTGATTATGACCCTTGCCCCCTTGCATCGCCGCCCGTTAAGGATGGCCTCGCCGCCGACTGGACCGGAAAAAATGTCTTCTGCAACCCCCCGTGGTCGAAGCCGTTGCCCTGGGTCAAGAAGGCCCTGGCCTCCCGCTGCCTGACGGTCTTCGTCCTGCCCGCCAGGACGGATACGGCATGGTTCCACCTCTTGAAGGACGCCGGTGCTGAATTAAGATTCTTTCGGAAAAGGGTGCATTTCGTCAAGGAGGGCGTGAGGAAGAACCCGACCGACGGGACGCTGGTCGCAATCGTGAGGGGGAAGAAATGACCTGCCTCTGTGCGAAGTCCTGGGCCTCGTCGCGAACTCCGCCTCCTGCTTGGGTTATGCATTACCCAAGAAGCTTGGGTTTCCATCTCCGGTCTCGGCGAGCCCAGCGCGCCTGCGGCGCGGGGAGTGGACGTTCGCGCAAGATGACAGGGCGCGGGCCTGGTCCCGGAAGGCGATGGACGGCCAGCCCGAAACCCGGCAAGAAAATGGGACCAGGAATTTGGAGGTCACGGGGCTACGGCTTTGGCGCAAGGCGCAGCGTGGGCGCGTCGTGGAGCATCCAGTGCGTGACGCAAGCCGAGCAGGACCAATGCCCGCACTCCCCGCAGCCTTTGAGCGACTCGTCGTGGCATACGCAGCATCTCATTCGATCCCACCACGTCACCATTGGATCAGGAAAAGTCCTCCACATCCTCCAGGTCGCCAGGGCTGGTGGGGTCGGGCAGCCTGGTGTATTTCTCCCAGTCCGCCTCGAAGTCGTCGTGCAGGGAGTCAGTCCCCATGACCATCCGTTTGAACATAAGCATCGGGTGCTTCACGCCGTCCCTGAGCAGCTTCTCGTGCCACCTCCCCCTCCTGAGGAACGCGATGCGGGCGTCGAGCTCCAGCGCCCCGTCGACCCCTCCGCCCAAGTAATCGGCCATCTCCGCGCAGTCGCGGACATGGGCCTTGGCCGGGGCGATTCCGAGCGCCTCGGCAAATCGCCTTGCTAGGCCGACGCTGTCGTACGCGGGCGCGACGGGTGGGACTGGGGGGACTTTCACGGGACGGGAACTGTCGGGGCTCGACGGCGATCCCGGGACGGGCTGTCTGGGAGCCGAGGCTGAAGCTGTAGCTGGTGGTTTTGGGTTTGATTGAATAGCAGAGAGCGAAGCCGACCCTCCAGCCGTCGCCGCAGCAGCGGCAGTGGCTGCGCTCCCCTCCCCTCTCCCCTCCTCTGAGCTGCTCTGCTCTGCTGCTGGACTGATCTGCTCTTCCCTGCTCTCTGCTTTACTGCTCTCGGCTCGGCTCTGCTCTGCTTGTTCAACCTGTGTTGAACCTGCGTTCAACTCCGGTTCAGCGTGAGCTGAACTGGACCTGCGGGATTCTCCGGACTTCCGTCCCATCACCGCATACCTGTCCCGTTCTTCCAGGAGCCGCCGCCAGTCTTCAAGGAGCCTGCCCTGCGACAGGACTTCCCGCCCGTCCACGGTCTCCGCCTTGAACATGGCCAGCACCGGCCCCTTGTCCCGCTCCCACTGCTCCAGGGAGTCGGCGTCGGCGATCATCCATAGCTCGCCATCGTCGGCCGGCAGGTACGGCCGGGTGGGCTCGTGGAACGCCGCCTGGAGCATCGTGCGGTACATCGCCCGCTGCCGCGGGGTCATCCTCTGCACCCGGCGCTCGGCCTGGAACGCGGGCTCGTCCCACTGCTGGTACTTCGGCCTGACCGGCCTTCCGTCGTCCTTCGTGAAGTTCTCGCTCATTTTTCTCCCTTCGTCTGATCCGCGGTGGCGGGAGGGGCGGTGCATCGGCCTGCCTCTCGGTCCTTGCGGCGCAGGCCGTTCTTCCTGGCTATCTGGTAGACCGTGGAAATCGTGGTTTGGTTCTTGACCGCCACGGCCTGGAGCGTGAGTTTCCCGTCCCGGAGGTCCCGAACAATGTTCTCCTTCATTTCCAGCCTGAATTTGTTAACGCGGTTTTCTAAGTCCATTTCGCCTCCACATTCGTTCGCCTATCACTCCATACAATGACTTCAGTAGTCCGGACATTTGCTCGACCCCACGTGGCGACCCGCTTCGCCCAAGTGAACTCCTGCTACGCCGTCAAAGCAGACACGAAGGCCTCCTCCTGCTCAACGGGGTGACTTGGACTGTGGCGTTCGACGCGACGAACGAAGTCACGATTCCGGCGACCTCGGCAGCGGCGGGCTTCCTGTCACGCTGACATCCTCGGAATTTGACCGCGCAGGTAGCTCTCGCAAAATCCTGCAAGCCGAGCCGCCGCAGGGTTGCTGCTTTTCTTTCCAATAGTTCGGCTTGCATTCATCGTGTAAAATCCCACGGGAAACCAAGGAGGACGTGTATGGGAACTCCAGCGCAAATGCAAACGCGGGCGACGCCGCTCGCCGTCGTGAATCGGGCGGCCATGAAAGCCAAACATCGAATCGGCATGGATGCGGACCTGGACTTGCAACCGGCCAGTACCGCCGAAACCTACGGAGTGAATCCGGAGGTTTCCCTGAATGCCGCGACGGGCAAGCTCAGCCCCAGGGACTGCACGACCGAGCAATTGTTTGAGATTGTGATTGACGTCGCCCGGAGGTTCCGCAACGCCAAGGAGGTCGTGGCGGAGCACAGGGAGTACATCCTGCGCCTGAAGACTGAGGTGTTCAAAGTCAGGTTCGGGTCGGCGGGAGCAAGGGTGCTCGTGAGGTGCAAGACCAAATGGGGCCGTACAGCGGGCAGGAAGATGACCTGGAAGGAATTCTGCGAGACCCAATTTGGCGTAAGCGCAGATTGGATAAACCGCATCTGCGGCGGCAAGGCGGAAGCTACGGGGAATGCGGCTGCCGTCGAGAAGCCGACCAACGGCGGCTCAGGGCCTGGCTGGAACACAATCCTGACCAATTTGGTAAATGCACTGGAGCCGTGCAGCGACAGTTTGCCGCTCCCGGCGAAGGACGCCCTGGAAGCTGCCAGAGAGCTTCTGGAGGGCGAGGCAGACGCCGTGGCGACCTGCGCCAGGTCTGCGTTGTTCCGGACCGCCGAGGGGGAACGTGGCGAGCGGGATTCCGTAGGCAAGTATTGGCTGACGCCTCGGGATGTCTACGCTGCGCTGGACGACGAGTTCAACTTTGACTATGACCCGTGCCCATGCCCCCGCCCTAAGGGCTTCGATGGTCTGGCTGTCCCATGGGGTGCGTGCAGCTATGTGAACCCGCCGTTTACCACCGTCGCTGAGGCGGGCAGGAAGGTAGGAATGACCGCCTGGGTCAGAAAGGCAATAGAAGAACAGGCGAAAGGGAACACGAGCGTGCTCGTTTACCCGCAGCACGGTTGGGTGCATATGCTGGTCAAGGCGGGGGCTGAGTTGCGCAGCCTCGGTAAGGTCGATTGGGTCGATATCGAGGACGAGAGGTCTTCAAGACCGGCAAGCTCCCCCATCATGGCGTTTATCCTGCGGGGGCTTCGTGACGAGAGTCGGTCATACTGCGATGGCGGCTCTCGGTTGGATTCTATGAAAAACGATTAGCATCGCACGGGAGGATGCGTGCAATGAAGGGTCCGCAGCCTCCGGGCGAAGGCAGCCCTCGATGGTCCTTGCGAGCCCTGCGGCGGCGGGCTCCCTGTCACGCCGAAATTCGACAACAAAAAATCCACGCGATACGCGGTTCTTTAGTAGGGAGCAATTTGTCGATGCAATTCCTGCTCCCCAACTTCGAATCTGAGGAGGCACCACCATGGAAGAAACTATCGCGCAGGAACGAGGCCCCGAGCTCGTTCCGCCATCATCGCCAAGCGCAGACTCCGCCGGACCGCCCGAGGTAGAGCAAAAGCCCGCCGACGAGATTGGGGAACTCTGGAGTATCCACCTGGAGGCGAAGAGCGTGGCCAGAGAAGCCAAGCAAGCACTCAAGGACGTCCGCCAGCGGCTGAGCGAGCGGCTATCCGAGATCAAGCCGCTTCTGGCCCGACCCGGCCGCAGCGGCCAATGGTCCGCATGGCTGAAGGAGCGCGGGATTAGTCGCGCCACTGCCGACCGGCTTGTCCGGCGGCATGCGGCTGCTCTGCCCGGAAATGAATCGACTCACGAGGCGATTTCGAACCCGCCAGTGGACAGCGCCGAGAAGCTAGCCAAGGCCCAGTGGCCGCGTTTCAGAAAGATATTGAACACGGATGAGTCAGTGATTCAGTTCCTCGGCAGCATCGCGGAAATTTCCGGCGTCGCCCACGAATGGCAAGAGGAAGGTCTGATGATTTTCCGTGCGGTGCCCAAGGCTGCGGATCAATTGTCAGATTCCGACTCTGCAACTGACCCGGTACCGCAGGCTTCCGATAATGGCTCTGGCATTACAGAGGAGCCAATCGAGGAGACTGCCGCCGCGCTCCCGGCGTCCGGGCTGGCCGCTGCCGCTGGCGACGCGAGCGGCGTCCAAGCGCTGCAGCCAGGTAGCGGAGAGGAATGAAAAAATGATGGCCAGATATCTCCAGCCCGAGGAGCCGAAGCAATCCGCCCTGGAGATGGCCCTCGCGGCCATCGAAGGCCGTCCCAATCCTCTCGACGATGCGGAGATGGCAAAAGTCAGTACTGAGCCCGGTTCGCTTGACCTGCCGGAAACAGAACACCAAGGAATGTGCTCGAACCGCCGCCGCACTCGCTCCGACGTGGACGAGTGTATCGTATGCGGCCAGCCGCTGTGCGAGGACTGAATTGGCTTGCCGGGGACGAAGACTGACGAGCCCGCCGAGGCGCAAGCTGGCGTCGCCGACGAGCACAGCGATGAAGTGATTCGGCAGGCTGCCGGGGCCGAGTGTTGTCTGAGCAAGAATTCCGAAGAATTCAAGAAGGCTCAGCGCTCGGTCCCTTCATCCATCGCAGCCCACCCACTCGCTTGGCGATGGGACGCACCCTATCGTTCCGCTGGCGCGGAATCGCTTCGCGGGCGATTGTTGCCAGCAAGGCTACGTTGTGCTAACTTGCCGAGCATGAGCAAGCAAACCGAATCCCCAACGGACAAGCCTGGAGACCGTTGTCCGCTCTGCGGAAAAGGGACGCTCGTGGCCTCCGCATCAGGGAAGAATTTGCTTTGCCACGCGTGCAACCGAATCACCGTGGTGCCCGAGGCGCACAAACCCGATGCCCGACCCGACGCCGCAGGGCCGGGGCACGCTCGCGGCAGACCAAGAAAAGCGGTAAGAAATCCCCAAAATCGCCCGGTCGCTTCGCCCCGCTGATTCTGCGCCGGGAGCCGATTGCAGCCCGCCCTGTCCGCAGAGCCATGCTCCCTTGCTGCTGACTGGTTCGCAGCCTTCCACGAGTTTATTGGCCAGGCTGGCGGGGCATTGCAGGCGACGGCCAGGTCCTGCGGCCCCGCCCAGAATCCGCATCACCAATTGGCACGCATCCTGCCCCCACCGCTGGCCGCACGGTCACGCTTCCCCATCCGGGAGCTTGTGGTGGTACAGTTTAAGTTTTAGAGAATTGCTCTGATTGTATACCCCTGGCTTAGGGCATGACGTTCTTTAGCTTTTCAAACACATCCTCCAGCGCGGTAATCGTCGCTGCGGTCTGCGATGCCTGTTGGAGTCGTTCTTCAAGGGCATTGACGTTTTGGGCGCGAACGAAAAACCGCCAATGAACGGCGAACTCTTCACCCACGAACCACTTGACATAACTGCCGATTATTTCGGCGTCGGTTTTGCCGTCGGGACGTTTCGTAGTAAGCCAATCTGTAAGCTGGAGTGCTTCGCCACTCTTCTGGGACTTGCGCACTTGGACCACCTGCGCCTGGCGTCTCTTTATATCGACGGCCAGAAAGTCCGGGTGCGCGGCATAGGTCCGTTTTCCAGGGCTCTCCTCGAAGCATGGGTTGTTGTTGGCGTCGAATAGAACTGGAAACTGCGGAACCACAGCGAGGTGTTCAAAGACCGTTAGATAAATTCCCACGAGCTGTTCGTATAGGTCCATGGCACGCACCTATTATGGCAGGATGGGACGGGAATTCAAGGAAGAGAAAATTCCAACTGCACCACTGCTCGGAAACCGGGAAGCTTTCATCACAGGTCTTGCTTCTTAGCACCCAGCGGCGAATTTCGGCGGCGCTGGCCTGAACAGCCAGCATATTCATGCTCTCTTCAGCCAAGATGACGCCACAGGCGAATGTGGTCAACCCGCACTGGAAGCAGACGGTCTGAAGTCACGGGTAGCGACCGCCCGTGTTTTCGACCGGCACGAACTTGTGATGCGCTGGCAGGCCTCCGGGTCCAGCACCGGGAGCCGGGCGATGAATCGCTTCGTGCATCCGGTATCCGCACTTGGCACAGCGAGGGCACCGGCACCCAAAGCGGGCAGTGTTAAGCGGGCAGGCTTTGATGTCCACCGCGCCGTCCGTGTCGATGCCTTTGAGCGCCTTCAGTCTTCTCGGACTCTTGACCTTGAAATTCACAGTGTCTCGTCCCTGAGCAGGACCGGCAACGCGGCCCTCACCCGCTGCCTGATGTAATTGTGGAAGCGCTCCGACTCGCATCCGCCAGGGATTGGGCGCAGCGGGAACGCATACATCTCCACGATGTCCTCAAGGCCGAGCATCAAAAAGTCCAAAAACATCTGTATGAGACCTTGCGCCCAATTGTCAAGGCTGTCGCTCAGGGAGACAAGCCCCAGTTCCTCTGCGGCGCTTTCCGTGGCCTCCCTTATGCCGTTCGGGAAGCGCACCAGGTACTCCCAGAGGCTCTTGGGCAGCACGAAGCCCTGCTCGGGCTCGCACAGAGGACCGGGGAACGGGTCCTCCAGGGTGCAAGGCTCGATGCCCACGTCCTTCATAAACTTTTTGTCAGTGTCGGTCACATTTCCCCCCGGTCGCAAAATACACGGCCGGATGGGGCCTTGCCGGGGATTTCTGCCACGGCTTCGAAGTGGGTGTATGGCAGTGCCGAAGCAATCCTTATCGCTGGTTCAGCAATTCCCAAGAGCGAAACCGTATTCTATTCTGATAGGGAGCTCTGCTGACCGCTCGACACGTTCGGGAGGCGTGCTACTTCCCAAATCGAAGGAAGAAACATGAATAGGACAATACGGCTTGTAACGCTGGCCGAGCTCGATGAGAAAACTTGCATCGGTGTTTGGGATTTGGTCTTGTGCTTCGATGAACTCGATCATTCCATCCCAGTCGTGCTTGTTTCCAAACGCGGCGGCGCGGGCGCGCTTGATAGATTCGCGCGAGGGATCAGGGATCATTTACGGCTCCGATTTCAGCGGGGCGTGCTCCCGCATGTAGCGCACGATCCCTCGCCTGAGCCCCCCTTCCGTCGCGGCCAATCCCGCCCACACGATGCGGCCGTTGCGGTCCGTTAGCTCTGCATGGAACCTGTGGTTATCGTGCGAGGAGTGGAGGAGGTAGTCCGCCTGAGACGGATTTACGGTTAGGGGCACGCCCGCCTTGTTGAGGTCCCGAAGCAGAGCTTCGGTATCCACGCGGTTGAACCGCGCCTTGGGCGCGGGCTCGACATACACCAGCCCCTTGTTCTCCGGTTTTGGCGATGCCGGAGCGGTCGCCACCGGAGCCGTCAATTGCGAATTCACTTGTTTATTCTCCGGCTTGGGCGGCGCTGGGCCGCCCGGAGGGTTGGCTGGGCGGAAGGGTGATTGAGCAACGGGTGATGGACCTTGCGTATCTGCACCGTCCGCCATGGAAAATGGCGGCGGAGCGAGACTCAGGTCATCGTCTAGGCGGAGCCAAGCCTTGCGACCCCGATTCAGCGTGAAGTCCCAATAGCCACTGTTTCTCGTAAGTAAATCACCGAGGATGCCGATGCCCGCGCCCACGCCAGCACCCTTGGCCGCGCGCTTCCTCCGCCCGCGATAGCTCCGACGCCTGCGCCCACGCCAGCGGCTCCCGCAGCAGCCCCTACGTTCCCCGATTTCGTGTTTGGCGTGGGCATTGCGGCCCCTTCGGAATCCACAGATTCGCTCACCCCGAGATTGGCAAGCGAAGCCTTCACCGGGAAGGTGCGTCCATCAGGTAAGCGCACTTGCTCGAAGGCAAGCCGGAGCATCGGGACGATTTTCTTGTGCGCGTCGCCCTTGCGCACGGCGAGCACGCGGGCGGAAAGAACTGTGCCAACCGGCAGGACCTCTCGGCCCTGAGCTTCCACGGGCTTGAGTAAATGGACTTCCACTCCATCGTTGACGCGCGAGATGGCTGTGCCGACCTCAGAATCAAATTGCACTCTGAGCTTTGTTCCCGCCATCACTGCAGGTTGGGCCTCTTGACCCGGTAACAGTGGAGCCGCGAGAAAGGCGAGTCCGAGAATGCAGAACCCAAACCAGCCGGACCCGCGTGAGGTTGAGGTGCCAGCCGCGACAGCCCGTTGGCGCTTGCAGATGTCAGGGGTGGGGATTTGCTCGACGCGTCCATGGATCATGGTGGCCTCCCCCTCGCGTCCAGGATTAGGCCGGGTTTCCTTCTTGGAATCCCAGGTAGCTGTAAGTGTACACCCGCTAGGCCCGACTTGCACCCCACTTCACTTTTCGGTAGTGGGCTACTTTGGTTTAGTTGTTTTAGGGAAAGCCCACGGAATAACTTTCTGTCCTGTTGCGTAACAAGCTTCGCATATTCCAGTTTCCACTGGCTTGCTGAACTCGGATGGGCCTAGCATCACCTGCATTTTGAGAATCACAGAAACTGGCTTACCGCAAATGCCCTCCGAGTGCCCACAGTACTCCGCCGTGCATATGCATTTTACTTCTGACATATCTTTGCTCCTTTACGCCGCTCTTTCCCGGCTCCGCTCTTCACTCTCCCATAGTGCCACCAAATCCTCGACGCTCCAAAGCTTACCTGCCGAAGCCGAAAGCAGAGCGGGGCGGAATCGGGCGATGCATGACGGGCGGCGGCTATCTGAATAACCAGTCAATCGCATTGAGCACGGCGAAAACAGCCTCTTCAGCCGCGCCCTGGGGGATCGCTGTCTTGCCCTCATGCAGCAACTTATTTCTCCACTGTTCGGGGGCCCGCCGTTTGTTAAGGCTTTTGAACGCTCCAAACCGGGTGCAACTCCCAGAGCGTCCCCACCGCACAGGTTCCGTGGCTATTGCCGCGCTGATGGACTTCCTCTGGTGTGAAATGGCAATTGCCGCCTTTGCTGGCCTTCCAGTTCCTTGAATAGTGGGTGGCATCATAAAAGGCATAACCCGTGACCCGTATTTCGACCTGATGCGTCAGGTTGATAAAACGGTAGTTTCCCTTTTCATCCGGTTGCTCGTTGAGAATCTTCTGGCGGTCAGCCGCCCCCAAAAGGTCCAGCACTTGGGTCCGTGCTTGCTCGTTTTCCTGCGGGATCTCGGCGATGACCCTTTGGCTAGCCTTGTCGCCAGAGACATCGGAGAGTTCCATGTGGATGTCACAGTCGTTCCCCTCCAGGCCTATTCGCCAAAGATTTCCAGTAAGCGTGAAGACCTGCGTCTCTTTGTTGTCGATGGCCTCCTGGCTGCTTCTGGTCGCTTTCGAGTCGATATTGGCAGGGAAGCCCCAGGCAAGCATGTCGGGAACGGTGGATTGCGTACCGTTGGCTGGCCCTGAAGGGCGGTGTTTCATTGTGTGGCGCTCCTGTGAATCAATCGCAGTTGTTGGCCTACAAGTCTTAGGAGCCTCTTGTGCCATCAAGCAAGGAAGGCAGAAGGCTGCTATTCCGATAACTCCCATGGCGCGTCTCATCGTTTCCTCCTGTGTGTGGAATTGGTTTATGCAGTGTTGCCAGCCCCTATCATTATGGCCTTCCGGCAGCCACCTGGGCAGCACTGCCTTTGTTGCGTAGCCACCCAAACACTGCCCATGTTGCCGCGAGGTCCTCCTCGTTGTACTTCAGGATTTCGGCCATCCGTGCGTTTCGCTCGGCTTTATCTTCGGTCTCGGTGGCCAGGATGAACTGGGCCATCGCCCAATCGCCGCCGTATTCATCCTTCTTGCGCTTGAACCCGACGAATTTCTCGACGACCTTCAGGCTAAAGCTGGGCAGCGGCAGGGCGACCGCGCTCTTCGTGATCGGAAGCAGGTCGAGCAGGTTCCTGAGCACGCGAGCGGCATGGCCGTCCGGGTCGCCGTATCTGTCGACGTACTGCTTGAGGTGGGTCTTCTCGTAATGGTGCCAGTGGACAAAAGGAACGTCGCCGTGCTCGGCGAAGATTCTTGCGGCAGCGCCGAGAAATCCGGACCACCCTTCGCGGTCGCCATTAGCCCCGAAGCCCGCTGTCACGCCGATGAACTCGCTCGGGCGCTTGCCGTATACCTGCATGCCCCAGAGGTAAATCTTCTCAAGCTCGTCGAGGTGCGGCGGCATGCCCTCAAGGTCGAACATCACGTAATTTTCGTGAGGCGGAATCACGGCAGGGCCGAGGACCCGCTCCTTGCCGCCCGCCAGGACCCCGGCGTACAAGAGAATCCTGTCTGCGCTCTTCCCGACTTTCCGCTCTCCCTTCCCCCATGGCCGCTTGAAGTCGCTCAGCCGTTTTGCATCAAAACGTGCGAGCAGTTGCTGGGCTGATGCGACCCCCGCCGCTCTCAATGCTCGTGCGAGCCCCTGGTCAACTTCCATGACGAGCGACACGTCCTGGCGGGCCTCTGCCTGCGGCCAGCAGCGGCCGTAGTATCCGCAGCCGTTGCATTTCGTCCAGCCCAAGGGCTCGTAGGGCTCGGCCCCAAGCCGCTTCAGCGCCAGGATGCGGGCAAGCTCGGCGAGTGCGGCGGTTCCGCCGTCATATGGCACGTCCACGATGTCGCCCTTGCCCGCATGCACCTGGAGGCGCTTCGCAGGCGCGCCGACCGCCTGCTCATAAAGCCACCCGTACAGTTGCAGTTGAAGGGTGATTTCGATGTGGTGTTCCTCGTCCACCCGTTGGGACAGCTTTGAGTCCCGGATGAGGTAGCCGTCGCCGTCGAGAATGAGGAAGTCCGGGCGGCCGACGATTGTGACCGGGACGCCGCCGAGCGTGGTCTCGAAGGCAAGCTCGCCTTGGTAAATCACCGGGACGCGATTCCGGACGGCATTTGCCGTCAGCCGAACCCGCTGGTCTGCGGGGACGGCACTGAGGTCTTCACAAGGGCCGAGCGTGGCGAGATGTTCCAGCTCGTGGCGCTCGCCGAGGGTCTTAAGAATCTGGTCGAACGCGCTCGGCTCGGATTCCTTGACGCCCTGCTGACACAAGTACACGCGGAGCGAGCACTCCGATGGGCGGTGAAGGCCAAAGATGTCGGAGGCGGTGAGCCGCATGAGCGTGTTTCAGCTTACAGCGGAAGTCTCGCTTCTTAGGTGCGATGCCTGCGAATTACATCGACCCGCTCGATTTCACAACATTCGCGGCGACATAGTGTGGACCCCCGCTGCCGGTGTTACAATCCTCCAAGCGCTGCCCACCGCTCTACGGCCTCGCCCTCATATCGGTGCAGGCAGCACTCACATCGAGACCATAAGCGGGAGTGCCCTGGGCCTTCGCAGTGGGAATCATGGATCTCATGGTACAATTCCGACACGGAATAGTTCAAGCGGTTATGACTTTCGTGCAACGGCTACGAACATCGTTCTCAGGCATCACTCTGCACTATACTTTCCTGTCTGCATCGCACTTATCTGGACTAAAGATTGAATTTCCTGCCAGATTGGAAAAAGCAATCCGAAAGAAAAGCGGCTTGGAGAACGAGCCCGATTTGGATAGCCGTTAAACCTAGGCCGTGGCGGAGTGACGAGAGCATGCTCAACCTACAGTTGCGTGATGAGTTTAAGGGGGAACGTCTCAAGGGGACGACCATTGATTTCTCTGCCGACAAGCCGACGAGCGCCCTCCAAAAAACTGCCGCTGAATTCCTGGGTATCACTTACCCATCTGTTGACCTTCTGCGGGTGTTCGAGGCGACACAGCCGGACAAGTCACGCCCGGTTGTGCTGCTCGGTGGTCGCGGTCAGGGTAAATCACATTTGCTGGCTGCGCTCTGGCACGCCATGAAGGCTCCGGCGGAGGCATCCAAATGGCTGGCGGATTGGGCTGACAAACTGAAGCGTCCGGAGTTGAAATCGCTCAAGTTTCGAGGCGATTTCCACGTGATTGCCGAAAGTCTCTTTCAGCAACGATTCAAGTATCTCTGGGATATTCTCTTTGCGCACCATCCAAAAGGAGATTTCATCAAAGGCAAATGGGAAGGAATGGGCTCAGCAAAGCCAAATGTGCCGAGCATTGACCTCCTTCTTGAAATGTTTAGAGCGCATCCCACCGCCCTGCTACTAGACGAGTTTCAGACTTGGTTCGATGGTCTGACTGACAGCCCGAAGGCTAAAGCACAAACATGGGCGTATAACTTCATCCAATTGCTCTCTGAAATCGCGAATGACCACCCGAATCTGCTTGTCTTCGTTGTCTCAATCCGCGACAGTCAATCGCAGGCGTATCAGCAAGTTCATCGCATAAACCCCGTCCTGGTCGATTTCCAGGGGACGCAGGCGAAGCACGACCGCCAACGCCTCTTGCTTCACCGCATATTCGAGAATCGCCTGAATGTTCCCGCCGATGGCATCAGCTTTCTCACCAAGCCGCCCGTAGAAGAATACCTCCGGCTCGCGCAAATCCCGCCCTCGCAGCATGAACCCAAGAGAGCCGAGTTTCTCGAAGCGTGGCCATATTCGCCGGTGCTCATGGGCTTACTTGAGGACCAAGTGCTTGTTGCCACGGAGGCGCAGGAAACCCGTGACCTCATCCGCATTCTCGTTGAACTGTTCAAGACCCGTGGCGGGAAGTCGCCCGTCATTAGCGCCGCCGACTTCGACATCACTAACGACAAGGGCAGCGTCAATTCGCTGTTGAGTTCGGTTTCCAATCCGCTTCACCGGACGCTGCTGGAAAAAGCACGGCGCAACCTTGATGCCGTTTCCACTGCCGTCCAAGACCCAGCCCATAACGTCCCGCACGCCTCGGAAATCATCAGCGCCCTTTGGTTCCGCTCCCTGAGCGTTGCCAGAGTCAATGGCGCAGAACCCTCCGAGTTACAGTCCGATATCACGCGCACCCAAGCCATCGACGACAACATTTTCGCCGCTGAAATGGCGCTCATTCGTGAGAACAGCTTCAACATTCACCCCGTCGGGAGCCGACTCGTCTTCAAGGAGGAGGAAAATGCCGAGGGCAAGCTCCTCGCTCACGCGAAGAACAACAAACTGTTCGAGGGCGGTCAGGACATAGAGCAACTCGCGGCGGAAGTCCGGTACGTCATCGGCGGCAGCGAGGAAGTCTCTCGCCAATTCCGTGTCGTCGTGCTGCGGAAGAATTGGCAGACTGACCCTTGGATGGAACTCCCCGAAAATGAGCGACCCGACAGGTGGGATGGCCGACTCACTCTGATAGTCCTGCCTGAAAACCCTGACAACGTAGAGTCAACCCTCGGCGCTTGGCTCAAGCAGCACGTGCCCCAACGTCGTAACACGCTTCGGTTCCTCTTGCCGAAGAAGGGGTCGGGCAACATCTATTTCAATCGCGACCTGATCGTGTATTCGAGGGCTGTCTATCTGGCCAAGCAGTGGATGGATACAGATGCGGCATACCGCCCGCTCCATCACACCTACCAAACCTCTCATCTCTGACCACCCCTCAATGACCTGTTTGATGCTTTCGCCCTTCTCGATATTTGGAACTTCGCGCAGCCGGACCAGTGCCGCTTTCTCATCGAGAAGCACAATGCCACAGGCGACAAGATTCCCATGGCCATCCAAGCGAAAATCGAGAACGAATTGTTCGTTTCGGAAGACTTCGAAGAGGTCACCCTGACGCACGCCACAGCTAGCTCTTCGCTCGCCAAGTTCATTGGAGAACTCCAAGAGCCGACCATTGGCGGCAAGCACTGCCTGCCGTGGCTGGGTGAAGTGGCAGCGAAGGAGAAGGTTCTCCACCTGTGCGCAGCCGGAAAACTTGCCATCAATCTGCGCGGCTTGGAACTCCTGCAAGCGCAGCCCGGCGAAACTGAAGATGCCGCGTGGATGCGCATCAAGGGCAAACTCGGTTCCGGCAAGGAGCTTGAACAAACAATCCTATTGATGCCGGGGGCAACACCTCTGAGCGGGGGAACCCTTCCGCCACCTCCACATGTGGTCTCGCCGGTAATTCCCCCCCCGCCGGTGCCGCCTGGCGGAACACCGGTGGAAATATTCGTTCCAGGAAAGCCAGGGCCGCCCCCCCCGCCGAAGCCCCAACCTTGTGGCACACCACCCAAGACTCCGATGAACCTGTTGGGTGAGGTCGAGAAGTGGGGCATAAGCGCGGCGACCAATCTTACCAACGTGAACATCAACGCCTCCCAAATGACGGGAGCGCAGCTAACCGAATTACTGAAGAAGCTTCCGGATGGTGTGACGTATTCTTTGAACCTCGACAAAGAGATGCCTTGACCGTGGGAAACAATTTCACACTCGATTCAGTTCTCAACGCGCAGCCCAAGGATGCGTGGGAGACTATTTTTGCCAGTCTCTGGGAAGTATTTTCGGCTCCATTGACACCTGAGAGAGCAGAAAACGAATTATCCGCCCGTGAACGCAAGATTAGTAAGCTCGAACTGCTCTTGTCAGGCTCGGCATGGGAACTCTGGCGAGACTTTGAAAACTCTGTGCCACGCACCACGCAATCGCTCATCGAGTTCTGGAACAACACCTCTTCCGGCAAGGCAGTACTGATTCTCGACGCGCTGTCGCTGCGCGAGTCGCCGTGGTTACTGGAAGAGGCCAAGCGGCGCGGCTACCTGATTCATCAGGCTGTTGTGCGTGGCTCTGAGATACCAAGCGAAACTACGCCCTTCGCCAAGGCCCTTGGCTTCGGCCAGCGTTCGTCGCTCGAAAACAACGGCGCAGGCTCGGCACACTACCTGCCAGGAGCGCGTACTGAAAGCCTGAACGCCGCTTGGGATTACTGCCTTGATTGGATTGCCGGTGCTCCCGCCATCGTCCTATGGCACCATTGGCCAGACGAGCGGATTCATCAGTTCGCCGAGCCGGGCGATGGTTTTCAAAAACTGTGCCGCGAAGCCACGGAACATCTGACCTCGGACTCGTTCTGGAATATGGTCGAACGCATGTCCACCGGACGGCGCTTGGTCATCACCAGCGACCACGGCTACGCAGCGTCAGGGATGTTTTCCGACGTGGGCGACAGGGAACAATTGGGATGGCTTAAAGCAAACTTTGGCAGCAGTCGGTTCGCTTACGGTCCCGGTACAGCGCACCACTGGGTTCCACCCATTTCGCTCTGTCTGCAAACCGCGCATGGAACGAACCAGTTTGCTCTAGGTCGTCGCAAGTGGCGCAGTGCGGGCGGATATCCTACGCTGGCGCATGGCGGCTTGTCGTTGCTAGAGGTTGCGGTCCCGTTCATCGAGATTTCCAAGACATAAGGACTCATGGCGAAGATCAAAGGCAAATCGAAAAAGGAATTGCTCACCGAGCAAATCGCCGCTGCCGTAGGCGCGGGGCGCGAGGTTGCGGTGGAAACGGTGGACTTTTCCGACCCCAATCGACCCAAGACCTGTCTTGAAGTCGATTTCCCCATCATTCCCATCAATCAAATTTCGATCATCGAAGGCAAGGGGTCGGGGGCCTTGAAACCAATTTACCAAGTATCGAAGTGGTGGGCTCGACGACGTTCCACGGTATTCCGATCCATGCTTATTGCGTCGGCGGCAAAAGCACCGGAGGACCAGAGCAAGGCCGCAAAGGTTACCTGGGAAGTCTATTACGCTAACCACCAAAAGCGCGGAACGCTACGCCATCTCAAAGTTGCTGACCCATTCATGGGCGGCGGGACGACCATCGTCGAAGGCTCGCGATTGGGAATGCAAATATTCGGTTGTGACCTCAACCCAGTTGCGTGGTTCGTCGTTAGAAATGAGATGGCACATGTGGATATTGGGGAAATAGAGCGGCTGCTCACCGACATCGAGGCCGAAGTCAAACCGCAAATTATGCCTTTTTACGCCTGTGATGGTCCGAACGGGGAAAAGGGAAAATGGTTTCGACGCAAAACCGATTCGGAAGACTGGGAGGAACTCCCATCCAGCTTTGACATCTTCGCCGTGCCGTGGCAAGAACGGAAACAGTATCGCTACGAGGGGCCGGAAATCATCTACACCTTCTGGGCCAAGCACGGACCTTGTCAGCGCGAAGGGTGTGGACACCGCACCCCAATCATGTCCACCCCAGTCATCGCCATCAAGACACTCACCGTCGATGCTTGGACCGATTGGGAATGTCCTGATTGCGGGAAACCCTTCGATGTGGAGCGCCACGATGCCCGGATGGCCCCGGATGCAGCCTTGTTCGTCGCCCCAGACGAGAAGCCATTCGTCGTGATGGATAGCGTTGGGCGGTTCAAGTGCCCGCATTGCGGCAAGCAATATGAGGAAAGGAAGGCAGCCCTGGAAGGAAACTCGATGAATCTTGGTAAATCCAAGAACAAAGACATCGAGTTGACGCTGCTCATCCACCCGCAATGGCTCCAAGGCTGTCCGAAGCACGATGACCATGGGCGCGAATACGGCGGCAGCGCGACTGACTCAGTTGAGTCAACCATGCGTTGGAACAATGCCCGCGCATCTAAGCTGAGATTCCTCGAAGTCCGTGGAAAGCTTCCTGAACAAGTAACTTGCCCGGAAACAGGGAGAACATTCTCTACGAATAACGATGGTGGAACTGTTCCCCACAAGTCAACTTTTACATGCCAGATAGATGGAACACCAAATGATGTATTTGAATCCGTTAAGTCTACTGGCAAGTCTGGCCCACTAGCGGCTTTTGCCATTCAGGGCTTTAGCCGCACGTTGAAAGAGTCCGGAAATTCTGTTGGGGGGCGGTTTTTTGCTCCGGCATTAAGCATTACGCGATACAACGCCGCCTTGGCCGAATGGGAGGAACGAAGGACTAAAGATTTAATAGGGTATTGGCCAACGAGCGCATTGTCCCAAGGCTGGAAGACACATGGCTGGGGGATACCAGAATACGGGTTTACCCACTACTGGAAGATGTTCAACTCGCTTCAACTTTTGGTGCATAGTTTGATCCTCAAGGCGATCATGACAAGCAGCTACAGTTGCGACGTGAAGGAAGCGGTTCTTGGTGTTTTTCAGCAGTATCTTCGCAACAACAATTTGTTTTGTTTTTGGAACGTTCAACGGGCTCTAGAACCAATGTTCTCTAATAACTACTTCCAGGCGAAGAATGTCGCCATTGAGAACAGTGTATTTTCATCACTAGGCAGAGGTGATTTTGCTGCTTGCGCAGCTAAATTACTGGAATCGTTAAAATGGAAAAAGAATCCATGGGAGATTGCTGATCCCGATGGAGGAGGGCACAGCGAAAAGGTATATTGCTCGGACCCCGTCACTGCGAATGTGGAGCTACAATGCTGTTCAGCAACAGACCTTGCGATGGTTGCTTCGGAAAGTTATGATTTAGTAGTGACCGACCCGCCGTTTGGTGAACTCCTACAATATGCGGAGTTTTCTGATTTTTTCTACGTGTGGTTGAGAATTGCGCTAAAACACTCCTTCCATTCCTATTTCGAGCCTGAATATGCACCAAGGAGTCTTGAGGCTGTAAGCAATCCATTTCGACAGGGACCCGATTCGGCAAAGCACTATCGCAGACTCCTTACTGAGTGCTTTAAGGAATGCTACAGGATTCTCAAGGTAGCAGGACTCCTAGCCTTTACATTTCATCATAACGAGGATGAGCCGTGGGTTGATGTTCTAGCAAGTTTGTTCGACGCCGGTTTCTATCTTGAGGCAGCTTACCCAATACGTGGTGATGAGAGCAAAGGAGACGGTGATTTCGGTTCTCAGAAGGTTGAGTACGACATTATCCACGTTTGCAGGAAACGGATCACCGCGCCGCAGTCCATCAGTTGGGCGCGGCTGCGGCGGCTGATAGTTGATGATGTCCGTCACTTGAAAGGTCTGCTTGAGCAGCATAGGAGCGATGGACTTCCTGCGGCTGACTTGGACATTATCAAGCGTGGGAAGGCATTGGAATACTTTTCCCGGCATTACGGAAATGTATTCATAGAGCAGGGGCGGGAGTTCACCATCAAGGATGCACTTCCGGCCATCAAGCTATTGGTGGACGAAGAAGGCGACGCCACCTCGGGCATTGAAGCCCCGCCAGCCAATGCGGAGCCTTATACCCGCCAATTTTCCCGTATTTTTTACGAGACGTGCCAAGTGCCCCGCGACCAGATGCAGAAATTCTTGCGTGGCACCGGCATTGCTCCCAGTGACTTTGAGGAGCGAGGTTGGTGTTCTGAGAAAAGCAAGGTCTTCACGCTCACACCACCCATTGAACTGGCTCGGGCATGGAAAGGTGCCTCGCGCAAAGGCATGGCGAGGGATTTCGACCAGACGATGTTTCTGGTGGGTGGATGCGTCGAAGGCAGCAATGTCCGCGTGACCGACACATTAGACAGCCCACATTTCGCGCCTCATCCGGCGACGGTGGAATTGATAGACTGGCTAACGCGGCATGGGGGCTCTCTGGAAATTAAACAAGCCGCTCACCGTGCCCGAACCATTTACCGCGATTGGCTGTCGAAGAACAAAGCCAAAGTCGATGACCAATTAAAGCTGTTTGATCTCGAACCCTAATCAGCCATGAATCTTGATTTGCACGACAACACTTGGATTCGTTCCGGTACGTCGCTGTTGTGGGATGCTGAAGCATTAAACAGCATCTGCTCACCCGAGTCCGTCCGCAGCCTGCGCGAGTTCCTGCGCCTACACCAAGCCGGGTGGCCTGAGGATGCGCTCAAACTCGTCAATAACCGCACGCTTGTCGTCGCCGGGTTGGAAGCGGCAATGGACGCACTTAACCCTGAAGAAGCGGTCGAGTGGTTGGAGAACAAAGTTTACCGGGCAGTGCTCGACTTCCAGGAGAACGTCGCCGATGGCGGTCGCGAAGCCGCACTCCTTCTCTGGCTTGCCGACCGAAAACGGTTGACTCACAAAGCGGCGGACAACAGTTACCACTGGCTCTGTTCCGGGGAGCACCGCCAGCAGTCAATTCCGCTTGGCCGGTGTATCTGGAATGGTGCAGAAGACAGCGTGCGCCGGATTATCAGGACGAACGCGGACCAGAAAGAGGTTTGGGCTGGGCTGTTCCTGCCGAGGATATCGTGAGGGCAAGGCACGCATGAGCGCAGCAGCGACCAACAGCGAAACCCTCCGCACGTTCAAACCTGGTGAGCGTGTGCGCCATGCTGAATTGGGCGAAGGCGTCGTCATAGTTCCCCCCATCGGCGGCTTCATCAAGGTCTTCTTTCCCAGTGGCGAGCGACAGGTGCCGGTCGCGGGGCTGACCTTAGCTCTCAGCCGCTCTGAAGTTGCCGCTCTCAACACGAAGGGCGGAGACGAGCGAGCGCTGCGGGCTTGGCTCTGTTACCAAGCGCACGCCCTACCCTTGATGGACAATGTCAGCGCCCTGACCTCCGCCAAGGTCGATTTGCTCCCGCATCAGGTGGTACTCACCCACCGCGTCGCGACGGCGTCACCGCGACGTTTTCTCATCGCCGACGAGGTTGGTCTGGGCAAAACCATCGAAGCTGCCCTCATCCTGCGTGAACTCATCAGTCGGGGTGAACTCAAACGAGCTTTAATGGTAGTGCCTGCCGGACTTGTCAACAACTGGCATCGAGAACTGAACGAAGTCTTCAACTTGAATTTCGAGGTATTCGGCAGCGAAGGGGATGTGACCGACCGCAAGTCGAACGCTTTTGAGAAGCATAATCTACTCATTGCCAGCATCGACACCTTGAAGGTGCGTCCTCGAATGACGAGGTTGAAAGCCGCTCCGCCGTGGGACTTGGTAGTGTTCGACGAGGCGCACCATCTAACCGCCTACCGGCAAAACGGCAAACTGGTGAAGACGCAAAACTTTAAGTTGGCCGAGATGCTCAAAGAGCACACCCGCGATTTGGTTCTGCTCTCGGCCACTCCTCACCAGGGAGACCACTTCCGTTTTTGGATGTTGGTGCAGATGCTGGACCCAACACTGTTCAACTCCCCCAGTGACATGGTCGAGTATCGGCACCGCCTAAACACCGTAGTATTTCGCCGAACGAAGGCGGATGCTTGTCGACCAGATGGCTCGACCTTGTTTGCGCGTCGTCAGGTACAAACCGAGGCGTTCACAATGTCCTGCCCCGAAAAGACTTTCTACGAGGCATTGGTGCTGTACTTGCAAGACGGATTCGCCCTTGCGAAACGCCAGGGCAAGCGCGGACAGGGCTTGGCGTTCGTGATGACAATCTTCCAGAAGATTGCCGCGTCCAGCTTCGCCGCCGTTCAGCTGACGCTTCGGCGACGGCTCGTCGCGCTCACGATTCAAGAAGCCTTGATGCACGACCAGCAGCTCGATATCGACCATCGCAACGCTGCCCTTGACGAAGCGCGGACGCTAATTCGAGAGTTGTACTCCATCGCTGACGGGCGGCTTGGCGACGCGGAGGTTGATAGGTTGCTGTCCGACTACCGATTCAAGATTTTGCGGACGCAGCGGGAGGATGAGGAGGCGTTGGGTATCGGAGCGGATGAGTTCGGCTTCGAGAGCGGGGCGGCGAAGGCCGAAGAAGCTGCCATCAATAGCGTGCAGGTCGCTTTGCCTGAGGAACGACGGCGCATCAAGGAATTACTCGCCAAATATCCACCGCAGCGTGAGACAAAGGTGGAGAAGCTCCTTGCCGCTTTTGGCGTGCTGTGGCGGGAAAACCCACAGGAGCGGATGGTGGTGTTCGCCACGTATCTCGGAAGTGTCGAGATGTTAGGAGCGGAAATTGAGAAGCAGTACCCCGGTCAAGGTGTCGCCGTTCTCAAGGGTGGCGACCACGGAGCGAAGACAGCGGCTGAGAAAAGGTTCAGAGCGCCGGAAGGACCGAGGGTGTTGATTTGCACGGCGGCAGGGCGCGAAGGCATCAATTTGCAGCACGCCCGGATTCTCTTTAACTTTGACTTGCCATGGAACCCGATGGACTTGGAGCAGCGCATCGGACGCATCCATCGCTACGGCCAAGTCAGCACGGCGCAAATTTACAATCTTGTCCTCTCCGACACCATTGAAGGCTCCATCTTCCTGCTGCTCGACCAGAAGTTGGCTGAGATTGGGCGTGCTCTGGGCAAAGTGGACGAACGTGGGCAGATTGCCGAAGACCTCCGCACTCAAATTCTTGGGCAGCTTTCCATGCAAGTGAATTACGCCAACTTGTATTCGAACGCCCTAAGCGACCCCCAATTGAAACGCACGCGGGTCGAACTCGAAACCGCGATGTCCAATGCCGTCGAGGCCCGCAAGGTGGTATTCGAGTTGTTCCAAGACCTTGACGGCTTCCGGCTTGATGACTACCAGGCGATGGGGAATCCCGATGAGGGCATGGGAGCGCTTGTGAAATTTGTTGACGACGCAGCGCACGCAGAAGGCGAGGCATTCACCAGCCGTGGAGACAAGCTGTTCGCGTGGGTCGATAAGGATACGCAAGCGGAGACTCTGTTCACCACGGAGCGCGAGGTGTCTTTGCAGAAGGAAAATATCCAGTTGCTAGGACTTGACCACCCGCTCGTTGCCGCTCTCCTGCGCAGATTTCGAGACCTGCCGCCAGAGGATATCGGCGTTTCCGTGCGGTCGCAGGATGGCATTACTGGCGTTTTGGCTGCATGGTTGGTCGAATGTCGTGGGGAAAAGGGAAGTCTGAAACACGCGATTGTGCCACTCGCCGTGGACGCCGATGGCAAGCGCCTTGTCGCGTGGGAACGCCACCCGGAAACGCTGTGGCGTTTACAGCCTGCGTCCGAATCCGCGATGCAAAAGGAAAAGAAGCTCAGCCTCCTGCGCGAAGTTTTTGAGCCCATGCTTCAGCGTGAGCTTGAGCATCGTGGGCTGGCTGTAAGCAGCGGCGGATTTGAAGCGAAGCTGATTGGGTGGCTGGAGGTCGTAAGAGTCGCGAGGCCCGCATAAACGGAACCGTGAACTCAGGAGGCGCGTCGCCGTGCGGCCGCCCGCTGGCAAGCTGTGGAGCCAGGCATTGCGGCGGGAAGATGTCGCCGTAGCTCGCCGACCTCGTGAAGTTCCTGGCTCCGATGGAGCGCGCAGGACGACCCTGGGGGTACTTTATGGCCGAGGAAGTAAGAATTTGGCAGGTTGACAAGGCGGACGCATTGACGGAAATCAAGCGTTCGAGGCTTGACCGCGAAGAGCGGATTGAAAGATGGATTTCGAGTGACATCTCGCTCCTATCCCCGGATTTGCTCATCATTGGAGAGCAGGTCGAGACCGCCTCTGGGGGACGCATCGACCTGCTTTGCATCAACCGTTCTGGGAATCTGGTCATCGTAGAGCTCAAGCGCGACAAGACGCCCCGTGACGTCACGGCGCAGGCCCTCGATTACGCGTCATGGGTAAAGGACCTGGACGCGGAGAGCATTGGCACAATCGCCGCCGAGTACCTGAAGGGTGAAACCTTGGAAGCCGCTTTCCAGTCCAAGTTTGGCAGTGAGCTTCCGGAGGTCATAAACGAGCACCACGCCATGGTGGTCGTTGCGTCAGAAATTGACGACAGCACCGAGCGTATCATTCGCTACCTGTCTGAGACCCATGGTGTGGATATCAATGCCGTGCGCTTCCAGTTTTTTCAAGCGCAGGACGGGCGCGAGTTTCTCGTTCGGACGTTTACGGTCGCACCACAGGTAGTGGAGCAGAACACAAAACGAGGCGGCAGCAAGCGAACCGTCACCAATGAGACCGATTTTTTTGCCTCACTTGACGACAATGGCAAGGTCATCTTCAAGCAGATTCTGGAATTCGCTCGGGCGAATGGGATGCCCCTCCATTGGGGAGCGAAGGGATTCTCCCTAAATGTTGATTTGCGTGGAACACATGTAGCTATCCTCTACGGATACCCTCCCCATTCAGCGTTCAAACAGTCCGTATATACGGCACTCGTCGGACAGGGTGGATTAAAGATGAAGACTCGGATTCCTGAGGATGAATTCAGGACACTCAGGAGTAAAGCTGAAGCTACTGGGCTATTCCGACCAGCAGGCCGGGAGTTGTGGTGCCCAATCGACCGCACTTTTTCGGACACGGACTTCGGTAAACTTCTCGGATGGTGCGAAGAAGTGGCGGGGGCGGTCGCAAAATATGGGCTGAAGGAACAGGTATCGATTCCAGCCTCGGAGTCGGGATGAAACGCGAGCCTGGAATCTACGCCCTTCTCCTGACATCGACCAGGGCGCGACCATCCGCATTGGTAAGCTCGGCAGCCTCCAACTTCAGCCCGGATTCTACGTGTACGTCGGCAGCGCCCACGGCCCCGGCGGTCTCCGAGCACGCCTGGCACATCACCTTGAGCCGACCGCTCATCCTCACTGGCACATTGATTGCCTCCGGGCGCGCACGAAACCCCAAGAGGTCTGGTTCTGTTACGACCGCATTCGGTGGGAGTGCCGGTGGGCGCAGCGCCTCGGCACGCTGCCGGGTGCGTCCATCCCGATTGCCGGGTTCGGGGCGTCGGACTGTGCGTGCGAGTCGCACCTGTATTTCTTCAAGGACCGCCCGTCGCGGGCTGCCTTCGCCCGGAGCCTGCGGGCGTTCGACAGCAGCCATCCTCCGGTAAGACTCCATAGGCTGAAGTAGGTTATTCGTGTGCCCCGGCGAACCCAGGCGGGACTTCAAGGTTGTTTGGAAATGCGAAGCGCGGCATCATATTCCTTTGACAGGTCAAACCCTATGTCCAACTGGGGGGCTATGCGCTTGAAGCCCACGAACTGATAGCACAGCAATTGCAGCCCCGAGAAGGACCCTTCCATTGATTTCAGGGCGTACCTCTTGTCCGGGTCGTTCACCTTGATTCCCTTCGTTCCCAATGTGGCGATTTCAAATGCGCACCGCTGGATTTCAGCGTGGCTCATCTTGGAAAACTTCTCGATGGCGGAAAGGCAATACATCACGGCGTCAGGCCGGACGCCGCCGATTCCCGCCTCCTTGAAGCTGCGTTCCGAAATCCGGGAAAGCGCCCGAGATTCGCTGTTTTATTCTGGACACATCGACTATAGCGGGGTGCTAAGCGTACCTCGGCTTGGCTGCACCGCCGCTCTTCAGTCGCGTGTGATAATGACAAAAGCAGCATTCGGCAACAATTCGCAAGCGGCGACCTGTACGGGTGTGAAGTTTTCTTTCGACAGGCTCGACGGTTACGTAAAAGCGCAGCTTTCCACACTTGCATCGCAATTTCTTGCTTCCCGGTTCCGGAATATCAGTCTCTTCCCATTTTGCTCGTTTGCGTCGTTGCATGGATTCGCCTCCCAGCGGTGCACATCGGTATTTTCAGCGAGCTTGCCGGGGTCGGACTTCTCCCTGAAAAATGCGGCGGCAATGGCTGCATGCGGTGGCGCGAAGATATAAGGATTCACGATCAAAGTCAAGCAGGCCAAGGCAGGCCAAGGGCTAGTTGTCTCGAAGGCGCGCTGATTCGTGATGCCTCTGGATTTCCTAAAGAAATTCATGGCGGTGACCGATAGACAAGTGGGGAACGGCAGTTTATGATTGTTGCCATGAACGGCTTGACAGGGCTTGCCTGATGGTGATAGGCATAACATCCTCCAATGCCCACAATTCGGTGTAATTCCGAGGGGGACGGGTAACATGACGATTTGCATAGCGGCTATCAGCGACGACTGTAAAAACGTTGTCGTAGCGGCAGATCGAATGTTCACCGTCGGGCCACCACTGAATGTCGAGTTCGAACCTGCAATCAGCAAAATCGAACAGGTAGGGCCATCCTGTGTGGCACTCGCCGCCGGAAATTCGTTATATGCACGAGAGGTTATCAGTAGAGCTTCTGCGAAGACCGGTGGGAGCCAGCACGGCACTATTATAGATTTCTCTAACAGTCTAAAGCTGTGTTACGCCAAGTTTAGAGACGAAAAAATGGATGAGCACTTGGTCCGTGCGATGTTCGGCCTTGATTTCACGGTCTTCAGAGAAAAAGGCGGAATCCTCCCTGTGTATTTGCAAATGCAACCTGCGATTTACGGCCAAGTTATTGCCCAGTCAAGTCAGTATAATATCGACCTTGAACTGATCGTGGCAGGCACGGACAAGGCCGGGAGCCATATCTTTTCGATTACGCACCCAGGTAGCTTGCTGAATTTCGACAAACTCGGCTACAATGCCATTGGTAGCGGCGCAGTGCATTCGGTTGTGGCACTCTCTTTGGGAGGACAAACGCCACGATCACCAGTACTCGATACGCTGTTTTCTGTCTACAGTGCTAAACGGGCAGCCGAAGTTGCGCCTGGAGTTGGAAAAGAGACTGAGATCGCCGTCATCTCAACGAAGGGCATCCTTGTCTGTGGGAAGCCGATTATCGACACATTGGCGTCGGCATACTCTGAGCAACTCAGCAAGGCCGCACCGAATCTAGATAAGGTGAAGGGTGAATATGAGAAGCAACAAGGACAATCTGGTGGACCTAATCAAGGCGGATTGGGAAGCAAGTAGGCGGACGCTTGACGCCTCCATCAATTCTCCATTTCCTTTTTTCCCGAGCACATCACAGGTGACGCCTCAGTATCCGCTCCGTTTGACTCCCCAACCCTCGACAGAGCCGGCCGCATCGTTCCCTTCAAAGCCAGAGGAAGATGTCTAGCTCGGAGTCTTTGGCTTGCGCGGCGCGTCTAACATTCTCTCTGTCGTCAGGCGAGTGAAACGCCGCATCGACATTCGCATGGCGAGGTTCTGCCGCTCGACGAAGCCAGTAGCAACATGCTTCGGGTCAGGTCTACCCGTGCTCGAAGGGCTGGCTGCAAGCCACGAGACGCTAAGCCGCTTCATCTGCCTACTGCTGCGGCTCGGGCTTACCCAATCTTGATGGCGCTCTGGAGGTCGCCCGGGAGGGCGTGCTCCTCGGCGCTGAATCCGGCCTTCTTCAGGGCATGGCCGACATAGCTGTTCAGCGCTGCCTCGGCCTTCCTCATCTCCTCGGTGAGCGCCTTGACTACGATAGGCTCCTCGTCCTTGATTCTACCCAGAATTTCGCTTTCATTTTTCTCGCCCTTGCTGGATTTTTCATGGCCTTCGCTGCTGCGTGCAGATTCTCCCATGGGTCACGGCAGAAAATTCGAAGGGGCGGAGTGCTCTCCCAATAGGCCCTGAGAATTGAAGTGCCTCCCGTCTTGAAGGAGGAGTCAAGCAGCCGCCCAGAACAAGGCGCTCATCTCCCGCCCCGCAGCCGATTCCATAACCCGGCCGCCGAATCCTCCAGTTGCCTTCCATTTTCCCCCGGAAAATTGGCCGCTCGAATGTATACCATAAGTGTGGAACCCCTCCCCGGCATCAGGCCCCCCATATGCCCCCTCGATTTCGAGAGCCACCCAGGCGAACTGGAGGGAGGACTGCCAGGATGAGCGCCACGCAAGTCTGGGAAAGACTCTTCGTTGGCGGCATTGGCGACGCCGAGGCTCTCGCCGATTCCAATCCGCTCGAAATCACCACGGTTGTTACCCTCTGCCGGGAGAAAGTGCGGAAGTTCGCGCCCCGCGTCAACTACTTGCATTTCCCGATGCGGAATGGCCAGCCCATCCCGGTCGGGCGTTTTGATGCCATCGTGGACGCCCTGTGGGAGGAAATCCGCTGGGGGAAGGTGCTGATCCACAGCCTTGCTGGTGCGAGCCGCTCGCCGATCATAGCAGCCGCATGGATGCATGTCGTCGGCTGCAAGGACATCGACGCCGCCCTGGCGGACATCGGGAGGCTGCGCACGGTCGAGCCCGATCCCATCTTGCTCGAAAGCGTGAAGGAGGAGCTGTGATGACGAAATGTGCAGTCTACGCTAGGGTCAGCACGCCTGACCAGCGTGTCGATAATCAGCTTTACCAGCTTCGCGAGCTGGCCGCACGTCGCGGATACGAGGTCGTCCATGAATACACGGATGTCGGCGTGTCCGGATCCAAAGCGAGGCGCGGAGGGCTGGACGCCATGCTCGCCGACGCCCACCGCCGCAAGTTTTCCATCGTCCTGGTTGCGGCGTTCGACCGCGTTGCCCGTTCGGTAAAGCATTTCCTCACCCTGTTGGACGAGCTGAACGACCTCGGAATTGAATTCATTTCCGCTCGCGAAAACATCGACACGTCGGGCGCTATGGGGCGCGTGTTCGTCACCATAATCGGCTGCATCGCCGAGCTGGAGCGGAGCTTGATCGTCGAGCGGATCAAGGCCGGGATGCGTCGCCGCCGCTTGGAGGGCTTGCCCATGGGCCGTGCTCCTCTCGACGTCGACCGCGAGGCGCTGGTGCGCGACCGCCGCTCCGGGATGTCGCTGACCCAGGTCTCAAAGAAGTACTCCGTTTCCAGAGCCAGCGTGGTCCGGTTTACCCGCGAGGCCACGATGCGCGAAGCCGCGCAAGTCGGCGAGTTCCGGCCAGCGATGGCGCAAGCGCCAGCAGAGTGCGTGGCCTGAAGGGGCAGGAAGAGCCATGGCAGATGCCTCCCAAATGACCACCTGTGATTTCTGCAACGCGCCCGACCCGGCGAGGACGTACCGCACGGCAGACGGCAGCGCCGTGCGGGTGCGGGCGTTCATGGAAAGCGGCCCCATGCTCCAGGAGCACCGCTTCACCCCGGAGTGGGAGGCGTGCGAGGGCTGCGGCAATTTGATTGACGCTGGCGACTGGGACGGCTTGGCCACGCGGGTCGCGCACAGCTTGGCCGCCCTCGGGGTGCCAGCAAGCGAGGCTGTCAAGGAGTGGCTCCAGTCAACTTACGGGGAGCTTAAGGCGGCAGGGATGGCGAGGGTCCGGTGACGGCGACCGGTCCTGACCGGGCCAGTTGCTTTCAGAAAGCTGACGGGACGCAGCCGCCCCAAAGCACACCATTTTTGTCGGAGGCAACGCATATGACAGATTCAAATTCCACCACGGCATTGCCCGAGGTTATCGAGTGCCCGCTTTGCCTTGGCAAGGGCGAACTCAGTCGCACGGAAGTATTGGAGCGTTTGGGCATGAAGGACTTTGCTCGCGTCGCCCAGCTCAGCGCAGAAGAAGCCATACGCCTCATCCTGAAGAAGGAGAAGGATGCCGAGCAGGCCCGCTGGGCCAAGTTTGATGCGGAACTGGCAAGGCGGGTCGCCGAGGTCACGGGCAAGCACAACGCCGAGTTGCAGAAGATTCAGTCCGAGAAGAGCGAGATTGCAGCCCGACTGAAAGAATCCGAAAAGAGCGCCTCCGCCACGCTGGACAATGCGCGGCAGCAGGAGCGGCTGGCAGCCGAAAAAGAATTGCAGAAGCAGCTCGCCGCCCTGACCAAGCAAATCGCAGAGCTTGAGGCCGCCCAGGAGGTGGCCCACGAACAGAGAGACACCGAGGTGATGAAGGTAAGGGCTGAGCTTGAATCGGCGCTGAACGCAGAGAAGGCCAAGGCGAGCGACCTGAGCCGCCAGACGAAAGACTACCTCCAGGAAATTACTGGGCTTCGCGACCGCAATCAAAGGCTCGAAACAGAAATGGCGAAGGTGGCCCGCATCGGAAAAAAGGAAGAGATGGACTTCGCCGACGAGGCACGGTCGTGGCCGGGAATCTGGGTCGGGGAGAAGCTGCCGCGAAACGGCGACTACTTGTTGGCTTTCGCCGACGCCGCTGGCAACGCCCTTGAGCCTGGAATGGTCGTCGACAACAAGGACAAAGCGACCGTCGCCGAGGCCGACCTCAGGAAGCTGGTCCGGGACGCCAAAGAGCGCAAGCTTCCCGTCGCGGTGCTCGTCACTCGGGAGGAATCGCAGTTGCGGCACGTTGACCGGCAGAGCAGATGGGGGCAGGAGGATGGTGTGTGGCTGCTGCGCTCGACCCGAGCATGGCTCCCCCGAGACCTTGAAGTGCTGCGCCCGATTTTCGAAAGGATGCGGGCCGAGGGGCCCGATTTTCTTCAACGGAACTCCGCGCTCGCCGACGAGGTCCGCCGAACTTTCGTGGACATTGACGAAATTGAAGGGCAGCTCAAGAAGGCCGGGGCCGCGATCGAAAAGGCGCAGGCGCTCACGACGAATTACCGGGCACGATTGGCGGGGCTGTGCGACACCGCCTCCTCTCGCCAGGAAATGCCGGGCAGTCCAGGGGGAAAGAACGGACGGGCGAGCGCCGGTGCCCCCTAAGACCCTCGGCTCCCCAAGGCATGGTGCAGGAGGAGGAAGAAAATGCTCAATGCGTGGCTTTTTGCTGTATCGGTATTGGTGCTGGCCGTGGCCGGTTGCCT